>Ga0224555_1000235_pt1 | contig 82567 bp, 75 predicted proteins | sample 714S23034metaG_FD_180687 | JGI IMG/M metagenome (GOLD analysis project Ga0224555, IMG submission 180687) | Peat soil microbial communities from Stordalen Mire, Sweden - 717 S2 30-34 | ecosystem: Environmental > Terrestrial > Soil > Wetlands > Peat | place: Sweden: Norrbotten County, Stordalen... | reverse complement strand
CTAAGAGCTTATCCGTAAATAGGCGTATTCTGCCTCCAGCAGATCATAGCCGCAGCTAGAAACAGTAAGCCAAGATAGCTGGCCTCGGTTTTTTCGAAGCTGACCAGCAGTTTGCGATACCGATTGAACCAAGAGTGCGTTCTTTCCACCACCCATCTACGAGGTATATGACCTGTTTTATATAATTTAGCGTCGTGCTCCTGACGGCGCGTTTGCAGACACTGCCGGTAGCCCTGCCGCCAGGTCGTGGCGCGCGCAGCGTAACCGACATATCCGGCATCCAGGCAGAGACTCTCCACAGGAACCTTCTCGCGCTTCGGCCGGGGATAAACGTGATCCCGCAAAGTCGCCTCCAACAGCTTCACGTCATGCACGTTGGCTCCGCTGGCGACTAACGACAGCGGGACTCCACGCGCGTCGACCAGCAGGCTTCTTTTGCGTCCATTTTTTCCCCCGGTCCGTGGGGTTCGGCCCCACGCATTGCTGTGCCAGAGGAGCCTTTCCCATACTTCCATCCAGGCTTTGCCAGCGCCAGGCAATACCCTCCATCTCGTCATATTCAGCTAACCCTGCCTGCCATAGACGAAGAAAGAAGCCCTCCGTGTGCCATCGTTGAAAATGCGTATGAACCGCGCTGGCCGAACCGAATTCACGCGGCAACGCCTTCCATTGACAGCCCGTGCGCAATACATAGACGATGGCGGAAAAGATTTGCCGGGCGGGCATCGGCTTGCGTCCCGCACCGGGTTTGCGGAAATAGAGGCGTCCTTCGGGCCTGGTAACGACAGGTATAAGCGATTCCACCTTGGCCCAAAACTCATCCGATACTGTCCAGGATTTCATGAAAACATCATATCATCTATTTACGGATAAGCTCTAAAGCCCGTCTTTTCTTATCATGCATTTGCGGCACGACTGAAGTCGTGCCCTTTCAAACATCACTTCCGCCATAGGCTGCTAGGCGAGTTTTTAAGAGCTGGGACACAGCGAACTCATTCAGTATGCCCGCTTCTTATGGACGCCGGCCAATTCGGGAGTGAAGACTACAAAGCAGTTTCGCCCTCGCTCCTTGGCGCGGTAGAGAGCCACGTCCACGTTCTTCAACATCGAATCCACATCCAGTTCTCCGGCTAAAGCGGAGAAAACTCCGACGCTGGCGGAAACCGGCATTTCGCGGCCTTCAAATGGAATGGAAACTGCCAGAGTTTTCACAATGTTTGCGGCAATCCTCTCGGCAATTTGCGGATCGAGCAGATCGGCGAGCAACACCACAAACTCATCGCCTCCCATTCTGGCGACGGTATCGCTCTTGCGCACGGCTTCCAGAAGGCGATCCGCGGTAACGCGCAAGACCTCATCGCCGGCCTGGTGGCCAAAGGTATCGTTTATCTCTTTGAATCTGTCGAGATCGACCATCAGGAGCGCCAGACCCGTTTGATGGCGGTTGGCGGTCTCCACGGCGGCGATCAGCCGATCTTCAAGCAGAATACGGGTCGCTAGTCCGGTCAGAGCGTCATGCAGGGCCATGTGGCGGAAGCGCTCCTCGCTTTCGCGAATGCGCTTTCTGAGCACCGCTACCCAGGCCAGCACCAGCAGTGTGACGATCAGCGCCAATGCCAGCAACAGAATCGCGTGGCTGGGCGTCCACCAGGAGGGCTTTTGGAGCACAGCTACGTCCGCGGGCGAACGCATGAGTATCCGGAAGGACGTTGGCACCGCCGTTCCTATTCCCAATACGCTTCTCTGCGCATCCAACTGCACGGAACAGATTCCCGTGAGGCGCAGAACGCTTCCGTTCTTCCATGTAACCGTTTCCGGGCCGCCCAGTCCTCGAGGAAGAACCGCCTTGAAAATGTATCTCCCGGAGGAGAGCAGCAGCGTGGTGTCGGCCGAGGCCAGATCGCGAGAGATTAGTTGCCCTTCGATCTGAACGAGCTGGGATTCGTGACTGCCGAGCAGGGCTTGTTCCGCGGTTACCGGCAGGGCGGTTACCGGCGCGGCTACATCGGAGCCTGTGCTTATGAACACCGCATCCGTCAGCGCCGGCGTGCTGCCCTCCGCCCTGGCGAACCCCGCAATGTCGATCAGCTCGCCGACGCGCAAGCGCGTGTTGCGATCGGTTTGCGCGCATATCCCCTGCGTGGCATCTTGTATGCAAACCGAGGAGCCGGGCCACTGAAGAGTGACTCTTCCCTGCACATGCACCCGGTGAGCCAATAAGGGCGACACGTCCCACTGCAACAACCTGTAGATGGGAATGATGGGCAGCTTGAAGGGATCCTCCGGCGTGGGTTGCAGGATTTTCACCGCGGAGAGATTCGGACAAAGAATTTGAGCGCCGATCATTTGCCGGCGGCTGAGGTCGAACAGCGGGCCGGAGTTGCCTCGGATGCGGACTTTTGCGTCCACCAGCCCGGAGTAGTTGGCGCCCGGCTCCCTTATCATGTGAACTGAAATCGGGCCGTCCGCCATGATCAGTTGCAGAAAGACGTGATGATCCTGATCGACGATGGAATGAATGATGCCTTCAACCTCGACCCATTGGCCGTCTTCGAGGCCCGCCAAAATGCGAACGAGGCTGGGCCGGGGAGGGTTTTCAGGGAGACCGGAGAATCCAATCACCTTGATCTTGGACCGAGCAACGATGGGAGCAAACTCGCCGGGATCGGTGACCCCGCGCAGATCGATCAGCGACCCAGCCGACAGCGAGTCGAAGTCGCGGCCAGGCAGATCGACGTAAATGCTTCCGGTGGAATCGTGAAAGAACAAGCCGATTCCTGAGGCGTCGACCTTCTTATCGAATTGGGTCACCACTCCCCGCAGATGGACAGGATAGGCGCGCGCCGCTTCCTTGCTGCTGAGAATATGCACAGCATGCGTCGTGGTGAGCGTGGGCAAACCGCCCGCCGGCTGCTTTGCGGATGTGGCGCTTGCCGACGGCCCCGCAATGGTGATGCCGAAAAACAAAAGCGCCGCCGCGCAAAGGCGTAAGAGGCCGTCAGTCGTGAGGCCTGCCGCCACTCGCCCGTCGCCACGCAGGCCCATCGCATCCCGCTCCGTGCCGCTCTTAACCTCTTTATTATCAAAAGAATCCTGAATTATATGTTCGAAGCAACAGCGCCGCCCTCCGTCACGCGGACCTCCCTGCGAGCCGTCACTCGAAGCTCTTTGCACAACAATCATATCGGCGGAATATAGCTTGTGTTTATCCCCTCGGCATTGATTGTCTGCCTGTCTGCCAACAAATGCCAAATCGACTGCCGATCGAATTCAAATTATCTATTTCCATGGGGCAGCGTCCGATTCTGTCGCGTACATGCGCCCTGTGTGGGAAACTACGAAAGATAACATACATTTGTGTTCCTGAGAGCTGTCTTAGCGGATGATTTCGAAGCGCTCCCAGGGGCAGTTGCAGACCGGGCAGCGTTCGTGCTCCTCTTCGGTCTCCGAGGTGTAGCCGCAGATGGGGCAGACGTAGAAGTCGCGAGCCTCGCCAATCCAGGAGTCCTTCTTTCCGGCTGCGAGCAGGGCAATGGCCTCGGCATAGAGGCGGGCGTGGGTCTTCTCGGCTTCCAGGGCTCCATGGAAGGTGCGGATGGCGGCGGTATTCTTGCGCTCCGTGGCCTCTTGGAGGAAGCCGGGGTACATGGTGTCGATCTCGTATTGCTCGCCGTTCAGGGCGGCTTTGAGGTTTTCCAGTGTGGATTTCACTTCAACCGGGTGGATTTCAGCTTCGGCTTGGCCGCCGAGGATGCCGATGACGCGGGCATGATTGGCGGCATGAATCTGCTCGGCGCGGGCGGCGGCGCGAAAGAGGCTGGCGGCGCCGTGCAGGCCGTCGGTGTCAGCCTTGGCGGCAAAGGCGGTGTACTTGGCGTGCGCGTTTGACTCACCCTCAAAGGCGGCCAAAAGATTCTGAACAGTGATGGCGTTTTCCGCGGCAATTGCTGACATGAGAAATCCTCTCCAACTCCGTTCACGAGGCTACGGGCGGCGCAAGAGGACGCGCTGTGATGCAGGTTACAGGGGGTTGAGCGCTTGAAATCTGGAGGGCTACGAATGAACAAAATGGTTGGATGAGGCGGTTTGTAAGCAAAATCAGCAAGTCAGCCACCGCCCTTCGACTACGCTCAGGGCAGGCTTTCGCGGAGACGAGCGAGTTAGCAAGTTAGCGGCAGTTCATTCCAGGAATGCTCTGATTAAGTCTTTATTGCGAGTCAGCATTCCCTCAGGGGCTAAAGCCCGCTTTAATTTTGCTGCCTTTGCGGCACGGCTGAAGCCGTTCCCTTTCAAAACATCGGATTAATCAGAGGTTCACTAGTTGTAACTCGTTGCGGCGAGTCTGGCTTCTCAGGAAGGCAATGCATGGGGAGGGTGGAGCAGCCGGTCCGGGCCTGAAGGGCGCCGTTCAATTCACATTCATTCAGGGGGATGAATCCCCCTGCTCCCTCCGTAGCTGTGTGCCAACAATGGAATTTGGTACCACAAAGGCGGATTTTGGGCGGGGAGTGAGGCGGTTGGTGGAAGACTGGGCGAGGAATGGCGGATTAGCCACGAAATTGGCGGAATTGGGCGGAAAGTGGGGGAAGATGGCATTGCTGCTGCCCAGGCATTTACAATGACGTCTATGCAACAGGGAACGAATTATTGCGCCCTGCGGTGTCCTGACCTTATGAATCTACGAATCTTTCAAATTCCGGCGGCATTGGTGATTGGCCCATTGCTGCTCGCAAGCACCCTTTGTGCGCAAACACGCCCGACGGCGCCTCAGAGCCCCTACGGGGGCGTCACGGTTGAGGAGATGATCGCCCGCGTCAACGACCAGGTCATTACGCGTTCGGACTACGAGCGGGCGATGAAGGATCTGGATGATGCGGCGCGGCAGCACGGCGCCTCGATGCAGGAGATTTCAGCGGCGCACAAGGATCTGCTGCGCAACCTGATCGACCAGCAACTTTGGCTCTCCAAGGGCAAAGAGCTGAGCATCACGGGCGAAACGGAGCTGGTGAACAAGCTGAACGAGATCCGCAAACAATACAACCTGGAGACCATGGATGACCTGGAAAAGGCAGCCAGGGAGCAGGGCGTATCGTTTGAGGATTTCAAGGCTAATATCCGCAACGGGATCGTTACACAGCTGGTGATGCGTCAGGAGGTGGGCAAGCGGGTTCAGTTTACCCCCGGCGAGGCGCAACGCTATTTTGAGCAGCACAAGCAGGATTACGCGCAGCAGGAAAGCGTGACGCTGGCGGAGATACTGGTGAGCACCGGGACGCCGGCACCGTCGGCGACGGCGCTAGGCGGAGCGCAGCCTGAGGATCCGGCAGTGCTGGCGGCGGCCTTGGCGAAGGCCAACGACATAGAGGCCAAACTACATGCGGGCGGCGACTTCATCCAACTGGCGCGCAGCTTCAGCGACGGAACCACGGCAAGCGAGGGCGGCAGCCTGGGGCAGTACAAGCGCGGCGCGCTGGCCAAGGTGCTGGAGGACAAGACATTTGCACTGAAGGCGGGCGAGTACACCGAGCCGATTCGCACACGGCAGGGCTTCGTGATCCTGAAGGTGGTGGCGCACGTTCCCGGCGGCGTTCCGGCGTATAAGGACGTTACGGAGCAGGTGGAAGAGAATTTTTACATGGCCCGGATGGAGCCGGCGATGCGCGCCTATTTGACGACGATGCGGGAACAGGCCTTCATCGACATCAAGCCGGGGTATTCGGATACCGGCGCCAGCGCCAAGCAGACCAAGCCGGTTTTCAGCGCCTATGTTGCGCCGACGGCGAAGAAGAAGAAGAAGGTGGAGCGGACGCGCTTCCGCGAGAGCACACACAACTTCCGGCAAAAGGCGAAGCCGGAAGCATCGGCTGAGGCTCCCGCCGAGCAAGCTCCCGAGCCGGCCAAAGCGGCGAAGAAGGGCAAGAAGGGCGCGAGAGTTGAGCAGGCTTCAATGAAGCCCGGCAAGAAGGAAAAGATTCGCCTCGGCCAAGCGCCGACCAAGACCCTACCCAGCGCGCCGCAGAGCCAGATAGAAGATGCAGGCGCGGGACCGCAAACAGCGAGTTCCGGCCAGGAGCCGGTGAATCCGCTGGAACCGGTCGCGCCAACGAAGAAGACTCGCATGAGCGATCGCCCCAGGGAGGCCAAGGTGGCCAAGCAGCCCAAGGGCGAGGGACCGAAGCCGGACGCCCTGGCTCCAGCGGCACCCGACGCCGCCGAGGCTGCCGACCGCCAGACACAGGCTGGACCGCTGGGCCTGGCTGGCGATACGTCCAAGAAGAAGAGAAAGACGGCGACTACCACGGGCGACAAGACGCGGCTGTCTGACAAGAAGAAGAAAGAGACCCCGGCGCAGGAGGCAGGCGACGTGCCTCAGAGTCCGGCTCCGCAACCTAAACAGTAAGACCACTCCGGCATTCCACAAGGGCGCGGCTTTGGCCGCGCCCTTGTCTATTAGAGAGTGTTTCATAAATAGCCGACCTGTTTCTCTTGCAATCCCTCAGGGGTTAAACCCCCTGTTTTTAAGGCCCTTTTCGGCAGTCAGGGTTAAAACCCTGACCTACCAGTCGTGCCCTGACACAAGGCGGGTTTATGAAACACTCTCTAGCACTCCCTTCGTTCAACGTATTAGAATGCTTGGTTCAGCACATCTTGACCTCGTTCGCGCTGTGCGGCTGTCAAGGCCGGCCTGCGCGAGTGCGGGCGAGAGAGAAGCCGGGGGGATTTTGAAACTGAATATCGTAACGCTGACATTGGTTGTTATCTTGTTGCCGTTCATGGTCCTGCATTTCTGGGGACCTCCGTGGACAGCTTTGCGCATCGCCGGACTCGGCATTGGCACTGCTTGTCTTCTGCTGCTCGCTTTGGCGCGCATTCAATTGGGGCGGGCCTTCAGCGTGCAGGCCAAGGCAAGCACACTGGTGACCAGCGGCCTTTACTCCCGCATCCGCAATCCGATTTACGTTTTTGGCGGCCTGGCGATCGCGGGATTCATGCTGTGGATCAATCTGCCCAGGCTGCTGCTGTGCTTCGTTGTTGTGATTCCCATGCAGGTGTGGCGCAGCCGGGTGGAGGAGCGGGTGCTGACGGAGAAGTTTGGTGAAAAGTATCTGGAATACAAACGGCAGACATGGTTTTGATCGGTTGACGGATTCAAGGGATGGGCAGAGCGCCCATTCGGAAAATATTCCATTTTTTGGGAGAGACAAGATGCATTCAGTGTGGTTTGGAGAGTTTCTTGGGACGCTGGTTTTGATTCTTCTGGGCAACGGCGTATGCGCGGGCGTGACGCTGCGCAAATCTTATGCGGCGGATAGCGGCTGGATGGTGATTACCACGGGGTGGGCGCTGGCGGTGCTGTGCGGCGTTCTGGTGGCGCAGGCCTTCGGCAGCCCTGGGGCGAACCTGAATCCGGCCATCACGCTGGCCGTCGCGGTGATCAGCGGGAATTATTCTCAGTTGGCGAGCATGTGGTCGGCACAGTTGCTGGGCGCCATGGGCGGCGCGGCGCTGATGGCGTTGCACTACGGGCCGCATTGGAAACTGACGGATAATCCGGCGGGCAAGCTGGGCATCTTCTGCACCAATGGGGCGGTGCGCAATTCTCCGTTCAACATTTTGAGCGAGGCCGTGGGCACGGCGGTGCTGGTGGTGGTGGCCATCGCCATTGCCTCGCGCGGCGTCTCGGCGACCGGACCGGCAGCGGGATTGGCTCCGTGGCTGGTGAGTTGCGTGGTGTGGGGCATCGGCCTCTCGCTGGGCGGGACTACGGGCTACGCCATCAACCCGGCGCGCGACCTGGGACCGCGGCTGGTTCATTGGCTTGCGCCGATTCCCGGCAAGGGCGGATCGAACTGGAGCTATGCGTATGTTCCTATCGTGGGACCTCTGCTGGGCGGAGCGCTGGCGGGATTGCTGGTACTGTACGCGCATCTATAAGGCGGGGCGGCGAGTGAATCCCACATCTCAGAAGCGGATGTGGGGCACCCCGCGACGAAGACCTGTCGCCTGGGGCCCCGGTAAGGCGAAAGGATGAGGCTCACGGCAGAGTGCTACTAAAGTGGAATCTACAAATGCGGAATCTATGCAGCAAAGGATTTGCTTGGAGCACTCTGGTCGCCGAGTCCGGCGAGCAACGCTGCGACTGATATATCCTCGTCCAAAGCCTCCCAATGCAGACCGCGACTTGTAATCCTGACTTGCTCGCGCTGTTCCGCGGTGCCGTGCAGCAGTCGAGGAAACCAGGCCAGCGGCACACCGATCACCCGGCCATCGCTCAGATCGACCCAGAAGCTGTCGGAGTCGAAGCGGACACTCATTGGACTAGACGAAATGCTCATTCCATGCCCTCGCAATCCGGCTACTATTCGCCTCAACCAAGCTCTGCAACTCGCGCAAAGTCCGTGCATCATAGCCGTCGTTATAGGCCACCTTCACGGTTGGCTTCAGCCAGAATTTCGCCTCCACATCATTTCTTTCAACGTGAATGTGCAGCGGCTCACGCGGCGATCCTTCATTGGAATAAAAGAAGAACCTGAAGCCGCGTTCACGAAACACAACTGGCATGACCCCATTTTATTGCATTTTCGACCGAGCGCCTTCCTCGGAGCTGTAAAATACCACCGATTGCACGAATAATAGAGCTAATCTTGATTCCGGGACGGGGAAGAAATCCAAATTACTCAAGGTAGGAAGCGACGACGGCCAGGGCGGCGATGGCGGCGGTCTCTGCTCTCAGGATGCGGGGGCCGAGGGATGCGGCGCGCCAGCCGTTGGCGTCGAAGAGGGCTTCTTCCGAAGGCGCCCAACCGCCTTCAGGACCGATGGCGACCTCCAGGGTGGGCATCTCCGATCCGGCGGCGGTCATGGCTTCTTCCAGCGCATGACGCAGGGTGGTGGTGCGCTCCTGCTCGGCGAGGACAATATACGCAGTGCCGGAAGCGTCACGCGCAGACTCGGAGGCGGCACGCACGCGAGCGGCCAGAGGAGCGGGATCGAAGATGAGTGGCACATCGCAGCGCCGCGACTGCTGCGCCGCTTCATGGGCGATGCGCCGCCAGCGCTCGGCGCGCTTGTCCGCGGCCGCGGCCAGGTGCTTCTCCGTCCGCCGCGCAATCACCGGCGCGATGGCGGCCACTCCCAGCTCGGTGGCTTTTTCGATAGCCCACTCCATATGGTCGAATTTGTAGACGGCCATCACCAAAGTAACGGGCAGCGCGGGATCGGCCTCCAGCTCGGCGATCAGGTTGAAGCGAACCTCGTCGCTGGCGACGGCGGCCACCTGGGCATGAAAGACGTGGCCTCCGGCCACCACGTCGGCCTCCATGCCGGGCTGCGCGCGCAGGACGCGGGTCATGTGCTCGGCCTGCTCGCCGACCAGGGTTGCGGTGGCTTCGTCCCAATGCTCGGCAATCCAGCGGCGGCGTGTCATGGATTCCTCCGTACTGCGCGTCTACCAGTGTAGACCTTTTTCCAAAAACACATCAGCCCCTAAAAAACCTCTGATTAAGTTTTGATTGTGAGTCAGCATTCCCTCAGGGGCTAAAGCCCGCGTCGATATTGCAGGGGCTATGTACGGGCTGAAGCCCGTACCCTTCAAAACATCGGTTTAATCAGAGGTTCCCAAATAACAGATCAGCCCCTAAAAACACATCAGGGGAACGCTGGATGCGCTCCCCTGATGTGTTGCCTTTGGTTGGAGGTGCCGCTACTTCTTTTTTGCTGCCTTTTTTGCGGCCTTCTTCGCGGGCTTCTTCGCTGCTTTCTTGGTTGCCATTTTCCTATTCTCCCTTTCGATGATTTTGCATCGATCTGCAAATATTTTTTGCAGTTGATGAATGTATAGAATCTCAAAACGCACATGTCAAGAAAAAAACGACATGACGGTGGAAAAATAGACAACAATTTTTTTGGCGCAGAAACGGGAATTGCCAGCTTGGAGTCAGAGAATGTGGCTTGAGCGGAGCAAAGCGAGAGCTAAACCGGCAACAAAATCGTGACCAGCATGGGCGAAGATGCCCGCGCGGAGGCTGCGGCGACAGAGAGCGAGCAGGCTGAAGAGCACGCCGAAGACGGAGAGCAAGACCATGCTGCGCGCGCCCTGATAGGCATGCGCCGCACCGAAGACGACGGCGGAGACGAGCACGCCCGCAGCCACGCGACCGCGCGCCCAGCCGATGAACTGGCGTTGCAGGTAGCCGCGAAAGACGATCTCCTCGACAAAACCGACGATCATGCAGAGCAATGCCCAGGCAGCAATCTCTCTTCCGTTGGCGGGCGCGAGCTTTGCCAGTTCGCGCAACGCTTCAAGCCGCGAGGGATCTGGGAAGAGCGGGGATTGTTCAGAATGTCCGGCGGCGAGAGTTGCCGGCGTCCGATGCGCGAGCGCGGCCTCAACGCCCGACCAGGCAATGCTAAGCGTGCCCAGCACCATCAGCGAGGCGATCCAGAAGAGGAGCGCGAAGCCGAGATCCGATGCGATGGAGCGAATATTGACGGGACAGGAGCCGAGCAGCGAGAGGAATGGGATTTTTCTGAGGCGCAGTCCGAAGATGACCCAGGCGAGCATGGCGAGTTCCGTTGCGGCGGTGAGGCCATAGGTGGGGAGGCGGTTGAGTTCACCATGGATGGCCGAGAGGCTCGAGGCGCCGTGAATGGAGAGCGCGATGATGGCGATGACCAGCAGGATGGTGTGCCAGGCGGGGGCGATGGACGGCGACGCGGATGGTTGCGGCGGCTGTTCGTTCATTTGCGGGGTGGTCGAATCGTTCTCTGAAGCCGGCAAGGGAATCCTCATCGACAGGATAGCGGAAGGCGAGGGTGCGGGAATTAAAAAATGGGGAGAGAGTGAAATGGATGGTTTGGTGGAGCTGAGCGGGATCGAACCGCTGGCCTCCTCGTTGCGAACGAGGCGCTCTCCCAGCTGAGCTACAGCCCCACGACTTTTCTATCTTACCATTGGCTGCCTTTTGTGGAAAGAGCAGACTACAGCCAGATGTCACAGAGAAATCGACCAGAAACAGGCTTCCCACCCTCAACGGCTGTAGAAATAGATCCCGCACATGTCCGTCGATTTGTTGATCGCTTCAAAGCTGAAGACCGGAATGTCGTCGCCGGAAAAGAAAGCGACCGAGAGAGTTTTTACTGAAACCCAGGTGGCCATCCACTGGGTCTGCTCGGAGCCGCAGAGTGTGTTCTTATTTAGAAACCGCTGGACAGCCGGAATCTTGAGCCGATAGAGTGTGCCGTTGCCAGCCGAGTTCGCATCCGCGTCAAAGACCGCAGCTACTTCGGCCGGCTGCAGGCTGCGAGTGTACGCGATCGGAAAGGTGAGGAAGTTGATGGTCAGCTTCGCCTCGCGGATGTTGATACTGCCGGTGATGCTATAGGCGGTTTTGCTTGCCGCCATCCAACTGCCGTGGTCCTGGGCGGCGGCGCTCATGGCGCAGGCAAGAGCGAAAGCCAGGACGAAGAGACTCACTCTCATGCGCATTGCAACTCCCAAAAGCGGAATTCCGTATTAGACGAAAGTTATGAAAAAGAGACAAAAGTCCGGGCCTAAAGGCCTATCAAATTTGCGATCTTTCATGGGCCTAAAGGCCCCTGCTCCCTCCTTTATCTCCCATTTACAACTGTAGTAAAAAGCGGACTGAAAGCAGTTTGTGGTATCCCACCCATTTCATCACCCCAACGACGAAGACCTGTCGTTGGGGACCCCGATTTCGCAAAAAGCGCGAAATGGATGGGGCACGGAGCATTTGTGAGACAACCGACGGTGGATGGACAGGACCGATTCGCGGCTGGAAAAAGCATTACAGCTGATTCATGTTGGCGAGGAACTCGGCGTTGTTGCGGACCTTTTCCAGGCGGCTGATGAGCAGCTCCATGGCCTCGACCGGGGAGAGCGGGTTGAGCACCTTGCGGAGAATCCAGATGCGGGAGAGATCTTCCTTGGGGATGAGCAGCTCTTCCTTGCGCGTGCCGGAGCGCTGGATGTCGATGGCCGGGAAGACGCGCTTGTCGACAAGCTTGCGGTCGAGGATGATTTCCATGTTGCCGGTTCCCTTGAACTCCTCGAAGATGACTTCATCCATGCGCGAGCCGGTGTCGATCAGCGCGGTGGAGATGATGGTGAGCGAGCCGCCTTCCTCGATGTTGCGAGCGGCGCCGAAGAATCGCTTGGGGCGCTGCAGGGCGTTGGAGTCCACGCCGCCGGAGAGAACTTTGCCGGAGGGGGGCACGATGGTGTTGTAGGCGCGGGCGAGACGGGTGATGGAGTCGAGCAGAATCACCACGTCGCGCTTGTGCTCGACGAGGCGCTTGGCCTTCTCGATGACCATTTCGGCCACTTGCACATGGCGGGCGGCGGGCTCGTCGAAGGTGGAGCTGATGACCTCGCCCTTCACCGAGCGCTGCATGTCGGTGACTTCCTCGGGACGCTCGTCGATGAGTAGAACGATGAGGACCACATCGGGATGGTTGGTGGAGATGGAGTTGGCCAGCGACTGCAGGAGCATGGTCTTGCCGGTGCGGGGCGGAGCGACGATGAGGCCGCGCTGGCCCTTGCCCACCGGCGTGAGCAGGTCCATCACCCGGCCGCTGATGGCTTCCTTCACCGTCTCCAGCTTGATGCGTTCCTGGGGATAGAGCGGGGTAAGGTTGTCGAAGAGAATCTTGTTGCGCGTCTCCTCGGGCGATTCGAAGTTGATGGCCTCGATCTTGACCAGGGCAAAATACTTTTCGCCCTCGTGGGGGGGGCGGACGTTGCCGCTGATGGAGTCGCCGGTCTTGAGATCGAACTTGCGAATCTGCGAGGGAGAGACGTAGATGTCGTCTGGGCCGGGCAGATAGTTGTAGTCGGGCGAGCGGAGGAAGCCGTAGCCGTCGGGCAGGATTTCCAAAACGCCCTCGGCAAAGATGTGGCCTTCCTTTTCGCTCTGCGCCTGGAGGATCTTGAAGATCAGATCCTGCTTGCGCAGACCGCTGGTGCCGGGGATTTCAAGGGTGCGAGCGATGCGGGTCAGTTCCGTGATGTTTTTTTCTTTGAGTTCTGCAATGGTCATGATTACCTGCGATAAGTGAGGATGTGAGTGGGAGAATCCGGAAGGGGGAAGTGCTCCGGGGAAAGAACTGAAGTGAATTCAACGCTGGCAGCCGACCCGCGCCGCGTCTGGAGGCTCTCCTGAAATGAAGGGTAGCATCACAGACCGGGAGGCGGAGTGCCTTGGCCGGCAGACCGCCAGAAATAGCCGCCTGACTTAACTATACCCTTCGGGGGCGGGATCAGGCTGCGCGCCGCGTTTCGGCCGGCTGCTGCGCGGAGGCCTGGATGGAAGCCGCGGAGCCGGGGTTGGAGGTTTGAAAGCGGCCCAGGACTTCATTGGTGGTGTCCTGCAACCGAGTGTTGGGCTTGTGCAGCTTGCGAGTTGCCTTGCTCGCCAGTTGACACAGTTGGTAGCGATTGGAGACATGAGAAAGAGCTCCAAAAACCAAATCAGAACGCATTGCGAAATTCTCCTTCAAAAAAATGGATCCGACGGGCGCAATAGAAACGCCAGCGGCGCAACAGGGGATTCCAGAACAGCAAGGGTTTCCCCCAATTACCACTCCCAAGGCTTAGACGCACAAATTGCGCGTACAGTTCAACATTCTGATGCACTTCGCAGATTGCGGAGCAGGCATTATGCCGAATCAGTGATACAGATAGCAGCCATGGGAACTATCCATTCCGCATTCCCGTTCCGGCAGTGGTCAAAACCGCACACCGGGGCATCAATGGAAGAGCCGCAGCTCAAAGATGATGCGGGAAAAATGGACGGGCGCAAATCACACTCTCAAATCCGCCCTAATATGGATAGCAGTCATGAATGTATACCGAGAGGGCTTGGAGGTCAACAGTTTTTTAAGGGAACGTATCCGGATTGAGGCCGGGGCGGAAAAAACGGGGGACTTGCTATAGGTAACAACTTTTGAATCAATAAGATATATAGCTTGTTTCGTCCAAGATGTTCCTCGCTTCAGCAGCAATTTGTCCGAAAATAGGACACTTTTTCCACCCCACGAACCTGCCTGATAACCCCCGCCAGCGGTCAGTGGACAGATGAGCGCCGTCCCTACGGGACTTCGAAGTGAATCTATGGAATCCGCTTTCCCCACGCTAAAGCGCGGGGCTATCAACCGTTGCGCCTCCGGCGCGGGCTACAAGCCGCTGTCAGCATGAAGCGCTTCAATACAGGCCCTTTTGAGGGGCCACCAACCATAAAGCCTCCGGGTCTGCCGCAGGATACTTATTCATTTCAGGCCCAGTAGCTGCGGTCGAGGGTGCGGTACTGGATGGCCTCGGCGAGGTGGGCGACGGAGAGACTTTCAACGCCTTCGAGGTCGGCGATGGTGCGAGCGACTTTTAGAATGCGGTCGTGGGCGCGGGCGGTGAGTCCCTGCTGCTGCATGGCGCGCTCGAGGAGATGCTCGGCGTCGGCGCCCAACTCGCAATAGGAGCGAATCTGGCGGGTGGTCATCTGCGCGTTGGAGTAGATCTTCTCGCCGAACTTGCGGAATCGCTGGCGCTGGCGATCGCGAGCGGCGAGCACGCGGGCGCGAATTTCGACCGATCCCTCGATGGCCGCGGAGCCGCGCAGCTCCTTGTATTTCACTGCCGGAACTTCGATGTGAATGTCGATGCGATCCAGAAGCGGGCCGGAGATCTTGGCCACGTAGCGCTGAATCATGGGCGGGGTACACATGCACTCGCGGGATTTGTCGTTGAAGAATCCGCAGGGGCAGGGGTTCATGGCCGCGGCCAGCATGAAGCGCGCCGGAAAACTGAGCGACATCGACGCCCGCGCGATGGTGACGGTGTGGTCTTCCAGGGGCTGGCGCAGGACTTCGAGGACGTTGCGGGGAAACTCCGGCAACTCGTCGAGAAAAAGCAACCCGTTGTGCGCCAGCGAAACCTCGCCGGGGCGGGGAATGATGCCGCCGCCGATGAGGCCGGCGTCGCTGATGGTGTGGTGGGGCGAGCGGAAGGGGCGCTGGGTGACGAGGCCTTGGGCGGCATCGAGGACGCCGGCGACGGAGTGAATCTTGGTGGTTTCCAGAGCCTCTTCAAAGGAGAGCGGGGCGAGGATGGAGGGCAGGCGCTTGGCCAGCATGGTTTTGCCGGAGCCGGGCGGGCCGATCATGAGAATGTTGTGGCTGCCGGCGGCGGCAACTTCGAGGGCGCGCTTGGCCGTCTGCTGGCCGCGCACATCCTTGAAGTCCACGGTGAAATGTTGCAGCTCGCCGAGTAGCGCCTCAGTGGAGACGCGATACGGCTCGCGCTGAATCACTCCGACGACCATGGTATTAAGCAGTTCCAGAACGTCCAATAGCGAAGAGGCGGGATAGACGTTGACGCCCTCGACGACGGCGGCCTCGGCGGCGTTGGCGGCGGGCAGAATGAGGTTCGGGATATTCTTTTCCCGCGCGAGGATGGCCACCGGCAACATTCCCGGCACAGCGCGGACGCTGCCGTCGAGGCCGAGTTCGCCCACCAGCAGAAACTGGCTCAGGTCGCTGGCTTTCAGCGCGCCGTACGCGCCGAGAATGCCGATGGCGATGGGCAGATCGAAGCCGGAGCCTTCCTTCTTGAGGTCGGCGGGGGCGAGATTGATGGTGATGTGCGTGGGCGGAATCAGGTAGCCGGAGTTCTTGATGGCGGCGCGGACGCGGTCGCGACTCTCGCGCACGGCGGCGTCGGGCAGGCCGACGGTGTGGAAGACGTCTTTTTCCGCAACGATGCCGCTGTAGTCCACCTCGACATCAATGAGGTTGGCATCGATTCCGTAGACCGCCGCGCTGTGAGCTTTGAAGAGCATGATTTAAGTTGCAGCGAGTGTAACAGATGGAAGGGACTAGGGAATAGGGAATAGGGAACAGGGAAGAGCGGCGGACGGAACGTGGCGTGGAAGTGACGGGGCTGCTGGCGTGCTGAGGAAAGCGGGAGGCGATTAATTTGGAATGGCAGGCCAGAATTTCGGCGCTGTCCATGCACTATTCAGCCGCGCGTCGAACTGGCGGTTGAAGCGGATGAGGGCGATCCATTGGCCGTGGTCCTGCTGCTGCCAGACGAGGTCGCCATGAAGCTGGCGGGCGATGGCCTCCGGGGGCAGGTCGTGGTGCAGGCCGAAGTATTGTTCGTCGGCTGCACGGCTCCTTGTGCCCAGCGTGAAGATCGATGAATGCGGATCGAACTTGGTAGAGAAGACCAGGGCGGCGGAGTATTTTTCCGGCTCGTCGGCGACGCGGGCGATTCCGGCGGCGGTGAAATCGGGGACAAGATAGACGGAGTAGGGTTGGGTGAGATAGCCAAGCTCGGGGCGGGAGAGCTCGTCGCTGACAGGCCATGCGGAGAGTACGGTGGAGCTGGGATAGCGGGCATCAAGTTGGCGGATGCCGGCCTGGTGAAGGCGGATGACGCGGGCGTAGGTGAGATTGTCTTCCGGGGCAAAGCCGTAAGGGGGATTGATGAAGATTCCCGCGATGAAGGCCGCGGCGGAGAAGGCGGCCAGCGCGTGCCAATAGGGAACGCGGCGATAGAAGGTGGTGACGGCGACGAGCAGAATCAGCGGATAGAGGGGCAGCAGATAGCGAGTGAGCAGCGCGCCGCCCAGTACGCTGAAGAGCACGGCATTGACTAGTAGCAAGAAAAAAATGCGGCGCAGTGTGGAGGGGGTGAGGCCGGGGAGGGATTGGGCGTTGTTGATCCGGTCCGATAATTGCAACTTTGATTCCCACCCTTTCCGCAAAAAGCTTAGAAAGGATGGGGCACCCAGTAACCGCAGGTCCTTCGACTCCGCAGCGCTCCGCTCAGGATGACAGCTTTTTAGATGCAGGTCCTTCGACTCCGCTTCGCTCTGCTTAGGATGACAGCTTTTAGCAATCGATCGCGGCTCGAGTAGCAGGGCAGCGATGGCCATTCCGACGGGGATGAACAAATTCATGTGCGCGGTGAGATGGATGATGCGGTGCTCGAATGCGGCGAGGAAGCGCGGGAGCGAGAGGTTGGCTTGGGCGTTGTAGCGGAGGAACTCGGGATTGCCGAAGAGGAAGCCTGTCTTGAAGTAATGGAAGGCATACCAGACGGCCAGCGGCAACACGCAGCTTGAGAGCCATGCGGCCTCGCGAACGAGCCGGATGCGCGAGCTGCCAGAGTCTCGGCGGCTTTCAATCAGGCTGACAACGGCCAGGGTGAGCGGGATGATGATGGCCGTCTCTTTGGAGAGAGCGGCGAGAGCAAAAAAGAAAGTCGCGGCCCAGGGCTTGCTGGGCGTTTCCAGATTGCGGGCGGGCAGGATGTAGACCAGTCCCCAGAGCGTGCAGGCGGCGGCGAAGATGTCGGCGTGTGCCAGAGTGCTTTGGGCAAACCAGATGGGATAGAGAGCAGAGAGTGTGACGGTCCAGAGAGCGACGGCAGGCACGCCGGTCAGGCGTAGGGCCAGGCGCCAGACAGCCGTCAGGCCGAGCGAAGCGACGAGGAGCACGACCAGGCGCGTGACCACGGGGTGAAAGCCGAAGAGCTTCCAACAAAACGCAAGGTAGATGCTGGGCAGCGGCGGATGGGCGTTCGTCGGCGTGGTGAGTGGAATCAACGAGCCGGTGCGGAAGAAGTCCCATGCCGCGGGGATGTAGTAGCCGGCCTCGTCCCAGTAATAAGGCAGGTGGAGCAGGGTGCAGTGGATGACAAGGAGCGCGGCGAAGATGCCTGGGAAGACGATCCAGGTGGGGAGGGGCGCGTTCAGCCGCGGCAGCGTGAGGCTTTTCCAGCGCAAGGGATTGCTCCTGATGAAAAGGCCAGTTAAGATTTGTGGTTTCCCACCCATTCGCAAAAAACGCGAATGGATGGGGCACGGGGCTCTGTTTGGGGCTCGTGCTATCCCACCCTAAATCACCCCAACGACGAAGACCTGTCGTTGGGGACCCCGATGCGGCAAAAGTTACAAGAAGCAGGTCCTTCGACTCCGCTACGCTTCGCTCAGGATGACAGCCGCGAGGGTGGGGCACCCAGCTATTCCCTATTCCCTGTTCCCTATTCCCTAGTTGATGGGCCCCTGCGGGAAGCTGTGGCTCTGCGGCTCGAGGTTGAGCGCGCCGAAGGCCTGCTCGTATTGCGCAAGATGCTGCCCCAGCATATTCCACAGAGCTTTGGTCTGCTGCGGGCTGAGGTAAATCGCGCTATGGTTGCGGATGGTGATCTGGTCTGGAGCCTCGGGAGAAGCCAGGCCGAAGACCAGTTGGAAGTCCCAGACGCTGGCGCGGATCTGAACGCTGTTGGCGTAGGACTCGCGGTAGTCGGGGCTCTGAACGAGGTTCATTTGAGGTTGCTGCGCGGATGGACTCATGGTTTCTCCAGATTACTCCGGCGGGGTGGGAGGCTGGCCGGATAGGGATTATGGTGCGAAAGGGGGGACTCGAACCCCCATGGATTGCTCCGCCAGATCCTAAGTCTGGTGCGTCTGCCAATTCCGCCACTTTCGCATGAGCGAGGCTGAATACTATTTTAGCCCGAAGTGCTCCTGCGCATCCTGGCTGGTAACATGTTGTCATGATTTCCAGAAGCTGTTTCATAATCGAATGCTGGCCGTCTTTGAGCTTTCCCTCAGGGGCTAAAGCCCGCGTTTTTTCTGCCTTGTCAGCGGCACGACTAAAGTCGTGCCCTTTCAAGACCTGGTTATGAAACAGCTTATAAGAGTGACAGGAGGAGTATGAAAATGGCGACGATGCCGCAGGGGTTTTCATCCGAAAAATCGACTCAACCAATTCGTGTTGGCGTTGTTGGTCTTGGCAGAATGGGGATGATCCATGCGCTGCACATTCACGAGCTGGCGCAGGAGTCCGATCTCTGCCGGCTTGTAGCTGTCTCCACCCTCGACAAGCAGGCCGCGGAGAAATTTCATTCCCTGATTGACGCTTCGACGCCGGTCTTCGAGAACATTGAGGCGCTCACCCTATCGGACACTTGCGACGTTGCGGTCATCGCGACCAACACGGATTCGCACCGTGAGCACTCGCTGCTGATGATTCGCGCAGGGAAGCGCGTTTTTCAGGAGAAGCCTCTAACCGGGACGCTGGAGGGGGATCGCGAATATGCGGCGCTGCTGGAGCGCGAGCATCCACATGCGCTGATGCTGGGTTTTCAAAAACGATTCGATGCCCCACTGCTGTATGCCAAGCAGCTGATTGATGAGGGCGCCATCGGCCGGGTATTCAAGATTTACACTGCGCTTGAAGACTCAAGCCCCGCGCCGGATGGGTTCAACAGCCCCGGCATTCTGCCGGACATGGCGGTTCACAACGTTGATGAGATCGTGTGGCTTTCGGGCCGGAAGCCGGAGTCGGCTCTGGCGATTGGCTCGCGAATTTACAGCCACAGCCATACGACCTGCAAAGAAGATTTCGATGACGCGCTGATGCTGCTTGATTTTGGGAATGAACTTATCGGCCAACTTCAGGTCACGCGCAATCATGTCTCCGGTTATCGCGGAGAAACTGTGATTTATGGCGAGAAGGGGCAAATTCATATTGGGCGCTTCAATCAAAAGCTGCTTGAAGTTATCGTCGAGGCGTATGGAACTCGAGATGCAAAGCAGCCCATCGCTTTGAAGACCTTTGAGCAGCGCCGGTATGACCAGCCACTTCCGGAGTTCATTGATCGTTTTGGCGCGGCATATAAGGAAGAACTCAGAACATTTCTGGAATGTTGCCGTAACGATCAGCCATTCCCGATCACGCATCGCGACGGCCTGTGCGCGCAGGAGATTATTTCAGGAGCCATGAAAGCTTGCATCCGGAAAGAAGACATGGCCCGGATCGATTATTCGACGCTGCCACGATAAGCACAGGTACAGCATTTCTAATTCCTAATTGAACAAATCCTTCATCTTCTCGATGAGGCTGGCGGAGGCGGGCTTGTTTTCAACGGCGAGGGACGCGGCCAGTTGGCTGACAAGTTCGCGCTGGGCGCGGCTGAGCTTGCGGGGAATTTCGACCATCACTTTTATGATCAGGTCGCCCGAGCCTCTTTCGTTGAGGAAGGGGACGCCCTTGCCGCGTACGCGCAGTTCCTTGCCGCTGGGCGTGCCTTCGGGAATCTTGAGGGTGACGTTGCCGCCGATCGCGGGAATTTCGATTTCGGCGCCGAGGGCGGCCTGGGGAAAGCTGATGGGAAGGATGCAGCGGAGGTTGTGGCCATCGCGCTGGAAGTATTCATGAGAGCGGATGGAGAGGACGACGTAGAGGTCGCCCTTGGGAGCGCCGGCGCGTCCCGCGTCGCCTTCGCCTGAGTAGCGGATGCGGGTTCCGGTTTCGACGCCGGGCGGCACCTTGACGTGGAGCTTGATTTCTTTGGTGACGCGAGTCTCGCCGCGGCAGGTTAAGCAGGGGTCGGCGATGACCTGGCCTGTTCCTCGGCAGGCCGGGCAGGCGCGGGCCACGGCGAAGAATCCCTGCTGGAAGCGGACCTGGCCGCGTCCATTGCATTGGCCGCAGGTTGTGGGTCCGTGTTTGGAGGCGCTGCCGCTGGCCTTGCAAGCGTCGCAAGGCTCCTGACGGCGAATCTTGACCTCGGTCTCTGTGCCGAAGATGGCGGCTTCGAAGTCTAGCTGCAAGTCGATGCGCAGGTCGTCGCCGCGCTGCTGGCGGGTGGCGCGGCGCTGTGTGCCGCCCACGGAAAACATCTCGCCAAAGAGGTCGCCGAAGAGGTCGCCGATGTCGACACCGCCGGCGAAGGGTCCGCCGAATCCCTGGCCGGCTCCGCTGACGCCGGCGTGGCCATAGCGGTCGTAGGCGGCGCGCTTGTCGGCGTCGCTCAGGACCTGGTAGGCCTCGCTGGCCTGCTTGAAGCGCTCCTCGGCGGCATGGTCGCCGGGGTTGAGGTCAGGATGATGCTCGCGCGCCATCTTGCGATAGGCACTCTTCAACTCCTGATCACTGGCGTCGCGCGAGACGCCCAGAACCTCGTAATAGTCAGCTTTGCTCACGTTGATTTAGGGAACCTCTGATTAAATTCTGATTGCGAGTCTGCATTCCCTCAGGGGCTAAAGCCCACATCGATTTTACTGCCTTTGCGGCACGGCTAAAGGCGTGCCCTTTCAAAACATCGACTAAATCAGAGGTTCCTTAGACTACTCACTTTTCTGTTTGGGGTTGGAGGCTATGCGGACCAGCGCCGGGCGCAGGAGCTTGTCGCGCAGCTTGTAGCCGCGGCGAATCTCCTCGGCCACATGCTGGTCGGGCAGATCGGGCCGCTCGACCGAGCCGAGCGCTTCGTGATGGCGCGGGTCGAACTCAGTGCCCAGCGCGGGAATCGCCGTCACATTCAACTGGCGCAGGACATCTTCCATTTGTTTGACAATCAACTCGACGCCGGAACGCAACTGGTCGGCAGTGCCGGTGGAGTTGAGGGCCATCTCAAAATGATCGAGCACCGGCAGAAACTTCTCGACGACATCGCCGACGGCATAGTCGCGGTTGGCGATTTTGTCGCGCTCGGCGCGCTTGCGGGCGTTTTCAAACTCGGCTTGCAGGCGGGCCAGGCGATCGAGCAGTTGATCGCGCTCGGTCTTGAGCTGGTCGTATTCGGCACGGGGAACGGGCGAGGCTTCACTCGCGGCCTGATCGGGTTCCCGCGTGGGCATTTCGTTCGCGGAATGATCGGCCAGCGAAGCAGCCGCTTCCTTCGACAAGGTCAACTCTGTATCCTGATCCGGCATTGTTCTATGCATTCTCCGAAAAATCTGTGTCATTAGTTTCCATGATAATTTGCGCGGCTAGCGGCGGCATCTTATTTGATGATCGGAAGTTGTCGCAGTTCCGTTCCGGGGCTATTGATCCCGCAAAAAGAAATGCCCTTGCGCCGTCCCTACGGGACTCCGTAGTAAATCTGTGGAATCCGCTTTCCCCACGCTAAAGCGCGGGGCTAACAAACACTGCGCCTCCGGCGCGCTTATCAGGATATTACTTATACAGCCATCAATAAAGCCCGCGATGTTTCTGTTGGCTAAATGCGGGAGTTAAAATTCCACCCCAGTTCCCTAATCGGCGGGAACTTCCAGCAGCCGTTCGGAGAGGCGGGCGATGTAGCGGACCGCCTGAATCATTTCCTGATATTGGATGCGCGTAGGGGCGATGACGGCGACGGTGCCCATGTTGGAGTCGCCCAGCCGGGCCGGAGCGCCGATGAGGACTAGATTTTGCATGGCCTGCGATGCCTCGGCCTGATCCGACGAGTCGATACCCGCCTGGCCGAGACCCACGACCACGCGCACCTCGTGCTGACGTCCGTCCACGTAGGCGGTGAGCAGCTCGACGAGCCGCTGCTTGGCTTCCAAGGCCAGCAGCATCTGGCGCAGGCGCTCGCGGTCCACCTCGGCGGCGATCAGGTTGGCCATTCCGTCGACATAAATTGCGGGTCCGGCCTCGTCGCCGGCCAGAGCGCCCTTGCGGCATAGTTCCTCGATGGAGGAAAGCATTTGGCGGTAGGCGGCCTGCTCCAGCTCAACGCGCCGGGCCACCTCGGCGCGGATGCGCTCGATGAGCCAGCCGCGAAAGTTCTCGTTCAGGTAGCGCGCGGCTGTCTCCAACTCGATGTGGCTCAACTCGCGATCGAGAGCCAGCACGCGGTCCTGCACGGCGCCGGCCTGGGTGACCAGCACGGCCAGCACACGGCCTACGGAAAGCCGCGAAAAGTGAATGTGCTCCAGCACCTGGCCCGCCGTTGAGCTGGCCAGCGCCACGCCCAGGCCGCTGGACAATAAAGCCAACACGTGCGAGGTGCGCTCCAGATAATCGTTGCTGCTGGTGACGCCGCTAAAGCTCTCCTCGATCTGCTCGCGGCGGGCTTCGCTCAGGGGCGAAGAGACGGGATGCGCCGCGTTCAGGCTGGCCGAGAGCTCGCCAGCGGCCATGCGGCCCGGCTGAGTAATCTGTTCGACGTAATAGCGAAAGGCGGCAGCGGTGGGCACACGGCCAGCCGAGGTGTGCGGCTGCTCCAGCAGGCCCGACTCGCCCAGCGTGGCCATCACGTTGCGAATGGTGGCCGAACTCAAACCCTCTTGATGGGAGAAATGACGGGCGACAGCCTGCGAGGCCACCGGTTCGCCGGTGGCGATGTACTGCACGATGATGGCCGTAAGCACCAGCCGCTCTCGCGGACTGACGCGCGCATCCGACATCTTCCCTGCTCTCCGATCAGGCACGTCCGTCTCCGTTTTCAGAGACGAACGGGACCGATTAAACTCTTGATTTCTCTGGCATTTAGACCAGAAAAAGCAAGAGCTTCCCTTCTTTAAGTCTAGGCAGGGGCAACAGTGCTGTCAACACACGAGCCGGAGAGGAGCAGCGTTACGGCTGGTTGTAATAGCCGTTTCTGGTGCGGGCCGTCAGCTTCGGCTGGCCGACGACCACCTTCAAATCGTGATATTCGTTAGCCTGGGCCGCAGGCGACGGATCGAAGGAGATCGTGTAGTAGGCGCTGGCGTCCTGGGCGCAGCGGTTGATCTGGGCTTTCATGTCATTGTCCGGGCCGAAAATATTTCCGCCGCTCTGTGTGGCAAGGACCTTCAAGGCGAGGTTAGCTGAATTCGCTTTCTGGGCAGTCGTCACACCTTTCAGAAAACCTTGATAGGCGAGGCTGGCCACATCGGTTCCCGGTGAAACGTTGTAGACGGTGATGCGCGCCTCGCGCAGCCGGGTGGAAAGTTGAGCGATCGTATCGAATAAGGTTTTCTGATCCGCATTGGTCATGCCCCAAAAGCTCGAATCGACCAACGGCCATCCGGGGCCAGTCCAGATCAGCAATTTTCTGCCCGGCTTCTTTGCTTCCTCCCTGGCAATAACCTTCAACATCTGGACAGAGAACTGGTAGTTTTCGATTGCACCATGGATTCCTGCCGAGGCAGTAAGAGCGCGTAGCTTGTTGTCGCGCTGACTGGCTTCTGCGGCCAGTTCGTTCCCGTCAAGGAGCGGCTGGCGCTGGAGATCCAGACCTTGACTTGTGAGGATGAAGAGCGAGACAGGCTGCGCCAGATGACCTCCGTTTTGGAGCAGAAAGTTTACGATCTGCTGCCGCGCGATGGACACCGCTTGGAAGGACAGGCCGTTAGGCGCCTGCTGCCTCATCAGGCCGCTAGTCGACTGCGGCCTCATGTTGGACGTTTCCTGGATGGGCAGGTTGACGGTGTCGAGGAGCAGAATTACCTCGACCGGCGGCTCGGCATTTTGCACGGATCCGTCGACCGCGTGGAAGGAGAGAATCTTGGCGGGCTGGTTGTTGTCCAGCAGCGTGAAGTCCTTGAGTTCGAGTCCGGAGATCGGTTTTCCCGATTTGTCAGTCACCACCACATCGAGGTGGATGCGGCCCTCCGCTGCGGCGGGAGGGGCCGGAGAAGGTTGAGGAGAGGAGGGCGATGCAACCTGGGGCTGAGCCGCGCCTGCCGGTGGAGCGGGATTCTGCTGCGCCCAGGAAAGCACAGGCAAGCAAATAACGAGCGCCAGACTGGCGCGCAGAGACAGGTTCATGAGATTCACCTCACTGAAATGACCGCCAACTTCTTCGCGCGAATTATAACAGCGCTATCTTGTGCAAACAAGATAGGCTTATCGATGACGGGCCGCGCCGATCTTTTCCCGTTACAGCAACATTTCCGGGCGCAACTGGTCTAAGACAAAATAACCTCTTGCAGGCGTTTCGCGCCAGAGACAATCCATCCCAATAGGATCTGCCATCATGCATTCTCGCCACATCTTCCCGCTCGCAGTTTGTCTTCTTCCTCTGTGGCCGGCGCTGCTGGCGCAGGCACAGCAGGCTGCCAGCTCGCCGCTGCCCGCCATTCCGCAGCTCATGAAAGAGGTTCACGAACACCAGAAGCAGCTCGATAAGGTGCAGGAGAACTACACCTTCAGCGCGTCACAGGTGATTCAGGAGATCGACGGCAAAGGGCAAGTCAGCAAGACGGAGACGGCGGAGTCCGAGGAGTTTTTTGTCAACGGCCACCAGCTTGGGCGCACGGTGAAGAAGAACGGCCAGCCGCTGACGGGCCACGACCTGGAAAAGGAGACCGCGCGGGTAGCCAAGTGGGTGGAAAAGGCAGAGAAGACGCCGCCTGATCGGCCGCTCGAAGACGATTTAGGCGAAATCACCGTCAGCCGCATGCTGGAGATCATGGATGTGCGCAACGAGCGGCGCGAGATTTATCGCGGTCGTCCGGCGATTGTCTTTGATTTTGTGGGGCGCAAGGACGCCAGGACGCACGGGCTGGTCGAGGATGTTTCAAAGAAATTGCAGGGAACGATGTGGATCGATGAGGCCGACCGCCAGATTGCCCATGTGGATGTGGCCTTCGAGGACAATTTTCACGTAGGCGGCGGAGTTGTGGCCAATATCCAGAAAGGCTCCAATTATCACTTTGACCAGTCGCAGGTGAACGGTGAGATCTGGCTTCCTACCGGCTCCGAGGGAAGCATACAAGTCCGCGTGCTGCTGGTGAAGGGCTTCCACGTGCGCGTTACCGAGCGGGACTACGATTACAAACGCTTCCACATAGAGGCGCAACAGGGGAAGGACTCCAAGGTTGTGGTGGAGAAAAAGCCGTAGCCCTTTGCGACGCGCGGCGGCGCTTCCGTTAGAGTGAAAGCATGTTCGCCCGTAAACTCTCCATCCAGCGCATCGACACGAACGGCGTCCGGCAGGCGTGCCCGATTGGCTGGATCGACAACTTTGCCATGCGCAACTTTACCAACGACCCGGCCTTCGATGACACGCTGCCTGTGGCCGACGGAGTGATGGAAGCCGGGGCGCGCGTGCCTCTGGATCGCCTTCAACCGGCCATGGAAGACTGGTTTCGCCGCAAGGGCTACTTGAAGCCCGGCGAGCGGCTGGAAGTGACGGAGATGGGCGGGGAATGGTAACGGCTTTTGGCAAAAGTCCAGTACGCCGAAAAACATCCCTCAGGGGCTAAAGCCCATGCATGTTTTATTGCATTTACGGCACGACTGAAGTCGTGCCCTGACGCTTTTTGCGATGACGAATGAGTTTTTCCGCAAGCTGTAAAGTCGTGCTCTTTCAAAACCAGACTTTTACCACGGGATGGTAAGCTACGCCGCCTGTTGCTTGGCCGGGGCGTTGCGCCAAAGTTCGGCCTCAGCCTCGCGGCGGGCCTTCAGGGCGGCGTTTTCCTGACCGCCGGCGTGGTCCCAGCGCAGCAACTGCTCGGCGGCATCATCGTAGCGTCCCGCGTTGAGAGACTTGAGGAGGGTGGACGAGGCCAGCCGCCCGGCGCCCAGGTTGAAGGTGAAGTCCACCAGGGCATCGAACTGGCCTTGGGTCAGAGGCGCCTTCACCATGCGCTCGACGGCCTGCTCGGCGTCGCGCACGTCGCAGGCCAGGAGATTGGCGGCCTGCGGCTCGTCGATTCCATTGGGAAACGAATCGGAGTGCAGCAGCCGATGGCCGTAGCCAATGGTTGGCAGACCGGCCACATCCAGATAAACGCGATTGCGAAAGCCCTCGAACCTCTTCAGTAGTTCCATTCCGGCGGCGCTGAATTTCATGTTTTCCCCTGCTTTTTGGTTGAAGGTAACGTCAATTTCACGCTAGCAGGAGTGGAGAAATAATCTGCAAAACAGTGGTCAGTGGTCAGTGATCAGGGGTCAGTGGAGTCGTGCGGAAGGTTTCGGGCCGTGCGTGCGGGACGGCGGGCGCGCTTCATGCATGGGGTTTGTGGTCTCCCAGGTCCCCAAAAGTGAGGGTGTTCAGTTCCATGACATCCTTTACATGTTGTCTCTGGGTTTGCATATTTACACGCCAACGCCGGCGCCACGCCATCGCCTTAGCTCTTCCCGCTCCCGGCTGATAGATTTATAAAAAGGAAGCCGCCATGTTCCACGCCACCGAAGACCTCCGCATCCAATGGACCAAAGTCGTCCTGCCTCCGGTATTCCTTGAGGAAGAGCGCCCCGTCACCGATTCCGCATCGGACACCATCTTCAACGCCCGCAACGAAATCTCCGACCTCCTCAACGGCCGCGACTCTCGCCTTCTCGTCCTCGCCGGTCCCTGCTCCATTCACGACACCAAAGCCGCCCGCGAATACGCCACTTTGCTCAAAGCGGCCATCGAGGAGTTTTCCGCCGACCTGCGCATCGTCATGCGCGTCTATTTCGAGAAGCCCCGCACCACCATCGGCTGGAAGGGCCTCATCAACGATCCCCATCTCGATCAATCCTTCAAGATCAACGACGGCCTGCGACTGGCCCGCCATCTGCTCCTCGACCTGGCCGAGATGGGCGTGCCCACCGGAACCGAATTCCTCGACGTGATCTCCCCCCAGTACATCGCCGGCCTCGTCAGTTGGGGAGCCATCGGCGCGCGCACCACCGAAAGCCAGGTTCACCGCCAACTGGTCTCCGGCATCTCCTGCCCGGTGGGCTTCAAAAACGGCACCTCCGGCAACGTGCAGATCGCCATCGACGCTATCCTCTCCGCGGCCCACTCCCACGCCTTTCTCGGCCTCACCAAAACCGGCCAATCGGCCATCCTCATCACCAAGGGAAATCCTGACACCCACATCATCCTGCGCGGCGGCCGCGGCACGGTCAACTACACCGCCGAAAGCGTCACCGAGACCGCCGCAAAGATGGAGCAAGCCGGCCTTCCTCCGCGCATCATGATCGACTTCTCCCACGCCAACAGCGGCAAGGACTATCGCCGCCAAGCAATCGTCTGCCATGATGTCGCGCAGCAGATCGCCGGCAGCAGCGCCATGCCCGGCGACAAACGCGGCGACAATCGCATTATGGGCGCGATGATCGAGAGCAATCTGGTAGCCGGCTCGCAGCAACTCATCCCCGGCCAGCCGCTGGTCTACGGCCAGAGCATCACCGACCCCTGCATCGACTGGATGGAAACTTACGCCCTGCTCGCCGAGCTAGCCGCCGCCGTCCGCGCCCGCCGCAGCGCGTAGTTCCAACCCCTACAATATGGGGACCTGGGTTTACATAATTCCACGACAACGCCCGGCGCCCCACTCTCTCATTCACTAATTGCGGCAATTTGCCGATAATGAAGTGAGGTGCTACGCTCACTTTCTGCGCCATGGTCTGGCTTGACTCCGGCGCTCCAGCAATACGAAGCGCGGGAACTCCTTGCAGTTGAGTGATGTGACTGGTCAGGGAAGGATCAGAAGATGTGCAGATGGCCTTCTACGCGGAAAACAGGGATAGTACGCCTGTGCGTCTTCTTCCTGCTGCTCGCTGGAACGGGCATCGCGGCGGAGGGTCAGGCACCCAGCCGGGCCGCGCCTCTTCTCCCGCTGCTGACGACCACGCGGCAGGCCCATTCCATGACTTCCCAGCAGGCGTCTCTCGCTTATCCGGTGCGCCTGCGTGGAGTGGTCACTTTATACGATCCCTACCAGGAAGGACACGCCGCTCTGTTCATCGCCGACGCGACGGGCAGTATTTTTGTCCGGCCGGAGATCGGTTCCTTCCTGCAACTGCACACGGGGTCGTTTGTAGAAGTCACCGGCATGACCGACCCCGGCGGTTTTGCGCCGATTGTCATTCATCCCAAGATTCGCGTCGTGGGAGCGGATCAGCCTCTTCCCTCGCCCCGGCGTGTGACACTGCCGCATCTGCTCACTGGCGCCGAAGATGGGCAGTGGGTGATGATCGAGGGAATCGTCCACTTCGTCGAATTCGACGGAATGCATGCGGTTCTCACCCTGGCGACCGATGATGGCATGGTCACAGCAACCATGGTGAAGCAGCAGAACGCTGATTACAACCGCCTGATCGATTCCAAAGTGCTGATCTCCGGTATCGCCGGACCTTTAGTGGATAACAAGATGCAGATGATCGGTGTGCGCTTTCTGGTTCCCGGCCTTGACGATATCACTGTCGAGAAACTCGCACCCGTTGATCCCTTTTCTCTGCCGCTCCGCACATTCGACAATTTGTTGACCTATTCATCGACGATGCGCCTCCAGCACCGGGTTCATCTTCAAGGAAGAGTTGCTCTCGATTGGCCCGGACAAACACTCTGCATCCTGGCTGGACAGGATGGACTTTGCTTCCAGGCGGAGGATCAATCTGTTTTCCGGGAAGGCGAACTGGTGGACGTAACCGGCTTTCCGGCGCGGAGCAACTACAAGCCCACCTTGTCCAGTGTGACACTGCGCCGGACGAGCGCGCCTCTGCTGGTTTCTCCGCCCACCCGGATCACCAGTAAAGAGGCCCTGCAGGGCGACCACACCGGGGAACTGGTCCAGATCGAAGGACAATTGATCGGCAAGTCCATGGTGATGGGACACACGGCTCTGATCCTGTCGTCGGGCAAGACGATCTTTCCCGCGCTGCTGCCCGTCGCTTCCATCAACCAAGAAGGGAAGGATGAATTCAAATGGGTTGTGGGCAGCAGAATACTGGCCACGGGAATCTATTCCGGAAAGGTTGACGAGTGGCACACCTTCCGCAAGGAGGGCGTTCTTCAGCTTGAATCCTTCCAGATTTTGATGCGTACGCCCCGCGATGTTCTGGTCCTTGAATCGCCTTCCTGGTGGAACAGCCAGCATACGCTAACGGTTCTGGGGCTGATGGCCGTTTTAACACTGGTGGTTCTCATCTGGGTTATAGTCCTTCGACTCCGGGTGGAACAAAGAACCCAGCAATTACGCCAAAGCGAAGAAAAATTCCGCCATCTGGCGCAATATGATGCGCTCACAGGTCTGGCGATTCGCAGCCTGCTGATCGAGCGACTGAACGATGCGCTGGAAGAGGCTCGGCAAAAACGCAGATCTTTCACGCTGCTGGTGATGGACGTGGATCACTTCAAAAGAGTGAATGACACTCTGGGCCACGCGGCCGGCGATGAGGTCCTGCGCATCGTCAGCAAGCGCATCAAAGCTACCGTGCGCGATACGGATACGGTTGCGCGCATGGGCGGCGATGAATTCACAGTACTCCTCCCGGGCGTGTACAAAACCGAAGATGTAAACAAAATCGCCGCGCAGGCTGTGGCTAATGTCTCTGCTCCTCTCTTCATTCGCGGTCAGCAGGTGCCCACATCGATCAGTGTCGGTGTCACCACCTGTGTGGACGGAGGCATGGATGCCACAGAGCTGCTGCACTGCGCGGACCTCGCCATGTACCGCGCAAAAGTCCTGGGTCGCGGACGATATCATATCTATTCGCCGGAGATGGCCCAGGAAGACGCTGGAAGCCTGCGGCCGAGCGGCTGAATTCGTGCTCTTTCAAAATTTTGAGGTTTTCCGCAATCCGTTTCACTCCTCGCTGGGTGCTCCAGCTACGGGACCCCATAAATTCGGGGTTCCCGGCGCGTGATCTTTGCTCGCTGGTGTGAAGGGACAGGTCTTCGTCAGTGAGTTGGAGATCCGGCTTCTCGTACCTGGGATTCGCGCTAACCCGTTATGATGTCTCCAGCACAGGAGTCGCGGCGCAACCAGAAAAATGCCCCAAAGCATCTTCATCTCGGCAGGCGAGGCCAGCGGCGAGCACTATGGCGCGTTGGTAATCTCCGCACTCAAGAAACAACTTGAGGACTCCGCCCAAACGGCAAGTTTCTTCGGCATGGGCGGCGAGCGCATGGCCGCCGCCGGCCTCGATTGCATCGTCCGCTCCGAGGAGATGGCCGTCATGGGGCTCACCGAGGTCGTCCGCCACCTGCCGCGCATCTGGCGCGAGTTCCGCCGCCTCAAGCAGTCCATCCGCGCGCGCAGGCCCAGCGTGGCCATCCTCATCGACTTCCCCGAAATTCACTTCCGCCTGGCCAAGCAGCTGCATCGCCTCGGCGTTCCCGTCCTCTACTTCGTCAGCCCGCAATTGTGGGCCTGGAAGAAGCATCGCATCAAGCTGGTGCGCAAGTACATCGACCGCATGTTGGTGATCTTTCCCTTCGAGGAGCCCTTCTACCGCAATCAGGGTGTGCAGGCCGAGTTCGTCGGCCATCCGCTGGCGGAGCTGCCGCCGCCTGCCGTCACCCGCGCGCACTTTGCCGCCGAATACAACCTCGACCCAGCGAAGACCTGGATTGGCCTGCTCCCCGGAAGCCGCGCCAAAGAGATCGGCGACCACCTGCCGACGATCTTGCAGGCTGCGCAGAAGCTAGCCGCGCATTCGGCCGAACTGGGCGCAGATGAATGTGTGCCGATGAAGGGTACGGGCTTTAGCCCGTACATCAACCCCGCAAAAACATCGGGGGCTTTAGCCCCTGAGGGAATGCAGTTTGCAGGAAATACATTTCCGCAGTTCATCATCCCTCTTGCGCCGACCCTCAATCTCATGCAGCGCGCCGATTTGCGGAGCCTGGTCGATACGCACGGGGCCGGTTTGTCCATCCGCCTGATCGACGATGCCCGCGCCGCGCTCCATCACGCTCGCGCCTCCATCGTCGCCAGCGGCACAGCCACGGTGGAAGCAGCGCTCGCCGGCAATCCATTTGTCGTCGTCTACCGCGTCTCGGCTCTAACCTACGCCATCGCCAAGCGAGTGGTCACCGTGCCTCACGTGGCCATGGTCAACCTGATCGCCGGCAAGCGTGTTGTGCCGGAGCTGATCCAAAGCGACTTCACGGCGGAGAACATCCTCCGCGAGATCGCGCCGCTGCTCCCCGAAGGCCCGCCGCGCCAGATGATGATGAAGGAATTGGCCCAGATTCGCGGATTACTGACACGCGGCCTTCTGAAGAAGAAGCCCGCGAGTGGTGCAGGCGAAGCCGGTGGCGCCATCGCGCGAGTAGCGGCCGTTGCGCTGGAACTGCTGAAGAATTCACGGGAGATGGAAGACACGCCGACAGCACCGCCAGCGAAGGTCAGAATTATATGAGCCCGCTCAAATTGCCGGCGCAAGCCGCCGCAACGATGGGCATGAGAACCCCGGCTGCGGGAGTGGAATAAGCGCGATACCCGGCCCACAAGCAGCAACGGCCAGCCCAAGGGCTGGCCGTTGCTGCGAGTTGAATGTTGATTAGTTATTGTCGTTGCCGGGCTTGCCCAAGGAGAGAACCTCCATATCAACCTCGGTAAGCCCAGTCTTGATCATCTCCAGTTTTTGCGCGGCGCCATACGACAGATCGAGGATGCGCCCGCTGTAGAGGTAGCCGCGGTCGGTGATGCGCACCACCACCGAGCGCCTGTTCTTGCGATTCACCACCCGCACCACCGTGCCAAAGGGAAGAGTTGGATGGCAAGCGGTCATTGCGTACATGTCATAGAGTTCTCCACTGGCCGTCTTACGGCCGTTGAACACGCCGCCATACCAGGAGGCGACGCCGTGGAGAGCGTGGGTTGTTGAGTTTTCCGCGTGTTTTTGCGGAGTAAGCGTGGCAGGCGTCGTACTCACTACCGGAACCACCGGGGGCGCCATTACCGCCGGCAGGGAAAGCCGGGCATCCGCCTGTACCGTCCGTGGGGAAACGGCCAAAACCCCCGCGACCAGCAAAACAGAGGAAACTCCCGCCGCCAGCCAGATCCGTAGTGATTTTTTCGCGTTCACGTTGCTAGATTTTCGTCTTTTCTCCATCTGCCCATTTTACCAATTTGGCACTATTTAATCTGCCTGTTGTCAAAATGCATACGAGGAAAACTTGCCCCAAAAGGCAACGTTTTCAGGGCTTTCCCGTTTAAGTTCTTGCCCCGTAAGCACTTACATGTTGCACCAAAAACAGTTCATTTCTCATCATTTTTTCCCCTTCTTGCCCGATCTCCCCCCCTCCTTAACCAAAATCCCCCGATTCTCCCCTTTCCCCCTCCACGATGCCTGAAAGCCCCAAACGAGTGTATGTTGGTTCTCAGGGAGTATTTCCGTTGAACCGCTTTGCTTTGAGACTCCGTTTTGTTGCCTGTTTCGTCCTGTTTTCGGCGATGGCTGGCCTCGCCCAGCAGCCGGCCACCACCCCGGCCGGCCCTGTTCCTCCTGCCATCCTTGCCGCTAAAAAAATCTTTCTTTCCAACTCCGGCATCTCCTCCACGGTTTACAGCGGAGGTCAGAATCGTGCCTACAACCAGTTTTATGAGGCTCTCCAGGGCTCGGGCTTCTTCGAGATGGCGGGGGATCCGTCCGATGCCGACCTGGTCCTGGAACTCCAGCTCGCCAACTCAGGTCCCGGGCCTGACACCTTCAGGCTCCTCATCTACGACCGCAAGACCCATTTTCAGCTTTGGACCCTTCTGGAACCGATCACAGTTTGCGCCCGGCAAAAAACCTGCGATACCAACTTCGACGACGCTCTCCTGGTTCTGCTGTTGAATTTTGAGAAGCTCGCCGGCAAGGCCCCTGGAGTAGCCCGCTGATTCCAGCCTCGCGGCCTTTATGATGCTCCCGAATATCGCTTTGTGGCGGGTGGCGCATGTCCCCACCCATAAATTTGGGTGCCCCAAGTTCCTCGCTGGGGACCTGGGGCACCCAGACGAATCGAAGGGGCGGGGTTGCCGCTGCGGCAAGCGAATTCCCGCTGGATTGCGTCTAGAATAATGTTGGGCTGCGGGTGCGGGTGTAGCCTGAATACTGTGTGCGAGGAGCGGCGATGAAGATTGTGCGTTGGATAGGGTTATTGGCTGCGGCGACGCTTCTGGCGGGATGCGGAGATTTTTGGCAGGCGCCGAGCAGCACCAGCAGCACAGGTTTCAGCCTTTCCAACAGCGGCAACATCACCGTGACTCCTGGCGCTACCACCGGCAACATCGCGACCATCACCGTGACGCCGGGGAGTTCGTTTACCGGGACGGTTACGTTGACTTGCGCGGTGACCGCGCCTACGGGCGCTACCAATGCCGCCACGTGCGGTCTTTCTTCGACTTCGGTGTCCTTCAGCAGTAGCACGTCGGCACAAAGCTCCACGCTGACCGCGACCACTTCGTCCACTACGACTACCGGCGCTTACGATATTACGGTTACCGGCGTTTCGGGCAGTGTTGCGGAGACCACCACGGTTTGCGTCGAGGTGGGCACGGGCACTTGCAGCAGCACGGCCAGCACCAGCGGAAACTTTTATATTCTGAATAGCAGCAGCAGCACCAGCAGCAGCTCGATTGCCGGCTTCTATATTAGTTCTAAAACGCTGACACCCATTTCAGGGAGTTCCGTCACCGTGAACGGCATCGCCTACGCTGTTGCCATTGCTCCTAACGGCAAATTTTTGTGTGTGAGCTCAAGCGACGGCGTATATGCGTACCCCATCAACAGCGGCGTGTTGGGGACTGGCGTGCAGGTGACCTCGGATTTGGCCTATGCCCTCCAGATCGATTCGACCGATTCATGGTTGATAGAAGCTATCCCTTACGTCAGCGGCGGCGGGGTGACGCTGAATGCCGTCCCCATCAATTCCTCTAACGGCACTCCCACCGGCAGCAACGTGCCAACGGCACCTTTTACAATCACAAGCGCCTCCATGACGCAGGGCCAGCAGGGTCAAATGGTTATTTCGCCGGATAACAGCTATATTTTCGTCGCCCTTGAAAAAGGCGGCACGATTGTGGTTCCATTCAGCTCGAGTGCCCCCTTGCCGAGCACCGTCAGTGCCAAGACGATTGGGGTGGCGAATACTGGCGGTTCGGCTCTTTCAGTGGCCGTGGATCCCAGCAGTACCCCTCGCCTGTTCTATATCGGCGAAGTACTAGGCAACTCCGGGGGTACGTCTGGCGGGCTGCGCGCTATCGACTATAGTTCTCTCGCCACATGCAGCGGCACAACATGCACACTCACCCAGGCCAGCGGCTCACCCATCGCAAGCGGCGGACTGAGGCCCACATTCATTCTTCCCGTAACCACCCCCGATTATGTTTATGTCGCTGACGGGGCCGGCAGCATTACCGGATTTGCGGTTTCGGGGAGCAGTTCACCTTATACGATTGCTACGGGCAGCACCGTCACGGTCGCTCAACCGGCAGGCATGGCTTTGGACTCGACCGGCTCTTACGTCTTTGAAGTGGGTTCGTCCGGCAGCCCCTACTTCGATGCCTACTCCTTTGACGCCACCACAACCGGCCTGCTGGACTCGCAGGTGACTTCCACTTCCGTGGCTACCTCCATCGCCATTGTCGCGGCGCCGAAGTAGGAGATCGGCCTGCGCCGGAGCCACGGATCGCGGAGCGGGATGCGGGGAACCACGATTTAGTTCTCTTCCTAGCGGAATATTCCCTCAGGGGCTAAAGCCCGCATTGATTTTGGGAGATTTACGGCACGACTAAAGTCGTGCCCTGACACTTCTTGCAACACCGAATGAATTTTTCCGCAAGCTGTAAAGTCGTGCCCTGACACTTCTTGCAACACCGAATGAGTTTTTCCGCAAGCTGTAAAGTCGTGCCCTGACACTTCTTGCAACACCGAATGAGTTTTTCCGCAAGCTGTAAAGTCGTGCCCATTCAAAACATCGACTTATTCAGAGGTTCCCCAGATGTGGTATTCAAGTATAGGAACACTTCATCTGATCGGAGGGCGACGCGAATATGCTGCTGCAAACGTTGCGAGAAGAAGTGCTGGAGGCGAACCTGGAGCTGGTTCGCCGCGGCTTGGTGCTGTACACATTTGGCAATGTGAGCGGGATCGACCGCGACCGGGGGCTGGTGGCAATCAAGCCCAGCGGCGTGGCCTACGAAGAGCTGACGGCGGAGAAGATGGTGGTCACCGATCTCACCGGCAAGATAGTGGACGGAGCGCTGCGTCCATCATCGGATCTGGCCACGCATCTGGAGTTGTACAAGCACTTCGCAAATATCGGAGGCGTGGCGCATACGCACTCGGAATACGCCACGGCGTGGGCGCAGGCGGAGCGGGAGATTCCCTGCCTGGGGACTACTCATGCGGATTATTTTTATGGGCCAGTTCCGGTCACCAGTCGGCTGAGCGCTGCGGCGATTACGGGCGAATACGAGCGGGAGACTGGGGTGGCAATCTGGCGGCGGTTTGCGGAGCTTGATCCCGATTCGATTCCGGCGGTGCTGGTGGCCGGGCACGGTCCATTCAGCTGGGGAGCGAGCGCGGGCGAGGCTGCGCATAACGCGGCGCTATTGGAATATGTGGCGCGCATGGCTAGCCACACGATGAGTGTCAATGGCGAATCCGGCCCGCTGCAGCAGGCGTTGCTCGACAGGCATTTTCTGCGCAAGCACGGCAGCCATGCTACTTACGGGCAGGCGAAGGCGGGATGATCCCTCCTAATGAACAAAATGGTTGGATGAGGCGGTTTGTAAACAAAATCAGCAAGTTAGCCACCGCTTTGCGGTGACGAGCGAGTTAGCAAGTTAGCGGCAGTTCATTCCATGTGTAGCTCGATGCGGCGAGTCTGGCTGCTCAGGATGACAGCAAGAAGGTAGCACGGAGATCATAGTATTCACGGTCGGATTGAATGTGAATAGATTTAGATTTGCCGCGGAGTCGGGCAGATGAATTTTGAATGAAAGCTGACGGCCGTGTGCCGCGGCGGAAACGGAAGAGAACGATGAGCATTGTCGCGGGAGTTGATTTTGGCACGTTGAGCGTGCGCGTTTCGCTGGTCGATAGCGAGCGCGGATTGATTGGTTCGGCAACAGCCGAGTATCCTCTGCACCGCAAGCGCGAAGACCCGGAGTATGCGACGCAATCGCATGGCGATCAAATGCTGGCGCTGGCCGCCGCTACCCGGCAGGCGCTGAAGGAAGCCGGGATCAGCGGCGATAAGGTGGAGGCAATTGCGCTGGACACGACGGGATCGAGCGTGATTCCCGTGGCCGCCGATATGACCCCGCTGGACGACTACTACCTGTGGTGCGATCATCGCGCAAAACAGGAGGCCGCTGAAATTACGGAGGCGGCGCACCGCGAGAAGCTGGAAGCGATTCAGTGGTGCGGGGGCGTTTACTCGTCGGAGTGGGGATGGGCGAAGCTGTTGCATTGGCTGCGCCACAATCCGGAAAAGCGCAAGAATTTCGCGAGCGCCTTCGAAAATTGCGACATGGTTGCCGCCACGCTGTGCGGGATTACCAACCCGGCGCAGGTGAAGCGCAGCATTTGCGCGATGGGCCACAAGTGGATGTGGAATGCCGCTCTGGGCGGATTGCCTCCGGAGAAATTTCTGGCCAGTCTTGACCCGTTGCTGGCCGGTGTCAGAGCGAAGCTGAACGGAGAGTACGCTACATCGGAGAAGATTGCCGGAAGGCTGGCTCCGCAGTGGGCGGAAAAACTTGGGCTTCGCGCGGGCATTCCCATTCCCGTGGGAGCCTTCGACGCGCACTGGGACGCCATCGGGGCGGGCGCGCGCGAGGGCGACGTAGTGAACGTGGTGGGCACCTCCACATGCATCATCGCCTACGTGAAAGCGGCGCAGTTGATTCCCGGAGTTTGCGGCGTGGTCCAGGGCAGCGTGCATCCGGAGTACACGGGCGTCGAGGCGGGACTCTCGGCTACGGGAGACATCTTCAGCGCCATCGCGGGCCGGGCCAACACCACCGTTGCCGAACTGAGCAAGGGCCTGGAGGCATACAGCGCCGGACAAACCGGGCTGCTGCGCATGACCTGGGACAACGGCGACCGCACCGTGCTGGTGAATCCGAATCTGGGGGGAATCACGCTGGGATGGAACCTGCAGCACACGGCACAGGACGAGCTCTTCGCGGCCATCGAGGGAACCGCGTTTCATACCCGCGTGATTCTCGACCGGATGAGCGAGTACGGCGCGCCCACGCTGCGGGTGATCAACGGCGGTGGGATTCCGCAGAACAATCCGGTGCTCAATCAGGTTTACGCGAATGTTCTGGGACGGCCGGTGCTGGTGCCGTCGAGCAAGGTGACGGGAGTCGGCTCGGCGATTTTTGCATTCATGGCCGCAGGAGCGTTCAAGACCATCGGCGAGGCGCAGGACAAAATCTGCCCGCCGCACAAGGTCTACGAACCGGAGAAATCGGCGCAGAAAGTGTATGAGAGCTTGTACAAGTATTATCGCCAGATTTATTTTGCTTTCGGCGAGCCGGGAAAAGGCGAGTTTGGCGCGGTGCTTCCGGCGTTGATGCAGACGGCGCGGGCTGCGCTCCGGCCCGGGGCCTGAGTGAAAGTGCTATCCTCAAGAGGATCGCCACAGGCTGTGCTCACGCAACCCTCCATCCCATTCTTCTCACGCGCGCGGCGCTTGCAGGTTCCCGCTGCTTGGCTGTTTCTCGCTTTATTTTTGGTGTTTTCATCGGGGTGCGCCCGCTTCCGCATCGAACGGCACGATAGGGTTTACGTCTCCGCGCGGCAGATGTATCTGCATGACCGCGTGGCCGCTGTCTCCAACCGCGTGGCCGAGGTGACCAACGGCCAGCGATTGGAAGTGCTGGAACGGAACCGCCGCTTTATCAAGGTGAGGACTGAAAAGAACGAAATCGGCTGGATTGAAGAGCGGGCGGTGATCGACGCCAAGACCTTTCAGGCCTTTGACCAGCTAGGGGTTCAACACAAGCAGGACCCGGTGGTGGCCAGCGGTGTTCTGCGCGACGACATCTACCTGCATCTGACGCCCGGCCGGGATACGGAGCGGTTTTATCTGTTGGGCGCGAACTCCAAGGTTCAACTCCTGGCGCGCGCCTCGGTTCCCAAGGTTGTGCCCGGCTCAGGGCAGGCTCCCAGTCCGATTGCGCCGAAGCCAGTTGCGCCGGTAAAAACTCCCCCGCCGCAGTCCAAATCGGCTGCAAAATCGGCTGTACCAGAGAGCGCGGCACACATTCCCGGCCAGCCGGATGCCGGACGGATCCTGGAGGACTGGTGGCTGGTGCGCGACGATCAGGGCCGCGCCGGGTGGTTGCTGTCCAGCCGCATCGATGTGGAAGTGCCTGACGAGATTGGCACCTATGCCGAGGGACAGCGCTACGTGGGCGCCTACGTGTTCAACAAGGTTCATGATTCCGAGGCCGCGACGCCCAACAACGAGGTTCCGCAGTACGTGACTGTGCTCTCGCCGCCCAAGGCGGGGTTGCCCTTTGACTTCGACCAGGTGCGCGTCTTTACCTGGAGCCTCCGGCACCACCGCTATGAGACAGCCTTCCGGCTGCATCCCATTCAGGGCTATCTGCCGGTGCGGGTCACGACAGGCTCGGCCGGCGGCGCGCCTACATTTAGTTTTTTGATCGCCAGCGGCCCCGATGTGACCACGGATCCGGCCACCGGCATCACACGCCCGGTTTCGCCGCGGACGATTACATACAAGATGGACGACACGCGCGCGGTGCGCATCGGCTCCGACCTGGGGCCAATCCCCTTCAGCCACCTGCTCGAATCCCAACCCAAATCCAAGTCTGCCAAGACGGGGAAGAAGAATCGGCGGTAGGCAGAGGCAACAGCAAGATGACGATGGCGGGGGTGAAGCCATGATGGAATACAAGGGTTATGCCGCTGGACCTATCGATTTTGATGCAGAGGAAAAAACGTTTTCCGGCACGATCGCCGGGCTTCGGGATGGCTTTCATTTTGAGGGAAGAACGGCGACGGAGTTGGAGCGCGCCTTCCGCGAGAACATTGACAGCTATCTGGAGCTTTGCGCCGAGCGAGGCCAACAGCCCGACCGCCCCTTCAATGGAAAGATTCTGGTGCGCACCGCGCCGGAACTGCATCGCAAGGCGGTGTTGCGCGCGGCGGTCGAGGGCGTGAGTTTGAGCCGTTGGATTAGTCGGCAGATTGAAAGCGCGCGGTGAGCCACCTGCGGTGGGGCCAAGCGCTCGCTATTCGCTCGCACGGGGTTCGTGGTTTTACCAGTTGCGATAGGGGATTTTGGAGGGGACGACTTCAACGCCGTTTGGAGATTCGTCAGTTTTAATTTTTATGCCTTTGCTCTCAAGCAACAGTTTGACTCCCCCCACTGTTTCCTCTTCGTATGGCGACGGTCCAACAATGATTCTACGTAAAGAAGATTCTGGAGTAGTGAGTTGTAAAGGGAGGTTTATATATGGCGTTAATCCATATTTCCCCTGACGAAATTGAACGATTGGTGAACTATGATCAGAACAATGCGCATACATAAGATTCTGGCGGTCGGCATGAATCACGATTCGCCATTCACACTCTTCTGAAAACGCCATATCCTTAAAACGGGCTGCTTCTTCGATGAAATACTTTGCATCAGCAATGGCAAGAACGTACGACTTTGATAATATTTCGATAAATTCACGTTCCGTTGGATTTGGCTCTCTACCAGATTCTTTTCGGAAGTGGATAATACGACTTTCGGGAATCTGTCTGTGAATTTCAAATGCCCATTTACCGATCCGTACAGCAGCCTTTCTTTTCTCTTCCGAATTGTATCTACAGCGCAAAAGAAGGTTTGCAGATGTTCCTTTTAGACCAGATAATTTCAACCCTTCCATAATCATTCTGCTATCGAATCCGAGACTAAATCCGCCCGTTGGGTTTGAATAGGCCCTCCATTGACTTAGGCGATCCCAAGGTCTAGTCTCACCCTCAAATTGAGCCGAAGCGTCGTCTGTAAAGGATGCAACGAAGACCTCGGGGATCTTTTTATTCTGTCTTAACTTGCGAAGGCTTTTCTTTTGCTCTTCATCAAGTAAAGGAAATATGTTATTCAATATTTGATCTTCGAATTCTGGACTCAATGCGTTTTTTAATTCAGTTTTATCATTCAAATAACGAACGTGTGTAGCCCTGATTGATTCATCTCCAATTATCCCTAAAAGTCCTTCGAGAGTTGTGTAATGGTATAGAAACTCTTTGGGTTCCTCGTTCTCACAAGGGAGCCACTCCGGTATAAATTTCCATCCTTCCATTATATGATAAACAAAATCGAGTTCACTATTGTTCATAATGATGTGGCCTCAGTGAAAACCTTTCCGCGGAAGCGCAGATTAATTTCTTCTGGCGTGCGGAGATCGATCTTGATGCCGGTGGCCTTCTCCAATTGTGCCTGGAGTTTTTCCATGGCAAGCAAACTGGCCCTCGGCGCAGGATCGACCAGAATATCCAGGTCGCTATCCTCCCGATCCTCGCCCCGCACCACGCTCCCGAATACACGCGGGTTTGCCATGCCAGCCTGGAGCACAAGCTGGCGGATCGTCTCACGATGCTTTGGCAATACTTCGGACGGCCTCATGCGGCGCTCTCCCTCAATCTCTTTCCAGTTTACCGCTGAATCAGCCGGGTGCCCCTGGAGCCTCTTGCAAAATTACCAAGAAACCGGCACAAAGATTCGGGCGCCCCTCCGGGGCTTTGGTATGTTCTGACGGCCTTTCCCAGGATTCCCCCTTCGCTGCGCTCAGGGTCCATCCTGGGCTATTATCGATGGCCCCTCCGGGGCCAAATCATCAGTCACGCAATAGAGTTTCGCAAGAGGCTCCTTGGTCTCGATTATGGGATATGAAAAAAGCACGAATCTCAGCCCCGCCGATGCAGTTCCAGCTCCACAACGCGCATCATCTCGGCTTCGGGGGCGGGCTTGCCGGTCCAGATTTCGAATTGGCGGGCGCCTTGCTGGACGAACATTTCCATGCCGGTGACGACTGGGATGCCGCGCGCTTTGGCCAGCTTGAGGAGCGGGGTTTCGAGCGGGTTGTAGACCATGTCGAAGACCAGCGAGGCGTTCAATTCTGTTTCCGAAATGGGCAGCGGCTGCTTGTTGCCTTCCATGCCGCAGGGGGTGGCGTTGATGAGCACGTCGAATGTGCTCTTGGCGAAGAGATCGTGTTTGAGCGGCTTGGCTTTGGCCTGCCGGGCGAGCTTGACGGCGCTGTCATGAGAGCGGTTGACGACGAAGACCTCCGCGCCCTGATCCACAAGAGCAAAGACGGCGGCCCGTGCAGCGCCACCCGCGCCCAGGACGGCGATACGCGCGCCTTGCAGCTTCAGACGCCTTTCCAGCGGGCGAACCACGCCGGCCACGTCGGTGTTGAAGCCGTAGAGCTTGCCGTCTGCGCCGGTGCGCAGGGTGTTGCAGGCGCCGATGCGGGCGGTGAGCGGGTCGGAGTTGGCGAGATGCGGCAGGACCTCCTCTTTGAGCGGCATGGTGACGGCGGCGCCGGCCAAGGGCAGTTCGCGCGCCAAGGTGAGCAGGTCGGCGACCTTGTGCGTAAGGAGCGGGAGCAGAATTGCGTTCACGTTTTCGCGGCGGAAGGCGGCGTTGTGCATCAGCGGCGAAAGCGAATGGGAGATGGGGTCTCCGGCCACGCCGAAAATGCGCGTTGCCTGATCAAGCTGCTCGACGCGGTAGAGGTCGCGCAGGGTGCGGGCGGTCAACTGACCAGGGGCGGTTGCCAGAGTGGAACTGGTTGCCGGTTTGTCTGAGAGTGGGCCTTCGGAAAACGCGGCGAAAGTGAAAGGCGCGCCGGCGCGGAGGCTGAGCACGCGACTCACCAGCCCCTCCTCTCCCATGGCGATGCCGACCACCTCGGACGAGCGTGAGTGGTCCTGAATGAGTTTAAGGACTGCGAGGTTATCGGCCAGCGACTTGGCCGTCGAAACCACTTTGACAAAATCCGGCTGGAAGGCCAAGATGCGCAGCGCCACCTGGTCAAGATTCTTGGTGCGCGAAAAGTCGTGAAAGCTGATCAACAGCGCCGTTCCGGCGGCCCGCAACCCGTCGTGCAGTTGGTCCAACTGCCTTGGAGCGGCCCCCTCGACCGACTCGACCTCCAGATCGACGATCTGGCAGCCAGCCTCGGCGGAGGCCAAAAGCACCTCCAATTCGGCCTTCAAGGAGCCCGTGAATTGGCCGCCAAACTGCTTGCGCCGGCAGGTAGCGATGACCGTTGTATCGCGGTGATCGGCAAGGAATTCCTTCACTACGGGCATGGCCGAGGCCGGTTTGGGCAGCGAATCCAGGCGGAACTCAAGAAACCTGGAGTCCGCCAGGGCAGCCTCGGCTCGCTCGATCAACTCCGCCGGCGAAGCAGCCTGAATGGCTACACACAGCTTGCCCGGATTGGTCAGGCGCAGCCGCGGGAGGGAAGGCGCGGGCGCGGGAGAAGGCGAACTGGAGCTAAAAAAGGGCATAGGTGTCAATTGACGCATCTTATAGCGGTTTTGGCCAGGATGCAACTGTAAAGAGTAGCTGCCGGGCAAACGCGTAGGATGAATGTTAAGAGTGCGGGCAATTTTGGTTGCGGAAATACATGCGAAAATCAATTTTCCACAGGGGGAATCATTTGTATCTGGCCAACGAAAAACGCTACGACACGATGCAATATCGCCGCTGCGGCAAGAGCGGACTGCTTCTGCCGGCCATCTCGCTGGGGCTGTGGCACAACTTCGGCGGCGTGGATGACTTTGAAAATGGCAGCGCGATGGTGCGGCGGGCCTTCGATCTGGGCATTACGCATTTCGATCTGGCCAACAACTACGGCCCGCCGTACGGCAGCGCGGAGACTAACTTCGGCGAGATACTGCGGCTGGATTTTGCCGCACATCGCGACGAGATGATCATCAGCACCAAGGCCGGCTACGATATGTGGCCGGGGCCATACGGCAACTGGGGTTCGCGCAAGTATCTGCTGGCCAGCCTGGACCAGAGCTTGAAGCGCATGGGCTTGGAGTACGTGGACATTTTTTACTCGCATCGCCCCGATCCCGAAACTCCCGTGGAAGAGACGATGGGCGCGCTGGATCAGGCGGTGCGCTCGGGCAAGGCGCTTTATGTGGGCATCTCGAACTACTCACCGGCTCAGACCGATGCGGCGGTGAAGATTCTGCGCGAACTGGGCACGCCTTGCCTGATTCATCAGATGAAGTATTCGATCTTCCAGCGCGCGCCGGAAAAAGGTCTGCTGGATGTGCTGGGGCAGGAGGGCGTGGGCGCCATCGCCTTTACTCCGCTGGCGCAGGGACTGCTTACGGATCGCTATTTGAAGGGCATTCCGGCGGACTCGCGCGCTACCAAAGAAAAGTTTTTGAAGACCAGCGACATCGACGAAGGCAGGGTGGCGCAGATTCGCAAGCTGCATACGCTGGCCGCGCAGAGAGGGCAGTCGCTGGCGCAGATGGCGTTGGCCTGGGTGCTGCTCCGCATGACTTCGGCGCTGATTGGAGCCAGCCGCGTGGAGCAGATCGAGCAGAACGTGGGCGCGCTGGCTAACCTGAGCTTTACGGCGGAGGAACTGGCGGGGATTGATGCAATTGTGGGACAGGCGGGGTGACGCTGGGTTCGTGGATTCCCAGGTCCCCAAATGCGAGGGACCTGGGGCACCCAATCTTCTTAATAATAAAGAACGCGCTCAGCCCTTGAGCGCGGCGATTATCTGATCAGTGGAGCGCACACGGCCCATGCGGGGGAAGATGCGCGTGGTGCTGTTCACGTGGCTCTCGGCGCTCTGGCCGGTCATCGCGTCCTCGGCAAAGATCAATTCGTAGCCGCGCTCATAGGCGTCGCGGGCCGTGCTCTCCACGCCAAACTCAGTGGCGATGCCGCAGATCACGATTGTTCCGAGGCCGCGTCGGCGCAGTTGCAGGTCGAGATCAGTGCCGTAGAACGCGCCCCACTGACGCTTCAGGACGACAATGTCGCTGGGCTGGCAGTCGAGCTCGGGAATCAGCTCGCTCCAATCGGGTGGTAGTTGGCCGAAGGAACGCATGGGCTGGTCGGTCGGAGTGTGCAGGCGGTCAGCGCCATCGGGTGAGCCTCCCACATGAACCAGAATAGGCTGCGCTCCGGCGGCGCGGGCCGCGGTGAGCAGGCGCGCGGAGTTGGCGATTACGGCAGGCTTGGTGTGCGGCGCGCCTCCGGGCATTTGCGCAATGCCCTTTTGCAGATCGATGACGACGATGGCAGTGCGGCGGGGTTCGAGGACGAGAGCAACCGCAACTTCCTGTTGATCTGGCGTCGCTCGTTTCTCTTTTTCTCGCGCAATCATCTCTCTCATTGCATCTCTGAGTACTTCTTGCCGTACTTCTTGCCGAGGATGGAGCCCGAGACTTTCTCGTATTTGGTCGGGAATAATGATTTCCTCTTTACTCGCTGTTCCAATCTCCGATTTCTCTTCACTCATTGCGATATCTCCTCCTCGGCCAGTTGCAAACTTTCTGCCGGAATGATGCCCATCTCGCGGTAGATGGGACGAATCTGGCGGCGTAGCGCCGGCAAGCGCGTCGTGAACCAGGCCGCGCCGAGCAGAACCACCGAGCCGTTCATTATCACCGTCCAGGGTGCGCTAAAATTGTGCGCCATTGTCCCGGCCAGAAGGCTGCCGAAGGGCGCCATGCCCATGAAGGCCATCGTGTAGTAGCTCATCACGCGGCCGCGCTTGTCGTCGGTGACGATGGTTTGAATGACGGTGTTGCTGGCGGCCATGCCTTGCATCATGCCCATGCCGGCGATGAAGACCGTAAGCATCGAAAGCCAGAACCAATGCGAGAGGCCGAAGCCGATCAGCCCCAGGCCGAAGACCGCCGCCGCGATGGGGATCATCCTGACGAGGCCGCGGACGTTTCTGCGCGCCGCGAGAGAGAGAGCGGAGACCAGCGCACCCAGGCCCATGGCGGCCATCAGGAAACCAAGGGTGTGCGCTCCGCCGCGTAGCACGACCTTGGCGAAGATGGGCATCAGCACCACAAACGGCATGCCCATTAGGCTGACCACGGCGAAAAGCATCAGGATAGTGCGGATGGGCAAAAATTCCGAGACGTAGGTCCAGCCGGCCTGTAACTCGGTGAGCATCGACGTGGTCTTGCGCTGGACCTCGGGCGCATGAAGGCGCATCATGAGCAGCGATGCAATGACGGCGATGTAGCTGATGCCGTCGATGAGAAAACACCAGCCCTCGCTGGAGACGGCGATCAACATTCCAGCCAGCGAGGGGCCGATGAGGCGCGCCACGTTCACCATGGAGGAGTTGATGGCGATGGCGTTCTGCAGGTCGCGCTTGTCCTCGACCATCATGACCATGAAGGACTGGCGGCCAGGCATATCGAAGGCATTGATGCAGCCTTGCATTACGCTCAACGCGAGCAACAGGGGAATGGTGATGTGGCCGGAAAGCGTCAAAGCGGCCAACGCGAGCGATTGGACCATGGAGAGTGTCTGGGTCCAGACCAGCACCTGGCGTTTGTCGAGCCGGTCAACCCACACGCCGGCGAAGGGCGCCAACAGAAAAGTGGGAATCTGCCCTGCAAAGCTGACCGTACCCAGCAGCAGGGCCGAGCCGGTGAGGCGGTAGACCAGCCAGCCGGTGGCTACGCGGGTCATCCACGTGCCGATGAGCGAGATGGTTTGGCCGCCAAAAAACAACCGAAAATTGCGATGGCGCAGGGCTCTCCAGGCGTGGGAGACGCCGCCGGCCTCGACCGTATTCTCTCGCTTTGGTTGCTCTTCTCCGCTCAAGATTGCATCCTTATTGGCAGTCTATCGCGGCAGTTTCAATTTATTTAAATTGATTCGGTTTATTGAGCCTCTTGTAAAATTACCTTCAGGCTATCGATAGTGTCAGGGCACGACTTCAGTCGTGCCGCAAATGGCCAATTTAGATTCCGGCTTTAGCCACTGCGGAACTGCAAATAACTGAAAATAAAACCGCAGGGGCTAAAGCCCAACATGATTTTGTTGCTCTTTCGGCACGACTGAAGTCGTGCCCTGGCACAAAGCTGGATTATGAAACACACTCTACACGAAGAATCTATCACACAAGAGCAGTTATTGTGGCTATTCTTCCCCTGTTTCAGCGGAAAGGCGCTTTTCCGTCGCGGGCGGAGCGAACGGCGCTTTCGCTGCCTCGGACAATCTTCTGGTCATGACCTGGAAGTGATAACCCATGACGGCCAGAGTCATGGCCGTGCCGACGCAATGGCGATAACGCGTGGCCACGGTGAGCATAAATTTCCAGTAACTCCAGCGCTGAGGGCCGAAGACTCCTTGGCGGACAATGGAGGTGACAAAGGCGCGCGCATTGCCTACGGTCAGCCACTGCTGCCGGGATTTTCTCTCGCCGGATTTTTGCTTGCCGGGTTTAGGCTGGGTGCGGTTCAGATAGAGCTTGACGCGCTCGTAGTAAGCCTCGCAGGAGTAGATTTGCTTGAGCACCGAGCGATAGCCCTCCACCAGTTTTGTCGCGTCCATGCGGGGAAGAAAGTTCAGCTTGTCGTCCGTATTGTCGCCATGGCCCGCGTCCAGAATCCGGCCTTCGCTCCACAACCGCCGGAATAGCTGGGTTCCGGGCATGGCTTGCAGCAGGCCGACCATGGCGATGGGAATGCCGCTCTTCTGAATAAACTCCACCATGCGGTCGAAGATGTCTTCGCGATCGGTGTCGAAGCCCAGGATGAAGCCGCCCATCACCTGCATGCCGTAACTCTGGATCAAGGCCACGCTATCCAGCAGGCTGCGCCGCGTGTTCTGCGTTTTGTTGCAGGCGATGAGGGCCGATTCATCGGGGGTCTCGATGCCCAAAAAGACGGAGGCGAATCCGGCGTCCTTCATCAGTTGCATCAACTCCGGATCGTCGGCCAGGTTGAGCGAGGCTTCAGTGATGAAGTCGAAGCTGGTTTTGTATTGGTCTCGCCATGCGGCAAGCGCCGCGCATAACTCCTTGGCGCGCGCCTTGTTGCCGATGAAATTATCGTCCACGATAAAGACCGCTTCGCGCCATCCGGCGGCGCGCAACTGGTCCAGCTCGGCCAACACCTGCGCCACAGTTTTGACGCGGGGGCGCCGGCCGTAGATTTCGATGATGTCGCAGAACTCGCAGTTGAAGGGACAACCGCGCGAGGCTTGCACGGCCATGGTGGAGTAGCGATTCATCTTGATGAGGCTCAAGTCGGGCAGGGGACTGGTCTCCATCTCGGGCCTTTCGTCGGCTTTGTAAACAGGCTTGGCTGTCCCTTGCTCGAGATCCCGCGCCAGGCCGGCAATCAGGCTCTCGGCTTCGCCGATGACCACGTGGTCCACCTTGAGTTCAGCCGCTGAGATGCTGCTGGCGATGGGCCCGCCCACCACCGTGCGCAGTCCGCGCGCGTGGCAGCGCTCGACGATGGCCGCCAGCGAGTCGTGCTGGACGTGCATGGCGCTTATCATCGCCACGTCCGCCCAGGCCAGGTCGCGGTCGCTCAGTCGCTCGACGTTGACGTCCACCAGCCGCTTTTTCCAGGCCTTGGGCAACAGAGCGGCGATCGTCATCAGTCCCAGCGGAGGCTGCGCGGCACGCTTGCCGAGGAACTTGAGCGCATGTTTGAAGCTCCAATAAGTATCGGGAAATTCCGGGTAAATCAACAAGGCGTTCATCGGGCGCCTCCAGGGGGAAGGGCAGGCGCTCGCAACGGCACACCGTTCCGAAATCAGCATGTTCCGCGGGGCCGAGGAAAACTGTGCAAAAGGAACCAATTCGCAGAAGCCCTACCTGCCGCAATGGTTTCGATTCCCATTTTTGTTGTAATAGCGCTCACATCCAAAGACTGTATGCATCCACAATCAATAAATTGCAAATCAATGGATTACAATCGGCACAATGTGGTACATATTGTTCCGATTGCGTGTTGGAGAGCATGCAAACACTGAAGGAGATATTGGCGGAGAATCATGATGAGTTCATCAAACCAACCCGTATCGGCTGAGGCCGTCGAGAGCCGGATCGAGGCTATCGTTCTGGCCGCGGGCTACTCGTCGAGCATGGCGGAGTTCAAGCCATTGCTTCCGCTCGACGGCCGCACGGCATTGGAGCATTGCATTCGCCTGTTCCGCGATGCGGGGGTCGGCGAGGTGATTGCCGTTCTTGGCCACCGCGCGGAGGAGTTGCAACCTCTAGCCGAGCGCGCCGGCGCGCGATGCATTCTCAATCCGCATTTCAAGCAAGGGATGTTCTCTTCCATCTCCGCGGGCATTCGCGCGCTGACAGACGGAGTTGAGGCGGTCTTCGTGTTGCCGGCGGACATTCCGCTGGTGCGGCCCTACACGATTCGTCGAATGGCGTCGGTCTTCATTACGCGGCGAGACGGCATTGTGTATCCGTTTTTTGAGGGGCGTCGCGGACATCCATCGCTGATTGAGCGCAAGATTCTGAATGAGGCGGCTGAGGATGGCGCTACGGGTCCGCTCTTTGATCTTCTTGCGAGGCACGAGAACGAAGCCATCAACCTGCTTGTAGCGGACCATGGCATTCATATGGATATGGACACTCCCGCCGAGTATGATGCACTGTGCGTCATGGCCGCTTGCCGCGATATTCCCACCCGCGCCGAGTGCGAGGCAATTCTCACCACGCAATCTGTTGCGCTGTCTCAAGTTCGCCACTCGCGCAGGGTGGCCGAGGTGGCAGAGCGCATTGCTCTGGCGCTGATGCGCAGCGGCTTGTCGCTGAACGTGGAACTGGTGAGGGCCGGGGCGCTGCTTCACGATCTAGCCAAGGGCCAGCCAAACCATGCCGCTGTTGGCGCGGAAATTCTGCGTTCCATGGATTTTCCGCGGGTCGCAACGGTGGTTGGCGCGCACACGCAGCTGGACTTCAGCGGCGGCCAGCTCGATGAAAGAGCGATCGTCTATCTCGCGGACAAACTGGTTCGCGGGGACAGCGTGGTAACGCTTGAGCAGCGCTTTCAACCTGCTCTCGCCCGGTTCAGCGATAACCCACCTGCGCTTCACGCCGTTCAAAGCCGCATGGCCATTGCGCAAGCCGTTGCACAAGCCGTTGAGACTCAATTGGGAGTGCCTATCATCAGCATTGCGTGAGAATACGGTTGCCGCCTCCTATATTGTCATCGTCACGCGCGGCCATGCCGGAGGAGATCGCCATCTCCATCGTGGCCGAGCTGATTGCCATCCGCCGCAAATGCGCCGCCGCGCTGCCTCGCTCGCGCAATCGCATTCGCAAGGAGAAAGCCGAGCCTTTGCAATAAAATCAGGAGCCTGTGTGCGGTAAGCTATAAGTCCATGGCGACTGCGCCCAGTCCGGATCATTCGCTGGAGTACTGCAAGCCGCATCGCCTGCAGAGCGGGAAAACGCTGGCCGTGCTGGTGGTGGTGCTGGTTGCGGTGGCGCTTGGCTCGGCGGCCATCGGCAGCTATCCGATCTCGCTGCACGACTGGTGGAGTTTACTGAGGACGCCTTCGGCTGGCAGCACGGCGGAGATCGTGCTTCTGCAAATTCGCCTTCCGCGTCTTCTGGCCTGCATTCTGGTGGGCAGCGGACTTGCTCTGGCCGGCGCATCTTATCAGGGCCTATTCAACAATCCCATGGTCTCGCCTGACATTCTGGGAGCATCGGCCGGCGCAGGGTTGGGCGCGGCGGCCGGCATTCTGCTAGGCTTTGACTTTGTAGCCATTCAAGCTCTCTCCTTTGCGGGCGGGCTGGTGGCCGTGCTGCTGGCATGGGCGCTGGCCTCGGGACTTTGCCGCCGTGGAGACCCCGTGCTCATGCTGGTGTTGGTCGGCATCCTCATCGGATCCATGTTCACCGCTCTCATCTCCCTCACCAAGTACATCGCCGATCCGTTGAATAAGCTGCCGGCCATTACCTTCTGGCTGCTGGGCAGTTTTGCTTCCATCACCATTCGGGATGTGTGGATGGCGAGCATTCCCATTGCCGCAGGCTGCATTCCCTTGCTTCTGTTACGCTGGCGGCTCAACGTGCTGTGCATGGGAGAGCAGGAAGCGCGCACCCTGGGAATGAACACACGCGTGATTCGTTTCACGGTGATCGTCTGCGCCACTCTCATCACCGCCGCTTCGGTTTCCATTTGCGGCATGGTGGGCTGGATCGGACTGGTGGTGCCGCATCTGGCGCGCATGGTGGTTGGCCCGAATCACAAATTCTTATTGCCCGCGGCGGCTATCATGGGCGGCGGCTTTCTGCTGTTGGTGGATGACGTGGCGCGCACCGCGGGAGCATTGGAGATTCCTGTTGGTATTCTGACCGCGTTGATCGGAGCGCCGTTTTTTCTCTTCCTGCTCATGCGGGAGCGCAGGCACAAATCATGAACCTGACCCTGGAGCACGTGACCGGCGGATACGGTTCCAGAACCGTGGTGAACGATGTCAGCTTCACGCTGCATCCCGGCGAAGTGGTTTGCCTGCTGGGCGCCAACGGCTGCGGCAAGACGACGCTGTTCAAAATGATTTTGTACCTGCTGCGGCCCCGACTCGGTTGCGTGCGCCTTGGCGAGGAGACGATTGCCGATTGGTCGCGGAGCCGGCTGGCGCGCTCCTTTGGCTATGTGCCGCAGATGCATATTCCTCCCTTCGACTTTGAGGTTCGCGAGATTGTGCTCATGGCCCGCGCCGCGCATCTGGCTCCTTTTGCATCTCCGGGCAAGGATGACCTGCGCATCGCCGACGAAGCGCTCGACTATCTTGGCATTCTGCATTTGGCCTGCGCGCGCTACACCGAGATCAGCGGCGGCGAACGCCAGTTGGTGCTGATTGCACGCGCCCTGGCCCAGAAGGCGCAATGGCTCATTCTCGATGAACCCGCGGCCAGCCTTGATCTGGGAAACCAGATCAAAGTCTTCCGCGCCATCAATGATCTGGCCAAAACCGGCCTGGGCGTTCTCATGACCACGCATGTGCCCGACCACGCGTTCATGTACGCATCGCGCGCCGTGCTGATGAGCGAGGGACGCATCCTGACTTTGGATACACCCGCGAAGGCACTCACCGAGCCTATGCTGCTGAAGGCTTATGGCGTGCCGGTAAGCGTTGTGGAAATCGGCGTTCAGCCGGGAATCAAGCTCGGAATTAGGATGGTCGTGCCAAATCAGTTGTGAGGGAAAAGCATGTCGAGAAAATCTCTGCTGTTCATTCTGTGCGCAACGCTGATTGGCGGCAGCCTTTGCCGTGCCGCAGAGACCGCTGGCGAAAAAGCCGCAACGCGCATCGTGACTGACATGGCTGGCCGCCAGGTCGAGATGCCCGCGCACATTCATAAAGTACTCTCCATGAGCCCCATGGGCACGGTCCTGATCTACACGCTGGATCCGGAGCTGTTGCTGGGATGGAACTATCCGCCCGACGCGGGTGAGCGTGCGCTTTTGGCGGAACCTTATAGAAACCTGCCAACTCTAGGAGGATGGTTTGGCAAGGACAATACCGGCAATCTGGAAAAAATCATGCAAGCCCACCCTGACGTGATGATCTCCATGGGCGATGCTTTCGCCACCGCCCAGGCCGAGCGAGTTCAGAGCCAGACGCATATTCCGGTCGTTATTCTCGACGGCCGGCTCGAACACTTGCCGGAGGCTTATGAGAAGGCCGGAGAGTTATTCGGAAACGCTCCTCGCGCGAAGCTGTTGGCGGCAGAATGTCGCCACACGCTGGATGAGATCAAGCAGAAAGTAGCCGGCATCCCGCAAGACAAACGGAGGCGTTATTACTATGCCCAAGGGCCGAAGGGATTGGAGACGGAGCCGGGCGGCTCCATGCACGTCGAGGCTTTGAACTTTGCCGGCGGCGTCGATGTGGCGACGGGGATTCAAGGGCAGACAGGTTACGGACGCTCTCCGGTTTCGATGGAACAGGTGCTGCGCTGGAACCCGGAGGTGGTTATCTCCGTGCGCGACCACTCTTCTACTGCGAGCGAGTTCTACAAATCGGTTTGGACGGATTCGACATGGCAGCTTGTTGCCGCAGTCCGCAATCGCGAGGTCTACGAGGCGCCGCAGTATCCCTTCAGTTGGCTCGACCGCCCGCCTTCGGTCAACCGCATCATCGGCATCAAGTGGCTGGCAAATCTTTTTTACCCGGAGATCTTTCACTACGATATGCTCCAGGAGACGCGGCGATTTTACGAGACCTTCTATCATGTGCAGTTGAGCGAGGCGCAGTTGGACGAACTGCTGGCTACTGCCGTGAAAACATCAGTTGGAGATGCAAGATAGAATCTGACGCTCATCTACTCGCCGCAGCATTCCGCTGTACAATTCCAACAGGACTCGCTTAGCCGGCCGGGAGTCGGAAGCTGCCGTAGCGCGTCTAATTCTCAAGGTATCCCAATGACCGCATCCCGCGAAAAAACCGAAACGCGCAAGCTGCCCATGATGCCCCTCCGGGACATGGTGATCTTTCCTCACATGATGATGCCCTTCGTGGTGGGCCGCGAGTCCAGCGTGCGCGCCCTGGAGGAGGCGCTCACCGGCGACCGCCAAATCTTTCTTGCCACCCAGCATGATGCTTCGGTCGACGAGCCACAGGCCAAGGAGATTTACCAGGTCGGCTCCATTTGTAATATCGTGCAGAGCGTCAAGATGCCCGACGGGAATATTAAAGTTTTAGTCGAGGGCGTGGAGCGAGCCAAGTCCATCGAGGTCAACGATCGCGACGGCTTCTTTGTGGCTACGGTGCGCTTAGGCAAAAGTCAGTTTGAAATGACCCCGGCCGCCGAGCAGCTCATGACACGCGTCACCGGCCTCTTCGAGCAGTACGTCAAGCTTCAGCAGTCGCTCAATTACGAGACCATCATCGCCACGGTGCGCATGGATGAACCGGCCAAGCTGAGCGACACCATTGCCGCCAACCTGCAACTTGGCGTCGAAGAGAAGCAGGACCTGCTGGCCATCTTCGATCCCGCAATGCGTTTGGCGCGCATCGCCGACGTGCTGGACATCGAGATCGAAAAACTCGATCTCGACCGCAACATCCAGTCGCGGGTGAAGCGGCAGATGGAGCGCGCGCAGAAAGAGTACTACCTCAACGAGAAGATCAAGGCCATTCAAAAAGAATTGGGCCGTGGCGAGAAGAGCGAGTTCGACGAACTGCGCAAAAAGATCGAAGTCGCGGGAATGCCCAAAGAAGTTTTGGATAAGGCCATTCAAGAACTCAAGAAGCTTGAAGCCATGCCGCCCATGTCGGCCGAGTCCACCGTCAGCCGCAATTACATCGACTGGCTGCTGGCCGTGCCCTGGAAAAAGCGCTCCAAGGAAACCCGCTCCATCGAGTACGCCGAAAAGGTGCTGAACACGGACCATTACGGCCTGGAAAAAATCAAGGAGCGCATTCTGGAATTTTTGGCCGTGCGCCAGTTGGTCAAAAATCCCAAGGGCTCGATTCTCTGCTTCGCCGGCCCTCCAGGCGTGGGCAAGACCTCGCTGGGAATGTCCATTGCCAAAGCCACCGGCCGCAAGTTCGTGCGGCTCTCGCTGGGCGGCATTCGCGACGAGGCCGAGATTCGAGGTCATCGCCGCACCTACATCGGCGCTCTGCCGGGACAGATCATCCAGCACATGAAGCGGGCCGGCACCAAGAACCCTGTTTTCCTGCTCGACGAAGTGGACAAGATGGCCTCGGACTTCCGCGGCGATCCGGCATCGGCGCTGCTTGAAGTATTGGACCCGGAGCAGAACTCCACCTTCCAGGATCACTACCTCGACGTGGACTACGACCTCTCGCAGGTATTGTTTGTGGCTACCGCCAACGTGATGCACACCGTTCCGGCGGCCCTTCAAGATCGCATGGAGGTGCTTCGCCTGCAAGGCTACACCGAACAGGAGAAGCTGGAGATTGCCCGCCAGTATCTGGTGAAGAAGCAGCGCGAGCAGACTGGCCTGAGCGAGAAAAATCTGGTCTTCAAAGACGACGCGATTATCGAAATCATCCGCAGCTACACGCGCGAGGCCGGCGTACGCAACCTTGAGCGGGAGATTGGCAACATCTGCCGCAAGGTGGCCCGCCGCGTGGTCAAGGGCGGCAAAAAGCACAAGGAAGAAATCAGCGCCGCCAACATCGGCGAGTTTCTGGGCGTGGCCAAATTCCGCGACTCCGAAGTGCATGAAAAATCCGAAGTCGGTCTGGTCACTGGCCTGGCCTGGACCGAAGTGGGCGGCAGCATCCTTACCACCGAAGTGCAGGTGCTCGACGGCAAAGGCAAGATGACCATCACCGGCCAGTTAGGCGACGTGATGCAGGAGTCGGCACAGGCCGCGCTGAGTTACATACGCGGGCGCGCGCAGGCCCTCGGCCTCAGCCGCGAATTTTATCGCAATGTGGACCTGCATCTGCATGTGCCCGAAGGCGCCATTCCCAAGGACGGACCCTCGGCCGGCATCACCATGGCCACGGCCCTCGCCAGTGCGCTGGCAAAGATCCCCGTGCGGCGCGACATCGCCATGACCGGCGAAATTACCCTGCGCGGCAAGGTGCTGGCGATAGGCGGGCTGAAAGAAAAGCTGCTGGCCGCGTTGCGCGCCGGCATCTTTGAAGTGATCATGCCCCGCGCCAACGAGAAGGAGATCGCCGAGCTGCCGGACAACATCAAGAGTTCCATCAAGCTCCACTTCGTGGACAACATGGACGAGGTGCTGGCCCTGGCTCTGGAAGGCCCTCTGCCCACAGCCCTGCCCACAGCGGCGGAAGTGATGGCTGCCGTTCCGCCGCCGGAGTTAGGTACAGGCGTACAGGCGCAGTAATTTATTCCCCACCTGCTACGGGACGCGTATACATGTGTAGCCCAAATGTAGCTTCTTCTTGCCTGCGACCGCCGCGCTTTCTGGATCAAATAGTGCGTTATCAATGACTTGCGGATTTGCCTCAGGTGTTCCGAAGGCTTTGTCTACGGCAAAGCCTTCCGCGCACTCCCCCCAAAGGACGAATCCCCCGGTCAGCGAATAACTTGCATAAGCTTGCCAAGGATGCAATTCCTTTCCGCTTCTCGTGACGCGAAACTGGATCGGGTGATCGCCGGGCTCGTAATCTACCATCATCTCCACGCGATAGCTGCGGATCGACTTGTCGGGCTTTGCTTTCGAATAGTCGGGAAAAGGCGGCTGCTTTTTACATTCGCCAATTGGTTCGATCTCATCCAAGGCCTGGAAGAGACCCAGTGAGTAGTAGCCCGTGGAAGGTATGTCGAGAACTCCTTTAGTACGAATGCGGCAACCTCGTAGAATCTCTAATATGACCGGAGACCCCGGAGCAAATGCACCGTCTCCCTGCACCAATTCGATGGATTCCTGCCCGCATTCTGGCCGGTCCAGCTTCAACTCAAACCATTTGCGAATCCCATCGTGGTAGATGAGTTTGCCTTCAAGCGTTCTCGCCTCGGATGGCTGGCTGGGACCGTTCGGATTTTCCTTTGGACATTGCTGGCCGTGAGCTGACAGAGCCGCGCAGACAATTAAGAGCAAGGCTACTGTAATCAATCCAGCAGGGGATTTCATGGTTTCCATAATACGCCTTACAGGCGGATGTTTACTCTCGACGCCACCGGGAGGAATTGCAAGAATCTGCCCGCGACGCAGTAACACGCGCGCGGAATCTATCAGCCACTCTCTGAATCTGCACTTACAACTGATCGCAAATTTCGCGAAAATCCCATGCGCCGTTTTTTTTCACAAGCCACTCGGCTCCGCGGACCGCGCCCAGGGCAAAGCCGCGGCGGCTGTGCGCGTCGTGGCGGACCTCCAGCGTATCCACCTCGCTGGATGCGGTGACCACGTGCTCTCCCTTGGCGTCTCCCACGCGGTGAGAGGTGATGGGGATTTCGATGCCCGGATTCGCCGCCTGGATAATCTCGCGCAGGGTGATGGCCGTGCCGGAGGGCGCGTCGAGCTTGGAGGTATGGTGAGTTTCGGCGATGGAGAAGCTGTAGCCTTCCAGTTTTGCCAGATCGGCGGTGAGGCGAAAAAGTTTTTGTACGCCCATGGAGAAATTGGTTCCGTAAAGCAGCGCACCACTCTTTTGCGCAAGGGATTTCATCTCGTCGAGATGTGCGTACCAGCCGGTGGTGCCGACTACGATGCGGGAGCCGTGAGTGAGGACGGCGCGCATGTTTTCCAAGGCGGCTTCGGGAGCCGTGAAGTCGATCACCGCGTCCACGCCGTTAAGATTGGCTGCGGTGAGGGCTGAGGCGTGCTGGTTATCGTTGATGTCCAGAGAGCGCACCGCATGGCCACGCTCGCGGGCCACGTCAGCGACCAGGCTGCCGGTTTTTCCCTTGCCTAAAATGAGAAGCTGCATGATGACCTCACGACCACATTATTAGATTGGATAATAAATGATCGTCTTGGGGTAGATCGGGTTACAGCAGCGTTATTCTGTGAATGACCTATGCCCGACACTGAATCTGGTAATCAATCGCCCGCTACTATCGTTACACCTCTCGCTCGCAACCGTAAACGCCGCTGGCCGCGAATTCTGCTTTGGTCATCCGGCGGCCTGCTGGCGCTCATTCTGGTGACCGCCGCCGCGGGCGTGCTGTGGCTGCGTTCCACGGCCAGGGCCGCGTTGCCGGTGCTGGATGGCGACCTGCATCTGGCCGGGCTTTCTGCCCCGGTCATCGTCCGCCGCGATGCCCATGGCGTGCCTCACATTGAGGCGGCCAACGAGGAGGATCTCTTCATGGCCCAGGGTTATGTGACCTCTCAAGACCGGTTGTGGCAGATGGACCTCTTCCGCCGCAACGCCAACGGGGAACTGGCGGAGATCATCGGCTCCTCGATGGTCAAGCACGACCGGGCGCAGCGGGTGCTGCAAATTCGCAATACTGCCCGGCGCATCTACGCCAACCTGTCTCCAGCTGACCGCGCCCGCCTGGACGATTACGCGCGCGGCGTGAACCTCTTCATCGCGCAGCATCAGGACACGCTGCCGCCGGAGTTCAAACTGCTCGGCTACCGCCCCCCGCCTTGGAGCGGCGTGGACTCGGTGAGCATCGGCCTGACCATGGTGCAGATGCTGGACACGCACTGGGAGACCAAGCTCTCGCGGGAACTGATCTCCGCCAAGCTAAATGACCCCAAGCTGGAGGCCGACCTCTACCCGGTCGGCTCATGGCGCGATCATCCGCCCACCGGCGTGCTGGAAAATCCCAGCCTGCCGCACATCAAGCCAGCGCGGGTTTCCGGCGACGATGATGAGGGCCGCAGCCAAGCCAGCGCCGCTCCGATTGCCCATGAAGATACTCTCGCCTTGCGCGCCCTGCTCGGCCTGCCCGTCTGCTCCGGCTGCGCGTTAGGCTCGAACAACTGGGTCATCGCCGGGAGCCACACGGCCAGCGGAAAGCCGCTGCTCTCCAACGATATGCACCTCGGCCTTAGCGAGCCGAACATTTGGTACATGGCCGACCTGAAGGCGTCCGGAAGCCACGGCGCACCCGGCTTCCACGCCGCCGGAGTTACTCTGCCGGGAATGCCCTGCATCATCGCCGGCCACAACGAGCACGTGGCCTGGGGATTCACCGCGCTTTATGCCGATGTCCAGGACCTCTACATCGAAAAACTTCAAGGCAACAACTACGAGACCGGCGACGAAAGCTGGAAGCCGCTCACCGTGGATCACGAGATCATCAAGGTCCGTGGCGGAAAAGATGTTCTTCTTGACGTCCAGTTCACCGAACACGGTCCTCTGCTGAATCCGCTCTTCACCAAAGAGACGCGTCCCATCGCGTTGAAGTGGACCCTCTACGACCCAACGCTGAACTCGCTGCCGCTCTATCAGCTCAACGTGGCCTCCAACTGGAAGGAGTTTTCCGCTGCGCTCGCAACGTGGTCCTGGCCCACACAAAATGTCGTCTACTCCGACGATCAAGGGCACATTGCTTATCACGCCATTGGCAAGGTACCGATTCGCGGGGGTATCGGAACACTCTTTGACAAGCCCATTCCGCACGATTTGATGGACCTGCGCTACGAATGGAACATTCTCATTCCGACGAATAAGAAAACACCGCAGAGTTACCGTATCGTTTACGGAGACACATTACATCCCTACATTCCCTACGACCAGATGCCCAACGCCTTCGATCCGCCCTCTGGTTTTTTGGCCACCGCCAACTCTCGCGTCACCAATGATAAGTCGCCCTACCCGCTCACCCACGAATGGGTCGAGCCCTATCGTGCCGAGCGCATCTACAAATTGTTGGAAGGCCGCGACCACCTCACCCCCGCCGATCTGCTTTCCGTCCAGACCGACATCTACAGCGAGGTCGATCAGGAGCTGGCCCATCGCTTTGCCTACGCCATCGATCACACTCCTGATGCAGATGCGCGCCTCCGCCAGGCCGCGGCCCTGCTGCGCGACTGGGATGGCCGCCTGACCACCGACTCCGCAGCAGCTTCCATCGTCACGCAAACCCGCTACGCCCTCTGGCCGCTGATTCTGGAGCCCAAGCTGGGCAAGGAGATCGCCGCCGAGTACCGCTGGGGCGAATCCAACTTTGCCGAAGAAGAGATCATCATGCACGCCAGCCCCGACTGGCTTCCGCCGGCCTACAAGAACTGGGACGAGCTTCTGACCGACGCCGTTCGCAAGGGCATGAAAGACGGCAAGGCTCCCGCAGACGTGGCTCGCTGGAGCTATGGAAGCTGGCATGTAATCGATATCGAGCATCCGCTCGCCGTATTTCTGCCGCTCATTGGCCGCATGGCCGGAACCGGCGAGCAGCCCCTGAGCGGTGACACCACAACCGTAAAGCAGGTGGGCCGCGCCTTTGGTCCCTCGCAGCGCTTCACCATGGACTGGAGCAACATCGACGGCTCCACGGAGAACATTGTCCTGGGCGAAAGCGGCAACCCTTATTCGCCCTACTTCCGCGATCAGTGGAACGACTGGTACGGCGGCACGACCTTCGCGCTGCCCTACAGCTCAACAGCCGTCGCCGCCCAAACGCGCCACACGCTTCGCCTGCTGCCATAGCCGCCTGTGGTGAAAATCAAGAATACTGAAAAACATCCCTCAGGGGCTAAAGCCCGACGCTTATTTTGTGGCATTTGCGGCACGACTAAAGTCGTGCCCTTTCAAAACCTTGCTTCACCACAGGCTGATAGAGCAGGTGTTGACCATCCATAGCGAGACCTTCAGCCTGCAAGCCAGATTTAAACTCAAGTTTTGGGCTTGACAGGCGCCGGGCCGGTGGATTCGCGGACGACCAGTTCCGGGGCCATGACGATTTCGGCAGGAACCTTCTTTTCGCGGTCGGCAATGCGTTCCAGCAGCACCTGGGCGCCGCGCTCGCCCATCTCCATAAGCGGCTGGCGGACGGTGGTGAGCGACGGCGTGGTGTAGGCCGCGGACTGGATGTCGTCGAAGCCGACCACGGATACGTCGCCGGGCACCGACAGCCCCACGTCATTAAGAGCGCGGATGGCGCCGATGGCGGCGATGTCATTGAAGCAGAAGACAGCGGTAAAGTCGCGGGTCTTGGTGAGCTGGGCCTGCATGGGTTTGTAGCCGATCTCGGGAGCCATGGGGTGATTTCCGGCCTTCGTGGACCATCCGGCGGAATCGATGCGGATGACCAGCGCGGGATCGAGCTTGAGGCCGATCTCGCGAGCTACGTTCTGGATAGCCACCCAGCGGAACTCCGAATCGGGAATGGCGCGGGGGCCGCGCATGAAGGCGATGCGGCGATGGCCGAACTCGTAAAGGTGAGTGAGCGCCTGATGCACGGCGCGATGGTGGTCAAGGATGATGTTGGTTACGTTTTCAACCGCGCTGTGTGCCGAGATGGCCACCACCGGGACTGGCACCGAGATGAGGTCTGACGGAGTGTTGATCAGCAGAAAGCCGTCCACGGCGCGCTCCACCAGCATGCGCGAATATTGCTCGATCAACTCCTGTTTCCAGTCGTGGCAGGCAGTGAAGTAGAAGTAGTGGGCGCTGGTCAGTTTCTGGACCACGCCGCTCATCACGCGGGTAAAATAGCCCTCGCTGAGGTCGGGAGCCAGCACGCCTACGCTCATTGAGCGGCTTTGGCGCAGCGAGCGGGCAAAGTAGTTGGGCCGGTAATTGAGCCGCTGGGCGGCTTCAATCACCCGATTATGCGTCTCCTGGGGGATGGACTTGGCGGAGGGAGAGTTGTTCATTACCAGCGAGATGGTGGTCTGCGAAAGCTTCAGATGCTCAGCCAGCATCTTGAGGTTGATGTGCCCAGATGGCGCAGCACTCATTCCCTTTTTCATCTTATAGTTGTAACACGTTTTACCTTCTGGTTTTTCCTCCAAATCGAAACGGATATTCGGTGTGCCGGTCTCGCCTTTGAGTCCAGGCTACTAACCCTCCGGCTGCCTCGCCACCCCGCTTTCGTTTATCATGAGGCCATGTCCGTCGATGTGAAATCGCTGATCCACGAAGGTGCGGCTCTGACCGAACAGGCGCTGGAGGAGTTGCTCCCCAGCGCGGAAACCGTGCCCGCCTCCATTCACGGCGCCATGCGCCACTCTGTCTTTGCCGGGGGCAAGAGGCTCCGCCCGCTGCTGGCTTACCAGGCCGCCGTCACAATCGCAGGCGCGTTGCCCGCGGGAATCGCCCGGCTAGGCGCGGCTCTGGAGATGCTCCACACCTATTCGCTCATCCACGACGACTTGCCAGCCCTGGACAACGACGACCTGCGCCGCGGCAAGCCCACTTGCCACAAGGCCTTCGGCGAGGCCATCGCCATCCTGGCCGGTGATGCGCTGCAAACCCGCGCCTTCGAGGTGCTCTCCGGCCTTGACGTGCCGCCCGAGGCCACTGTCCAGATCATCGGCCTCATCGCCAACGCCGTCGGCACCGTTGACGGCATGATCGGCGGCCAGGTGCTGGACATCGAAAGCGAACATCAGAAGCCCACGCCGGAGCTGGTGATGGCCATTCATCGCGCCAAAACCGGCGCGCTCATCCGGGTCAGCGTCGTCTCCGGCGGCGTTTATGCCGGGGCAGCCCTGGAAGATGTGGCCCGCCTCACCCTCTTCGGCTGCAAGGCAGGACTAGCCTTTCAGATTGTTGATGATGTACTCGACATGACCGTGGATTCCGCGCACCTGGGCAAGACCGCGGGCAAGGACCAGGCCACGGAAAAAGCCACCTGGCCGGCCGTCTACGGCATCGAGCAGAGCCAGCGCGACGCCGCTCGCCTGATCGAGGAGGCCTTTGCCGCCCTTGATCCCTATGGCAGCCGGGCTGATGGTTTGAAGGCAGTCGCCCGTTACCTTGTCGAACGCAAAAAGTAGTTTTTCCGGCCTTTCCCGTGCACTAACGCATCTGCGTCTAACAGAAGAGGGGATTCAAAGCATGAGCCAGAACAATCCAACCATCTCCGCCGCCAACGCCGGAACCGTCCAGCTCGGAGACCTCGCCGTAAATCGCCTGGGATACGGCGCCATGCGCATCACCGGCAAAGGCGTCTGGGGGCCTCCGGCGGACCGCAATGCCGCTCTGCAAACGCTGCGCCGCGTCGTCGAGCTGGGCGTGAACTTTATCGACACGGCCGACTCCTATGGTCCCAACATCTCCGAGGAACTGATCGCCGAGGCGCTGGCGCCCTATCCCGCGGGCCTGGTGATCGGCACCAAGGGCGGATGGGAGCGTGTCGGTCCCGGTCAGTGGATCCACAATGCCACTCCGAAGCATTTGCAGGCAGCCGTGGAGGGTAGCCTGAAGAGATTGCGCCTGCAGCAGATCGACCTCTACCAGTTGCACATTCCCGATCCTGCCGTTTCCTTTGACGCTTCCATGGAGACGCTTGCCCGGCTGCGCGAGCAGGGCAAGATTCGCCACATCGGCCTCTCGAATGTGACCCTGGAGCATGTGGAGCGGGCGCGCAAAATCGTGCCCATCGTCTCGGTGCAGAACCGCTACGGCTTCGCCGACCGGGAATGGGATTTTTTGCTGAATCACTGCGAGCAGAACGGGATCGCGTTTATACCCTGGGCGCCGCTGGGGCAAAATCGGCAGGGGAATGAGCTTTTGGAAAAGGTCGCCAAGGAACTTGGCTGGACCCCGTTCCAGGTGGCCCTGGCTTGGCTGCTCAGGCGCTCCAGTGTCGTGCTGCCGATTCCCGGAACATCTTCCTCCGATCACGCGGAGGAGAACATTCGCGCGGCTGGGCTTCGGCTGCCCGACGCCTGGTTCAAGGAATTGTCCGCAGTGAATCCGCCGCCCGCAGTTCTGCGTTGAGGCCGATGCCGGGGCTAAACAGAATGAGGAGCTACTTGCAAAATTCAAAGAGGAGTGCAAGTAGTGTCAGGGTTTGAAAGAGGCACAGATGTTTGCAGATCATTTCGGCATATCGTCGCACAATAATATTCAGGTGCTTTTTCTCCAATCGTCCTCCAAATGTGCCGCTAACTCCTTATCCTGGACGATTTTGCAGACAACTCCTTTGTTATGACGATTTTACAGCGCAACCCTGTCTGTAACCCCATGAAAACAACGACTTTGCGTCCAAAGTACGGGTGGGGGTAGGCCGTTCAAGCATTAATTTTGCCGTCGGAACAAACCAATGCCCCGAAGGGGTGCATGAATATGTAATGCCGGTTTCTTGGTTATTTTGCAAGAGGCTCTCCGGAATGACTCGGTCCGGAGGGAGGCGGGTGTTCACACCTCGCATAATGCCAACAGAATGAGCGCGGACTGGTAGGGATGGGTTTTAACCCACCCCTTGATCCCCGGAGGGACACTCCTGCTTACCGGGCCAGAACCCGATGCAGAGCCTCGCGCTTGGCGTCTACATCATCCACGGTAGTCTGCACCTGGTTAAGCACCCGCTGCACCTGCTCGATATAGCCGGGCATCGCATTCCACCAGGAGAGCAGTGTCTCCTTCTCGTTGAGCATGGCCAAGGCCGTGCCCGAGGCGGCGGCAACCATTCCGGCGCGGCGCTCGCCCACCAGCAGCAGTAAACCGGCTGCCACAAGGGATCCACCCGCCGCAAATCCGATCCAGTTCATAGATTCGGACTTCTCGGCCTCCGGTGTCATCGCAGATTCGTAATCTGGCTTGGAAAGCGGAACAACCACCATCTTCTCTCCTTCCGTTCCGGAACGCTGTCTCGGAATCGGTGCTTCCAGTATCGCTCTAAATCGCCCTTCGCGCACAGCATGGCAGGAAAATCGGCCAAAACTCAAGTTTGGCTAGCTCGGCGCGGCCGTCAGTCCAGATCAAACTCGCGCAGCGGCTTGCCGTCGGGGGCGTCCTTGGCCTTGCGCAGAGCCTCGGCAAACTTCTTCTCGAACAAATCTTCCTTGTTCTTCTCCGCTTCCACCGACTGGCGGAAGATCGACTCCTTGCGCTCATCTTGCTCGCGCATCGCCTGAGCCGCAGTCTCCAGGTCCTCGAACATCCGTTTGCGCGGAGCCGGGGTATGGCTCACCACCAGGCCCGTGGCAGCGTCAATTTTCAGCATCGCCCCGCAATCCGGGCACGCAATCTCGAATATCTTTTCCTTTGCCTTGGCCATTTCTTCCCTAGCGGAATTGTAAGCGCAGCCGGGGCAACTTGCACAGGGGGTTCCCAAAAGACAAGAAGCATCGAATCCGGTAGACTTCCTTCATGGAAGTCCCTATCACCCAATTTCGTCGAGAAATCTTTGCTCTCGCGCGTCAAGCTCTGAACGGAAGGAGATTTGGGTCACATACAAAGGCCGCCGCCTCAAAGTCGTTCCCGAAGGCAAGCCCATCAGCCGTCTTAGCCGGATTACGCCGATGGAGGTCATGGTTGACCCCAATTTCGATATGAACGATCCCGTCTTCAAGGCCGAGATACTGGCCGTGATGGAAAAGGAGTGGGAGAAAGATTGGTCAACCCTGTGATTTCTCAGGATTGGACGGCCTATCTGGATACTGATGTGGCTGTTTGGCTGGCCGAGAGGAAATTGAAATGCATCAGCGCACGCGCTGTCGAGCAGATTGAGGCTCTCAGCCTGCTAATCTCTCCAATCGTACTTGTTGAGATTGAGCTTCGCCATGAAATCGCCCGGAGCAAGCTGTCCACGAGTGAGATCGCTCGTATGTTACTGGAAAATCACGGTGTACTGGTCTGCGATCTTCCCTTTGCAACTATCGCCGTCGCCGCTCTCGACGAGAAGTGGACCCGCGATCCCTTCGACCGTCTCATCGTCGCTAATGCCAAGGCTAACGGCTTCGCCTGGCTCATCTCCGCCGACGAAGCCATCCGCAAGCACTATCCGCGAACCGTCTGGTAGCGTCTGGCTCAGACTCTACTCAATCACCACGCGAATCTCGAACTGCTCATCGTCCGGCGTGGGCTTCTCCCAACTGCGCACATAGTGCAGCCGCAGTGCCCCAACGCCAGCGTGCTTTGGCTCAAACGTGAAAACCTGGAAAACAGGCTGACCCACCAGGCCGGGCTGCTCCTCGGCTGGCACCGGGACCTCGGTCTGCGACTGATGATGCAGCTTCAGCAGCGGCGTCGATTCCTTCTCCACGTACCACATGTACCCGGTGCTGGGATTCGATTTCAGGCGCAGTTCCAGCTGGTCCGCAAACTTGATGCGAACCTCGCCGCCCTTGTCCGCGTCCGTGATGACCTTGGTGGCCGCCAAAGCCGCCTGCGCAAAGCAGGCGATGGCCACCAGCACCAGCAGCCATCGTACGAAATCAACCCGGCGAACTGATCGATCAAACAGCATAACGCCTTCCTCCTGCTAAATTGAAAACGCGTAAACGCTTTTCCCTCTGCAAACAAAAACATATACTGTTTCTGTAAATGCTGCAAACGATTTATTCTGATATTTGCAGATGCAGAACGGCCCTGCTTGCGTGAGCAGGGCCGTTGTGTTTGAAGCAGTAAATGAGAAAGGGCGTCAGTGCTTTTCCGCCGCCGAGGCGATCTTGGCTTCCGCTTCGGCGATGACGCGCAATGCTTCGGTGTAAGCGTCCGCGCTGTCTCCGGCTTCGTCCCATTCCTTGTGGCCGCGCGCTAGTTGCTCGTTGGCGCGCGGCACATCGATCTCCTCGGGCTTGAGCGCGTCATTGGCCAGAATCGTAACCCGGTCGCCCAGCACCTCGGCAAAGCCCCAACTGACGTTGTAGCGCTGGTCGCCATCCGGACCACCATGCAGAGTAACGTCGCCCGCGCCCAACTCGGCCACTAGCGGCGCATGTCCGTAGAGCGCCTCCATGTACCCGTTCTTCGCGGGCAACTCGACCGCCGTCACCGGGTGATCGAAGAGCGTCCGCTCGGGAGTCACCAGCCGCACGCGAAGTTGATTGGTTTCCTCAGCCATATGTCCTTTCAGGACAGTGAACAGTGGTCAGTGGACAGTGATCAGTAAAAACTTGTCGCCGCGGCTCCGGCACTAACTGACCACTGTCCACTGACCACTGTCCACTGCTTTACACGCTCGCCTTCAGCTTCTCGGCGGTCTCCAGCACTTCTTCAATCGCGCCCTTCATATAGAAGGCTTGCTCGGGAATGTCGTCGTACTTGCCCGAGATGATCTCCTTGAAGCTGCGCACCGTGTCGGCCACCTTCACATACGCTCCGGGAATGCCGGTGAATTGCTCAGCAACGTGGAAAGGCTGCGAGAGGAACTTCTGCACCTTTCTTGCACGCGCGACGGTGAGCTTGTCTTCTTCCGACAATTCGTCGATGCCCAGAATCGCGATGATGTCCTGCAAATCCTTGTAGCGTTGCAGAATCTTCTTCACACCCTGCGCCACGTCGTAATGATCCTGGCCGACGATGCGCGCGCTCAAAATGCGCGAGGTCGAGGCCAGCGGATCGACGGCGGGATAAATGCCCAGTTCAGAAAGCGGCCGGCTCAGCACGGTGGTCGCGTCCAGGTGAGCAAAGGTCGTCGCCGGCGCCGGATCGGTCAAGTCGTCCGCGGGCACGTAAACGGCCTGCACCGAAGTGACAGACCCTTTGCTCGTCGAGGTGATTCTTTCCTGCAACTCGCCCATCTCCGTGGCCAAATTCGGCTGATAGCCCACGGCCGAAGGCATGCGGCCCAGCAAAGTCGAAACTTCGCTGCCGGCCTGCGTAAAGCGGAAGATGTTGTCGATGAACAGCAGCGTGTCCGAGCCTTCCACGTCGCGGAAGTATTCGGCGACGGTCAACGCGCTCAAGGCCACGCGCAAACGCGCTCCGGGCGGCTCGGTCATCTGCCCATAGACCAGCGCGCACTTGGAGTTGGCCCAGTCGCCGGGTTTGATGACGCCCGACTCGGTCATCTCCAGCCACAGGTCGTTGCCTTCGCGGGTGCGCTCGCCCACGCCGCCAAAGACTGAGTAGCCGCCGTGGTTCTTGGCCACGTTGTTGATGAGCTCCATGATGACGACGGTCTTGCCCACGCCGGCGCCGCCGAAGAGGCCGATCTTGCCGCCCTTCAAAAACGGCTGAATCAGGTCGATGACCTTGATGCCGGTCTCGAACATCTCCTCGTGAGTGACCTGCTCGTCGAACAGCGGCGCAGGCCGGTGAATGGGCATGCGCGACGTTTCGCCGATGGGGCCTAGATTGTCCATCGGGTCGCCGATCACGTTGATGATGCGGCCCAGCGTCTGCTTGCCCACCGGCACGCGGATGGGGCCGCCGAGGTCGATGGCCTTCATGCCGCGCACCATGCCGTCGGTGGCTTCCATGGCCACAGTTCTGACGCGACCCTCGCCTAACTGCTGCTGCACCTCGAGGATCACGCTGATGGGCGTGGGGACAGTAAATCCGTCACTCACGACGCGCAGCGCCTGATAGATGGGAGGCATCGTCGCTTCTTCAAACTGCACGTCCACCGCGGGACCGGAAACCTTGATTACCTTGCCGATATTCTCTGCCATTTTTTCTGCCTTTTCGTTTTACTGCGCCGCAGCGCCGGAAACAATCTCAATGATTTCCTTGGTAATGGCCGCCTGGCGCACGCGATTCATGTGCAGCGTGAGCGCGTCGATCATATCCGAGGCGTTGTTGGTTGCCGAATCCATTGCCGTCATGCGCGCCGCGTGTTCGGCGGCAACCGACTCCGTCATGGCGTGATACAGCATGGAAGAAATGTATTGCGGCAGCAGGCCGTTGAAAAGTTCCTCGGCCGGCTGCTCGTAGATGTAATCCACCTGAGAGGTGCCAAACTTGCGCGCTTCCTCGTCGGCCTCGGAGGTGTCAACCGGCTCCAGAAGGATGCCCGCGCTCAGAGCGGCCTCGGCCATGCGCTCACGCTCGGCTTCGGTCGGTTCTTGAGAGCCAGTAATCTGCGGAATGCCGATCTTCAGGATGGGCAACAGCCGCTCCACTACGAGGCGCTGCGCGATCACCGACTTGAATTCGTTGTAGACGATGTAGGCGGCGTCGATCTCCTCGTTCACATAGCGGGCGATGACACCCTGGGCCAGCTCGAAGACGCGATTGACTTCCAGCTTCAACAACATTCCCGGATGGTCGCCGGAAACTTCGACGGGAGCCTTGCGCTCGCGGATACGAACCTTATTTCCATTCGCGTCGGTCTGCTCGGTGTAAACCGCTGCCGGATAGCGCCGCCTCATCTGATCGCGTCCCTTGCGCCCCACCGCCTCGATGTCAATCTCCCGGACGGAGTTGCCGCTGATGAACTGAAATGCCGTCTTGAGAATGTTGGCGTTGAAGGCCCCGGCAAAACCCTTGTCGCCGCTGATGACAATCAGCAGCACACGCTTCTCCTCGCGCGTGGCAAAGAGAGGATGGCGCAATTCACCGGTCGCCGGATCGAAGATCTCGGCACGCCGCGTCAATGATTCCAGCACACTGGTGATCATCCTGGCGTAGGGCCGGGCACTGAGCGCCCGCTCCTGCGCGCGCCGCAGCTTCGCCGCCGAGACCATCTTCATGGCCTTGGTGATCTGCCGCGTGTTCTTCACGCTGCGAATCCGCCGCCGTAAGTCTAAGACATTCGCCATAATGCTTTCCGTTACTGAGCTTCTAGCTGCTAGCTTCTAGCTACTAGCTCCTTGGTTCGGCTTACGATTTCCACTGTTGCGCTTGAATCTCCGGCTTTTAGCTAGAAGCTAGAGGCTAGGAGCTAGAAGCTGTTCTTTGAAGTTCGCCGAGTACTCCTTCAGCGCCGCGTGCAGTTTTCCGCGCAGATCGTCGTCCAGCGCCTTCTTCTTGGTCAGGTCTTCCATCAGCGCCGACTGCGCGCTCTCAAAGTACTTGTAGAGCCCGACCTCGTAGGCGCGAATGTCCTTGACCTCGAAATCGTCCAGGTAGCCTTGCGTGCCAGCAAACAAAATCACCACCTGCTGTTGCCAGGTGAGCGGCTGGAACTGCGGCTGCTTCAGCAGTTCCGTTAAGCGGCTGCCGCGGTTGAGCTGCTTCTGGGTCAGCGGGTCGAGGTCGGAGCCGAATTGCGCAAAGGCCGCCAGTTCGCGATATTGCGCCAGATCGAGCTTGAGCGTCGCGCCCACCTGCTTGACTGCCTTGATGGCCGCCGAAAAGCCCACGCGCGAGACCGACAAGCCCACATTCACCGCCGGACGCACGCCGGAGTTGAACAAATCCGTTTCCAGAAAAATCTGTCCGTCGGTAATCGAAATCACGTTGGTCGGAATGTAAGCCGAGACGTCGCCCGCCTGCGTCTCGATCACTGGCAGCGCCGTCAGAGAGCCGCCGCCCTTTTCTTTGGACATTTTGGAAGAGCGTTCCAGCAAGCGCGAGTGCAGATAGAAGACGTCGCCCGGATAGGCTTCGCGGCCCGGCGGACGGCGCAGCAGCAGAGAAATCTCACGATAGGCCATGGCGTGCTTGGAGAGATCGTCGTACATCACCAGCGCGTGGCGCTTCGAGTCGCGGAAGTACTCGCCGATAGCCGTGGCCGCGTAGGGCGCAATGTAAAGCATCGGCGCGGGCTCCGAGGCCGAAGCAGCGACAATCACCGTGTGCCCCATGGCTCCGGCTTCGGTCAGCGTCTGAACGACTTGAGCAATGGACGACCGCTTCTGTCCGATGGCGCAATAGATGCAGATCAAATCGTTCTTGGCGTTGTTGATGATGGTGTCCAGCAGCACGGCGGTCTTGCCCGTCTGCCGGTCGCCGATGATCAGCTCGCGCTGCCCGCGGCCAATGGGAATCATGGCGTCGATGGCCTTGAGTCCCGTGGCCATCGGTTCGCGCACCGGTTGCCGGTCGATGATGCCGGGCGCCAGCCGCTCGATAGGCAGAGACTCGGTCGAGGCGATGGGGCCCTTGTCGTCGATGGGCTGCCCCAGCGCGTTCACCACGCGGCCGATCATGCCCTCGCCCACCGGCACGCTGAGAATCGTGCCCGTGCGCTTCACCTCGTTGCCTTCGCTCAGCTCGGTATAGTCGCCCAGAATCACCGCGCCCACCGAGTCCTCTTCGAGGCTCAGCGCCAGTCCGGCAATGCCGTGCGGAAAGCTGAGCAGCTCGCCGGCCATCACCTTGTCCAGTCCGTGAAGGCGCGCAATGCCGTCGCCCAACGACGTAATGGTCCCGACCTCGTCCACCTGGACCTTGGAGTCGTAGTTCGCGATCTGCTCGCGAAGTATTTGCGTAATCTCGTCTGCCTTGATCTGAGCCATGTTCGTCCTTTTACAGAGATCAGGGGTCAGAGATCAGAGATCAGTTACCGGCGCCCCTGGCGCTATCAGGTATTGCTGTTCTCTCTTCTCGATTCCCTGGTCCCTCGTTCTTCAGCATTCATGCTGCTTTGGGGTCTTCCTGATCTCTGATCTCTGACCCCTGATCTCTGTTCCCTGTTCACTGACCACTGATCGCTGCTTTCAACCGATCGAGCCGTCCACGCACCGAACCGTCGTAGACTGTGGAGCCGATGCGCACCACTGTTCCGCCGAGGATGGACGAGTCCAGCTTGAAGCTGGCCTGAATCTTTGCGCCCGCCAATTTTCCCACTCCGTCCACCAAACCAGCGCGGTCTTTTTCGCCGAGTTCGCGGGCGGTCACAATCTCCACCGAACGCACGCCTTGCCGCTCCTGCATCTCTGTGCGATAAGCCGCGGCCACATCCTTCACCTCGCCAATGCGATCGTTCTTGATCAGCACCGCCAGCAGGTTGCGCAGCTCTTTCTGAAGCTTCAGCTTCGCGTTCATCTTGTCCAGCACCGCCACCTTCTGCGGGACGGCGACGGCCGGGTTCACAAACAGCTCGCGCAACTCGGCGCTCTCGTCCCAGGCGGCAAGAAAATCATCCAACTGCTTGTCCAGTTTGTCCAGCGCCGCCGCGTCCAGCTTCTGGGCGGTCACCACATCGGCAAAGGCGCGGGCATAACGCGCAACAAAGATTGCCATCTATTTCCGTCCTCCCTTGGCCTTGTCTTTCCCAGTCGCGCCGGTTAGGGACGCATCGCCGAGAAACTCGGCAATCAGCGCCCGGTCGGTCTCCGGCGTAATCGCCAAATGCTCGACGGCCTGTTCAATGGCCAGGTCCGCGGCAAAGTGGCGCAGCGAGCGCCGAGCCTGGGCCACAGTGGCTTCCATCTCCTGCGCGGCAGCGGCTACGATGCGGGCGCTCTCTTCCTTGATTGTGGACTTGATGCGCGCCTCGTCCTGCTGGCTCTCCAGTTCGACTTGAGAGCGAATCTGCGCTATCTCACCGTCCAGCCCGGAGAGCTTGTCTTCAATCGCGCTCAGCCGCGCGTAGGCGTCTTCGGACACCTTGCGGGCCGATTCGAGGTCGGTATGCAGTTTCTCAGAGCGATTACGGAGTACACTGGGCAGCCAGTAGTCGGGCATCCAGCGAAAGATGACAAAGCTGAGGCCCAGTACGATGACGATGAAGTTAATTCCCAACGAGATGCGTGCCGTGGTTTTCACGTCCAGATGCAGCATCTCGGCAAGCTTCTTCACTTTTGGGGAGTGCAGGTAGACGTCGTTTGCGTCTGCCTCGGACTTTGCAGCTTCGGACCTATCCGCTTCGCTGGTTTGTGAAGCCGCCGGCTGGGCCGCGGGTGCGGTGGTCTGGGCTGCAACGAAAAAGGGCGTGGACAGCCCGGCGGCAACAAGGATCGCCAAAACAAAAATGCGAAAAGCGGGAGGTGAAAAACGCCTTGCCAGCATGAAATCTCTCAACGGGAACCCCCGGCGGCCACGGGCAGCACGGCGCGCGCCACCTGCCGCGCCAAATCTCCGGCGGAGGCCTGAATGGCCAGCCTGGCTTGCGCGGCCTCGGCTTCCAGCGCCGCCTTGGCCTTGCTTACCTTCTGCCCGGCCGTCTTGCGAACGGCATCCAAGGCCGCGTCGCGCTCCGCATTCCATTGCTTGATTCGAGCCTCGCGCGCCTTGAAGACCTCGCCCCGCGCCAGGCGCAACTTGTCGGCATACTCGCCTGCCAGCTCCTCGGCCTGGGAGATGGCCTGCTGAGCCTTCTCCTGCGCGCCCGCAGTGCGGGCGTAGCGCTCTTTCAGCGTGGCTGTCAGAGGCCCCTGTACCAGAAACTGGTACGCCAGAACCAGCACGGTGAACAGCAAAATCGTGGGAATCGAGCTAAGCAGAAACGTTCCGAGTTGTTGAATGATCAATTGCATGCGTATTTAGCTTGCCCAGCTTGTTCTTCTTGTTCTGTTTTTCCAGGCGGTCTGATGGGTCTCGCGCACGGGTGGAAACTTTTTTGTAACAGGAGTGAACCGTCAAGTCAATAAATCTGGCCCCTATTCAACGAATCTTGCCCCTATTTAGGAGACTCCCGTGACGGCGGTCACTATTGGGAACTCATGTTCAAAAAATAACTTGAATTTGCCGGAAACAAGCCTAAACTGAATTTATCACCTAGACCCGGTCCAGGGTCCAGTGGGCAGTTGGCTTCGGGAAGTCCTTCCACTCCCGGAGTCGGCTGCCCGCTTCTACTTTTTCAGGCCGTTTTTCTACCCCGCAAACAGTCTGTTTTTTTACTGTTAATTTCCTACGGTTTGGCGGCCGGTTTGTCTGCTGTCAGCAGCCCCTGCGCGCGCAGCCAGTTTTCCAGCAGGTTGGGCCACTGGCCCAGAACCGCATCGCCCTTGCCCAGTCCAACGCCATGCGGTCCGTTGGGGAAGATGTGCGCCTCGGAGGGAACGCCGGCCTTGACCAGCGCCTCATAAAACCTCAGCCCCTGTTCCACCGGGACCGCCTGGTCGTTGAAGGTGTGATACCAGAATGTCGGAGGCGTATCTTTGCTGACGAACAAATCCGGAGAGTAGGCCAAACGCAGTTCTTCGCACTTGTCCATCACGCTGAATAGCTTACAGTAGGTCAGGTGCGACGTATCGGACGAAATGGCCCCGATCCAGGGATAGCCGAGCACCAGGTAATCCGGACGGCTGGAGACGCGCTCAATGGGGTCTTCGGCATCCGGTTTTCCGGCCATAAACTGCGTGCCGGCCAGCGCCGCCAAGTGGCCGCCGGCCGAGAAGCCAATGATGACAATGCGATTAGGGTCGATCTGGTAGTCCCGTGCCCGCGCCCGCACCGTCTGCACGGCCCTGCGCGCGTCCAGCAGCGGAACCGGCAGCAGGTAGCCATGCGAGGCCAGCCGGTAGCTCAGAACGAAGGCGCGAAAACCGCGCGCGGTGAACCAGTCGGCCACCTGACGCCCCTCATGGTTGCTCGCCAGATTAATATAAGCGCCGCCCGGCAGAATCACCACCGCAGAGCCGTTTTCGTGGCCGTGCACCGGCTCGAAGATGGTCAGCGTGGGCGTATCTTCGCAGGCCTTTCCTTTGGCCTCGGGAGCGTCCCCGGGCCACAAACGGATGGTCTGGATGCCCAGAAAATCATTGTTGTTGCCGGCCACCGCACAGGGCTTTTGTTGTGCCTGCGCCAGCCCGCAAGTCAGTAAAACTACGGCCAGGATTGCAAAAAATCGTCTCATTGGAAACCTCACAATGGTTCGCGGCGATTATACAGGCTGAGGGAAGCTCGATGCGGAGGGAGGCGGGGGTTTTAACCCCCGCATAAGGCAAACAATACAACGCGGGCTTTAGCCCCGGAGAAACCTTCAGTTCCCGGACGTGCCAATGAACTTCGCCAGGTCGCCTTTCAACTGCCGTAATGCATCGACGTTCAGATAGATCATATGCCCGGACGGGTAGTAGCCAAACTGCACGTTGCCGCGCAACTCCGGCTCCAGGTTCATGTGCGCCAAGTCGAACTCGGTGGCAAAGAACGGCGTGGCCAGGTCGAAATAGCCGTTGGCCGAAAAGACCTTCAGATGTGGATTCTTGCGGATCGCGCTGGCCAGGTCCGCGGCCACCCAGGGCTCGGACTGCGGCTGGCCTCCGGGGCCCGGTCCGCCGCTGATGGGCTTGTGCTTCCAATCCCACGTGCCAATGGTGTCGGCGCTGGGACGGTAAGCGTCGGTCGATTCGTACTTCAGCTCCCGCTCAAGATAATCGTGCAATGCGGCGACAAAGGCGCCCATGATGCCCGTGTCGGAGGCGTCGTAGCCGGGCGCTTCGCCGGCCGCGTCCACGTCCACGCCCTCAAAGCGCATGTCGTAGCGGCCCAGCGTCTTGCGGTCGTCGCGCAACACTTCTTTTCTGAATCTTGTGGGCGAGATCCTCAGATTGGCCTCCTTCACGTACTCCACGCTCAATCCCGTCAGCCGGCTTACCTCCTTGGCCACGGTGTCCAATTGCGCCGCCGGCAAATTGTGCCCCGCAAACAGCGCCTGCGCGTACTGCCCGGAAGCAAAGACGCGCGCCTGCTCCACCCATGCCGCCAGGTCAGCCGGCTTGTTGGGAATCTTGTTGAAGTACCATGCCGCCGCCGCGTAGCTGGGCAGGTTGGAAATGTACACCGTGTCATAGCCGCCGGCGCGGACTCCGTAATTCAGAATCGAGCTGATCAGCACCACCCCGTTCAACTGCACTCCGTCGTTGCCCAGCATGTCGGCCAGAGCCGCCGAACGCGTCGTCCCGTAGGATTCGCCGATGAGAAACTTGGGCGAGTTCCAGCGCTGGTTCACATTCAGGTAGCGCTGGATGAAGCGGTCAAAGGCGCGCAGGTCCTGGTCAACGCCGGTGAAATCCTTGGCCGTCCCCTTGCCCACGGCGCGCGAGTAGCCGGTCAGCGGCGCGTCAATGAAGACCAGGTCGCTTTTGTCCAGCAGCGAGTACTCGTTGGGAATCAGCTTGAAGGGCGGTCCCGCCGTCGGGTTGGGGCTGTCGGTCACGATGCGCACCGGCCCGAACGAACCCAAGTGCAGCCACAGCGATGCCGAACCGGGCCCGCCGTTATAAAGAAAGCTCACCGGCCGCGTCTGCGCGTCGGCGCCGTCCAGCGTGTAGGCCACGTAGAAGATGCTGCCGTTGGGCTTGTCCTCCTCGTCGCGGATGAGCAGCGTGCCTGCCGTCGCCGTATACTTCAGCGTCTTGCCGCCCAGCGCCAGTTCGTGGTGCGTGGCCACGGCCTTCTCAGGCGGTACGGGCGTAGCTTCTTTTTCCTTTTCGGCGTCTTTGTGCGTCTCCGCTCCCGCCGCCGGCGTTGGCGGGGCACTCCGCACCTCCTGCGCCCGCATGGCAGGGGAGAGGAACAGCGAAGCCAGTGCAACCAGCAGTACCGCGCCAATCCGATAAACAGTTTTCATCTGCAAAACCCTCCAGAATGGTTCAATCAGTCTAGCATTGCGTTGGCATGGATATTCACCGGTGCGGCTCAACGGTAGGCTTCGCGGCGATGCTTGACGCCGGTGATTTCGAGTGCATTGCCAAAGTCGTGGAAACGGACGCGGTAGTCTCCAACGCGAAGGCGGCATTCGGGCGGATCAATCTCCTGAAGGCGTTTGACGTCTCCTTCGCCCGTGTCTGCCAGATGGGCTACAGCATGGAGGATGCGCAGGGGGTGGGCTGATCAATAGCGCGAAGTTCACCTTTGGCTCGGTCATTCCAGATAATCTTCTTCCGCATAACTATTGACCTGGCGCGGTCGGTTCAAGCGGAGTACGGCCCATGCGCTCGAAGTCCTCGGTAGTTAGGCCATATTCGGCAAGAACCTCTTCGTTAGGAATGCCTTTGTTATGTTTGAGCCATTCCCGGTCAGTGGCAATTTCGCGGGCCTCTGCTTCGCTGACTGGCTCATCGTCGTAGGGCGCGTTGGCGATAGCGAACGAGACGGGATCAAGCATGGTTTCGAGCAAGCCAACGACTGCGGAAACCTGGTTAGGCGCCATGCGGTCGATCAGTTCGTGCGCTTGTCGCCTCGGATTGGTCGCGACGGAGGCCATAGGGAAGCAGTCTCTCCTGATCTATTCTGAGCCGCCGCCAGTAAATAATCAATGGCCGTGCAGCCCTGACCCCTGATCCCTGATCTCTGATCTCTGATTTACATCCACATCGCCATATGCCCAGGACAGACATTCGTAGCCTGCGCGGTCATCTCTTCCGCCAGCCCAAATCCGTAGCGGGCAAAGTAATAAGCCGCGCCGTGCAGCCTTTCTTGCAACGCGCCGCCGGGATAAAGCGCTTGGCTGACAGACTCAGCCTGGCGCGTGAGCGCCTCCTCTCGCTGCAACTGGAAGTTGGCCGCCAGGCGCCGCAATCGGCTCATCTGGTAGCGCATTTTGCTGGCCGCCGTTTCCGCCGACCGGACCAGTCCCGCATCCAGCGATCCCATCCACTCCAGCAGCGCCGCAAGCTCAGACTCCAGCGCCGTTCCCGCTGCCGCCATCCTCTGCTTACCTTCCTCCGGCATGGCCTGGGCAGCTAGCAACTGCGCCAGCGACGCCGGTGTCTCGGCAAAAACCCGCTCCAGCGTCAGCCCGTGCTTCCTGAGCAGCTCGCCGATCTTCGGCTCAATCAGAGTGGCGGAAAAACGCGGCAGTGCCGGCGTCGCTCGTCCCAGTATGCGCTCGTACAGCACGGCGGACTGGGCAAAGTAAGCAATCTCCGCCGGCCCGCCCACAATGGCCGAAGTCGAGAGCAGAATATCCTGGAAAACCGGCCGCAGCAGCGCCGAGGGCGAGATGCGTTCCGGCTCAGCGTCCAGAATTCCCACCAGCTCCGCAGTCGAATAGCTCTTCCGCCCCGCCTGCCACAGGCCATTCGGCTCCTCTGCGCTCGGGGCCAGCCGCTTGAGCGCCAGCCGTGCGCCACTCCGTTCGTCGATGAGAAACAGCAGGCTGGATTGCGGAACAACAGCCACCTGCGCGTGATAGCCGCAGGCTTCCAACTCCCGATTGCGCTCAACCAAAGCAGAATGCAATTCATCGGCGCGCTCCAGGGCCGCGCGTAAAACCGGTGCGCCCATGCGATGCGCCTCGCGGCCACTGGCGTCCAGCACCAGCAGACCTTGAGAGGCAAAAACCCGGGAATAAAACTCCGCAAAGGCCTGGGCCAGCGTGCGTCCCGGCTGGTAAGCGCGGGTGAGCGCGTCCATGGCTTCGGAAGCCCCCAGCAGCTCCCCCGCCTGCTCAACCAGCGGCGTAATCGAGTCGTCCAGCACCAATCCGCCCACCGGCCGCGCTGCCTCAGGCGCCGCCGAATAGGTCAGAGAGCGCAACTCGCGGCGCGCCGGAAAGACGACGTGGTTAATCTCCGCAAAGTCGTGGTCTTCCGTGGCCAGCCAGAAAATCGCCGCGTGTGGCCGTCCAGCGGCTGTTGCCTCTCGCGCCCGCGCCAGCGCCGTAGCCGCCTTGAAGGGCGTGAACAGCGGCCCGCCAAATAGCCCCACCTGCTGCCCGGTCACCACCACTCCCGCTCCACCGCTCAGAGCATCGAGCGCCGCCGCGGCGGCAGGTGAAGGCGCAACATTCTGCCCGGTCAGCAGCCCAACCAGCTCCGGCCAGTGCGCGGGAACCGCTGGCCGCTCCCGCCAGCTTTCGTCCCAGAAGCCGGAGGCATAGAACGCCCGCGCCGCCGCCGCTCCGGAGCAGTACTCCAGAAACAGCCGGTGCAGCCCCGGCACTACGGTGATGGGATGGCAATCTGCGGTCAGCAACTCATTCTCTTGATGCATCGAAATCCCACGGCGAACATGGTTTGCGCGCGCAGAATGGGATTCGGCTCCTGTTAAGGATGCCACGCCGGACCCAATCGATGCACTGTTACGTTTTATTGAAGCATTTGAGCCGCGCTGTGCGTATACTCTGTATCTGATTGCGCATGTTGTCCGATTGCGCAGCAATTGCCCCCGAGGAGAGACAAGAGATGCCCAAGAAGAAGAAGAAAGCCGCCAAGGCCGCCAAGCCCAAAGCAAAGAAAGCCGCCAAATCCAAAGGGAAGAAAACCGCCAAGCCCAAGGCGAAAAAAGTTGCCAATCCCAAGGTAAAGAAGGCTGCCAAATCCAAAGGGAAAAAAGCGGCCAGCCCCAAAGCAAAAAAAGCTCTCAAGGCTAAAGCGCTGAAGCCCAGGGTGAAGAAGGCCCTCAAGGCGCTTCTGCCCGCGGTGGAAGAGAAGGCTGAACTGCTCAGCTCCGAGACGGTCTTCGAGGGGCCGCTCTTCCGTGTGCTGCGTGACCGCCTCATCGAGCCGGGCGGCAAGCTGGCTACCCGCGACATCGTCCGCCACAACGGCAGCGTGGTCGTCCTGGCCATCGACAGCGCCAAAAACAAGCGCGACCCTTGGGTCGTCGTCGAGCGGCAGTACCGCCATGCCGCCAACAGGTTCCTGTGGGAGCTGCCGGCCGGAAAGCTGGAGCCCGGCGAAGACCCCCTCCTGGGCGCACAGCGGGAGCTTGCGGAGGAGACCGGTTACAGCGCCAAAAAATGGAAGCCGCTGGTCGAGTACTACGCCAGCCCCGGCTTTCTGGGCGAGTCGATGAAGGTCTTTGTGGCCGAGGGCCTGGTAGCGGGCGACGCCCATCCGGAAGACGACGAGCAGATTGCCTTTCGCCTGGTCAAACTCTCCGAACTGGTCAAGCTGATCGAAAAGGGCGCTATTCTGGACGGCAAGACGCTCTCCGCCGTACTCCTGTATGCGCGCAGCCTCACCGGAAAAGGCAAGAAGTAGCCAACGTATCAAGGCTCCAAGGCGGGGGTTTCCCCCGCCTAATGCCAATAGAATCAATGCGGTCGGCGGAAATTGGTTCCAACCCGCCATGGATCCCGGAATGTCGCTTTAAGGGAAACCGCCTCCATCTTCCCCTTTTACCGCAGACTGTCCATCAAAACTATCCTTCCCAGCCCGAGCCGGAGGCTACAACCCGGCCCTGTCCCATAATGTGCGTTTTTAATCGTATTCCTGCATCTTTCTTAATGTTTTCGCGTCATAATTTATACGATGGGCATTCCCCAGTTTTTCGCCCGCCGTATATCACAGGATGTAAGGAAGGCAGGACCCTGTGGCACAGTACAAAGGGAAGGTCAAGTGGTTCAACAACGCCAAAGGTTACGGTTTCATCGGACGTGAAGATGGGCCGGACGTATTCGTCCATTATTCATCGATTCAGTTGGACGGATACAAGACGCTGAAAGAGGGCGACGACGTTGAGTTCGACATCGTCCAGGGCCAGAAAGGCGCCCAGGCGGATGCAGTGATCCGTCTAAGGGGCGCCACCCCGAGCGCCACTCCCAGCGCCACTCCCAGCGTGACCTAGAGGCGCTGAAGACCGGGCGAAACAGCACGACCGTCACGGCGCGGACGCTTGACGTGTGTCCGTTTTCTGTCCCTTGTCACAAGGCGCGCGGCTCCCTTCCCGCACGGCCCCGTTTAATAGCATTCCGTGAAAATCGTCTCGTTTCCAGAAATAATATGCTGGATTTATGCGCCCGGAGAGATAAGATAAGGGCGCGATGAGCTTACTCCATCAGGAATCCCCGCAAGATATTGACGATGCCGCCCGCGGTGAAGAGTTCACCAGGGGCACCACCCATGTGGTCTGGGCCGGCGCAATCGCGGCCCTACTGGTAACCGTCGCCCTCGCCCTTTACGTGCTGTCTACACAAAAGCCGCCCGTGGTCAGCGGAGAGATTGTTCAGGTCTGGGCTCGCCCCAACCACGTCGTGACCTCAGGCTTGGACGCCAACGGCGAATCCGTGGCCAAACAGAGCTTCGACCAGGTGCTCGTCTTTGCCCGCGTCAAGCTGCGCAACCAGAGCAAGAGTCCGCTCATCCTTGAGGATGTGCTGGCCAATCTCAGCCAGACAGACGGCATCCTTTCCGTCTCCGCCGGAAGCTCGGGACAATACGAGGAGGTCTTTCTCGCTTATCCCGAGCTGGCCGCGCTCCACTCCACTCCGCTTTCGCCTCACGCCACCCTCGACCCGGGGCAGAGCATGGAGGGCAACGTATTCTGGATTCTCCGCATGTCCAGGCAGGAGTGGGACGCGCGCCGGGATCTGAACTTTACCTTCAGATTCCAGTATCAGGCTAACCTGGTGCTCGCTCCCCACACCGCGGTTATGGAACAGTAGGAGGAACCGGCGAGCTCTTGGGCGCTGACAGGTACCCGCTTACCTGGTTCTTTGAGTTGATCGTGTTCACCACCACCTCAAAGAGCTGCGGGTCCTTGCCGCTATAAAACTGCAACGGCTCGTCCACTCCCTTGTTGTTCTTTGGCACGGGCTTGTCATCCGACACCACCATCAAGCTGTAGGTGTACTTCTTGGGGTCGGCCTTGGTCAGTTGCAGACTCACCGTGCCCACCGCCTTCTTCTGGCCTTTGGTCAGGGAGAACTCATAGTAATTCCGGTCGCTCCTGTGCTTCAGCAGTTCCAGCTCATCGTGATTGCGCGCGATCAGCGTGCTATGCCCGTCCAGATCACCCCTCACCGACTGCAACTGGCTGTTGGTCGTGGCCAGGTCGCTCTGCGTCTTGCTCAGATCCGTCTTGACCCCGCCCACATCGGTCTTCACCCCGGAAACATCCGTGGAAAGCCCGTTGACCGCCTGCGCGGTCTGCTTCTCGGCGTTCTCCAGCCGCTGGTTGTCGGCCTGCTCCCGGCGGAGGATCTCCTGGGCGCGCGCATCCATCTGCTTCTGCGTAAGCCCCAGCGACTGGCCTAACTCCTCGTTCGCCACTTTGAGGCGGGCGTCGGTTTCGCGCAGGTCCGCGGCCAGTTTCTTGTTCTGATCCTTGGCCGCATCGATTTCTTTCTGCTGGTTGGTCAGAGTACCGCTCTGCACGTAGTTCCAGATCAGGCCGCCCACTCCGGCCAGAAGGGCCACGGCGATGGCCGCCAACAACGCGCCCGAATAGCTCCGAGGTGTGTCGTCAAGTACACTCATGTTTTTTACCTTTCTTGGGCGGGCCGTCTCGCGGGCCGCTTCTCGTGGAGGGCGTCTTTCTGCCTGTTTAGACGCGGTTGAAAAGGGATTTGCGCTAGAAATTCCCGTATATCAGCCGGATTTCACCCGGAACGCCAAAAAACGAAGCTCTCGCTTCGGGCCCCCAGGGTGAACCTACAGAATATAGAAATATTCCACCTTGTGCAGGGAAAGCTGCTCGTATTTGAACAGTTCACGCTCATTAAATGGCTTCTGGGCCGTTTTTCCCTCCGTCTCGGCCTCGCCGCTTTCGTGACAACTATGGAAGCACTACGATATAAACATCTTTGCAGCACTTTTAGCTAGGGCTCATTCTGAATCTCAGGTAAAATTGTCGCATCCACCACGGGAATCACCGTAAGGGAGAAATCCGAAGGCTATGTCGACTGCTGTCGCTGGGAAGGGTTTGGAGGGAGTTGTCGCGGCGAACTCCGGGATCTGCTGGATCGACGGAGAGGCCGGAGTACTCTCCTATCGCGGCATCGACATTCACGAGCTGGCCCTGCACTCCACCTTCGAGGAGACCACCAGCCTGCTGTGGAACGGCATTCTGCCCAACGAGCTTGAGCTGCGCGAGTTCCAGTCGCAACTGACGCTGGCCCGTTCGCTCGACCAGCGAATGGTCCAGATGCTGCGCTCCTTTCCCCGCACGGCCACTCCCATGGAGGTGCTGCGCACGGCAGTCTCCGCGCTCAGCTTCTACGACGCCGACGAGAAGGACAACTCCCATGAAGCCAACGTGCGCAAGTGCTTCAACCTCACCGCGCAGTTCGCCATGATCGTGGCCATCTACGACCGGCTTCGCAAAGGCCTAAAGATTGTGCCCCCCGACCGCTCCCTGAACCACGCCGCCAACTTTCTGTGGATGCTCAACGGCGTCAAGCCCTCCGAGACCGCCGTCAAAACCATGGACATGGCGCTGGTGCTGCACGCCGAGCACGAGTTGAACGCTTCCACCTTTGCCGCCCGGGTCATCGCCGCCACCCTCTCCGATGTCCATTCGGCTGTCACCGGCGCCATCGGCGCGCTCAAGGGGCCGTTGCACGGCGGCGCCAACGAAGGCGTCATGCGCATGCTCTACGAGATCGACAAGGCCGGCGCCGATCCGGTCGAATACGTCAAGGGTATGCTGGCCGCAAGGCAGAAGATTTCCGGCTTTGGCCACCGCGTTTATAAAACCGAGGACCCCCGCGCCACCCACCTGCGCAAGATGAGCGAGCAACTCGGCAGGGACGCCGGCGTGCTCAAATGGTTTGAGATGTCCCGCGCCATCGAACTTTACATCAACGCCGACAAGAAGCTGAACGCCAACGTGGACTTCTATTCCGCCTCCACTTACGCCACCTTGGGAATCGACATCGACCTCTATACCCCCATCTTCGCCATCAGCCGCATGGCCGGATGGGCCGCCCACATCATCGAGCAGCTCGACGACAACCGCCTCATCCGTCCCCGCGCCGAGTACATCGGCCCGCCTTATCCCGCGCCTTACATCCCCATGGAAGAGCGCGGATAATACAGTGGTCAGTGAACAGTGGTCAGGGAATGCCACAAGCTATCTCATATACCCGTTTTGAAAGGGCACGGCTTTAGCCGTGCCGCAAAATGCTCAATAAAACTGGGGGCTTTAGCCCCTGAGGGACGTTTTGCAAGGACTGAATGGGCTTTATGAGATGGCTTCCACAGTTTTGGGTCGAAGATTCCGGAGGGAGCAGGGGGCTAAAGTGTCTGCGTGAGAACTTCACAAAACACTTGATTTTCACAGTTGATTTGGGCGACAACAGTAGTATGTCGCGATTCAAGTTGTACAGTCCGGATCAGGCGTATTTGC
>Ga0224555_1000234_pt1 | contig 82901 bp, 66 predicted proteins | sample 714S23034metaG_FD_180687 | JGI IMG/M metagenome (GOLD analysis project Ga0224555, IMG submission 180687) | Peat soil microbial communities from Stordalen Mire, Sweden - 717 S2 30-34 | ecosystem: Environmental > Terrestrial > Soil > Wetlands > Peat | place: Sweden: Norrbotten County, Stordalen... | reverse complement strand
GGCTTTCGCGCACCGATGTGGCCGCGATTGAAGCCGCGGTGGGAGATTGCCTCGAGCGGAACGGATACTCTTTGTCGCTCCCTGAAGCAGAACGAACGCCGGGTGTGCGCGAGTGGGCGAACCGGGCACTGTATCAAAGTTTTCTGAACACGAAGATGTGGCTGAAGCTGAACACCCCCGCCGGGCGTCTGGCCAATCTGTCCGTGCTCCAACTTCAGGATGGACCCGACGCCGTAGCCAATCCGCCCGAGGGTGAGCATCATGAATCCGACGTCAGCATTAATCGATAGATCGCCGGCGACGGATCAACAGGCTGCAGAAAAATTCGGGTTTGTATCAGGGCATCGCTTCAGCGATGCCGAAAAGCTTTGGCTTTCATCCTCCCCTTTAGGGGCTGCCGCTGCGATTCCAACCTTTTCCGCAGCCTCTCAAGCCATCCCACGGCCGCCATTTCGGGTTAGACCGCCATTCACATCGCGCCGGCTTCGGCGTGGAAGGTGCGCCCGATCGGGGGCATAGCTAGATAGAAAATGCAGGCCGCGTTAATCGCACCGAAGACCAAGGAAAAAATGTTAACGTGGACGGCGCCGGGAAGAACCAGCACGAGTTCTATCGCTGAAAACAGGAGCGTGAGGACACGTCCCCAGTTCTGCATCTGCAGGACGCCATAGCCGGCGAACATGTGCACGACCACAAACACGATGACGACGAGGCCGGCCGCGTGGCCGAAGCCGCTCAGAAGACGTTCGACGGCGTTGCCATGGGCGGCCACGGAAGCGAGTTTGTTGGCTGGTCCCAGGAAGAAGACGACGAAAAGTCCGAACACTAGCCCTATTAACCCCCGCAGAATCTGATAGAGGCCGACTAAGGTGACACCAAGTGGGCGCATGAATCCTCCTGGGCAAAGATATGGAGAAAATATAACACGCACGGAACAGGGGGCTCCTAGCTTCGCTCGGGCAGCGATTCCGCAACCGACAAAAAATCCGAAATTCCACTTCCGCCGGGTCCAACCAGCGAACAACCAAGTTGCATCATATTAAAGGCGTCGATGTACAATTTGTGAACGACGGTCCGAGGGAGACGCGCGCCACGCTCCCCGAGATCGGCAGCCGCGCCCCGCACAGTTGAAGTTGACTAAATCGTCCCGCGGCGAGCGGCTCCCAAGCTTCATATTAGCGTGAACTACATTCCTGAGAAAGGAAGAGCATATGCTTCGGCTGAAACTCGGGCTGCTGTTTATTTCTGCGGTTTACGTTGCGTTGATCCTTGTTGGATGCGGAGGAGGCTCCAACAGCAATCCAGCTCCATCCTTCACGCTTTCACCCTCGCCCAGCAGCGTGACCATCGCGCAGGATGGCCAAGGGACGAGCACCGTCACCATCACCCCGCAGAACGGCTTCAGTGGCAGCGTCGCTCTTTCTTCGTCGGGCTTGCCGAGCGGCGTGACGGCGGCCTTCAATCCCAGTGCAGCCACCACTAGCAGTACGCTGACCTTGACGGCCAGCGCCACAGCTGCTACGGGACCGGTTACGGTGACGATCACGGGCACGTCGGGTGCGTTGACGAGTAACACGACGCTCACCCTCACCGTAAACGGGTCGATACCAGCGGGGGCGTTCAAGCACGTGGTGATTATTTTCCAGGAGAACCGTAGCACCGATAATCTGTTTCATGACCCGGTGCTGATAGCAGCCGGCGCCGACATCGCCAGCCAGGGAAAAACCTCCACCGGAGAGACGGTCACGCTCACGCCAGTCCCGCTGGTAACGTCCTATGACCTGGACCACAGTCACGCTGCGTTCCGCGACGCCTGCGACTACAATCCCTCGACAAACACTTGCGCCATGGATGGTGCGGACAAAATCTCCTGTAGTACTCGCAGCTGCCCCGCCGATCCACAATACCAATACGTGCAAGCGTCCGATGTGCAACCCTACTTCACCATGGCTGAGACGTACACCTTCGGCGACCGCATGTTCCAGACCAACCAGGGACCTAGCTTTCCGGCACACCAATTCATCATCTCCGGCACGTCGGCGCCGACCGCCACCAGCAACCTGTTCGCGGCCGAGAATCCCAGCGGGGGAGCGGGCTGTATCGCTCCAGCCGGGGCGACGGTGACATTGATCGACCCATCGGGCGAGGAATCGTCGAGCCAGTACCCTTGTTTTGAGCACCCCACACTCAGCGATCTGCTCGACGCCCAGGGCATCTCCTGGCGCTATTACACGCCTACGGCGGGCTCGATCTGGACCGGTCCTAACGCGATCCAGCACATCTGCCAGGCACAAACCGAGAGCGGCCAACTGGTCTGCACGGGCGGGGACTGGAGCAATGTGATCATCCCGCAGAAAAAGGTCTTGACGGACATCGCGAACAACCAACTGGCAGCGGTGAGTTGGGTAATCCCCAACGGCGCAGAATCCGATCACGCGGGGAGCAACGAAGGTTTAGGACCTTCGTGGGTGGCTTCGATCGTGAATGCAATCGGCAACAGTTCATACTGGTCCAACTCCGCGATCATCATCACTTGGGACGACTGGGGTGGCTGGTACGATCACGTTGCGCCACCGCAAGTGCTGGTGAACTGCGCACAGTGGGGTTGCGGATATGCGTACGGATTACGTGTGCCGCTTATCGTCGTCTCTCCCTACGCCCAGGCGGCCTACATTTCCCACACTCCGCACGATTTCGGCAGCATCCTCAGGTTCATCGAAGAAAACTTCGGCCTGCCGTCGCTCGGCTACGCCGACGCCTACGCCGACGATCTCTCCGACTGCTTCAACTTCAGCCAGACACCACTGAAGTTCCAGACGATCCCGGCGGCGGTGAGTGCGGAGCAGTTTCTGAATGACCGGAGACCACCGACGGACCCTGACGACGATTGACTCCGTCAGATGGAATCGAGACTAAGAATCAGGGGCGATCGACTTCATGACGCACAAAAGGAAAGCGTCGTTGCGGCACGCCGACGCATGGGAAAAGAGACGGTGTTATAGCTCGTGATATATTTCCCTTCGGGCCCGAGTTTTTCCGCACCCTGTCAGGTTAAATTCGGGCCACTCTGCAATCAAGCTCAGTACAGCGTCAACTGATTCAAAACAAGTAATATTTTGATGTTGATCCAGGAAGTATCTGCGGAGTAATTGGCAGAACTCTTCCACCAGTCGTATCAGGCGCTCGGGTCGGATTTTGGCTGCTGGGGCAAGCCAATTGCTGAAGCATGGAAGAAGTGGCATAACTTGGAGGGATCTTTGAAGGCTATTTTCCAACCCAAGAAAATTTACACGGCTCAGACTGCTTACATCCTTTTCTTCTCCTGGACTCTCCTGGCGCTGGCCACCTCAGCTGCGCAGACCGTCAAATTCAAACATGTCGTCGTGATCCTCCAGGAAAACCGGTCGCCAGACAACCTGTTTGGCAGCAATCCGAACTTTGAACCGGGAGTGGACATTGCCACGTCCGGACTCAATTCCAAGGGCGAGATGGTTCCGCTGCTCCCAATCCCGTTTAAAACCTGCTTCGATCTCAATCACAGCTACCTTGCCTTCGTCACAGCCTATGACCAGGGCAAGATGGACGGGGCCGACAAGAACACCACGATGCCAGAGGAGGGATGCGTTGTCCCTCCCCTTCCGCAATACAGGTACGTGGACAACTCCACCGGCCTGGTCCAGCCGTATTTTGACATTGCGAAGCAATACGGGTGGGCCAACCGGAATTTCCAGACTAACCAGGGGCCCAGTTTTTCTGCACACCAGTTCTTCCTGGCCGGAACTTCGGCGCTGGATACCTACAGCAAAGTGTTCGCGGCGGGGAATCCAGCGAAAGAGCGGGCCGGTTGTATCGCGGCGCCCGACAATACGGTCACCGTGGTTGGCCCCGAGGGAGACGAGAGCACGTATCCACCCGTCTACCCCTGCTTCGAGCATCCCACCTTACCGGATGTGCTGAATGATGCCCATATCACCTGGAAATACTACAGCGAGTTGACCGATTCAATATGGAATGCGCCGAACGCGATCCGCCACTTATGCGTTCCGAAGGAAAACAAAAACGGCGAATTGGATTGTGCGGGTTCGGATTTTGTGAACAATGTTGTCATCGACTCAAGCCGTGTACTGAAGGACATCAAAGATTGCAAGCTGCCCCAGGTAAGCTGGGTGACCCCCAACCACCCAGCATCGGACCACCCCCACATGACGGATGGGAGAGGACCGGGCTGGGTGGCTTCGGTGGTAAATGCGCTCGGCACCAACCCCGCTTGCGCCGGAACGGGCGAAGAGTATTGGAAAGACACGGCCATTTTCATTACCTGGGACGACTGGGGCGGCTGGTACGATCACGTTAAGCCGTTCCGCCAGGGACAGCCCAATGGCTGGGGCAAGAACTTCACCTACGGCTTCCGCGTGCCGCTGCTGGTGGTGTCCGCCTACACCCCGGCGGGCTTCGTCGACAACTCCAACCACGACTCCGGAAGTCTTCTGAAGTTCGTCGAAACGAACTTTGCTTCTCCAGGCAAACCATTGGGCCCGATTGGGCCGGGCACATATGCGGACGCGTATGACGACAATAGTCTGCAAGCGTTCTTCACGCTGAAGTCACCGCGACCCTTTCAGCCAATCCACGTGAATTTCTACTTTAAGTTCTTCCTCCTGGAAGAAGAAGACAAGGGTCGCCGAATGTTCGGGGAAATGGCACAATGCGGAATGGGCTGCTGGTTCTAGCAGGCTGCATCGGTTGCTGGTGCCGACGCTCGGAAGCTTCGACCGTGAAGCACTCTCGCTTGGTATCGCTCAGTTAGCGGTCACCTGAGAAAACTTTGGCAGCGGTTACCTTGGTTGCTTGGTTTGCCGAGCCGCTGTTTCTCGACACTGCAATGTTCTCTGCGCGCTCTGCTGCTGTCACCCCAACACGCCCGGCTGCAGCAAAGCTTCCCCCGGGACCTCTGCGGCCACGGATGGCAAAGACATTAGGGCAGAGGTGGATGCGGTTGAGGCGGTGATCGCAGCAGTCTGGTAGCAAAGTACGTTCGTAAACCCGCGATTCTGACCGCCCTGCAACTACCCGTCTAGCGTGCGTGATAAGATCTTTTATTAGTTTGGCAGGCGAGAATCCAAGCGATGGACCGCATCTTCAAGTTGCGCCAGGTTGCGCCGATTCAGGTTGCGCCGATTGGCGGGGGCGCGCGGGAGTAGACCTATGAGGCCCTCAGCGGACGGCGGTCCTTTCTTTGGCCGCGCACTCCTGGCTCTCACCTGCCGGTTGCGCGGGTTCGACACGCTGCGAGTGCTGGAAGAGATTGAGGGCGCTCCTTTTCGCTCGCCGGATGAAGTCCGCGAAAAACAGCTCCTGGACCTGCGCGCGCTTCTGGTACACGCCGAAGCCCACGTCCCGTACTACAGAAATCTCTTCCGCAGTCTTGGTACCTGCAGTCAGGAGATTCGCAACTGGGATGATTTCGCTCAGTTGCCAATCCTGACGAAGGACATTATCCGGGAAAAACAACGTGACCTCGTCCGTGAAGATGTGCCGCTCGAAAAGCTGCAACCACATTTCAGTGGTGGATCCACGGGCGTGCCCCTGAAGTTCTTCCGCAGCAGCGATTACATGGTGGCCAGCGATGCCGGAACCTACCGGAACCTCGAGCAATGCGGCTGGCGTCCGGGAGAGATGATCGCTTTTTTCTGGGGTGGAAACGATAAACTGTATGCCATGTCCCGCTTGGAATTCGAACTGCGGCAGTTCGTGCGGCGAACTTACCAGTTCGACCCGTTTTATTCGGGAGAAACGGAGATGGCCGACTGGGTTAAGCGATTCCGGCGGGTGCGGCCTCGAGTAATCCTCGGGTACGCGTCTACGATCGCGCGTTTCGCCGCGTTTCTCGACCGCCAGCGGAAGTCAGTCGAGCGGCTCGTCGACGGGATCAAAGGCGTTTTTACTACCGCGGAGAAGCTCTACCAACCGCAGCGCGAAGTGATTGAGCGCGTCTTCGGCTGCAAAGCGTTCGACTGTTATGGATCGAGCGAAATTCAGAATATTGCCGCCGAGTGCAACCAGGGCAAGATGCATATCAACGCCGACTTCGTCGTGATGGAGGAAGAGGAAGACAAGGCGCGCGATAACGGTCCCCGGCCGTTCTTGATGACCTCGCTGCGCAACTGGTCCATGCCGTTTATTCGCTATCGCAACGAAGATGGCGGCTATCTCTCGCAGGAAGTTTGTTCCTGCGGCAACAATTTCCCCTTGATGCGGCTGGAAATCGCGCGCACCAGTGACAACTTCGTGTTTCCGGATGGCCGCGTCGTTCACGGAGAGTTCTTCACGCATCTGATGTACGGCAGTGACGGAATCGTGACTTTCGAGTTCCATCAGACCGCACCGGACAAGATCATCTTGTCGATTGTGCCCGGACCCGGCGACAGCAAAGCCCGCGAGGACAAGATCCGGGAATCGATCCGCCAGATACAAGCGGTATGTCCGGGCCACACCATTCGGGTTGAAGTACGCGAGGTGGCTGCGATTCCGCTGTCTTCCGCGGGAAAATATCGTTTTACCCGGTCCGATGTGGGCACTACGGGCACAACCGTACCCGGCGACACGGTGCCGGCCTCCCGAACATGACGGTAAACCCTCTGTCCCATCATGTCTTCACGCCCAAGGTGGGCATCGCGCGATTGCCGTCGTGCTCGTATCCCGCGCCAGAGCCAGTAGAAAAGGAGCCAGCCGAAAATCCAGTTTCCCAAGCACTGAGCCGGTTGGCACACACAATGGACTGGTCTGACGAACGCGGCCCCTTCGGCAGAGTTGTCCCGCGGGGCGCACGGGTTCTGATCAAGCCCAATCTCGTGCTCCATCAGAATGAAGGCCCCGGCGGACTGGACTGCCTGGTGACGCATTCCTCCCTGATCCGCGCAACCGTGGAAGCAGCGTTGCGAACCGATGCCGCGGAGGTTCTGGTCGGTGACGCTCCGATTCAAGGATGCAACTTCGACGCGCTGGTGGAAAGCTCTGGACTCGGAAGCTGGGCGCTCGCACAAATGGCTTTGGATTCCAGATTCAAAGGTGTCCGCGACTTTCGCCGGACCATCGGCGTACTGGTCCACGGCGTGCGCGTCGCGGCGGAGAACGTGCAACCGGAAGATCGCTTTACGCTGTTCGATCTCGGCCGCCAAAGTCTACTGGAACCGATCAGCGCCAACGGGAACCGGTTCCGAGTGGCGTGGTACGATCCCCGGCTTATGGCCAAGACGCATCACCTTGGCGTCCACCAATACCTGATCGCCAAGGAAGTGGTCGAAGCCGACATCATCATCAACCTTCCCAAACTGAAGACGCACAGGAAGGCGGGCATCACTTGCGCCCTCAAGAACCTGATTGGCATCAACGGCAACAAGGAATATTTGCCGCATCACCGTCTCGGCGGCTCGCAAAGCGGAGGCGATTGTTACCCGGGTAACGGCGTCGTCAAGCGGGCGCTCGAGTACCTTAGCGATCGGCAGAACCTCACGTCCTCTTACGCAGCGGGTATGCTGTGGCGACTTCTGTTTGCGGTTTTTGCCCGCACCTCTCGCGCCCAGGGAGACCGCACGGGTACGGATGGCTCATGGTCGGGCAACGACACCATCTGGAGAACATGCCTGGATTTGAATCGCATTCTTCTCTATGGCCGGAGCGACGGAGCCCGCAATGCCGGAAAAATGACTAACGGAATAATGCTCGACGAGATTCAGCGTCGCGTAATCCACGTTGCCGACGCCGTTGTGGCGGGCCAGGGCAATGGTCCGCTGGCGCCCGATCCTCTAAGCCTGGGACTCATCATCGGCGCCAACAACGCGGCCGCCATGGATTGGGTCGGCGCACATTTGCTTGCCTATGATCCGGAGAAAATCGCCCTGGTGCGCCACGCGTTTGATCAGTTCCGTTGGCCGATTGCGGATTTTCCGAGCAGCGACGTCACGGTAGCGGGGGACTTGGGCGAGGGCTTTCCGCTGCCCGTGCTGGAGGCGATCCGACAGCCCGTGGTTCATCCCATTGGCTGGCTCGACGCGTCCTCCGATCTGCCGTCGGAGCAGTCCCGATCGCGCGGCACTGCTTCTCGAGTCCGCGAGGCCGCGCCCATTACATCGCTGGATCAGCGGGACGGTTAAGCCGCTTCGTCACGAGGCGCGGGTCGAAGATGACGAGTCGCCGACTACGGCTCCTCATTTCCCCACCAATCCCCGATACACCTTCAGCCATTGCCCGCGCACGGCTTTCCAAGTGTACTTGCTGGACTCCTGGTAAGCATTCTGCGCCAGTCGGGCAGCAAGCCCCGGTTCCGACAGCAAGCGAACCACGCTGGCGGCGAGGGCTTTTTCGTCTCCGACCGGGGAAAGAAGGCCGGTTCGTTCGTGCTCAACCAGGTACGGAATAGACTCGGGTGAGGTGGTCACGACCGGCGTCCCCGCAGCGAAAGCTTCGATGATGGAGACCGGCATATTGTCGAGCCAGGAAGCATTGATGAAAATGTCGGCCTGGTCGTAGTACTTCCCGATCTCCTCGCGAGAAGCGACGCCGGCGAAGTTCACGTCAGAGAGCTCCAACTCCGCCACCAATTTGCGCACATCAGCCTCGAGCGGGCCGCCGCCCACAAGATCCAGTTTGGTTCCGGGATAGGCTTTCTTCACTTCCGCAAAGGCGCGCACCACCACATCGACGCTGTAATAGGCCGAGAACCCGCGCGTACACACCAGGTGCGGACGGAGTTGCGAAAGAAGAGGATTGCGTTCACGGTAGTGAAACTGTGACAGGTCCACCACATTGGGGACAACCGTCGCGTTCAGTCCAAATTCGCGGAAGACGTCCACCAGGTAGCCCGAGGGAACGACGATTGCATCCACGCGTGACAGGACGAACGACCCTGACCGGAAGCGCTGCAGATGATCGCGCGCTTCCCCGCTCCGATAGTTGATGAGCGTCTTCTTGCCGCGGAGCCGGGCAAACAGCCAGGCGGGCGCCGGGGCCAGCAAGAATGACCAGTACGACGCGGAGAAGATATGGGCAACGTCAATATCTCGCAGCCCGCGCCAAAGGTGCAGGAAGTAGATCGGCTCCCGCAGGATTGTCCGCAGGCCGGGAATGCCCTCAGCCCAGGCGAACCCTCGAGGCAGTGGCGGGTCGACGGCGATGAAGCTCATTTCGAGGTCGGGATCATCCCGCCAAAGCCGCAGGAGCAACTCGGCTTGAACCGCCTGCCCGCCGACATAGCGCAGGCTCGGCGCCACGATCGCCACCCTCAGCCGTTTTCCGGAGTTTTCGTATCCGGCCACGCTCAGGCTCCCGAAGTTCTCGGCGCTTTGGTTCGAGGCCGATTTTTTTGCAGCAGAGTTCCGTAAAGTTCCAGGTAGCGATTGCGCACGCGCTCAAGGGCGAAATTCTCCTCTGCGAATCTGCGGGCATCCCGGCCCATTTGCTGCCGCAACGAGGACGAGGACTCCGCAAGAATGCGCTGCACCGCATCGGCAAACCCGGCTTCATCCCCGGCCGCGACCAGAGTTCCGCGTTGCTGGTTCACCAACTCGGAGTTGCCACCGACGTCGTAGGCAACCACGGGCAGGCTGGCGGCCATCGCTTCCAGAATCACATTGGACAGACCTTCGGAGTCCGAGGTGAGCACAGCTACGTCCATTGCAGCTAGCACGGAAGGAATATCGCGGCGATCTCCGAGGAAAGACACGTGGGCTCCAAGGCCGAGAGTTTGCGCTTCTTGTTCGATCTCCTGGCGCAAAGGACCATCTCCAGCCAGCAGGAATTCGATATCGGGCAATTGCTGGCGGATTCGGGCGGCGATCCGCAGAAATCCGGAGTGATTCTTGTAGCGCGCATTCATGCGGGCCACCATCCCCACGCGCAGCACGCCGGGGCGGCGGGGCAGGGCGGCCGGCGCGGTGATGAAAGCTTCGGCCGTAAGCGCGTTGCCGATGACAAAGAGTTTGCTTCGGGCGAGGCCGGCGGCGGCGAGCCGGTTCGCTCCCGCGAGCGAATTGCAGACGACAGCGTCGCACCAGCGGAACGCTGCGGCCTGGACTCGAAATTGCGCGGCCGTCATCAAGTCTCCCAGCTGTCGATGGCTGCCGATGACGACCGGCACGCGGGCAAGCCGGGCCGCGGGAATCAACGCCAGATTAGTATAAAAGTCGAACGCATGCGCAATTTGCACGCGGTTGCGCCGCAAATGGCGGCCCAGGCGCCAGCGGGCTCCGAGCGATGTCCACCCGAACAAGCTCCCGCCCAAGGGGAATTCCGGGATGTCTCCGAAACCGTCTGCAAAGGGACCTTGACGCGAGAGGCAGCCGGTGTGGAGCTGGAACTGTTCCGACCAGAGATTCTGGGCAAGAAGAGCAAACTGGCGCTCGGAGCCGCCTGTCTCGAAGTTATTGGTCATTAGAAACAGGCCGGCGCGAGAGTGATCGGCAAGCGTCGGTTCCGGGCTGTCCACGGCGCTCACTTTCACTCGGTCATGCTCCCGCTCCGGGAACGGTAGCCATCGTAGGAGGTGAAGCCGACGGTGAAACCGCGGCATTCCTTCGCGAATCCGCCACGAGCGGAAGTGAGAATAGTCCCGCAGGCTTGGTGAATTTTTCCAGAAAATTTCTGTGCCACAATTCGAACATGAGCAACCGCCAGATGCGCCCGGTCAGCTCCTTGCCTCTGTACAGATGATCGTTCATCAACTTGCGAATGCCATCGGCCTCGAAATATCCGCGCTGCAAGGTGCGCGGCTCGAGCAGGATCATCAGCACGTCTTTGAGCTCATTGCGCATCCAGTGCACGAGCGGCAGGGCGAACCCCTGTTTCGGGCGATTGAGCGCCTCCAGGGGCACGCCGACACGCACCGCCAGTTTTCGCAGGATATATTTCTGGGTACTTCCGCGCAGCTTCCACTCCGGCGGCAATCCCGTGACCCACTCGATGAACTTATGATCCAGCATCGGGGCGCGAACTTCCAGAGAGTTCAGCATGCTCATCCGATCCACTTTGGTCAGGATGTCGCCCGCCAGATATGTCTTGCTATCGACATAAAGAAGTTCGCTGACCGGATCGCGCGCGGGAGCCTTTGCGAAATAGCGCAGCAATACGTTCTGGGGATCATCGCTTCGGAGCAATATTTGCCGAAAGTCATCGGACAACAGCGGCGCAGTCCGCTCGAACGCGGGCACAAACGAGAGCCCATCCACATATCGTTCCCGCCAGGGCAAGGTGACGTTGTAGCTGTATCCGCGGCCCTGCATACCGTTCGGCAGACGGGGAAAGACCTGGTCGCGGAAGAACTTGCGCGCCCACTTAGGAACGTATTCGAAGAAACGGCGGTTGGAATGAATGCGGTAACGGTCGTACCCGGCAAAAATTTCGTCGCCGCCGTCGCCAGAGAGCGCCACCGTGACATGCTGCCGCGCCATCTGGGAAACGTAGTAGGTAGGCAGCATGGAGGAGTCGCCGAAGGGCTCTTCCAGCGAACTCGTCAGATGCTCCACGGTTTCGACGACATTCGGCTCCAGGATCATCTCGTAATGATCGGTGCCGAACTTGCTCGCAACCATGCGAGCGTATTCCGCCTCGTTGAAGTCGTCCTTGGTGAAACCGATCGAGAACGTCTTCACGGGGCCGGAACTGGCGCGCGCCATCAGCGCGACGATGGTGGAAGAATCGGTGCCGCCGCTGAGAAACGCTCCCAGCGGCACGTCGGAGATCAAACGGATGCGAGTCGCTTCCAATAGGCGATGCTCCAGCTCCTCCAGACATTCTTCTTCGCTCTTGGGGGTGTGCGTGTTGTATTCCGGTAAATCCCAGTACTGGCGAATCTGAATCTTGCCCTTCTCGAATTCCAGCAGGTGTCCCGGCGCTAGCTTCTGAATTCCGGTAAAGGCCGTGATGGGATCGGGGACGTAGCCGTAATACAGGTATTCGAGAAGCCCCTGCGCATTGACTTCGGCAAGTTCAGGGGCAACCGCCAGGATCGACTTGATCTCAGAACCGAAGTAGAGCTTGTCCTTCAGCAGTGCGTAATGCAGCGGCTTCTTGCCCAACCGGTCGCGCGCGAGAATGAGCTTGCGTTTCGTCTGGTCGTAAATCGCAAGACTGAACATGCCGCGCAGTTTCTGCACGCATTCCGCGCCCATCTCTTCGTAGAGATGAATGATGACTTCGGTATCGGTCTTGGTGTAGAAGCGATGACCGCGCTTTTCCAGTTCGGGGCGGAGCTCAGGAAAATTGTAGATTTCGCCATTGAAGACGACCCACGCGCTGCGGTCTTCGTTGAATACCGGCTGGTGGCCGCCGGAAAGGTCGATGATGCTGAGGCGGCGCATTCCGAGCCCGGCGCCATCGGCGACGTAGAGTCCTTCGTCGTCCGGACCGCGGTAGACGATCTGCTCGCACATGTGGTGCACCAGAGCTTCTGTAATGTCGCTCTCCCGAGTTGCGCTCACCACTCCGGCAATTCCACACATACTTGCTTTTCTACCCTTTCACAGTGACACTGACCGGAAGAGAATCGGACTTTTCAGCGGCGACCGGCAGATCCCGGAAGCGTTTGAAGCGATAGTCGCGGTGCTCACCGGGATTTCCCTCGCGGCCGTCGCAAGCAGCGAGCAGAATGTTGGCCATCTCACGGGCTGTCACAAAATGCAATGTTTCTTTCCTCTGCTCTGCGCCGCCCACCAGTTGCTCGAGAAACTTCCGAAATGAATTACCGGCAACCGCGTCCTTCTGGGTCGGATCCATGCTGTGGCAATGCAGCTTGATGAACAGCCAATCCGGGCGCCCCGCAACGTGGATGCGGGCCTGTTTCCACAGCGCGAGCCGGTGAAGGCTCATCGGATTCGGTTGCGTGATAGCGCCGCTTTCGAACACTGGCCGAAAGGGATGCCGGCTGCGGCCGAAGTCCGCCAGCAGGGGACCCTGCACGATCAGGGGAAAAATGCGCGGCATGCGGCCGACGCGCAGATCGTTTCCCTTCCGGTGCGGCGCGGTCTGCTCCAGCGGCAAGGCACACTCGTACAGCGAGTTGATCTTTGCCGTCTGCGCTGGATGCAGGACCGCTGTCGGCAGTGTGAAGTCCGCATAGCACCCGGTTTCGGCCAGGACCTTCATTTCTGAGTCGACGCCGCAAAAGCGCCCCCCGGCAGAGTTGGCGAGCGCGAAATTTCCGTGCACGAAACAGTAGCGGGGCTGGCCCGAACCTTCCTCGAAAGCCAGGCAGCGATGACGAAACGCCAACCGATCACGGAAATCGGTCAGCAGGCGCCGCGTGTTCTCGGCCGTATCGGGGTGCGGGATTCCATGATGCAGATGGATCTCGGTCTCTCCCCAGCCCGAGTGGCAATGCTGCGCTATGATTTCGAGCAAGCCCTCGTCGTACTGCTCCGCCGGATAAAAATACGTGTGAACAAGCGGACGGCCGTCATGGTCCCGCCAGCGTTCCACCGCTTTCGGATACTCGCGGCTCCACCACTCCAGCCGCCGTTCCTGCTCGAGGCGCGGAACGCGCTTCTCACCATCTTCCGGATCGATTGCCGGCTCGAAATGATCGGCCACCGCAATCATCAGGTGCACCGGCTCGCGCACGGGCGCGCTCAGCGCTCGCCAAGTCCCGCCGGGCAACACTTTCCTGCCGTATGCAATTTTCTTCCTGAGACTCATCTTGGGTACCAGCTCGTCCAAGCACTCTGTGGTGCGCGAAGCAACGGGCTAAGGCCGCCGAGCAGGCTTGCGTCCCCGCATAGCAATCGAACACTCACCTACGCGCATGTCTTCCATGCCCATCGCTGCATACCATTTGAACACCTGCTCGTAGGTGTGCTTGGACTGATACTTCGGAGAATACCAGTCAAAGGTATCGAGCATGCGGGCTTCCGGATCTTTCTGGCGGTTCACCGGAAACACGTGATGAACAATGCCCGCGGCGGGACGGCCCACAAGGGGCACGTGCTTCAAGCCCTGTTGCAAGTTGTAGAAGAACGGGACCGCAACTTTCAGAATGCCGTGCAGGGTCTCGGGTTTCATCCTGTGAGTGTAGCGGCGCCAGAAATCGCTAAAGCGGTACCACTTGTTGTATCCGCTGTAGAGCCAGACGACGAGTAGACCACCGGGTTTCAGATATTTATCCAGTGCTTTGACGGCGGCTTCGCAATCGGGCGTGTGGTGGAGCACACCGATGCTGTAGATGACGTCGAAGCTTTCGGGAGCGAAGGGCATGGCGAAGACATCGGCCTGGAACGCGACGAAGTCGCGGTCGGCAAGATTTTTGGCGGCAACTTCGGCGGCGGCGCTCAAGTCAACGCCTACCACGCGCGCGCCCCAGCGGGTCGCGACTTCGGCAAAGCGTCCCATGCCGCAACCGACGTCGAGGACCAGTTTGCCTTTGAGATCTTCGGGGCGGAGAGCGGTCTTCATCAAGAAGTTCTCTTCGGATTCTCGGACCTCGTCGTGGTCGAGCTGAGTCTTCTGATACCGGTGCCACTGAAAACCGAAACTGGCCGCGTAATGCTGCGCCTCCACAAAACGCGCGATGCCCTGCTCGTTGGGATAGACGCGCTTGCAGGCAGGACACAGGAAGCCTCCGGATCGGTCGCTGTCGAGTTTCCCGCCGCAGTTAAGACAACGCAAAATTGCCTGCAAGTCAGCGGACAGGGATGACTGCGCCGGCTGTTCCATGATCGGCATAAACCTCCAGGAAATGTCGCGGCTTGCTCGGGCCCGCGGGCGCCGTGCCGAGTTCCACGTCCCTCTCTTTTAGGGTCTGCAGCAAGATCGAAGTAAACGCCACCGCGAAGTACGGGAAGAACTGATAGCCCTCGGGCGCGAACAAAGCGCCCACGGCGAAGCCGATCAGCGAGCTGTACAGGGCCCCCACGAACAAAACTGTGTGCTCGTCGAGATTCTTGGCCTTGCGCATAATTTTCAGGTTCTTGAAACCACAGCGAAAGAACATCAGGTAAACAATCAAGGCCGGGATGCCGCCTTCGACGGCAATCTGCAAATACGTCATGTGCACTTCGTGCCAGATCAACGAGTAACTCATGAAATTGCGTTCACCGATGCCGAAGATCGGATAATTCTCGATGCCTTTCAGCGCCCGTTCCATCAAGTACATCCGGTCTATGTACGATCCATAGGCCCCCTCCTGCGTAGCGCTGTCACCCGAGAGAGCTTCAAAGCGGTCAATCAGTTTTCCGCCGGCCACTGCCATCAGCAGGACGACGGAAAGCACGACCCCGGCGATCAGCCCAGGTCGTTTGCCCTTGATGCCAAAATGCCACATAGTAACTGTGCCCGCGATGACGAGATCAATAAAACCAGCTCGCGAAGCGGTAAGAAACAGCGTCGCCATCATGATGAACATCCCCAGCGCCCACAATACCTTTTTGAATACGTTACTGCTCGTTAACAGGAAGGCGAGTGCGAATGGCAGCGTCAGTACGACCGCGAATGCGAGATCGTTCGAGTTCCCATAGATGCCGCCCAACACACCCTCCAACCGCGGCTGGTTGTGTCCCTTGATGAGGGAGACCACGCAAATCAACACCACCGAAACGGTTTGGATGTAGATAATCCGGCGTAAGCGATTGAAGTTCGTGATCAGCAGGAAGGCGAGAATCCAGACCACATATACCTTGGCAAAATCGATCGTGTGACTGATGGCACCGCCTTTCCAGATCGGCGACAGAACGCCGCTCACGAAGAAAAGCCCGATCAGGATCAAAAGCAGTTTTCCTTCCCTGGGCACATCCTGGAATGTGCGTTTGGTCCTACCCAGGACAGTGAACAGTCCCCACATGGCAAGGATGGCCGTGATCCTGGCGCAGGGCAAATAGCCGAGACCGGGAATCCAATCTTCCGGGCGGGCGCAATAGACCACGAAGAACGCACTCAGCCAGAAAAAGGCGCCCTTCGTCGGGTCCGCGACCGGGGCAAGTCCGCGCCAGCCTCGTATTCCCGCTGTTTCAGTTATGTTATCGCCGATGGCCACAATGCTCTCTTTCTCTACTCTTAATCCGTACGCCGACGCCGACGCAGGTTAGTGATGCGCTCGCCCACGTAGCCCGGCTCCACACCATTCTCATGACAGTTCAGCGGATCCAGATCGCTTTTCTCCCGGTCACGAAGTTGACAAAGGCCACGACAGCAGCGGAATTCAGCACGACAAAGGTGCGCGCCGCATCGGCCACGCGAGACAGCGGGCCGATCTTGAACCCCGCCATGGCCGCCAAACTCAGGCCGTAAAATGCCATCTGCGCCGCCAGCGCGGCGCGGTAGAAAGGCTGCGCCAGGAACAGTGACGCCAGCAACACCGCCAGCAAGGCAAAGGGCACAGCCAGCCGAAGCAGCTTGTGGCTTACAAATTCAAACCGGATCGAGTTCTTCGACGTCAGCAGCCAGGGCGCAAGCTGCAGGAGTTGATAATTGCCGCTGAGAGTCCGCACTTTACGGGAGAACTCGCGGCTTTGACCCAGGTTCGGGGAATCCCAGGCGCGGGCCTGCGAGTCAAAAACCACACGCGATTTTTTCCGCACGACCTGCATCGGCAACAACACGTCGTCGAGGATGGTGCCCTCGGGCAAAGGCTCAAGAAGAGCCTGCCGTGCGCAGTAGATCGCTCCGGTCGCGCCCACAACTGATCCCGAGGCTGACTCCAGTTCGCGAATCTTCTTCTCGATGCGCCAGTACAAGCCCATTCCCTTCCCTGCTTCTCCGATCTCTGGATCGCCGAGCAAGAGCTCGCCGCTCACACAGCCCACCTCCGCATCCGCGAAATTCTCCATCAGGCGCCGCAGCGCGCACAACTCGATCTTCTGCCGCGCATCGGTGAACAACACGATTTCACGGTTGGCCAGTTTCATGGCATCGTTCAAACCTGCAGCCTTGCCCCGCGACGAAGTCTTCAGCACAATCCGCAGGCGGGGGTTGCTTGCCAACTCCTGCAAGATCGCCGCTGTGCCATCGGTCGAACCATCGGAGATGACCACGATCTCCAGTTTCTCTGCCGGGTAATCGAGCGCCAGCAGGTTCTCGATCTTCCGAGCGATTACTGCCTCTTCATTTCTTACCACCATGACCGCAGCTACAACGGGCTCCACAACTCCCCGCCGAACCGGCCGGGGCGACCACCGGCTGCGGAACCATAACCAGAGCGGATATCCCAGATAGGCATAGCCGACGAGAGCAGCCGCAATCCAGAATGTCCATTTCATTGGCCGCCCCGGTTCATTGCGCGCCCCGCCGCAACAGCACTGTCTTAATGGTCTGAAACATGATCAGCAAATCGAGGCCGATTGAAGCATGCTTGATGTAGTACAGGTCGTATTGAAGTTTTTCGCGTGCATCTTCGACCGTGCTGCCGTACTTGTACTTGACCTGTGCCCATCCGGTGATGCCGGGCCGCACCATGTGACGCACGCCGTAATAGGGGATCTCTCTGGAGAGTTGCTCGATGAATTCCGGGCGCTCGGGACGCGGGCCGACGAATGCCATATCGCCTTTGAGCACGCACCACAACTGGGGAATCTCATCGAGGCGGGAGAAGCGGAGAAACCTGCCAACACGGGTAACGCGGGGATCGTTATCGCCCGCCCACATCGGACCGCTGGCGGCTTCGGCGTCCTGATCCATGGTGCGGAACTTCACCACCTTAAAGAGGCGTCCACCCTTGCCCATGCGCGTCTGGGTATAGAACACAGGTCCCTTGGAATCGAGGCGGATGGCGAGCACGATGAACGGAAACAAAGGCAGCGCGCAGATCAGACCTATCAGCGAGATGATGATCGAGAGCACGCGGCGAACCACGATGAAGGCGGTGCTGCGGCGAAAGCCCTCGCCAAACACCAGCCAACTGGGAGACAGATTCTCGACCTCGATCTTGCCGGAGATTTTTTCCAGCCAGGTGGTGGCTTCCTCGATCTTGACCCCCTGCATGCGCAGGTCAAGCAGTTCCTGCATGGGGATGGTACCGCGGCGATCAGGCATGGCGACGATGACGCGATGGACTTTTTGTTTGTGGACGACATCCATCAGGTGCGCAGCCACGGAGTCACGGGTCACCGCGCCTTCCATCTTGCCCGTCCAACTGGCGATCTCGACGCCGAGTTCGGGATTCTGGCGCAGGCCCTGCACCACGCGCTGCGCGCGCTCGCCGGTACCCAGGACGTAAACGCGCTCGACCAGAATCGGCAATTGGACCAGCCAGGTGAAGCCGAGCCGCCATCCGAACAGAGCCACGGTGAGAATGACCAGGCCGACCGCCGACGAACCGCTCCCCAACAAGTAATCAGGGTGCACGTAGGCGACACCCGCCAAGATGAAGGCTAGCACGCCGGGAACCATCAGCAAGCGGAAATAAAGCTCACCTTTGGTATTGAGACGCGCGGTGTCGTACAGGTCGAGCCAATGCGAGCACAGCAACACCAGCGCCGTGACTCCGAGGATCTTAAAGTAGCCACCCTCGTAGTTGAGCACCAGGTAACTGTCTTCGCGAAGTACCAACACTGCCCCCAGCAGGAATGAGGTCCAGACGATCAGGGCCTCTCCGATCAGCAGGACCAGCGTACGAACTGGGTAATAGACATTGAAGAGCCGGATCAACTTGGCCTCGGTTCGTGTTCATCTTCGATCTTAGGCTTGGCTGTTCACGGCCTCGCCATAATAGTACTTCGACTGTCGAAGCTTTCCGGACGGAGCTCCGTTAAGCACAACTCCGAGCAGCAGCTTGTCGGGGAATTCTTCGCGGGCGCGGCGAGCCAAATCGGAAGGCGTCACATTGGAGCGCACGACCATCAAGATACCGTCGCAGGAACCGGCGACCAGCGTGGCATCCGATACCGGGATGACGGGCGACGAGTCGAGAACGATCCAATCAAACAAGGGCTCGACGCGCTGCAGAAACAGCTTCAGACGGCCGTTGGAGAGCAATTCAGGGGCGCTCGCAACGGCCCGGCCCGCGGGCATGAAGAACAGGTTTTCCATGGGGCCGCGTTGCAGGGCGGCGAACTCGTCGCATTCGCCCAACAGGTATTCGGCTAATCCGGGCGACTGGGTCGCTCCCAGGTGGCGGTGCATACCGGGGTTACGCAGATCGGCGTCGATAAGGAGGACGCGGCGCCCGTGCTGCCGCACCAGGACCTGGGCCAGATTGGCAGCCACGAAAGATTTCCCTTCTTTGGGAAGCGCGCTGGTCACCAGCATTCGTTTCAGCGGCATCTTCTCGCGGATCTGGTAGAGGCGGGAGCGCAAAGTACGGAACTCTTCCGCCCCGACCCGACTGTCGTCTTCCTCGAAGAAGAGCATGGTTCGTGGATCCGGACTCCATTCGGTGTGGGGGCAGCGGGCGAGCAGCGATTCGTAATTTATCCCGGAGGCCAGGTTGGGCATCACGCTGGCTCCAGACGGTTGCATGGAGGCAACGTTTTCACGCGGCCCGTCGTTTTGTGATTGGGGTTGATCGAGGGCGGGTTCGACGTGCGTCCCCATGGAAGTTGCTCTTTCCTGCTCGGCGCGTTTCAAAGCGTCATGGATGCGGCTCATAGTTTCCTTTCCTTGGGGAGATCCTGTTGTTCTGATTGGCGCAGCCGGTCTGCCAGTGTTGCCAAGGTGCGCAAGGCTTCGACCAGATCAAACTTTTCGGAGGACGGGGCCGCCGGCGCAGTCATGGCTGCGGCGACGTTACCATCGGCCAGATCGAAATCGCGGGCGACCGAATCGACGACTTCGGCAGCGACCATCTTCTTCTGATCGACGAACGCGCTGACCAGGCAATGCTCGCAGAGCAGGTTGATGATGCGCGGAATGCCCAGCGCGTAACGGAAAATGGCGACGGTGGCGTCGGCCTCGAAAATCGGCTCGCCGTTCGACCCCGCGATGCGCAGGCGCTGGGTGATGTAGGACTTGGTTTCCTCCAGATTGAAAGGATGGGTCTTGGCGCGCAGCGTCAGGCGCTGGCGCAGCTGCCGTAACTGCGGCTGCTTCAAACGCTGTTCGAGTTCCGGCTGCCCGACCAGAACGATCTGCAGCAGTTTCTCGGTGAAAGTCTCGAGATTGGTGAGCATGCGGATCTCTTCGAGCACCTCGTCGGAGAGGTTTTGGGCCTCGTCAATGACCAGCACCGCAGTCTCGCCGGCGCGATAGCGATCGAGCAGCCAGTTGTAGAGGCGCTGCAGGATCTGGCTCTTCGACTTGGTGTCGCAGGGAATGCCGAAATCGGCCATCATGAAATCAAGGAACTGCGGCACGTCCAGGCGCGAGTTGAAGATGAAGGCGGTAGCGACCTGCTGCAGGCGCAGCCATTCCATCAATTTATTGATCAGCGTCGTTTTGCCCGTACCCACCTCACCGGTTAGCAGCACGAAGCCTTTGCGGCTTTGTATGCCGTAGGTAAGGCAGGCCAACGCCTCTTCCGTGTGCCGCGTGAGAAAAAGGTAACGCGGATCCGGATTGACGTTGAACGGGTTGGCGCGAAGTCCAAAAAATTCTTTATACATAGGATTGCGCTAGACCTCGACGTTCTCGTGTTCTTTGGGCGATGGGGGACTACCCCGGCCCCAGAAACGGCGGCGTCCGTTGCCGTTGGCGGTCGCTTTGTCCTCGTCCTCTCCCAGCCAGGGCACGGAAATCAGGAGGGGCAGATCCATGATGGCGGCAGCATCTTTTTCGGTGCGGATCGACTTGTCGCTAAACTCCAGCCAGATGGCGATGAGCACGCCGAGCCCCAGACCGACACCCAGACCGCCTGCGGCAAAAATCGGGCGGACAGGGAAACTGGGAGAATCCGGCAGGTTAGCCGCGGCCAGAATCCTCATCTGTTCGCCCTCCTGTGCGCTTTCCATGCTGGTGCCCAGTTGGGCGGAGTCTTTCTTGGCCAGCAGATCTTTGTAGAGGGCCTGAGCGTTGTCGTTATCGCGGGTGAGCAGTTTATATTGCTCCTCGACGCCCGGGCTCATAGCGGTGCGGCTCTGGTAGACGTTAATCGCGCTTTGCAGCCTCTTCTGGTCGACGGTGGCCTGCCCGATCACTTCCTGGTACTGGTGAATCTGCAGACGGAGTTGGCGAGTTTCAGGCGGTTCGGAGGCGCTGGCCTTATCGCTGCTGCCGGTAGCACTGGCGGATGCGGATGCGGCGTTCACCTCTTTCAGCTTCTTCTCGACCTCGGCGATGTCAGCCTTGGTTTTGATCACGTCAGGATGATCGTCGGTATAGCGCGCCTGCAGTTGCATCAATTGCGCCTGTAGCTGGGTCAATCCTTGTTCCAGGGTCTGCGGGTTGGTACTGTTCAGCGAACTCTTCCAGGTGGCAATCTGCTGCGCCAGCAAGCTTTCGGTGTAAGCCTTATCCTGCTGGGCGCGGCTCAGGGTCTGGGTGGTGGCATCGAGTTGCGAGTTCAGCGACATCAACATGCGCATGTTGTTGTCCACATCGCCGGGCAGCTGACCCATATATTGCTTCTTGAAGGCGGCGAGCTTGGCGTCCTGCCCGTCAAGGGCGTCCTTGGCGTCCTTGAGCTGACGACCGAGAAACTCGGTGGTGCTCTGGGCGACTTCGGCACGAGAGTACAGGTTCTCATTCAAGATCAGCGAGGTCAGGGCATTGCAGATTTTTTGGGCGCGGGTTGGGTCGCTGTCGGAGTACTCGACATTGAAGCCGGGCACCGTCTCGCTGCTGGCGGAGGGTTTTTTCTTGGCGCCAGAAAGTCCGGAAGCGCCCATCGAAGTGATCACCGGCTCGACCTGCATGTTCGCCGGGATTTGCGAGATAGTCTTGCCCCTGTCGGCCGGCTTGAATGTATCTGGGTCGGTTGTCTCGACACCAGTTATCTCGATCCTCTCCTGACCTCTTTCCAGTCTGCCGCCCGCCATCATGAGAGTGAGCCTGCTGGGGCTCATAACCTCCTGGGTGAGAGTTTGAACGCGCTGCGTAAAATCGGCAGTGATGACCGGCATGACGTAGTTCTCGGGCACCTTCTGGCCTTCCACCAGAACCGTGGACGTGGAGGTATATTTCGGCGGAAAGAATGGCGCATACGAGACCAGGAAGCCCGTCAGTGGGGCCATCAGGGCGGGGATCAAAATGACTTTAAGGCGCCGCCGTAGCATTGCCAGATAATCGTCCATCGTTAGTTCGCGATTTTCACTCATACTGTTCACCCATCCGGCCGCCCGAGGCGGCCAAGAAATTATTCGATACGAGTCGGCCGGGGGTGCCATTCCACCCCAACGACGCCGACTTGCTGCCGAGAAATCCTGCCGCTGCTGCCACCGATGGAAACCGGAACATTGAAGGCCAACTCGCTGAAGCGATACGAGCTAAAAAAGTCGAAAGTACGTCCCAAGTGTTTGCGGAGAACGAAGCCCGCGGAACCATTGTTGTAGCTGCCCGCATCCACGCCCCCAAGCGCCACACTCTGGATTTTCGCATTATGGGAGTAGCTCAGATCGCTAAAGAACTGCCAAGTGCGTCCCAGTGGACGTGTGTACCCCAACGACGCCACCTGGGTATTGGCACCGGCGAACAAGCCTGCTCCTGACGAAGTGAATTTTTCGTAGGACGCAAACATCGACGCACGGCGCAATTTGTAACGCAGCTGAACCCGAGCGCTTAGCGACCAATGCGTGTAGTAGCCGCCTTCTTCCAGGTCGGTATACTCCGGACCGGCTCCGGCAACCAGGCTCAACCTGCCGGTGATGGTATGGCTCCAGCGCACATTGAAAATCTGGGCATAAATCTGGCCGCCGGTATCCTGCGGAAATTGAAACAGCTGAAAAGCGTAGACCAAACCGATCTGATCGTGACGGTTAAGCAGACGGCTGTACCCAGCCTCAATTGTGACCCCGTCGCTGTTGAGAAAAGTATCCGTGGGGTCGTAGAAATGACTGTTGCTGAATCCGCCCGCCACGGTCATCGCGGAGACGGGACTGATGGCTTGAACCGCATCGAGGATCGCCGTGTTCGCAATCCGGGGAATGATTCCGACCGAACCTAACTCACCGGCGAAGCTGTTCATGCCGGGCAAACCACCACCCTGCATTCCGGTGCCGAAGCCGCCGTTGGCAAAACCGAAACCTGGGGTACCACCAAAGCCCATGGCGAAGGAACCGTCAGGAAGGTAGCTGAAGGCGTCACGCACCGTCATCTGACCAGTTCGCCAACGCGTCACGGCTTCCAGGCCGACGGCTTGCAGTTGCTCCGCCCGATATGGATTGCCGTAGAACGCTCCGCCGCCGAGGTACTCGAGAAAGAGATCGCTCTTGGGCCAGAATTGCTGGAGGTCGAGAGCTCCGAGAACGTGGGAGATAGGTTCCAAGTTGGTGTTGCCGAGCTGGTTGCCCCCGTTCGTGTCCGCCGATTCGCTCACCAGCAAAGCCGGCGAGATGAAGCTGCGGGTGGCGGTACGCAGTTCGAGAGTCGGCACGTCCAGTCCAGATACCGGCGGGTTCTCCGGGTTCAGCACTGGCGCGTTCTGGCCGAAGGCCGGGGCCGGAGTGGTCTCTGGCTCGGGCTGGGAACTATTCTGGGCAGCCGCGCAAACGCTCATGCCGAAAATCAGCAGCGTCCACCGGATTGTTCGCATTCTTGACATGCTTTTCACCCGTAGATCCCTTATGGGACCGGATATCCCTTACGGGACAACAATTGTATCCCCCGGCTGCAACAAATAATTCTGTTCGATCTGCTGACCCTTAACCAGCTTGCTATAGTTCACCGGCAGTTTCTGCTGTTTGCCGTTCTCGGTGCGCAGGATGTAAATGCGTTTCGTGTTGGCAAACTGGCTTATGCCGGCGCTGGACAAAGCTTGGAGAACGGTCATGTTGGGAAGCATCGGCATGGCCCCGGCATGCGACACCTCGCCGGTCAGGTAAATCCGCTTGCTGTTGATGGTAGCCACCACCACGGTAACGCGTGGGTCGGCGATATATTTTTTTAGCTTCTCCGTCAGCGACACGCCCAACTGCTGAGGCGTCAGGCCCGCGGCCTGCACATCGTTGAGCAGGGGAAGAGAAATTTTGCCATCCGGACGCACCGGCAAAGTGGCGCTCAGATCGGCTTCTTTCCACACGGCTATGTGGAGCACGTCATCGGGGCCGATGACATACTCAGGGCCGCCCTGGCTGATGGCAGCCGCATTCGTTGTTTTGTCGGAAGCCGTCTTGTCGGAAGCGGGGCTGGCGGCGGGCTGGGCGGGCGCGTCCTGCGCCAACGCCATGCTGCTGATCAAGACAAGTGCCGCAACCGCCGCTTTCCATGCTGATTTCATATCGATTCCTCTATTCCTTCAGGTTTCAAGGTTTCAAAGTTCCAAGGTTTCAAAAAACAAAAGAACAAAATAGTCAGCACTGCGGCGAACGCAGCTATCGGACTTTGCAACCTCGCAACCTCAATACCTTGAAACTTTGCCACCTTGAAACCTTGAAACTTTTTTTCTTTGCATCATGCTCCGTACTCTTCGTACCCGATCTGCTTCAGCTTGTAGAGAAGCGCTTTGTAGCTGATCTGCAACTCCTGCGCGGCCCGGCGCCGGTTCCAGCGGGTGCGCGTCAACACCTGAAGGATGATTTCCCTCTCGGCCTCGCGGGAGGCGGCGCGCGCCGCATCTTTGAGAGAAATTTTCTCGCCGTTGGCGCCGTGATCGACGCGCCGCAAGAGAGAGCGCAATCCTCCCATGGCAAGCGCTTCGTCGCCGAGCGCGACAATGGCTCGAGCGGCGTCTTTCAGTTCGCGAATGTTCCCCGGCCAGTTGTATTCCAGGAAGAAATTTTGGGTCTCCGAACTAAGCACCGGTACGGCCCGGCTAAAATCACGGGCAGCCGCCGAGAGAAACCAATCGCGCAAAACCGGAATGTCTTCCTTCCGCTGGCGTAAGGGAGGCAAGCGCAAACAAACTCCGCTGATTCCATAATAGAGGTCCTCGCGCAACTTGCCGGCCTTGACCTCGGGCTCCAACTCGCGCGAGGTTCCGCAGATGAAGCGCGGCACGCGGCGCTGCTCATCGCCATTGCCATTGCCCTTGCCATTCAAACCGATCTGGCGAACCAGTTCCTCCTGGGCCGCCACCGTGAGGTCCCCCACTTCCTGAAGATAGACGGTTCCACCTTGACCGTCGCAGGCCGCCAGAACTTCTGCGCTGGCTTCACGACCCTGATAGGCCTGAAACGGCTCCGCAGCGCGGCTGGAAAGAACATGGATGCGCGCTGCCGCTGCCGCCTTGCCGGAACCGTGCTCGGCCACAACCAGCACGGGAACATCATTCTGCGACAACTCGCGGATCACGGCTTCGACGGTGCGCATGCCAGCGCTGATGCTTTCGAGCCAGACACGAGCGCCGCCGTTCTGTGGTGCTCCGGCTCCCAGGATTTTGGTTCCGTCGAGATCCATATGATTCCGCTTTGCTATTTCGCGGCCAAGACAGCGGGGGTAAGTCTTGGACAGGGGCCTATATAGTCTAGTCTTAGAGCACGCTCGCTGCCAATCCGGTCAAAGCCAGTTACTCGTCGTTGAGACAATATATTCTTATTTATCAATGACTTGCAACTTTAGCACAGGAATGCGGAGGCGCTTATGCGTTACGACATTGCGGACAAATGGGAAATTTATTGCCCACAGCTTTGATGATCTATGGGGATTCCTTCCCACTTGTCTTGGGGATAAAGTCCTAACCCGCTGCAAGCACTAACAAATAGGCTTCCACACAAAGGGACGAACGCAGCTGACTACGTGCTGGAGTGGAATGGGAAATAGTTTTCCATTTTTGGAGGGGACACGCGGCGCTCGCCGGGCGAGTACCGGAGTGCAAGCGAGCGGCCCAAAGGGCAATTCTGCTCGTCGCCCCAAAGTGCTGGCCCGGAGTGCTGCTTTTACTTTGCGCGAAGACCCACTTTCGCATATTCTCAGATTCAAGCGCGCGTCATGGGTAACTCAGCACAGGTAGCTCCGCTCCTCTCGACGAGGGAGGGTCGCTTGTCGTCCAGTTTGCCCCGTTGGCAGGCAACGGTGCTGCTGCTTCTGATCGCCTGGCTTTACGTCTCGATTCTCGCCCGCCTGGTCCTGCAGTGGGTCGGGCCCGCCCACGATCCGACCTTTGAGCACGGGATCTTTGTCCCCCTTTTTTCATTTTTTATTCTCTGGCAGGGCCGCAAGAAACTCGACGCAATTGCACCAACCCCATCATGGACTGGTCTTCCGCTGGTGGTGCTCAGCCTGCTCATGCTGGTTCTGGGAGTGTTGGGCGCGGAATTGTTTTTCTCGCGGGTTTCGCTGCTGGTCTTGCTGGCGGGCCTGATCATTCTGTTTCAAGGCTGGACCTTCTTTCGCGCGGTCCTGTTCCCCTGGGCTTTTCTGATTCTGATGATCCCGATCCCAAGCTTGATCCTGCAGCAGGTTACCTTTCCCCTTCAGTTGCTGGCCTCAAAGCTGGCCACTGTCCTGCTGCAACTAGTCGGAGTTCCCGTGTTGCGCCAGGGGAATGTGATCGTGCTCGCTTCCATGCCGTTGGAGGTCGCGGAAGCATGCAGTGGAATTCGGTCACTTCTAACTCTGATAACTCTGGCCATCATCTATGGATACCTGATGGAGACCCGGGTGTGGGTGCGGGTGGTACTGGCACTCTCCGCGGTGCCGATCGCAGTGGCGGCCAACAGCTTCCGCATTTTTGGCACTGGGCTGCTGGTCCAGTACTGGGATCCGGATAAAGCAGAGGGCTTTTACCATGCCTTGGGGGGATGGCTGATCTTCGTGGTGGCGCTGATCATGCTGTTCGCTGTACACCGCGTGATCTCGCTTATCTGCACTTCGAAAAGCGGTCCCGAGGTGAAATCCGCATGAAGGCCGGGTCACTTCGCTTCGGGATTGTGGCTGTGCTCATGCTGGCCACCGCGCTCGTGCTCCAGGCCCATTCGCGCAGCGAGTATTTTCCGCCACGAGCGCCTTTGAGTTCCTTGCCCCGGCAGATTGATGGCTGGACCGGAACCGACAGCGTTCTCGATCAGCAGACCCTCGACATCCTCGGGCCGGGCGACTTTCTGGTACGCGATTACGAAAACGCCAGCCAACCGCAACCCTGGATCAATCTCTACATTGCATACTTTCCGTCGCAAAAGGCAGGCGATACCATTCATTCGCCGAACCACTGCTTGCCGGGCGCGGGATGGGTTCCAACTTCGCGGGAGATGGTTCAGATAACTCGTCCCGACGGCTCTTCGTTCCCCGTCAACCGCTACGTAGTTTCAAAAGCGGGCGAGCGGCAACTGGTGTTGTACTGGTTCCAGGCTCATGGCCGCGCGGTGGCCAGCGAGTACTGGGCTAAGTACTATCTGGTGTCCGATTCGGTTCGCATGAATCGCAGCGACGGCGGGCTGGTGCGCCTGATGACGCCGATGTTTGACGGCGAGTCTCCCGATGCCGCCCAAGCACGCGTGATGAAGCTTGGGTCGGAGCTCGTTCCAATGCTCGACAGTTGCATTCCGCGCTAATCAGGCGCGAATACGAATCTCCTCAAATTTCTGATTCCGAATCTTTGCAAACGCCTGGGGCAGGAAGCGCACCAGGTCCGTCGCCACCAAAGAATTCTCCCCGACGGATTCACTGGCCAGATCCCCGGCCAGCCCATGAAGATAGACAGCGAGAGCGGTTGCTGCGAGCGCATGCTGCGGATGCTGCGCGATTAAGCCCGCTACCATTCCGGTGAGGATGTCTCCCGTGCCTCCAGTTGCCATGCCCGGATTGCCGGTGGGATTCACCCAGACGGTGCCATCGGGCGCTGCAACCAAGGTGCGATGTCCCTTGAGCACGACCATCAACTCGTGCTCGCGAGCGAAGTTTCGCGCGACTTCCAAGCGGTTCGCTTGAATTTCGGCGATGCTCAAACCGGTCAAGCGCGACATTTCTCCCGGGTGCGGAGTGATGACGACGGTTCGTCCGCGGCCATTCAGTTGGCCAGCCGATCCTTCGAAGGCGTTTAGCGCGTCCGCATCCACAACCACATTGACGAACGACGTGTCGCGTCGCTTGACGATTGCGCGCACGAATTCGGCGGTCTCGGAATTACGCGAGATGCCGGGGCCCATTGCGAGCGTCTTGCGCTCCAGCAGCGCATCGAGGCCCGGTCCGAGCGCTCGCAGTGAGATCGTGCCTTGCTCAGTTTCTGCCAGCGGCTCGGTCATTACTTCGGGATGAAAAGCCGCAACGGTCGCGAGCACGGATTTTGGCGTGGCTACTGTCGAAAGACCGGCGCCTGCTCGGAGCGCCGCAAATCCCGCCATCGCCGCTGCGCCCACTTTGCCAAGCGACCCGCCGATCACCAGCACGTGTCCGTAGCTGCCCTTGTTGGCGTCGCGCGCTCGGGGCACGAGCAGCGGAGCGAAATCGACAGAAGTACTCAGATGAAGTCCAAGTTTTGAGACGATTGCTTCTGGCGGTGAACCGATGGGCGCAATCACGGTAGGCCCACTCGTCAATGCCGCGAAAACGTGCGCTGGACGCGGAGCGGTGAAGGTCACGATGGCATCGGCACGTGCTTCATCACGCAACTCGGCACGTACACCGCTAGGGGAGCCAGTCGCGCCTGGTGAGCGCATGGCGTCGGCACCGGCGCCGGAGGGAATATCGACCGCAACAATTGGAGCCGAGGCCGCGTTCATCTTGTCAATCGCTGCTGCATATAACGGGCTGACCGGCGGACGAAAACCGGTGCCGAGGATGGCGTCCACGATCACGTCCGCAGCAAATATTTCCGCAGCATCGGTCGAATCGAGCCCGCTCAGGTCGCGTACGATCACGGGCGCAAGGTTCAGTGGCTGCAGAGTCCGCAGCATGTTCTGAAACATCGTCGCTGCATCCCCACGAAGCTCTTCGGGATCACACAACAGCACAACGCGAATCGCACGGCCGGCTTCTGCGAGCTTGCGGGCCACGACGAATCCGTCGCCTCCATTGTTGCCTTTGCCGCAGAGAATGCCGACGCGCTCCGCTTGCGGGTAATCGGAGAGAACGAAACGGGCGACGGCTGAGCCGGCGTTCTCCATCAAGGCGAGGGAAGGGACTCCGAATCGTTCCGAGGTGGCGCGGTCGATCTCGCGCATTTCCGTGGCGCTCACAATTTTCATGGTTGCGACCCAAATGGTTCGGACCCAGCCGTCTGTTCGAGTGCGCGAAGCTGTTGCGGCTCGCCCATGGCGATCAGAAAATCGCCGGCTTCGATGCGATCGTCAGGCGCGGGGTTGAAGCGCATGCCCGTCTCGCGCTTGATGGCGAGGATGATGACGCCGTGGTCCTGGCGGATGCGCGAATTCTCGATGGACTTACCGGCAAACGGACTGCGCAGGTTGATCGGTACCTGGCCGATCTCGAGATCCATGCCGAGATGCGTGGTGGCAGTGTCCAGAAAACTTACCACGTGCGGACGCAGGAACGAATGGGCGATCCGCTGTCCGGCAAAAATATAGGGAGAGACGACGGAATCGGCCCCCGCGCTTAGCAGATGCTTCTCCGCCATCTCTTCGCTGGCGCGGGCGATGATGCGGAGGCCCGGATTCAGACTGCGGGCGGTCAGCACGATATAAAGATTCGTGGCGTCGGTGGTGGTGGCCGCGACCAGGCCGCGCGCGCGGTCGATCTGGGCGGCGCGCAGAGTCTGTTCCTGGGTGGCATCGCCGATGAGCATGAGCCAGTTCTCGCCGGTGAATTTCTGCGCTTTCGCCTCGTTGTTTTCGACGATCACGAACTCAGCGGGGCGGCGCGCCAGCTCGCGGGCGGCACTGCGGCCGACGCGTCCCGCGCCGCAGATGATGTAGTGACCGGTGAGACGGCCTATGTCGCGCTCCATGCGGCGCCTTCCAAAGAAGTTCTGCAGCTCGAATTCTAGCAAAGCCTGGGTGAGGGATCCGATGACCAGAAACACCAGCGAGACTCCGCCCAGAATGATGAAGATGTTGAACACGCGCCCGGCGTGCGACAGGGGATGTATTTCCTGATATCCGATCGTGGTCAGCGTCGTGATGACCATGTAGAAACCATCGAACCACGGCCATCCCTCGATGTAGTGAAAGCCCAATGTGCCGAGGCCAACCACGAAGGCCAGCGCGGCAACGAGGAACTTGAGATTGCGGGAAGTCCTCATCGCTCCATCATTGGGGACGTTCCGATGTTCCGACGTCCAGTGCCGGGCGAGATGGGCGATCCAGTTCCCCGCGCGACAGGTGAGTATAGCTCTGGCCGTCGTTGACTGCAGTAGCGACGACTGCAGTAGCGACAAGTTGTGCTTGGGGAGTGTGCATTGTTACGATATCTAAACTATGAAACTTTCGGTTGTCATGCCGGTCTATAACGAACGCGCCACGCTTCGGGAAGTGGTCCTGAAGGTTCTCTCGGTTCCCCTGGAGATCGAGTTGATCTGCGTGGATGACGGCTCGCGGGACGGTTCGCGCGAGATCCTGGCCGAATTGCAGTCCGAGCATCCGCAAATCCGCATCGTGCTTCAGCCGCATAACATGGGTAAAGGAGCAGCTCTCCGCCGTGGCATTCAGGAAGCTACGGGCGACTTCGTCATTATTCAGGACGCCGATCTGGAATACGACCCAGCGGAGTATCCATTGATGATTGAGCCCTTGGCTCAAGGAAAAGCGGACGTAGTCTTTGGCTCGCGCTTCCTGGGCAGCGCTCCGCATCGCGTGTTGTACTTCTGGCATTCGGTCGGCAACCGTGCTCTCACTCTGCTTTCCAATTGCCTGACCAACATCAATCTTTCCGACATGGAAACCTGCTACAAACTCTTCCGGCGCGAAGTCATTCAGTCGATCCCGATCGAGGAAAATCGTTTCGGATTCGAGCCCGAGATCACGGTGAAAGTTGCGCGGCGAAACCTGCGCATCTATGAGGTGGGAATCAGTTACTGGGGGCGCACCTACGAGGAGGGCAAGAAGATCGGATGGAAGGACGGCGTGCGGGCCTTGTATTGCCTATTGAAGTACTCCCTCAAAGAGCCCAAGGCAAAGGCGGTTGCACAGACAGTCCCGGCCCCGGATCGCTCCACCGCTTCGCGATGAAGATTAGTGAGCGCCTTTCTGCTTGACCCGGCCGGCTAAGGAATTCGCGCTTGGCTTGGGCAAGCCTGCACTCTTGCGGCTGCCGGTTCCACCGAGATTGATCGGCGGATTGCGCTGATCTTTTACGGGCTTCAGCGCGGAGGCCTTCCCCGGGGTTGTCCTTCCAGCAGATCGAGGCGGCATGGAGGCCTTCGCGCTCTGACGCTCCAGGGCTTGCAAATCCCGGGAGTTGGCATCGGAAGCCGTTGCCGTCTTGCCGATGGGTACGCTTGCCATTCTCGATGGCTTCTCAGGGGCGGAACGCTTAACCTTGAATGTGTTGTCTTGCTGCGCCAGGCTGCTCACGCTGATACTCACCAGTACAACCGCAGCCATCAACCAAAATCTCATCTTTGATCCTCGGATCCGGAACTTCGAGCCAGCTACTCTAGGTGCACGCACCTTGCCATCCAGTGCTCACCTTGCTCTCATGTTAAACCCTCCGCCACGGGAAAGCACTTGCGAGAACAGAAAGAAGGCTAAGGGGTTATTCAGAACAGCCCTTTTTTCAAGGCTGGCGCCGATGCGCTGCGTACGCGCGATATGCAATATTCTGCACATTGCCGTCGCGTTCCCTGGTAACCGCTCAGCGAAAACTGTCCAAATCTAGCCCCGGGAACTTTGATCCCGGCGTGGACCGCTCTTTGTCCTTTCATTAGCAATAGCTTATAGGCTATAGCGGATTGCTCTTCCCTTCGCACGGCAGTTCATTCCGAAAAAGGGATTTGGCCCCGACTCATCTTGGCCAGATGCCGCGCCCAGCTGGGCCTTTCGCAATCTATGGCTCGCGGCAGCCAGGAGCGACACTGGTCTTGCCGGAGCAAAAATAGTAAGGGCACCCGGTGACCGAAAATTCGCTCCATCGCATTAATATTCGTAGTTCGGCAACACAACAGAGGTCGCATTGAGGGTTTATCGGCCATATCGTCGCTTGGTCACTTTCCTGGTTATTGCTGGCGGCCTGTTCCTGCTCACCGGGTGTCAGGGCCTATCCGCAGGCTCGAACAGCACCGGCTCGGTCACGCTCGGGAGTAGCAGCCTGAACTTCGGAGCGGTCGTGATCGGCACCACCGCGACGCTGTCAGACACGATTTCAAACAACACGTCGTCCTCAGTTACCATCAGCTCGATTCAAGGACTGAATCCCGAATTCCAAGTCACCGGGATCACCTTCCCGCTGACATTGGCCGCGGGACAAACCGCTTCATTCAACGTCGAGTTCGAACCCACAGCTGCCGCGGATCCGACCATCACGATTTCCTTTAATGGGCAAAATGGGCAGCCCATTGTTTCAATGCCCACCACCGGCGTCGGCGTCACCCTCGGACGGCTTGTACCGGGTCCCGGGCAAATCGTCTTTGGAAATATCAACGTTGGGTCCAACCAGTCCAACACTGTGAATCTGTCGAACAGCGGTGGGACCAATGTCATCGTCTCGCAAGCGACCATGAGTGGCGCAGGATTTTCGACGAGTAACCTCGCCCTGCCGCTCACGCTGCTGCCCGGCGCAATCACTCCGGTTACGATCACGTTCGCACCCACCGGACCCGGAAGTTTCACAGGCAGCGTCACTTTTGCTACCACCGCGAACGGGGTCAGCAACAAAGCAGTGCTTTACTTCTTGGGAACTGGAGTTATTCCCGGAACACTGGCTCCAAGTCCTTCCGGCCTGACATTCGGAAGTATCCAGGTCGGCAGCAACAGCAGCCAATCCGAAACCTTGACCAACACGGGCGCAGCCCCCGTCACAATCTCACAGGCGACGGCCAGCGGAGCCGGTTTCTCCGTCACCGGATTGACTTTGCCCGTGACGCTCGCAGCCAATCAGAGCGTCACTTTCACCGCGACCTTTGCTCCCGCCAGCGCGGGCGCTGCGAGTGGGGCATTGAGTATCGTCTCCAGCGCGTCCAACTCGCCGCGTAGCATTCCGCTCTCGGGCACGGGTCTGGCGGCCGACTCGCTGACCGCGAATCCCACGAGCCTGGCGTTCGGTAGCGTGCAGGTCGGCAACCGCGCGAACTTGTCTGCAACGCTGACCAACTCCGGTGGTTCGACGCTCACCATCTCGCAAGCGAATTTGACCGGGGCCGTCTTCTCGGTCAGTGGATTGACCTTGCCCCTCACTCTCACGGCAAACCAAAGCGTGACCTTTACTGCGACCTTCGCGGCGGCCAATGCCGGCGCGGTGAGCGGAGGCCTCTCCGTGGTGTCGAACGCATCGAACTCGCCGCTCAATATCGCGCTCTCCGGGACCGGAACCGCCGCGGGTCAAGTGGCAGTGTCTCCAACCAGTCTCAGCTTTGGCAACGTGGCCGTCGGATCGAATTCGGCGCTCAGCGGCAAGCTGACCGCCAGCGGCGCCTCGGTCGCGATTGCATCGGCAAGTGTCAACAGCAGTGAGTTTGTGCTCTCCGGAATCTCGCTGCCGGCAACGCTCGCTGCCGGTCAATCCACTCCCTTCACCGTCACTTTCACGCCGGGGGCAAGCGGAGCCGCTTCGGCGTCTTTGTCGTTTACGAGCAACGCCGCGAACTCGCCGGCCGTGCAAACGATGACGGGCACGGGAACGGCGGCAGTCGAGCACACCGTGGACCTCACCTGGAACGCCTCGACTAACGCAGTCGGCTACAACATATACCGCAGCTCTGTGTCTGGTGGTCCGTACTCGATGATCAACACCGCGCTCGATAGTACGACCGCATACACCGACAGTACGGTCGTCTCCGGTCAGACTTACTACTATGTTGCCACGGCCGTAAATAGCGAGTCTCAGGAGAGCGTGTACTCCGATCAAGCGACGGCGGTCATTCCAAGTCCGTAACATCGTGCTCGCCTCTATGGCTCAGCCAACTCACGGAATCGCGGCCTGTACTTCCGTCGAGAACCTGCTCTCGTGGCCGGCTCGATCCAAGGCAGTCACAACGTAAAAGTAAGTGCGGCCGCTGACCACCAGGCCATCTTCATACCGCGGGCTTGGGACACGCGTGGCAATTCTCACGAACTGTTTGCCGGAGGTCATGCTCCGATAGACGTTGTAGCCGACAATCGAAACTCCCGGCGCGGCCGGGGGCGCTTCCCACATCAGCGTAACGCCATGCGGCGAGGCTTTGTGACAGCACGCCAGGCCGATGCAAAGCAGGGCGCATGCCGTCAGCAAGAGCCGAAATCGGTTGGTTCTCATTGGTTGCATATCGCCGATCGCCCGCCGTTTGATTGCCCGTCGTTGGTCGTCTAACGACTATACAGCTTGCGGAAAAACTCCGGCTTCGTATCAGGGTATCGCTTTAGCGATACCGTAAGTCGTGTGAAATCGGACGCCCCTTTAGGGGCTGAGGCAGCGAAATTCACTTTTTCCGCAGCCTGTACAGCCGACGCTTGCCCGGGTGAGCGGGTTGGACCTTTCTGGGAAATTGAACCAATGTGAAACAGACCCGTAGGTTGCATTTCCATGCAACTGTCGCAAAAAGTATCATCTTGACAGCAAGTTACAGTTACAGTCAAATATATAACTAGGTTCGTAAGGAACCGCTTGGAAGTACTACTACCCCCCTCCGTACTCCCTTCCCCAAGGCGCTTCGCTAACCTTACCGAATCTAAAGGGAGTAATGCATGAACAATAGAAATGGAAAGTGGTGGCTGGCAGTCGTCGCCGTTTGTTGTCTCGCTCCATCAGCGTTTGCTCACCCGGCCAAGAAGTCTGTCGCGGTGCCGGAGGGCGGCTCTACTGCGGTTTACCTGCTCGGAGCCGGGCTTACGTGCGTCGGAGCCATGTTCCTCCGCTCCAAATTAGCAAAGCCCGTGCGATCGTAAGTTTAGACGGCACAAACAATGGGCCTGCTTCGCGAGTTATGTTCGCTCGCGAAGCAGGCCTTTTTGCATTGCCCGCTTTCGTTCGTGCCGTAACTAAGTTGATCGTTTAAAACTTGATTGGTCGCCGGGCAATTATCTCGACCCAGTGGACGCGCTCAGTAACTGTAGTCGCGTCTCGCCGCGATGCAGAATCGCGAGGAGCGCAAGGATCGCGCCCAAAGCGATAACCAGGAAGACGATTCCGCCGTGGTGATGAAGCCTTCCATCCAGGAATCCCGGATCCACGTGAGTTCCGAGTTCAGCAATCACGAAGATGCGGAGACCATTCTTTGCCATCGAAAGTGGAATGGCGATCAAGACGAGAACAAGATTCCGCCACCAGGATCGCAGGAACAGATGCGCCAGAACCATGGTCGTGATCACCAACAGACAACTGGAGCGGATGCTGCTACATTCCTTTGCCACTTCAATATCGAGTCCCGTGAGAGAGAGAAAAATCCCATTTCGCTGAACGGGTTCGCCGACTGCCCGGAATAGCAAAGTAGCCATCCATGCGGATCCGTGCTGGAGCCATCCGACGATCACGTTCAACACGCCTTCCGGAACCGGTACGAGCAAAAACAAAAAGCAGAGAGGAAACAGAAGGGACCGAAAGGCCCGCTGGCCGAAACAGAACACCACGCTGGCGATCCACCAGGTCACGAGGGTGAACATAACCAGCGACAGCCGGATATCGTCGGACGCGGCACTCATCCCCCATCTGGCATAGCAGCCGATCAGCAACGCCAGAGCGAGCAGAGCCGCACCGATGCGAGGGCTCGGCTGCGGATCGATCGGAGGCGCTTTCGAATTCAGGTTTTTCGAATGCTGGTCTTTCGAATCGAGGTAAATGAGCGCAGCACTCAGCGGGAGAATCAAAAGGATGTGTGTGTAAGCCTCGTTCGCCAGCGCCAGCCCCAAAGTGTTTGCCAAGGGGCGCCACCAGCACAGCAGGGACGCTGCTGCCAAAAGAGCGAAACCCATAGCGCGACCAATCTGGGGCGGATGTTTCATGATCTGATGATCAGTGTTTGATTATCGATGTTTGATCATCAATGTTTGCCAATCAATGTCGGATAATCAAACGCAGATATTCGATCAGCTTCGTGGCCCGTTCCAGGCATAGGTCTTCAGGCGGGAAGGCGAGTGCTCGAGAGCCACCGCTGCGCGGTAGCCATCGACGACGCTGAGGTCTGCCAGAAACCATTTTTTGCCAGCTTCCGTCTTTCCACTGATCTCCTCAAGTTCAGGATCGAGATCGGGGTGTGTGGTAACGGAAAAGTCTGCCAGCGGAAAAGAAAGCCCCTCACCGGTGGCCTTCAGGAAGGCTTCCTTGCGCGTCCAGCAGGCAAAGAAGCCCGGCACGCGGAGATGATCCGGCAACCTCTGAAGCCCGCCGCGTTCGCGAAGTGAGAAGAATCGCTCAGCCAGCGAAGTTGTATCGACTTCGTAGCGGATTTTTTCGATGTCGACGCCCAGCCGGTGTTCACGGCCCACTGCGATCAACGCCACGCTTGCCGAGTGGGACACGTTGAACTGGAGCATGCGTGGATTCTGCTCGGCTGCGAGCTGCGGCTTGCCGCTGGTCAGATACTCGAAACGGACCTCGGCGGCAGGAATTGCCAGGTAGCCGGCAAGCAACTGCCGGAGCGCAGAGCGACATCGGGTAAAGTGAATCCGGTCTTTCTCGAACTGAAACCGGCCGGCACGCGCGATCTCATCGGGAGAAAGAACGCTGGCGTCGGAGTCTGTGGCCGTGGGTTCGTCAAGCATGACTCTCCAGACGTCAACGCGTTCCGTCGGAACTCCAATGTTTCCCAGTTGCTCAGATTCCATGTTCGAGGCTGCTGGAAGATTCCGATTCATGGGGCGAGTAAGGCGGCAATGCGTGCGCCCGCGTGACCGTCCCAAAGAGGAGGGATGGTTCCTTTCTTCGCCTGGCCGGCGAGGATGCGCGCGAGTTCGGAGCGCAGTTTTTCTGGATCGCGTCCAACCAGAACGTTCGTTCCCAGGGAAACCGTAATTGGGCGTTCGGTGTTCTCGCGGAGCGTCAGGCAAGGCACGCCGAGGTAGGTGGTCTCTTCCTGGATGCCGCCGGAATCGGTTATGACGACGGTCGCGCGCGACTGCATGGCAAGAAACTCGAGATAGGACAGCGGGTCGAGGATTTGGAGCTGGTCCGCATGCAGTCCGAAATCGGCAATGCGTTTTCGAGTGCGCGGATGCGCGGGAAATATGACGGAAAGATCATGGCTGACCTCCAGCAAGGACTGGAGAATGCGCTTCAGAATTATGCTGTCGTCAACATTGGCCGGGCGGTGCAAGGTGACCAATGCATAGCGCTCGGGAAGTCCGTTTCGATTCTGAAGCTGCGCCGCGGGCAGAAGCTTCACCAGAGAATCGATCATCACGTTGCCGACGCGGAAGATCTTTTCGGCAGCAATCCCCTCTTTCTGAAGATTGACGTCTCCATCCTCGGAAGGTGTAAACAGCAGGTCGGCGAGCTGATCGGTAACCAGCCGGTTGATTTCCTCCGGCATGGTGCGATCGAACGAGCGTAGTCCGGCCTCGACGTGGCCGACGCGCACTCCGAGCTTGGCGCAGACCAGAGCGGTGGCGACGGTTGAGTTGACGTCGCCGTAGACCAGCACCAGGTCGGGCCGCCGCTCCAGGAGCACCGGCTCGAAACGAGTCATGATTTCGGAAGTCTGCCGCGCATGCGTCCCGGAACCAACCGCCAGGTTCACATCCGGAGCCGGGATGCCAAGCTGCTCAAAGAAGACGTCCGACATATTCGCGTCGTAATGCTGGCCGGTATGAACCAGCGTCTGGACGACATGCTTACGCGTTTTGAGCGCGTTCATCACGGGCGCAACTTTCATGAAATTTGGCCGAGCGCCTACGATGTGAAATACGTGCACAGATTCTCCGATCAACCACAACCTGACTTAAGTTATATGAGACTTAAGTTATTTGAGACTTAAATTATCTGCGATTCAATCATCTGACGACAATCGCAGGAGAGGGTGATGAGCTGGACCAATTTCGTGGCTTGCTTGCCGCGAAGATGCGATGCACGGAAGCAGCAGCAACATGCTCAGGATGCCTTTAGCAAAGCGTCGCCGGGCGCGGGATGGGCGGCGCTGTTCTCCAATGAAACAATTCCGAATAGTGCCAGCAGCTTCTGCACGAACCTGGGCCGACAACAAAGAGATCCGAGCACTGTGCCCAGCGTGTTATTGATGACGTCCATGGAATCAGAATCTCGTGTCGGCAAATAGAATTGCGTGGCTTCGATGATGAAACTGATCGCGCATCCGAAAATGATAGTCAGGATTATCGCCCGACTTACCGGCCTCGACAACGAGAAGTATGCGCAATAGCAGAATCCGAGCGGCATGAAACCGGCGACGTTGATCAGCCCATCTTTCCAGAAAGCCCAGTTCCAGCCCCAGTGTTTCCAGAAGGGCTGCAGGAACGGCGGATAAAGGACGAGGTAATAATCGGGAATTTGGAGATCGACAGCGGAAGACACCTGGCTGTGAACCACCTTCCCGGAACGTTCGGTGAAGGGATAAATTGCTACCGCCTTCTTTTCTCCGAGGTCCCCGGGTTGGCCGGAGCGGGTCCACTCCTCATAATCGTGCCGAACCTGGTCCGCGGTTAGTTCTCGATTATAAATGCCGATTCCGCGCAGGACACCGGACCAACTGTCGTTCATCACGGGAGAGTTACCAACTACGATTCCTCCGTTGAGATCACGACGAGTAAGTCCAAAATCCGTAGAGGAGCGGGTGAGGTTGCCATTCAGGTAGACAGCCGTCCCCTGCGCACCGGAGGTCACGGTAATGAGCAGTGGCGTATCCTGGCGGAAGACATCATTGATGTAAATGAGTTTCCTGCTTGCCTCGTGATCGGCGCCGGTCACCTGGCGGGTAAGCATCAACGCATCGTTGTTCTGTTGAATCCTGAACTGCAGTGGAGTTTCGGGCATTTGGAACGCCAGCATGGTGTTGGAACGGTCAACAGAACCAGGCTGGAGCCAAAGCTCAACGCTGCACGGGCCGTCCGGCGGCCCATCCACATGGAGCGGGGTCAAGCTTAGGATCGAGGCGTGCGCGCCGAAATACAATCCGTTCTGGTGATCCAGCCATCGCACTTGATTCTTTAGATGCGGCGTAAACGGCAACAGACCCGCGACCAGGATTCCGCACAAGATCAAAAAGCACGCCAGCAACAGAAGCTTGTTCGCAATACGTCTTGGTAGTAACTCGTAATGATTGGCCCGAAGGGTCATGATTCTTAAACGTATGGTGTAAGGCGGTTAGAAGCCGGAAAGCGCTAGGTCAGTCAAATGCTGCGCCGTATAGGGTATTTGAAGTCAGCCTCGGTTCGCAGCACTCTGGACTTATGCGTTCGGCAGGCGCCCTATCGTGAAGTGGCCGCCAAAGGCGCCGCGGTAAGTGATAACACCAACCGGCCACCCTGCTCGCTGGCATAGGCGATTGCCGCGCGTTCTTTGCCTGCACCCTCGATTCGCAACTGCCCCTCTTCCTCGACTAGCGTCATTTCCGAGCGCTGTCTCCACCAAGTATTCACTTCACCGGGCGTGGTAACCCAAAGATTCCTTCTGACTTTCAGTTGCGCCAAATGGGCCAGCAGCCCCTCATAAGTATTTTTGGCCCGCGCGCCGGTGATGTAATCGGGATGAATCACGACGCTGATGAGCCCATGTTTTTCCATGATGAGTTCGATCTGGCGCTCCCACAGAGTGGTCGAGTAGTCGTTCAGGATATGAAACAAGGTGTAGTCCTGCGTCGTGGTCACCGGTATTTCCAGCACCTTGCCGACAAAGTACGGCATCACCGTGCAGCAACCGCCCCGCTGCGGATCGAGGTGCGCGACGTTCGGCACCGACATGTCGTATTCAAAATCGAGCAGGTCATACCAGAGCTGGTTGCGATAGAGCACTCCCGCTCGAAAACCCGTCGCGCCAAACTCCTTGCCATACGCATTGATCTTAGCCGCGCGCTCGACAAAACGTTCCCGGTCCCGGAACAAGTGTCCGTCATGATTCAGATCGTGGACGACAACCTCGAAACCGCGATCCCGAATCGACTGCAGGAATGCCGCGGTCACGTGGTACCGCTCCTCCGGGATGACCTGGAAGGATGCCTTGATCCCAAAGGAATCGTTGACGTCCATCAGCTTGCCGCAAAGATCCACCCCGCGCGATGTTTCCACGTCGTGCGTGATCAGCGCACAACCGGAAGCGCCCTTCGGCCAGAACCAGATGAACGGAATCTGCTTCAGGTTCTGCGCCCGCATGGACAGGAGCAACACCTGCTCCAGAACATTGTCCACCGTCCGGTCGACCGGCCAGTGCGGGAATGGAATCTTTTCCCAGCCCCGGAAGCGTATTTTCTGGAGATGCTTTCGAACCGTTACCGGTAGGAGTGGACGGATAAAGTAATACAGGCTCGACAACGCGGAGTTTGGATTTCCGTTGCGCCAGCCATGCGCATACATCTCCCAACGAAGACTATTGACGACCTGCGACACGTCAAAAGGCAGGTAGGCCGTTCCCTTCTCGAGGTGCACATCTTGAAGCGCGTCCCAAAGTGGTTCGGTCGGAGAATCCGCCGGCTGGCGCCCACAGTACTGGCCGTAGAGGGTGTCCTCGCCAAACCGAAAATACCCGCTCTTCTCCGAAAGCGCGCCGCTCAGCGCCATGCGAGCATCGCGCTCGGAGCACTTGTAGTAGTCACTCAAGCAGTTCATTGGTCCCGGAATCTTCATGGAGTGTGCATTTTAATCGTAGCAGCAATCACAAGTTGAATCTGGTTCTAAGACGTTGGCGGCACTAGTGTAGCCGGTGCTCGCGACCACGGCGACACCGACCGGCTCGATTGCTTGCGCTCTTCAGGTAGTCGCAGTATTCGCGTCGGCCGCGGTCACAGCGACCACCGGAGTGTTCCTGGCATACTTGCGCCAAGGCAACATCTCGAGGAGCAACCCCCTGAATTGCAAAAGTGGCGTGACCCCGCCGTGGAGGACCGCGACCGCCGTCAAGTACAAAAACCCAAACAAAACCGAGTCCGTCACGATGCGCGTGAAAGCCCCAACCGGACCCGGCACTCCAGCAAAAACCGGCACGCCTCTAAGGATCATGGCCGATGCCCCACCCGCAAACAACGCTGCCAGAATGTATTTCCAGACTTCGGTAACCACGGGACCAACGCCGAAGCCGATCGGTTTCCCAGCATACCAGAAGGCCGGAATGGTGAGAATCCAGAACGAGAGCGTCCAGGCGGCAGCGATACCCTCAGGTCCCCAATGCAGGCCCAACAGGAACAGCGAAGCGGTGACAATAAACTCCACCACCACCCAGCGGAACCAGCGGTGCGCCGTTCCCATCGAGAGGTGGAGCCAGCCGTGCGTGTTGTAGATCAGCATGATGCCCACGCCCGGCCCGAAGAACATGAAGATCCGCCCGGCGGTCGCCCACGCCGGTCCCAATACCAGCAGAATCACGTCTTTCCCGGTGAGTGTGAGATCCGCGCCTATGCCCATTCCCACAAATGCCATTACCGCCAGGGTGCGGAGAAAGTAGCGCCGGTACTGTTCCGAGTCGCGGTCCAAGCGGCTGAGAGCGGACACGGCGACCGATGTCAGGGGCGCGGAGAGTTGACTGGCAGGAAGCAGAAACAAGTCATAAGCCTTCTTGTAAAAGCCCAGGGCGCTCGGACCAAATCGCCATCCCACCAGAAGATTGTCGGTATTTCTCGCGAAGTAGTTAAAACTGAACCGGCCATAGATGTTGAGCGCATAGCGCACCATCGAGCCGGTTCCCGGCTCACGCCGGGGAAAACTCGGAATCCAGCGGCACTGCGTCCACGCCCCGACGGCCACTGCCAGTGGCGCCGCCAACGTTCCCGCGACCAGCGCCCAGTATCCCCAGCCGGCCCAGCCGAGCCCGATCGCAACCAGCACAGAAACCCCACGGGCGACAATATCGTTGAACGACACGGTCGAGAAACGCATCGCCCGCTTGAGGAGTGCAAGGTGCTGCACCGAGAGACTGCTGAGGAAAATCGCCGGCGACATCGCGATCGCGACGTGGGCCACTTTGGCGTCCCCATAGAATCGCGCCAGCAGCGAACCCGCTGCCGCGAACCCGACGGTCATTAAAGCGCCCACACTAAGGTTAATCCAGAACAGGTTGCTCACCAGTGCACGGTTGATCTCTTCTCGCTGCTGGATGGCCTCGGTAAATCCATTCAACCCGAAGTTGGTGAGCAGCAGGATGAAGGTAGTCACCATTGCCACCAATCCAAAATCGGATGGCGTCAACAGTCGCGCCAGCACCACCGTCGAGACCATCTGGACGCCAAAACCAAGGCCCCCGGAGAGTAGCGTGAAGCCCGCTCCCCGGACCGCCAGTTGTCGCGTCTCGCCGTGGTCGACACCGGGCCGGAAACTGCCGTTGGCATCAAAAGGTCTCAAACTCGCTCCCAACCAGTCTCTGCTTCGGAATTTAACATCGGCGCGGGTATGAACATGGGAACAAGCGTGGGCATGCTGTTTCTATTCAGTTGACGGGGCAAAGAAGATCGGAACTGGGAGGCCGAACGGCCGCTCAGCAAGACTGCACTATCGTCTGACCACCAGGCTTGAGATCAATGTCCAACCAATCAATGTTCAACCGAACAATGTCCAACCGATCAATGTTCAACCGCACTAATGTGCACGAATGATCAGTGAACGACGGCCTTGAGTCCCGTCGGAGCTTGAAGTAGGCTGGACGAATAGCAATTGCTGGCGTTGAAAGTCAGCGGACTGCCTGGTCCGCCCGCCGCACCACCCATGATGTTCAGAAAGCAGTTCTGCGCTGGATTGCTTGCCGTAAGTGAGGAGTGTCCTCCCGGCCCCGTTCCCCCGGTTACGTCTGGACCGATCGCGGGCCATGGCAGCGATCCCCACCATGAAGGCACGGCGCTGAGATAAAAAGATGCAGGAAGAGCGGTCGTGCATGTGCCGGTGCAAGCCGTTGTTCCGTTGACATTGTTATATTCGTTGTAATAAAAGGCTGTCGAATAAGGACTCGTGCTTTCGCATGGATAGGAGTAGGCTCCGTCGCATCCGACTCCGTTCGCAATCGTCACTCCGCCGGCATCGCTCGCCTCCCCATAGCCAAAGGCAAATCCGTAGGAATTTGTGTCGTAACTTCTCGCTCCGGAGACCTGAACGGCCGTACTTGACGGCATTCGATACTTCGGATTGTTGTACTCGTTCAAGGCTGCCATGGCTGCCGATCCAATCACATCGCCTACGAAATTCTGATAGGTAGACAAGAAAGAAGAATTTACGGCCATTACAGACTGAATTTGCCACCATCCATTCACGCCCGCAGCGCCCTGCGCCCCCATTGGAGTGCAGACCACGGTTGGTCGCGGTGGCGTAGTGGCATTATACGGATTACAAGCGATGTCCGCGCCCGTCACCCAATTCCTGAACAAGGTGTTATCGGCGTTCGAGCCCCAGATGTTTTCCAGATCTATCTTGCTGACAACATTACCTTCAAGCAGAGTATATTGAACGTGCGCTCCGTGCGTCTCAATGTTACCAGACATGAAATTAGGAGAGCCGTTGCTGTACATCCCCGTCATATAGTTGTAGGCAAGCACGTTCCCGGCTGCTCCCCGTTGGGGCTCAAGAATTCCCGTGCGTTCCAGAATATTGTTCTGAATCACTCCACCCGTAGACTTCGATCGGATACTGATTCCGTGATCATACTGACCAGGTGCATTTCCCCACGTTCCCGAAAAGTAGCTATTCACGATCATGAAGTGATACGACCAATCAATGTCAACATGGTCGCCGTCCGTGTAGTTCGACTCAATGCCGGCCACCCAACAAAAGGCGCAGTTGTCAATCTCGATGTTCGACTGGTTCGATGTGTGCGTACCGTTAGCGTAAATCTGAAGATTCTCCAGCCCTGCGTATTGCGCCGCCGCATTGAAATAAACCGCAGTCGGCGTTCTCGTGTAGGCTACGAACAACCCGGGGTTAATGCCAATTGTAGTTCCGGAAACTGACGTGACTTGCGAAATCTGCCCTTGTGCCCGACTGCCATCAGAGGTTTGTCCACCATCACACCAGGTACACTGACCTTCACTCCCGTTCTGATTGACGATTACTCCATCATTCAACTGCGTGATGACCAGGTAGCTACCCACGCTGATGCCCGATGCGCTGTTCACGGTAATGCTCTTCGAACCCTGAGCCGTGCCTCCGGTGATCGAAGCTGACTTGCTGAAGTTGGGTCCGTTTCCCCCGAGCGTAACATCCGTCGTATTCGTAGACTTTGCATTCAGTATGGTTTGATCGGCGCCAGCGCCGCGCAACGCGCACTTACTGGGAACTGTCAGACCGCCTCTTAGCAGAAATGTGCCTGCGCCGAGAAGAACGTAGTGACTCGCCCCACACGAGTTCAATGCCGTCTGGATCGTGGACGTACAATCCGACGATCCGTCCCCGCAGGCTGCGGCCGCAATGGTTGAGCCGGACTGCGTCCATGAGCCGGACGGAATCCCGCCAGGGATTCCCGCTGTAGACCAATCGATGGCACGCGTCGGATCAAGAATGCCGGACCAAAGCTGGGCGTAGCCATGAACCGACACGCCAACGATGATGAGGACAAGGAGAAAAAGTGGGGGACTCTTCTTTCGCATTTTTGCGTCCTACTCGTTTTAGCGCCACGAATCGTCCTTAGACTCGGAACCACGATGGAAGATGCCGGCCCTTGCCGCAGGCCTATCTTTCATCTTCGTGCCGGACTCCTCGAGCTTCTGGAATACCACGCTCGGCGCCTACTGTCAGTTTATGTCTTCGGCGATGACATGCAAGACACGGAAGTGCATTGGGATTGACACGCCAAGCGGCTGGAGTCATGACCAACTGGCCACTCAACCACTCGGACCCTCTGTGGGAGGGACATCAACTGTTCTCTTTTCGCAATATCATGTCCTCAACTTTTTGCACTAAGGGCAGATGGCCGTCCGAAAACTTTCTCGCAAACAGCGCTTCCCCACGGCCATACACATCATCCAGCGATACTTTCTGCTGGGACTCGAAAAACGCGATGTGCCGGTCACTCATCATGGCCGGGCTGGAACCGCGGTCGGACCAGTCGTCATAGACAAAATTCCTTCGCATCCGCGATTGAAACTCCGAATTGCCCAGGATGGTCTGAAAGAACGCCTCGTCCGCGGCACACACGTTCTTGAAGAAGCCGGTCACGTTCGCATGGCTCTCGACGAACTGAAGCGCGTATTGGCACGCATCCCGGGTCAAAGCCCACCACTCGCTGCCGGCATAGGGCTCCAGATGGCCCAGGTATTTCCGGTAATCGCGCTGCGCCAAACCCAGCTTGCCCAGCGCTCGCACCGCAAACCGGCGCACCGGATGAGTCTTCGGTATCCACAATTTATTGATCCGGGATAAAGGCTTACCGGCTGCCTCATTGGGTACTTTCACGCTACTTATGAATTCCAATCCGTGATTCTCCTGGAAGAATGCATTTATATATTTGCCGCTTCTTAAAGGGTAGTCACTCCCGCTCACCAGCACGAAGTAATCGTAGTTGCCCGGCCCATTCATCGCCTGCCGCAACAGCCGCAGGATTGCCTCGATCTGAGAAAAGTCTCCCCAATAGACGGGGATGCGCGGCTCGATGAAAAAGACATTCCCTCGAGCCATGCGGGAAAATTCCTCGATCCCGTTTTTCTTGTCGACATGAATGAAGAAAGCGCACTCGTCAAACGAAAGCGTTCCTATCGCCCTGGCGATGAGCCGCGGATTGGTGTGGGCTAGTATGAGGTAAGCGATTTTCATTTCTTCATGCGCGCGGCAAAATGAGCGCGGCAAACCGATCGGGCGGCCTGCCGAAGTCCTTTTGGCCGCTGCCAGGAAGGCAAAGCCGCGAATCTGTGCTCATCACGTTGAAACCTGCTCCAGGCATGCAGCGCCGACCGGGGAAGCCATCGCCGTCACGGCCGCCGCTTTCCGGGGCTTCGACTTTATCCAACCTCCGGGAACGGCGATGACCGCCAGTAAGAAGCAGATCCACACCGGGTTCAGCGTACCGAATGCGGACTCGGCAAAGTTGTAGGCGACGGCGACGACAAAGAAGGCCAATCGCAGTTTCCCCTCCTCCGCGTTCCGGCGGAATGCGCTCACCACTGTCCGGTAGCCCGTAACCAGCACGATGCCGAACATTACGATTCCCAGCCACCCTAAATTCAGAAAGACTTCGATGTACCCGTCGTGCGCCTCCCGAGGATGCCACCAGTAGATGCTCCACATCTTTTCCAAGCGCTTCCCCAGCCAGAAGCTGTCGAACCCGGTGCCGACCAGCGGATTCCCGGTCATGCCGAGCACAAGTTTCCAGATGTCGGTGCGGCCGGTGAGCGTCGGATCCCGGCCCATGGTTTCGAGGATGCCAGAGCCCATGTCGAGAAACAGAGTACTGACCGACGCCAACACAATCGCGAGCACCATCAAGTGCACCAGCCAGGTTTTGCGGGCGACCAGGCGAAGGCTGGCCGCCGCCATGAGAGCGCTGGCCAGCAAAAAGCAGGACCAGGAGGTCATCGAACCGGCCATCCAAAACAGCCACAACACCATCGCCAGACAAACCCCGAAGGCGAGAAGTTGCTGCTTCCGGGCTCGGTGCCGAGCGCTGCGCAAGGCCGCTAGAAAGCGCCAAACGAAGCCCAAGCCCAGGACCAGACAAATGCGCCCCAGTTCGTTCTTGTTGGTGGTGACGCCGGTGTAGTAGGGCGTCCAGGTCCAGGGGTGATAACCGCGGCCGAGATCGGGGTAAAACTTGATGAACAATACAGAAATGGGGATCAGCAGAAAGCCTGTCCACGCCAGCACGCGTTTGATGGCGGCGTAGCGATCTCGATCCGTAAGGACGATCAGGACCACGACCACATCGCCCAGAGCCTTGATCCAACGTTTGAAGGCGACATCGGGATAGTCGGACCAGGCAATACTCACGGCACAATAGAGAAAGAACGCGACCAGCGGCCAATTCGATCGCAAAATTCCCAGAACTCTTTGCCTTCTCCTCACCAGCACGATCAAACCCGCCAGGAGCAATCCGCTGTACACCAGGCGGTCGGTGGGACTGCCTTCGGTGTACGCCGATGCCTCCGACGCCGAATCGGCGATGGAGTTCCCGTGCAGCGTGTCAATCCACTCGCCGACGCTCCGCGACCCGGCGATAGACAGCCAGATGACCGCGATCCATAACGCCTTGGAGGTGCGGGCCTTCGGGTCCCAATCGAGCAAAAACAGTCCCAGGATTCCCGCAGCAAACACCAGCGTCGCGATCCCTGGGGCCACTCAACGTCTCCCTGAAATCTTGTTTAAGTGGAGGCTCGACATCATTTTCGGTCCAGAAAGAGCCGGTGAATCAGTTCCAGAGTCAGCACCTTATGGATGGCGCTGGTGTAATTGCGATCGCCCTTGAGATGGCCTGCCACGATTTGTTCGACACCCTTCGGCTCCAGGTAAGGCCGCGACAATGTCCGGGAGTCGAGCAACATTTCCCGAATGTAATCGGCCACCGCATCCCGGTACCAGACTCGAAAATGGTAAAACTTGTGCCTTCCGAGAAACAGCCGCTCCAGATGAAGCGGCGAAAACGCGTGGTCGATTCGCGCCACCCACTGCGGCATCCCATAGTCGTAGGCGTATTCGGCTTTGAATGTGAACTCGAGATATCCTCGGGCGGCGGCCGCGGCCAGCCGCGAGCCGTTTCCCCCGACGCCACGATCCGTGCGCAAACGACGGAGGGTCCGGTCCCCATCCGCAATCAGCCGGAGGGAAACATCGTTGTTCGTCAGCACCGACTGCGGCGCGCGGAACACGGTGCGTACGATGTCGTTATCAAGATATGGAGAGCGCAGCGTGAGCTGAGTCTGTTCGAGAGCGAGCAGACCGTAGTGATGCCAGGGAGCCTGCCGGAATACGGCAAACGACAGCGGATGTCCCTGGATCAGCCGGCCATAGGTCTGGCGGGCCTGGTCGACATAGGAAAGAAGCTCCGGCCGATACAGTCCCGGAGTGGGCTGCCCCGGTTTAAAGGCCCGTACCCGGCGAAGCACTTCGCCGCCGTAATTTCCCGTCATTCGAACCGGCGCGATCGCGGCGGCCCGTTCGTTCACATAAAGGTCGGGCGTGTGCCCCACGTCCATGCAGCCGTCGGTCAGGTACACCGTGCGCTCGGCGTAATGGGAGAACCGGGACAGGAACTCCTTGCCCACCGGGATCACCTGGTGGGTTTGCCCGCAGGCGCTCGCCACTTTGCGGGCTAGCGTGACGTCCTGGCAATCGCGGAACATGCCGCCAAAGGAATAGCAAAGCAGCGATCCGGGCGCGGCCTTGTGCCACGCCATAATCATCCGCGTGTCCAGGCCGCCGGTCAGCGACATCCCAATCGGTTCGCGGGATTCGAAATGACGCGGCAGATTCTCGGAAAAAACTTGCCGCAGTTGCTGGTAATACGCTTCCGGCTCGAGCGCAGTCTGCTCTTCCCACTCTTGCGGGTGAAAATAATTCCCTTTCCCCTCCAGCGCCCCGTCGCGAAGCACCCAGTTCGAGGCCGGCGGAAGCACTTGGATGCCCTGGAACAGGGTCTTGTTCTCGAGCACGCAACCGCAGGAGATGAACTCACCCAAGGCCCGGGGATCGGCGGTTCCGAGCTCGGGACGCACGGCCAGAATCGCTTTCGCCTCCGCCGCAAAATAGAAAGCTTCTTTCGCCTCGTGATAATAGATCCGGTGCATCCCGTAGCGGTCGTTGAACAGCGTCGCGGTTGCCTGGTTGCGGTCGATCAGCAATCCGTGAAACCTTCCATTCAAACCGGCCGGAAACGGGGGAGCGTCTTGGCCGAGGCCATCCTCGTAGAAATGAATCAAGTACGACGGGCCCTCCGCCGGGAAACTGTGCCCTCGCTCCCGGAGACGGCGAGCGGTGCCCGGCGCCGGGAATTCTTCTCCGGAAAAGACCAGCGAAACATCGCCCTTTTCGCTGACCAGCGGCATCCCGTCGGCAAACGAATTCTTGCGCACTGCCCAGCCCAGGTAGATGCCAAGCCGCTCATCCACCAAAGTTCCGGTGGTGTAGAACGATTCGTGCCGAAGGCTGGCTACCATCTTCAGCAACTGGGGCTCCGCCTGGGACCGCGGCAGCCTGGTGACGAGTCCGACAATTCCTGGCATCGTTAGTTTCTTTCGCTCTTCTTTGCTTTGCTCTTAGGAAGCTTCGGCCACGGATTGGAGCTTGCGGTTGTACCAGGCATTGCGGTACTCGCGAAGTTTCGCCGCCACCGATTCGGGAAGGCGATCGGTAAGTCTCTTGTGCAGGCCGAGACGAAGAGCCAGACGGCCGAGCGGCGTCAGCGGCACGTAATAGCGGGGCAGATCCATCTTTTGAAAGCCATTGCGTTCTTTGAAGTCGCTGAGGCTGTCCTTCTCTTTTTTCCCATAGGCAAAATTCGAATACACCAGATAGGAAATTTTCCGGTCGGCGCAAGCCCGCACGGCATGAGCGACCAGCGCATTCGTGGGCGCCTTGTCGCGCTGCTTGATCATGGAAACGATGTTCATCAAGCCCGCCTGCGTGCGCGTTTCGTCGTGCACCATCTTTACGAAACCAATCATCTCCTCACCGAGAAACGCGCCGAGGAAGATGCTGCTGTCAAGATAGGTCGCCTCCTCTTTATGCACCGTCTCCAGATTTTTTCCATAGTGGCCAAACGGTTTTCCCTGGCGGAAGGGGCACTCGTTGTAGATCTCCCAGATGCCCTTCACCAGGACATCATCGAACCGGACTTCCCGCACCGTGACCCCTTTCTTTTCCGCCTGCTTGGCCTTGTTCCGGGCCTTGAAGCCAATCTGATGGTTCCACCACTGGTCGAAGGTGGAAACCGGAATCGCCGCCAGATTATCCATTTCCATGGGGTACTGGTATTTTGGCTCACTCTCGGGCAGCCTCTGCATGAACGTGAACAGGTCAATTCTCTTCCCCGATTCCCGCAGTCCGGCGAGCATGGGTTCCGGGTCGTCGAGAAACTGATACTTGTCGGCGTCCAGGCGCCCGATCCGGACCGCTCTCCCTTGGACTCTGATTTGTTTCCCGCACACATTGATCAATGAATTCATGTACTGCTGTTCTCCTTACGCGTGGTTCGATTCAGTATTCGTGTTCTGAGTGAAAGAGCCACCGCGTTGGTGACTTATGACAATGATGAAATGGCGGAGAGGGAAGGGACTCGAACCCCCGGATGGTTTTACCCACCGCGGCCAGCAAGCTGGCCGCTGCCTTACCAACGGCGACCTCTCCGCAGGTGGGGCTCGATGAAGCAGCCCCATTTCTGTCAATCCGCGAAGCATCGAACTCGCTGCGATCATTCCGTTACGTATTGTTCTCGAATCGGATTGATGCCGAGCAGCGCCAGCAACTTGCCGAGATGGTCGCAGAGCTTTACCAGCAGCGTCATGAAGCGGTGCTGCCCAAGGATCAGCGCAAACGGCAAGGCCAGAGCGTAGGCCGGAACCGCAATGACCGATTTCAAAATGTCGGCAACCCCCAGCGTCGGGTGCAACGCGGCGGTCGCGCCGCGAAGCAACGCCTTCTTCAGCATGAAGGTACGCTTCCATCGCACCGGAGGAACCACCTCGTAGGCGATCGCGTCACTGCACCAGATGAAGCGGCGCCCGCTGGCGATCGCTCTCCGGAAAAAATCCTGGTCTTCGCCGTGGCGAAATTCCGGGCGGAACGGCGGCTCCCCCGGCGTGAAAACCGTTTTCCGCAACAGCACATTGCCGGTGCGCCCCAGGCTCCAGAGCACCGGTAATCCGGTGGGATGAATCGGGCGTTCATAAAACTCCCCTTTGACGATCCACTTGGGCGGCGTTTCGTCGAAGTGCCGCCGAACCGGTCCGAGCACGCCGTCCACCTGGTATTGCTCGCACGCGCGAAACAGATTGAGGAGCCAATTTCCCGCCGGGAATTCGTCGTCGTCGATGAACGCGACGAAGTCTCCGTCCGCGTTCTCGATCGCCTGGTTCCGCGCCAGCGCAATATTCTGCCGCCCCTCCACGCAGTATCGAATGGCAACCGAATGCGATTTTCTAAAGTCCTCAACCACCGCTTCGCCCGATTGCAACCGGTCGTTGTCGGCCACCACGATCGAATACGTGAACAACCCGCCCGTCTCCTGCTCGCCCAGTGCGTTCAGCAGGCGCTTCAGAAACTCCGGACGTTTGTAGGTGCATACGCAAACGCTGATGTGTTTGGTTTCGCTCTTCATGTTTCTAACGGGAAGCAGCCATGCTGGGATGAGTTGCGGTAAAAGTCGCGGTGAAATTCGGCGCGATTGTCAGATCGCCCAACCGACCGAGCATCTCGCCCGAGGTTAAGAACCAGTGCTCCTCGGGATTGATGGGATGGGTTTCCAGTTCCACGACCGAATTGCGCGCCAGGGAAAATATGCGCTGCAACCGTTCCGCCGGTTCGAGCGGTGACAAATTGTAAAGGTAGTCAACCAGCCGATGACGGCCGGCCAGCCGGCGGTCGACCGCCCTGCGATACAGACGATTCACCAGGCTCTTCTCCCCCGGCAAAAACGAGAAGTTTCGCCGGACGACGGTGTCCGCGGGCAGCAATCCATCCAGCACCACGTTGGTGCACAGATGGAGATGATGATGACCGTCGATTCGTTGCGGATCAGTCCCGTAGAGCCGGTGGTATTCGTCGATTTGAGCTGATACCACGTACTCAAACGAACGCGCGAGGCCGGGATAATACAAAATCCGGGCCAGTGGATGCCATCCCAGACGCCGCCTGAGTTTATCCTGATGCTCGAGCAGTGTCGCGGGAACGTTCGACGCTGAAAACGCCTCCGTGAAGTTGAGGTGGAGACCGGCATCGATTCCCGATCTCCGCGCGATTTCCGCAGCTCGTTCCGAGTCGGCCATGAACACCATGGCGCTCACCGAAGAAACGGTTCGGAGCGTTGTGCACTCGAAGGTGCGGTCGGTAGTCGCCTGATCCCGTCCCCAATCGTCGGCATTCACAATCAGGCGCCCCGAAGCGCCCAGGCTAAAGTCCGCGGCTGACGAGGACACAGCGCGAGTGTGCGCGGCTGCCGGTGCCTCCGCACTATTGGACAGCGCCACGATCGGTTGCTCTTCGAGTTTCATCCCTTGATTTTGTTTCCAGGTCCAGGTCATTATCCGACTTACGCCCGCCCCTCAGGAGCCGCGAACTGCGACTTGGCGTGACCACGATTGCCGGTCAGGAACTTCTTCAAGCGCTGCATCTGCTCCCGTCGGCGAAAAGTGATCAGTTCATCGGATACCGGCCTCGGCGCGCGCCGCGCCAGCGCCCAGAAGTACCCGCATCCGACCATCAGCCCGCCGAGAACGTAAGGCCGCTGGGTCATCTGGTAAAACGTTCTAAAAATTTCCCATAGCGGATGGCCGCCGAGAGCGTAGTCCTGCATTCCGAATCTGAATCTCGCCATCACGCTGCCGCGCTGCGCCGTCCCCATGGCGCGGTGGTGGGTACAGGCTTTCTCGGGAAACGTTCTGGTTTTCCAGCCCTTCATCCGGGCAGTAATCACGGCAATATGATCGATGCCGCCGCCCTTTACCGGCACATAGCCGCCGATTTCCTCAAAACACTCGCGCCGGAAAACCTGGCACGCGCCGGACACATGCTCGATGCTCACAAAGCGATAGTCGTAGGTTTCCTTCTGCGAATCGAGGAACGGCGTTCCAACCAGCCCCAGCGCGGGGTCATCGGCCAGTTTGCCCAGCAGGAATTCAAAATAGCGTTCGTCGAATGAAATATCGCCGTCCAGGCTGACGATCGCTTCGTAAGGCACATCCTTGACCCGGGCATAGCCGGCATTGAACGCGAGGACTTTACCGGCAAAATGCCGCTCCTGCCGTTCGGGCATGCGCAGCAACTCAATCCAGGGATACTCGGCCGCATATTTCTTAACGATATCGTCGGTGCCGTCGGTCGAGCCATCGCTCGCAATCACCCATTTCGCGGGCCGAACCGTTTGCGCCACCATGGATTCGAGCGTCAGCTCAATAAACTGCGCCTCGTTCCGCGCCGGTGTGATGACAACGTATTTAGGTAGATTCATCATGCGTTCGCCGTCGCATTAATTAAGGTCTGGCGAGTTTCCGTTTTTCGGCATTCCATTTCCCTGTCCGCTTCGCCAAGTAAAGATGACAGCGCCAGCAGCATCCAGGCCTGCGACCAGCGCATATAGGAGGTACGTATGGTGCACAGTCGAAGCACGCGATAGTAGAAAAAGCCGCGCTCATCCCACATGTGCTTCATCGCCCAGTCGAATACCGAACCCGCGAGCGGCACATTGCCCGGATCAAGATCCCGGAATCGAAGCAGCGTGAGGATGCTCCCGGCTACGCAGTGGATATCTAGCGGGTAGACACGGTTATGGAAGTACTTTGGAGCCGCGTCCTCGCGGAAAAAATACGTCCGATAGAACTCGAAACCTCGGCGCATGCTGGAATCGAACTCCGCCGTTTCGAGCGACCGCCCAATCGATTGCAACGCTTCCAGGTTGTATCCCGTGTGGAAGTTGTCGATCCAGTGCTGTGAGGGTTGCTCGCCGTAAAACCACGAACCATCCGGCTGTTGCTTCCCTACGGACTGGCGCGCGACTCGTAGCGCGGGCTCGAGAAATTTCTTCTCGCCGGTGTGCCGGTACACGCGGCAAAACAAAGCCGCCGCCAGCAGGTTGGCGTTGTGAGTTTCGCCCCGCAGTCCCGGCATCGGATAACTGAAGCCCGCCTTCGGGCCGTCGGTCCAGTACAGGTCATTCAGTATGTATTCCGCCGCGCCCACCGCCATGTTTAAACAACGTTCGTCTAGACAACGTTCTTCCAAACAATGCTCGTTTAGACAACGCGGGTCAGGCTGTTGCTCATGCGCATGTCGCTCATAGGAATCGAGCAGTGCGCCGGCAACGAACGTTGTGCAGACCAGATTCGGTGCACCGGCCGGCACCAGAATGCTGCGTCCCTGCCACGGAAAGCTATACCCCCATGCCCAGTAAGAAATTCCTGAGGAACGCAGCGCGACCAGGCGATCGATCATGTAGCGGATGAGCTCTTCGCGGTCGTCCACAACCGTGTTCGGAAGCCTGAGCAGCGCCGAGAGAAACAGTGCCATCGCTTTCGGGTTTTGGGTCTTCGGAACCAGCGCCAGGCTGCGAACATTAAGCGGACTGCGCTTCAAAATCTGAGTCAGCGCAAGCCGGGGAATTCTCGAGTCCAGCACCGGAAGCGCTTTAAACAACCGGCTATTCAAAGCGTCGTAGGGATCGTATCCCGCCCAGTCATTCCGCCGGCAGTACGCCAGAAGCTTCCGGGTTGCTCGTTCCACGTCCGGGTTCAAGGTTGAGGGAGAATTTTGCATCTTCGCTGTAGTTTCCGTTGTTCGAGTCTTCGCTGTTCTGGTTTTCGTTGCGGTTGAAACTGCCGTGGAAGCCGCGGCCAAGGTTACTGGCTCCGCGTCTCTACCCTCGAAGGCATGCCGGCAAGAATGGTTTCGATATGTTGCACGATCGTCTCCAGCGCGGGGACATAGTTCTCCGTCAGTGCTTGCAGAGTTTTCTGCCGCCGCACCGCGGCAATCTTGGTTCGAACATCCTCCACGCTCTCGAGCAGCACTAGGCGGCCTTCGTCGGCCAGATAGCGATCCACGGCGCCAATTTTTCCCCGAAAGATGCTGTAGACTGGAACTCGCATGGCGGCCGCTTCCCGGTTCATGGTGCCGCCTCCGCTGATCACCAGGTCGGAATTCCAGATCAGATTCATACCGTCTTCAACGTGGTCAGGAATCAGAATTTTGCCCGAGGCAATCGCATCGCGCCACGCCTCACGCAGTTCCGCATCCTGTCTTTTGTTCCGGGGAAGAAGAATGATCCGCACTTCGGCATCTTCGACAAAGCGATCGAGCGCCGCTTTCAACAATACCTCGGCTTCCGGATTGTGATAGTGAGCTTCGGTGGCCGGCGGACGTACCGTAATCACCAGAGCTTCGGGTGGAATCCCCAGGCGGCTCTTCAAATCCCGATCGGGCGTAAAGCGCGACAGATATACGTCTTCTTTAATGCCCGGATACTTCATGATGATCGGGCCTCCGGCGCCCAGGTGGTCGTCGGGAACCACGCTCGGCACCATAAGCCAGGTCGGCCTCATCGAGGGCACCGACGCCGTGAACTCGTAATCGGTGAGAGTAAGGTTTGGGATTTTCAGCAGCTTCGACGTGATCAGGCAGCCCCGCGATCCGTGGCAAACCGAAATATCCGGTTTCTCCTTGCGCACCATCGCCGTCAAGACCACGGCTCGCCAGCAGGTTCCGAGCGCCTTGAAGAGTTTGTGCTTGCCATAGTGTCGTCCGATGACCTTGCCATCGACTCCGTAATATTCCAGCAGTTCGCGAACCTGGTAGGCATCCCGCGCGGTGAGAAACACTTCATAACCTTTCCTTCGGAGCTCATCGATGATGGGACGGAAGAAAGGCACGTGCGGGGAATTGTCCAGGTCGATCCAAATCTTCCTATGGACGGGTGGGGCAACTATTTTCGGAGCTTCGGGGACAGCTACGCTGGTGTTGGACATCATCTTTTCCTCATTGCCTCCAACGGCCTGTAATGGCCGTGTTTAGCGCAAACGCCATAGCGGCGGAAACTGCCGAGAGGGCTCTCTGGTTTTTTCCGATCGAGACGCGCGTCAATGTTTACTTGCTGGTGGCTACGGCAGTCTGCAGAAAGCGCGCGACTTCATTCACCACCCGCCCCTGTTGCTCGGCGGTGAGATTCGGAAACATGGGTAGAGACACAATCTGGCTCGCGACTTTCTCCGTCACCGGGAAATCTCCCACTTTGTATCCCAGGGATTCATAAGCCCGCTGCCGGTGCAGCGGAATCGGATAGTGAATACCGGTGCCGATGCCGGCTTTCCCCAGATGCGCCATCAGGCCTTCGCGATCCTCGGTCCGCACCACATACAGGTGATAGACGGCACGGGACCAGGAGGGTTCATAAGGCGTCCGGACTCCAGCCTCGGCAGCCGCAAACAGACGGTTGTACTCCGCCGCCCTTTCCCGCCGTTTCGCGTTCCAGCCAGCCAGGTGTTTCAATTTCACGCTCAGAATTCCGGTCTGGATCGCATCCAGACGGCCGTTGTAGCCCTCGATATCGTGGTAGTACTTTTTCGCCTGGCCATGATCCCGGAGCATTTTGCAGCTATCCGCCAGCTTCGCGTCATTCGTGGTGATCGCGCCTCCTTCGCCGCAAGCTCCCAGATTCTTCCCGGGATAAAAGCTGAAGGCGCCCGCGCGTCCCATCGAACCCGCCGGCAACCAGCGGTTCTGTTTGCGCGAGAAATATTCCGCTCCGTGCGCCTGGCACGCGTCTTCCACCACGGTCAGCCGATACTGCTCCGCCAGTTCCAGAATCGCATCCATATCCGCCATCTGTCCATAAAGGTGGACTGGAACAATGGCGGTTACCGGCCGCTTGCTCCTCTTGCTGATGAGCTTGCCTTCCCCGGACACGGTGCAGTGCGATTCCAGATACTCGCGCAGCTTGGCCGCATCCATGTTGTAGGTGCGCTCGTCGATGTCGACGAACTCCGGCAGCGCTCCCGCCTGCGAGATGGCTTCGGTCGTGGCAATGAACGTGTTCGGAACCGTAATCGCCACGTCGCCCGCTTTCACCCCGGCCGCCATCAGCGCGAAACGAAGCGCGTCCGTGCCGCTGTTGACTGCGACCGCGCGTTCGGTGTGGCAGAACGCGGCAAACTCTTTTTCGAAATTCTCCACCATGGGGCCGCCGATGAAACCCGCGCTGCGGATTACCTGCTGAAAAACCGCGGTCAGCTCCGGCTCGAGCTCGACATGCGGCGTGACCAGATCAAGAAAAGGAATATTTTGCGAATGATTCACTGAGCAACCTCCGTTTCAATTTGACGCAGAATTCTGGCTGGATTGCCGGCCACAATGGTGTTGGCCGGAACATCTTTGGTGACCACGGCGCCCGCTCCCACAATGGCATTCTCTCCAATGCAGGTATTGGCGAGGATGGTCGCGCCGGAGCCAATCGAGGCTCCCTTTTTCACCACTGTCCGCTCCACATGCCAGTCGGCTTCGGTCTGCAAGCCGCCCGTGGCCGTGGTCGCGCGCGGATACAGGTCGTTGATAAACATCACGCCGTGACCGATGAACACGTTGTCTTCAATCGTCACCCCTTCGCAAATGAAGGTGTGGCTCGAGATCTTGCAGCGCTTGCCAATCGAAGCGTTCTTCTGAATCTCGACGAACGCGCCGATTTTTGTTTCATCGCCAATCTCGCATCCATAGAGATTGATGAACTTCGACAGCCTGACTCCTTCCCCGAGCTTTACATCCGGGGCGATACTCAGAAATTGATCCATGGTCGGCAGACTCCTCTCTTCATGCTGTGCGGCAGGTGCGGACTTACGTTGCGGGGTGGACTAACAGGCGAGAGATTCGCTACGCGGTGTGCGAAACGCGGCCGGACGTGGAACGAGCGAACGGTTCGGGCCCCTTCGAGTCAGTAGCGCCGGCGTCCCCGGTGTTGCCCTGAACTTTTTTCCTGGACGTTTTTTCCTAAACGTAGACAAGCTCGCCGCGCTTGGCGAGCGATTTGGTCGCGGCTTCCAGCATGCGGACAACCTTCAGTCCCGCGCGTCCGTCGTTGAATGGCGCCTCGCTCTTCCTGATGCATTCCACGAAGTATCCAAGTTCCAGCTTGAGTGCCTCCACCTGCTCCACCTGCGGCGCCCACATGTCGCCCGAGCGGTAACTTACCAGCAGGTTGTACACCCCTTCCTGGCTCTTCACGTCTACGCCTTTGTCGTAAATCTTCAGCTTCTCGTCGGCCTCCAGATCGTTCCAGACCAGCATTTTCTTTTCGCCGCCGATCAGCGTGGTTCGAACCTTGACCGGCGAAATCCAGTTCACATTGATGTGCGCGATCATCTTGTCCGGAAAATACGCGGTGATGAACGCAATATCTTCGTGCCCGTTGAGGTGCGCTTGCCCGGTCGCCGAGATCGCCTCCGCGTCCTTGTGCAGCAGGTGGTTCATGATCGAGAGGTCGTGCGGCGCGAGATCCCAAATCACGTTGCAATCATGCTGAAACAGCCCCAGGTTCACTCGGGTCGAATCGTAGTAGTAGAGATTGCCGAGCGTCCCATCCGCCAGCAGTTTCTGTATTTTGCGGACCGCGCCGGTAAACAGGAACGTGTGGTCCACCATGATCTGCAGATTTTTCTGCTCCGCCAGGTTGATCAGTTCCTCCGCTTGCGCCCGGCTGCTCGTGAACGGCTTCTCCACGAACACATGCTTGCCGTTTTCGAGCGCCGCCTTGGCCAGTTCATAGTGCGTCCACACCGGGGTGATCACCGCGACGGCATCCACGTCGGGCGACTTTATCAGTTCGTGGGAGTCGCTATAGACCGGAATTCCGGGATGCGCCGCCTGTATGCGCTTGCGGGCTGCGGGAGTCTGATCGCATATTCCGACGACCTGGCAACCTTCCAGCGAGCGCAGATTGCGCACGATATTCGGACCCCAATAGCCGTACCCGATGACACCAAACCTAAGCATAGGAATTCACCCTTATTAAGACTGCTATTAAGACTGCTTGTGTTGTAAGAAAGTTCTCAGTTGTCGGTTCTCGGGAAAACCCAAGAACCGTCCGTTTTGCACTGAGAACTGAGAACTGGGAACTGATAACTTCATGTTTGCTGAACTAACAGGCGCCGTCTCCTCCCATCACCGCTCTTGGCGTTTGCAACAGAATCTTCAAGTCGAGCAGCGGAGAGCAATCGCGGGCATAGCGCAAATCGAGCCGCACCATATCGTCGAATTCCACGCGGCTGCGGCCATACACCTGCCAGAGTCCGGTGATCCCCGGTTTCGCCTCCAGCAACCGGCGGCGATGCCACGTGGCGTAGGCTTCCACCTCGTACGGCACTGGCGGACGAGGTCCGACCAGCGACATTTCGCCGCGCAGCACGTTGATCAGTTGCGGCAGTTCGTCCAGGCTGGAGCGCCGCAGAATCCGGCCCACCGGCGTGATCCGCGGATCGTTCGTTAACTTGAAAACGCCTCCTCCGTTGCCGTTGGCCGGCTTCTTTTCCGCCTGACCGGCAATCAACTGGCGAACATATTCCTGGTGCTCGCTGGCATCGTTATTGATGAACATCGACCGGAATTTCAGAAACGTGAAGGGCGTGCCATGCTCGCCGACGCGTTTCTGCCGGAACAAGACCGGCCCGCGGGAGGTCAGCTTGACCGCCGCCGCGATGATAAAAAGCACGGGCGACAACATCACCAGCAATGACAGGCTCCCCAGAACGTCGATCAGCCGCTTGGTGGCGCGGCCCAGCCGGTTCGACTTTTCGCGCTTTTCGAGATCCGGGTAAAGGGTTGGATTGCTGGGACGATCCGGATCCTGCGCATCCCAGTCATCCGGAAACACGTGAAAGGAAAATTTGATCCGGCTGAACTGATCGGTGTCGAGCCGGTCGCGCAGCACCGCGCCGATCCGGGAAAGGATGGTGCTGAGCACGGCATTGTTATCCAGAACGATCTCGGTGAACATCACTCCGACCACGGAGTTGGTTGTGTACCAGCCGGTAACGTCGGTTTCTCGGGTCGCTCCCTGGAGCGCGGCCAGCATGTCCAGCAACACGCGGCCTTGCTTGTCACCCGGCTGAGTGCGCCCGGTGTCGATAAGCAAAAGCACGAACGGCCGCTGCGAACGCTCGCTGCGCTTGCGCTCCAGCGAAATCATCCGGTGAAAAGTTTCTTCGCTCAGCACGACGCCGGGCTCTGCCGGGCTCTGCGATCGTGAGAGTTCTGGAGAGCGAAACCTCGTATCTACAGTGTGGGATGCCACGTATAGCTCCTTGCTGAGCCACTTAGAGACAACCAGTGGCTCAGACCTGCATGGTGGATCAATTTGAGGGAGAAGTTACGATCCTAGGTGGGGGGAAACTAGGCTTATCTAAGTCGGCCCAAATAGCGCCGATCATTTCTTACTTCTTACTTCTTACCCGTTCTCGTGTTGCTTCTTACCCGTTCTCGGCGGAGGGGGGACCATCGCCGGTTCCAATCGTTGCCTGACCGTAACGCGAATAATAATCCGTGTGGTCGCTGCGGCTGCAACTGTTGACCACTACGCCCAGCAAAGCGGCGTGATCAAACGAATCCAAAGCCCGTTCTATTACTTTCTTTTCACTGACCCCTTCGCGGATCACGACCAGAACCCCGTCCGCCAGCCTCATCCAGAACGTGGTATCCGCCACGGGAACCACCGGAGGAGTGTCGATGACGATCCAGTCGAAGAATTTTCCCAGCCGGTCAAGCAGTTCCGGAAGGCGTCCACTCTGCATCAGGTCGAGCGGGTTCTCGGGTGCGCGCCCGGCGGGAAGGAACCAGAGACCGGAGCCATTCAGTTTGTACACCACTTCAGAAAGTTGCCGCTCGCCGCGCAAACACTCGCTCAGTCCCGGCAAGGAACGGTCGAACCCGAATCGGCTGGCCACGGTTGGCCGGCGCAGATCGCCGTCCACCAGCAGGGTCTTCAAAACCTTGCTGCGCGACTGATTGAGCGCCAGATTGGCCGCGACCAGACTTTTTCCTTCTTCCGGGGCCGTACCGGTCACCACAATCCGCTTGAGCTTGCGCCGTTCGCGCAGGTTTCGCAGCTTCAACCCCAGCACGCGAAACTTCTCCGCTGCCAGGCCGCCCTGATCCGTCAGACATACCAGCCGGGAATCTACCGCCAGCGCCGGTGCCAGCACTTTCGCCGAGGCAAACGTCTCCGCCTCGGGAGACTCTGGAATCGCCGCCGGCGGCAATTCGCCGACCGCTTGCTTGCGCTCGATCTCTTGTTCGACCCCTTGCAGCAGCTCCGCGACCGAGTCGGCATTTTTCGGCGCGATTCCGCCCGATCGCTCGGCCTCTGCCCGCTGCAACGCTTCAAATATATAGCTCATGTGAAAGCAACCGGTGGCCTACTGCAGCCGTCCCTTCGTCTCCGATTCCAGCATACGGTCATGCACTTCGAGCAGCTTCCTCACTGCCAACAGCAGATCGTTCTGCTCTTTTTCCTTTTCTTGAGACACCTGGGCTCCGTCGTTATTTCTTGATTCCACGGACACCACCCCGACCCGTAAATCCCGTGCGACGCCGTCAATGATCTCCGGTGTAATCGTGGCCGCTTGTTTGGCGTAGCCCGCGAGCAGCGCGTTCTCGCAGATGGTATTGATCAGCCGCGGGATTCCCCGCGAATAGCGGAACACAGCCTCGATCGCAGCCTCGGGAAAAATCTGGCCGACGACAGGCGCCCCCGAAATCTGGAGACGGCGGCCTATATACTTCACGGTTTCGTCCAGACTGAGCGCGTCGAGATGGCAGCGCAGCGCGATCCGCTGCTTCAGTTGCCGGAGTTCATAAGAATCGAGCTTCTGATCGAGTTCCGGCTGACCCGCCAGCACGATCTGCAGCAATTTTTGCTGCGACGTTTCCAGGTTGGTCAAAAGCCGGATCTCTTCCAATATCTCCGGCGATAAATGGTGCGCCTCGTCCACCACCAGAATCGTCGTCAATCCCCTCTGATGCCGCTGCACCAGGAAGTCGTTCAGCACGTGGATCAACTCGTCTTTGGCTTTGCCCGCGACCGGCAACCCGAAATCGCCCAAGATATAGCGCATGAATTCCAGAGGCGAAAGCGTCGGATTGAAAATCAGAGCGAAGGCCACATCGCGGCGCTGCAGCAACCCCAGCAACGAGCGCAGAATAAGCGTCTTGCCCGTGCCCACCTCGCCCGTCAAAACTACAAATCCCCGGTGCGCCGTCACTCCGTAGTACAACGAAGCGAGCGCTTCGTTGTGCCGCGGCGTCGGAAACAAGAACGACGGGTCCGGCGTGATTTCAAACGGGTTGCGCTGCAGATTGTAGAAACTCTTGTACATGTTTTCTAGCCGTACAAATACGTCACTGCCGAGCCTAACAGGATGAAACCTGCGATCACCACTGCCGCCGCGCCCGCGATCCAGGCACTGCGCCGTCTGGACGACTGTTCCCGTAAGCTCTCGATCGGCGGAATTTCCGCGATTACATCGAACGGAAGCAATTTCTTGATCGCGCGCTCGCTGTAGATCTTGCCGCTCAGCTTTTCCTTGCCCATGGCAAAGCCCGCGCCGAAAACACAGCCTACCACCAATCCCAAGCCGCACAACTGCAGACGGTTCGGCTTGTAGGCTTTTACCGGCAGATTCGGCGGATCCAACATGCGGAAATGCTCGCCCTGTTGCGTTTTCTCCAGGTCGGTCGACATTTCCGACTCGTTCTTCTTTTTCAGCAGCGATTCGTAATCCGCTTTCGACTGATCGTAGTCGCGCGTGATGTCCGCAAACTGCTGCTCCATCACCGGGGCCATATTCAGCCGCGCCTGGTATTGGTTGATTTTGTTTTGCTCGTCTTTAATTTCCGCCTGCCGGTTCGCGATTTCGACGCGATTAGCCTTGAGCTGACTTTCCAGCTCCAGCGCCGGTGCGCTTTTCGGATCGAGCGCCGCCGGGGCGTCCGCTTCCGGACTGGCCGGACTGGAATGATTCGCTCCACTATTCATGTCCGCGATCATCCGTTCCCGCCTGCTCTCCGCCCGGGCAATCTGTTCCCTGGTCTTGCGCACGTCGGGATGCTTATCGGTGTAGTGCGAAGTTAAGTCCGCCAGCTGCGCCTTCAGTTGATCCAGCTCTTTGTCAATCTCAGCCAGTCCGGCCTGCCCGCCCCCGCCCGGCTTCGAACCGCGATCCTGAGCCCGATACTGATTGATCAGGGACTCCAGATACGTGTTTTGCTGCTTGGCCCGGTTCAGCGAGTCTTCGTTCGCTTGCACCTGGTTCTGCAGGCCGGTCAGGATCTGCAGATTGCTCTGCGTCTGGGTGGGCAACTCGCCCAGGTGCTGATCTTTGAACACGCGCATTTTCGCTTCTTGTTCCGCGAGTTTTGCGCGCGCCTGTTCCAGCTGATCTTCGAGGAAGTTGGTCGTGTTCTCCGAGCGCTTCTGCCGCTGTTCGAGATTCTCCGTGATAAAAAGATTCGCCAGTTCGCTGGTCGCCTGCTGCGCCATCTTCGGATCGCGGCTCACGTAATAAATATTGAAGGCGGAGAGCTTCTTGTCGTCCCCGTGCGACAGTTCGATTTCGATGTCCTTGCGCATCTTCTCCACCAGATCGTCCGGGCTCCTGTGCTTCTGGTCCTGGGCGTAGAGACCGAGCTTATCAATGATGCGGAGAAGACGAGTGCGGCTCAGGATCTGCTGCGTAATGCTGTCCAGCTGTTGCTGAATGTCGCTGTCGATGTTCGAGACCACGTACTTCTCCGGCACCGACGGCTCTTCGATCAGAATGAGCGTGCCCGACCGGTAGGTCGAAGGGATCAGCCAGCTCGCTCCCCAGACCAGCGCCCAGCCGCAGAAAAAAGGCACCAGAAATTGCCACCGCCGGCGGCGGACGATTCCCTTGATCTCGGTAAAATCGATGGGCTCGTGTGATTCTTGCAGTTCTTCTTCCATATCTACACTCTAATGACTACATTCCTAAGGGTTTGGCCCACTGGTATGAAAGCGTCACAAAAAATCGGTTTCGGTGCGCATCGAGCGTCGGGGCCAGGACTGCCGGGGCAAAAAACTGCTCCTGAAAATCATGCGAGTAACCCATCCGCAGCCCAACACTCTTTCCCACATTGCGCTCCAGCGAAATGCCTGCCGAAGTTAAGTTGACTGAACTCGCGCTGGTCGCGAAAGGCACGGTAAGCGATTGGTTGGTCCCGTGACTGGCGGTGAGAGCAGCCGCCCACCCCGGAACCAGTTCGCGGCGGAAGCTGCCGTGCACGGTCTGCAAACGCACCGCACCCAAAACGCCGCCGCCATCGCTGATGCTTCGCGAGTATCCCGCGGATACGCTGGTACGCTGATTCTGCCAGCCGCCCTCCACGCCGCCCGCAACCGACCAGGCATTCGGCTGCGTCGCATCGAGAAGAAAACCCTGGTTCTCCGCGTACTGAGGACCGACGAAGCCCGTCAACGTGAATCGGCTCGAAAGGTTCAGTGTGTTCACCGCAAAGAAGCTATGGACCCGGGTTTCGCCACCGGGACTGAAAGTCATCCGATCGAACCGGTAGCTGGCGCCGGCCCAGTCTCCGCGAAAGATCCGGTGCAGCCAGAATGCCGACCCGGACGCGGTTTCGGAATTCGTCAGCTGGACTCCCGCCGGGACGTTGGTGAAATCTAAATCATAGAATGACCCGCTGGCTCCCATCAGATCGTTCAAGGCAAAGTGATAGTTCGTCTCGACCGTGGTGACGCTGGATCGTTGCGTGGCCAGAGGGGTAATCAGACTGATGTTCGGCCCGCCCGCTCCGGCAACGGCTTCGCCGCCATTGCCCGAGTCAAAGAATCCCGTGATCATGGAGAAGTCTTCCGCGACCCGCAGATTCACGTGCGGGCTCAGACGGTATTCGGAATCGAAATTCAGGTTGTGCGATCCCTGATCCTGGTTCGTGAACCTCTGATTCACGGTCAGGCCGCCCGCGTAGCCCAGCGTCCAACTCATTCGCGACGACGATTGCTCAATGCTGATGTTGGGAAAAATGGAGACGCTCGTATTGCCTACCGCTCCGCTTGAAACCAGCAGCGGATTGTCATCGTAGGCGGCGCCCACATTCACCCCGCCGCGCAGATAATTCGACCTTTCTAATTCGGAGCCGAAAGCCAAAGAAATGCCCTTCCCTCCGAGCAGCGCCGGTATCTGGGGCAGATCGCTGGTAAAGTCCTCCCCGACGCCTTCGGTCTGCATTCCTGCTATGGCCGAGAGCGGTGCAACCGGAGCCGTTCTGGCCGCAGCGCCCTCGCCGCCGGAACTCTGGACCGGTGCGTTTTGCGGAGCCGGATTCTGCGCCGCCGAGAGAACCTGCAACCCGGCCACTATCCACGCGAGCATCAAACAGCGTCGAATATTCATAATCACACCTACGGGACCACCACCGTATCGCGCGGCAGCAGCCGGATGTTCTGTTCCGGATTCTTGCCCTTGATCACTTCTTTATAGTTGAACGTAAGCCGCTTCTCGGTGCCGTCGGCGTTCGCTCGCAAAACGTAAATCTCTTTCTGCTTGGCGAAGTCTCTAAAGCCACCCGCCATTGCGATCGCATCCAGAATCGTGGCCGAGCCCGTCAGCATATAAGTACCGGGCCTTACCACCATCCCCAGGATGTTGATCCGCTGGCTCTTGCTGTCCTGCACGATGACGGTGACTTCGGGCTCCGAAATATAGTTCGCCAGGCGCCTGGTAATCTCTTGCTCGAGTTGCAGCGGAGTCTGACCGCCCGCCGTCAGTTCGCCAACCAGCGGCAAAGATATCTTTCCGTCGGAGCGCACCGGAATCGAGCGCGAAACATCCGGTTCTTTCCAAACATTGATCGCCAACACATCATCCGCCCCGATCACGTAGGAACTGTCCGAGTGCGCGGTTCGCGAGCCTTCCCCTGGCTTGTCGCCGGCTTGCTTGTCGGCGGCTTGCTTATCGGCTGCAGCGGCAGCGGTCGCCGGGGGGCGCGATGCGGAATCGGATTGTCCAAACGCACCGCTGGACAGCAGCACCAGAAGCGTCAGGACTGCCATCATGCGATGGGCCGTGGTGGGTTTCGTCATATGCTATGCCTCTCAGCCATTCCCCGGTTCAAGGTTAACGGGTTCAATCGTACGTGGTCTTCATAAAAGCGCTACTTCGCTTGCCGGACATCGTCGGCACCAAAAAATCGTGCCGATTCCGCCGGTGGAACCAGGTGGTATTCCTGGATCTTGTAAAGCAGCGCACGATAGCTGACATTCAGCATACGAGCTGCCGCTTTCCGGTTCCAGCGTGTCTGTTCGAGCGCGTGGGCAATCGCGCCCCGCTCGGCTTCCCCTTTTGCGTTTCTTACCAGCAACTTCAGAGAAGACCTTTCATTCGCTGCGGGCAAGCTCGAAGGGTGCAGGCTGGTTTTCACGTGCCCGTTTCCGTTCTCAGCCTTGCCTGCGGGCGCGTAATCGGTTCGCGAACACAATTCGCGCAACGCCGCGTCTTCATCGCCATGGGCCAGGAAGCGTTTGGCAAAGTTCTCCAGTTCCCGCAGGTTGCCGGGCCACGCATACTGCTGGCACGCATCCAGCAACGCGCTTGAAAGACGCGGGGCCGGAACCCCATAGCGCCGGGTCAGCCGGTTCATCAGGTGCCCCAGCAGCAGCGGGATCTCCTCGTGTCGCTCCCGCAGCGGCGGCACGCGCAATTCAAAAACGCTCAAGCGGTAGAACAGCTCCTCCTGAACTCTCTTCTCCGCCGCAGCCCGCTCTAGATCGCCGCACGTGGCCGCGATGATGCGCACATCGGCCCGGATCGGGTTCTGGCCGCCGCACCGGATAAACTCTCCCGTCTCCAGCAGTCTCAGAAGCCGCGCTTGCACCGCGCCCGGCATGGCATCGAATTCGTCCAGCAGGATCGTTCCCTTGGCGCACTGCTCGAACTTCCCTAACGTCGATTCCGGCCGCCCGTTGGCGGATGCGTGTTCGTAGCCAAATAGTTCATTCTCCAGCAGGTCGGACGTGAGCACCGCGCACTTGACGTGCATGAACGGGAAGCTGGACCGAATCGAAAGCGAATGGATAAGCCGGGCAGCGGTCGTCTTCCCGCTCCCCGCTTCTCCGGTAACCAGCACCGGCACGTCCGTCTGCGAGAGTAATTCCGCCTGCGTACGCAGCCGGCGTGTGACCGGGCTGGCCGCAATAAAATACAACTCTTCGCTGATTCGTTCGATTTCTGGTTGATACATGATGTAAGAGGACAAATCGCTTAAAGGTGTGGCTGCGAGTTTCGGGCTGCGGGCTCCAGGTAAACCGCGCTTGCCCCGCAGCTCGCAGCTCTGGGCTCGCAGCTTCAATTTTGTGATTACTTTTCTCTTCAGGTCGGCTCGACGTCAGATCGGCTCTACGTCGTACCCATCAATGCGCACGGCCATCGACCGCTGAATCGCGTCGACGGAAATGATCAGGCTGTGATCGCCGTTCTCCGACAAAAACACGCCTTCCACTCCGTCCATGGCTCCACCCCGTACCCGGACCCGCTGCCCGACCTTCAGAAAGGGGTACGAACGCCAGGGTGCCGACTGGGTCAGAACCTTCCTGATGCCTTCGATCTGCCCGTCGGGAATCGGAAGGCTCGCCCCGCGAACCCCTACAAAACCATGCACACTCTCCACCTGGTACACGTGTGTCCGGTCTTCCGCGCTCAAAGCGCAGCGGATGAACACGTAACAACTGAACAGCGGCACTTCGACTTTCTTTTTGCGATCGCTCCAGCGATGCACTTCCACCGTGGTGGGCACGAACGTTTCCATGCCTTGATCGCGCAATCGCCGTTCGACCGTTTTTTCGTGGCGCGCTCGGGTGTGCAGCGCATACCAACGTAGATCTTCTTGCGGTACCCATGGGCTCGGCCCACTGCCCACTTCATAGCCCTGATTGGAGGTACTCATAGCTTCGCCCTCTGGGTCCCGTTGCACCGGGTCCGCCTGGCTCGCCAGGAAAGTCGCATCATAATCGTCGATGTGCCCAGGCCAAGACTGTTCAATGCTGCACACTTTTGCAAGTTTCCGACTGTCGTTATTCAACTCCCACCCACTCACTTCGTAGCTTCGATTGGGGCTGCTCATGTTGGGACTACTCATAGCTTCGCCCTCTGGGTCCCATTGCTCTGGGTCCGCCTAAAATCCGCATGCTCGATCGCATGGGAAATCTCGTCCACGTCTTCGGGGGAGAAAAAGCACTTAGGAAACAACTAGGGGGGAAATTGCTCGCTGCGCAAACATTAACGTCACTTGCAAGAGCGTGCAAGTGGTCGGACTTCTTAGGACATACCAACCCTATCTCTGCACGGGCTGATCTTCTCCTTACTAAGGTACACGACTTAGAGATATTATTCTGTGGCACAGGGGTGGTATACGCACCTGGGGAGGTTGAGCAGTTTGCTGCCCGACATCCATCAATCCCTCAAGCTAATGGCACATATCTCACTGATATGATTACCGTTAGACAAGAACTCCTGCCCTATCACAAACGGCTATTGCGAGGCCGATATCGGAGTCGAGCCTTTGCATTGCCGTGCAACCGATCAAAGTGCACCAGAGGCCATGACGAATAGTGCATTTTTTTACATAGGTTGCAAGTCCCATGCTTGCCTGCTCGTGAATTTGGTGGTAAATTTGCAAGCGTAGTCAGAGACTTTGGTCGGCTTTTGTTTGCTTCTTCCCTCCCTTCCCCCGGAGACCCTAGTCTTTAACGAACGGAGTGTTTTCCGAATCCCCCCTTCCGCTCGTGTAGCCAAATATCAGGAGAGACCCGATGCCATCCCATGAAGAATTGGGTTCGGACTTTGTCAGTATCGTAGTTGCCGACGGCACCCGCATTCACACGCAACTCCTAGCCGATGCCCTGCGCAACGATCACGGCCTGCAGGTGGTAGCCGCGGCTTCGAATTCCTCGGAACTGTTGGCCGCCATCACTCGTGTGCCGATCGATGTCGCGGTCATCAGTCATAATTTGGACGATCAGCCCGGCTGCGGCACCCAGGTGTTGCGGGAGATGCGCGCGCTCCGGCCCCAGATCAAGGGCGTCATCTTGCTGGACTCTTCCAAGCCCGAGGAAGTTCTGGAATGCTTTCGCGCCGGCGCCAGGGGAATTTTTTCCAAGCAAGAAGGGCTGGAAAGCCTCTGCAAATGCATTCGCACCGTCCATGAAGGACAAATCTGGGCGCGCAGCGTCGATCTCGATCATGTGCTCGAGGCGCTGGCCAACGTGCCGCTCGTGCGCGCCACCAATCACAAGGGAATCGAATTGCTTTCCGCGCGCGAACGCCAAGTCATTCAGCATCTGGCCAGCGGTATGACCAACCGTGAAATTGCTCACGCTCTCGACCTCAGCCCGCATACGATCAAGAACTACTTGTTCCGTATTTTTGACAAGCTGGGCGTCTCCAGTCGCACCGAGTTGCTCTACCTGACCATGAACAACTCGCCAGCCCAACCCTCAAGTGCCAGCAACGGTGAGAGCCACGCATTCTCTGCGATGATCGAAGCCGCCGAGGCCAGCGACCCCTCGGCACAACTTCGCCTGGCCGAGCATTTTTGTCGGATCCAAGACGAGCGAAACAAAGATGAGCAGATCAAAGATGAGCAGAACAAGGGCGCCCAGAGCGCAGACGGTCGGATCGACGATGGTCGGATCGCGGGCGCCCCGCCCGATCCGGTTTCCGCTTACATGTGGTACCTGCTCGCGGAAAAAACGGCGTCCCCACTGCTCGGACAAATCGAGGAAGGCAAGAACCACATCCGCCTGACCATGTCTTCTCAACAACTGGCGGAGGCCGAAGGCAGAGCTGCCGCGTGGTTGAAAAACTCCAGGAAACAATCCGGGTTCGCCGGCAGCGGTGGCGAGGCACAGACCGGCCGACAACAAAAGACGCGCGCCGCCGCTCACTAGTACTTTGGTCAAAGCTGCAGCAGATTGCATTGCAACTTCGTGTATCCCTGCTTCTGCGCCCACAGGTCGAGCGGGATCGACGCCATCTCATCCACCATGGGTTCGGCTAGTCCGCTTTTCGTAAGGTCCACCGTCTTGATGTAGCTCCGGCAACTGTCGCAGGCTTCCACCCGGACGTGCTTGAGTTCTTCCGCGGTGTAGACCGGAAGCTTGGCGTGGTTCTCTTCCCCGCATCCCGGACAGACGATCCGCCGGAACTCCCATTCTGCCAGACAAAATGAACACACCAGAGAACGCTGGCCGCCATCTCCCAAAGGACGCAAAACGCCCAGACCCGGTTTTCGTCTGCAAAACGGACACCGATACGGCGCCGGCCCGCTCCAGCGCACACTTGACCGCGAACGAATGCCTGCCGCATACGGCTGAAGAAACGCGCGCGCGAAAAAATCGTTAGACCCCGGCGGCAGCGTCCCGCTCTCGCTCCCATTCCAGAAAGCTGTCAGCAATTGGAAATGTGCATCCTCGCCGCCGTTGCGCAACTCGCGCGCAGCTTCCCGAAGCGGGCCCGGACCGTTCTGTTCGACCACCAACAGAAATTCGCCGAATCGGCTGGCCAACCCTCGTGGAAGCGGCCGCGCAAAAGCCTCCGAGTCTGCGGCGGCACCAACCGCCCCAGCGCTCGATCTTTCAAGCGACCGTCCGACGAAAGATCTGTCGAGTTCCCCGCAGAAATTTTCCTGAAAGCGCGCAATGGCCAGATAGAAGCGCAGGATTTCCGCCGCAAAGCTGTACTGAGCGCAAAGGTCCTCCGCCCGTGCAATCCGCCGCTGCCATTCGTCCCGCGCCATGCTGCGATTAGACATGGTGCGATTATCAGTCCCCGTCTCCCGTCACGCAATGCCGGCATCATCCTTGGAGACGAGGGTGCTCACCAACCGGGGACATTTTCTGTTGCGGCGTGGACATCGGCGTGAACATCGAGGATAGGTGGTAAAGGCAGTTCCGGGCAGCAGACAATCCGGTGACTACCGTAACCACATGCTTTGTGGAAAATCTGCGACGCACTCTTATGATGATCATAGGATTCCATGATGGACCTCTTCGGCGAGCGAACACAGCGCATCGCGGCCTGGGCATTATTCGGGCTGGCGTTGGCGTACGCGTTTGTCGCCGCGCTGCGTACCGTCGCTGACTTCGATGTTGGATGGTTGCTGGCGACCGGCCGATACCTCGTGACCCATCATGAGGTGCCTCGAACCGACGTCCTGTCCTACACGGCATACGGCGTGCCCTGGATCTACCCTCCGTTCGGTGGCGCGTTGCTGTATCTCGTCTATACCGTCGGCGGATTTGCGGCGCTGTCTTGGATGAATGCGGTGGCCTGCGTTGCCGTGGTTGCGGTATCCGTCGGACGGCCGCGCTTCCTCACTTGTGCGCTGGCCATTCTCGCGGTGCCTTCGATTGCGTTTCGAACTGCGCCCCGGGCTGAACTCTTCACCACGTTTTTCTTTGCCGTGTACTTGGCGCTTTTGTGGAAGCATCGGCGAGAAGGACAAGCACCGTTGTGGCTTCTACCGCCGATAATGCTTGCCTGGGTCAACGCTCATTCGGGGTTCTCAGCGGGAATCGCATTGTTGGGCTTTTATGCGGCACAGGAGTTGCTGGAGCTCTGCTTCGCGTCGCGGCGCCTGGAGGCCGCTCGGCGACTGCAGAGCGCGGCCCCCTGGATCGTACTCTCGGTTCTTGCAACGGCAATCAATCCATGGGGCTTCGGAGTCTATCGGGCTCTGCTTGCGCACAACAAACTTGCCGAGTTCCAGAGCGCTGTCGTCGGCGAGTGGTCGGCGGTGCGCCTCACGGCCGCCTCCTTCGCGGGCGCGCTCCAACTTCGCGATCCGAACGGCAGTTACTGGTGGCTGCTGGCCTTTGCGTGTTTTGCAGTGGTAGTCGCGCTCCATCGCCGCCAGTTCGGAAACGCATTGCTGCTCGCCGGCGCGGCCTACCTCTCGGTGGAACATGTGCGCTTCCAGGCGTTGTTCGCCATCGTCGTGATCGTTATCTCCGGGGAAGTTTTTCCCCGTCCCCTCTTTCCATTTCATAAACCGGCAGCGCGCCTTGCCACCGCTGCCGCGTTGACGGCGCTGATAACGGCACTGGCTCTGCTTCACATTGCCGACACAGTCACGAACCGATCGTATCTGGCGAACGGTGAACTCTCGTCCTTTGGCGCGGGATTATCCTGGTGGTATCCGCAACGCGCGGCTCAGTTCATTGCGAGCAACGCGCTTCCCGGGCAACTCTTCAACGACTACAACAGCGGCGGATACCTGACCCTTCGGCTCGGCCCCAAGTACCCGGACTTCGCGGATGGGCGCGGGATTCCATTCCCTCTCGAACTGCTGATGAAGCAATCGGCCCTGGTGGAGTCGCCTCCCGACTCGGCGGTGTGGACAGAGGAGGCTGACCGCTATGGCATCAACACCATCATTCTTTCGCTGGCGCGAATCGGCGGTCTGGAATACGTCCCGCTCAAGCAGTACTGCGAGAGTAGCGGGTGGAAACCCGTTTACCTCGATAACGTTTCCATCGTGCTCGTTCGCAACCGGCCCGAGAACCAGCAGTGGATCAGAGGTTTTGCGATTGACTGTGCGAACCATCGCATTGCTCCACCACCGGCCTATTCATCGCGCGCGCGCGAACGCGCCGACGCCTACAACTTTTACGCCAATACGGCGTCGATCTACTATGTGTTGGGGCGCGACCACGATGCTTTCGACGCGATCGCCCACGCGGATTCCCTGTTCACCGGCGATCCCGGCCTGCCGCTCGTTACCGCACAACTGCTGCAGGCGAACGGGAAACTCGCGGACGCCGAAGCGCAGTATCGACGCGCGCTCCGCATCCATCCGACCGACATCGGCTGGTATCTGTTGGCGCAGCTGATGATGGCGCAAAAGAACTATCCGGAAGCGGCGTCTGCGCTCCGGCACTCGGCCGACCTCGCCCTGTTGCCCGCGGGCCGTTATCTGTCGCTTGGCAATGTCGATCTCGCCATGAATCGACCCGATGAAGCGCTCCGCGCGTTTGACAACGCCGAGCGATTTGGGGAAAAGCTGGCCCCGCTGCCGAGCTATGCCCTGTTCAGCGCGAAGGTCGCCGAAGGGCGCGGCCGCGCCTGGCTTGCGCTCCACGATGTAAGGCGAGCAACCGACTTTCTTGAAAAATCTACACGGCTGGCGCCTGAACCGCAGCGCTGGAACCTGCTTGCCGATTGCTACAGCGCACAGGGGCGCACTGCTGAAGCCGAAGAGGCGCGGAGGCACACGAAAGAATTGACGACGGCCAGGACGACGGCTAGGTAAAGTTGCCGGGCCAGAACAGCGGAACGCGATGCCCTCTGGCCCTGAACCACGACCGGGGCAGACGGCTTGCTTTTACGAATCGGCAAAGAACCTCGTCGGTGCAGCATGTTGAACGGGCAAACGAAGCGTTTTGACAAGGCGCAGGCTGGATTTTGATGACTCATAGCATCCTTACACCGCGGCCGGATCCAAAGCTGTTATCGATCGTTATGCCTTTCTACAATGAACAGGAAATCTTTGCCTTGCTGCGTCCCCAGTTAACCGGGTTTCTGGATAATTCTCCCTACCCCTGCGAGGTAATCGCAGTCAATGATGGCAGTTCCGATCGGACCATCGATTTGCTGGTGGATTGGAGCAAGTCTGATTCCCGAATCAAAGTCTTGAATCTGTCGCGCAATTTCGGACACGAATACGCCTCCACGGCCGGCATCGATCATGCTTCCGGAGACGCCATCGTTTTGATCGACGCGGATTTACAGGACCCGCTCGAGGTGATCCATCGCATGGTTGAGCAGTACCGCAACGGCTATGACGTGGTTTGTGGCCAGCGCGTGGCGCGCTCGGGCGAGGGCGTGTTCAAGAAGTTTACTGCCTGGTTCTTCTATCGCTGCATGCGAGTCTTCTTCCTGAGAGCTCTGCCGCAAGACGTTGGTGACTTTCGCTTGATGTCGAGGCGGTGCGTCGAGAGCCTCCGCGCCATGCGTGAGCTTCACCGTTTCCTGAGAGGCATGGTTGCATGGGTGGGCTATCCCCAGGTCTGCGTGCCTTACAAGCGCCAAGCCCGAGTCGCCGGTGTGACGAAATATCCACTCCGGAAGATGATCCGGCTCGCTTGGACAGCCGCGGTCTCGTTTTCCGCTCTGCCCTTGAGAATCAGCTTCGTCGGAGCTGGAATCATGACGCTGGTAGCGATCGAAGAGGCTATCCGCGCTTTCATAGAACATTTTTCCGGTAAGACGGTTCCCGGCTGGACTTCTCTGATGGTTGTCCTCTGCTTGAGCAATGCCGCCCTCATGATTGCGGTCGGTATCCTCGGCGAGTATATCGGCAGGATTTATGAGGAAGGGAAAGGACGGCCGCTATACCTGGTGGCCGACGCGTGGAACCTGACCCACCGTGAGAATCGCGAAGGAGTCCCAGGTCACCCGCCAGACTTAACCGGAAACAAAGCCCGCTCTGCCGCCAGCAGCGGCGGTTAGGGACTCATCGGTCGCTTTCCGATTGACGATCCCGTCAAATCGGAGTTATAGTTTCTCCGCGTTAGCGCAGCACAAACTGGACGCTGTCGTGGGCGTCTGCAACGTTTCACCTCCGCAACTCTCTGGAACGTGCGGCACGGGGGCTACAAAATGGAGTTCTCTCGCAGGACTTTTCTCAAAGGCACCGTGCTTGGCGGAGCCGGTTTCTCCGCCCTCGGCTTTGATCTGACTCCGGCTTACGCCCAGACCCAATCCCTAAAGATTTCCCGAGCCAGCGAAACGCGCAGCACCTGTCCTTATTGTGCCGTCAGTTGTGGCGTGATCATCTACACCCTGGGCGACAAGGCCAAGAACGCGATCCCGCAGGTCGTCCACGTCGAGGGCGATCCCGACCACCCCATCAACCGCGGCACGCTCTGTCCCAAGGGGTCATCGCTCGAGCAGGACATTCTCAACGACCGCCGCCTGCTCAAGCCGCAAGTGCGGCGTCCCGGAGCCACCGACTGGGAAGACATTTCGTGGGACCAGGCCTACACGGAGATTGCGCAGCGCGTGAAAAAGACGCGCGACGAAACCTTCCTTGAAACCGACGCGCAGGGCCGCACCGTGAACCGCTGCGAAGGCATCGCATGGACCGGCGGCTGCACCGACACCAACGAATTCAACTATCTCGCCGTTAAAAGTATGCGCAGCCTGGGGGTCTGCTACCTGGAAAACCAGGCCCGCGTTTGACACGGCCCCACGGTCTCCAGTTTGGGGCCCACCTTCGGACGCGGCGCAATGACCAATGGTTGGATCGACATCAAGAACACCGATATGATGTTGATCATGGGCGGCAATCCCGCCGAAAACCACCCCTGCGGCTTCAAGTGGGCGATTGAAGCCAAAATTCACCGTAACGCGAAAACCATTGTTGTCGATCCGCGCCTGACCCGCACCGCCGCGAACGCGGATATGTACGTGCAGATTCGCGCCGGGGCTGACATCGCCTTCCTCGGCGGCGTCATCAAGTACGCCATCGAAAACAACCGCATCGCCAAAGACTATCTCGTCAATTACACGAACGCCGCCTTCATTATCAAAGACGGATTTAACCTGCCCGAAGACGGCCTCTTTTCCGGGTTTGATCCCGAGAAAAAGGTCTACGACAAAAAGACCTGGAATTATGAAGAAGGTGGAGACCTGGCTGGCAAACCGGTCGCCGCCACGCCAGCGGAAAAGACACCTGCTCCTCTATCACCGGGCGCCACGCCACCTCCGCCTGCGCTCCCGCCGAAGGTCGCGTTCGATCTCTCGCTGCAGCATCCGCGCTGCGTCTATCAACTATTGAAGAAGCAATACGAGCGCTACACGCCCGAAATGGTGGAGCGCATCACGGGTATTCCGCAGGAGCAATTCCTCAAGGCCGCCGACCTGTTCACCTCCGTCCGCAAAGACGGCGACATGAAAAAAGTCGCCACCATTATTTATGCGGTGGGATGGACGCAGCACAGCTTCGGCACGCAGATCATCCGCGCCGCCGCCGTCCTGCAACTGCTGCTCGGAAACGTCGGTCGCGCCGGCGGCGGGGTCAATGCGCTCCGCGGCCACTCCAACATTCAGGGCGCTACCGACATGGCGGGAATCTTCGACATCCTCCCCGGCTACTTGAAGATGCCGAACCCCGCCGATGTGGACCTGGCCGCGTATCTGAAGCGCACCACGCCCACGGTGTCCAAGCCTGATCCGTGGGATTCGTTTAATTATTGGTCGAACACGCCAAAATTCGCCGTCTCGCTTCTGAAGGCAATGTACGGACCAGCGGCCACCAAAGAAAACGACTGGGCCTTCAACTATCTGCCGAAGATCGACCGCAACTATTCCTGGGTGAATATCTGGAATGACATGTACGAGGGCAAGATCAAGGGCATTTTCGCCTTCGGCATGAACGGCGTCATGATCGGCCCCGATTCGAATAAGAATATCGACGCCCTGAAAAAGGCCGACTGGCTGGTGGTTTGCGAGATCTATCCTGACGAAACCAGCGAATTCTGGCGCGCCCCCGGCATTACCGCGGACGACCAGAAACAGATCAACACCACCGTGTACCGCTTGCCAGGCGCAGGCTTTGCCGAAAAAGATGGCACGTTCGTGAACTCCGCGCGCTGGCTGCAATGGAAGAACGTTGCCGTTCCACCGCCCGGCCAGGCGCGACTCGACCAGGAAATCCTCGCGACCATCTTCTTGAAGGTTCGCGAGCTTTATAAGAAAGATGGCGGCAAGTTCCCCGATCCCGTTCTTAACGCGACGTTCGCCTACACGAACCCGTACAACCCGTCGCTCGCCGAGGTCGCGAAAGAACTCAACGGCAAAGCGCTCGCCGACATCACCGACCCGAAAACGAACACGACCATCAAGGCCGGACAGCAACTCCCAGGCTTTGCCTGGCTCAAAGACGACGGCACAACGCTCTCCGGAAACTGGCTCTACTGCGGATCATGGACCGAAGCCGGTGCCATGCTTCAGCGCCGCGGAACCGAAGATCCCTCCGGCCTCGGCGTTTATCCCAATTGGGGGTGGTCGTGGCCGGCGAATCGCCGCGTTCTCTATAATCGCGCCTCCTGCGATCTCGAGGGCAAACCCTGGGATCCTTCGCGGCGCCAGGTTTGGTGGGATGAAGCCAAGCAGAGCTGGGTGGGCGTCGATGTTCCCGATTTCAAAGTGGATTCCGCTCCCAAGGATCACATGGGCCCGTTCATCATGAATCCCGATGGCATAGGACGTTTGTTCGTGCCGCTCGGTGGGATGCAGGATGGTCCCTTCCCCGAATTCTATGAGCCCATCGAAAGCCCGATTGCGAATCTGTTGCATCCCAATCAGTCCAGCAATCCGGTCGTGAAGAAATATAAGACCGACATGGACAAATATGCGAAAACCGGTGACACGGAGTTCAACATCATCTGCACTACCTATCGTTTGACTGAGCACTATCACTACTGGACAAAGAACAATCCCATGAACGTGGAACTCGTGCCGGAACCGTTCGTCGAAGTCCCTGCGGAACTCGCCGACCGTATGGGCATTCGCGGCGGCGAAAGAGTAAGAGTCACCAGCGCGCGCGCTTATTACATCGCGAAAGCCATGGTCACGCGCCGCATTCGGCCCATGAAGATCGATGGCAAGGAGACGTTCCAGATCGGCATCCCCATTCACTGGGGCTTCCGCGGCATTGCGGAAGATGAAGGTAAAACGGCGAAGACCCTGGCGAATCAGTTGACGCCAACCGTTATCGATCCGAACGCGTTTACGCCGGAATTTAAAGGTTTTTTGGTAAAGATCGAAAAAGTTTAGTGTAGCGCCGCCGTCTCGGCGGCTGTCCGGCGGGCGTCCACGCCCGCCGCAACGAGGAAGGACGATGGCAGACCGCAAGGCACTACAAGCCGAAATGATCTCAGGCCGTTCCCTTCCCTCGCCCGGCCTCGGCATGCAGCGCGATCTCGAAGTCTGCAAGCTGGTCGACACCACCACGTGCATCGGCTGCAAAGCGTGCGAAGTAGCGTGCGCCGAGTGGAACGACTTGCCGTTCTCTCCGACCACTTTCGACAACACCTATCAGACCATGCCCGAGACGCGCTGGAATTTCTGGAACCTCATCAAGTTCAATGAGCACCAGAATCCGGATGGCACCATCCAGTGGCTCATGCGCAAGGATCAGTGCATGCACTGCGCCGATCCCGGCTGCCTGCACGCCTGCCCCGCCGACGGCGCCATCGTGAAGTATGCCAACGGCATCGTCGACTTTAACCAGGAAAATTGCATCGGCTGCGAATTCTGTGTTTCCGGCTGTCCCTTCAATATTCCGCGCTTCAATCCCGCGACCAAGCGCGTCTACAAGTGCACGCTGTGCTCCGACCGCGTCGGCGAGGGTCTCGAGCCCGCGTGTATCAAGGCGTGTCCGACCGGCTGCCTCAAGTTCGGCACAAAAGACGACATGAAATTCATCGCCGAGGAGCGCGCCAAACAACTGCGCGACAATTTCGGCATGCAAAAGGCCGGCGTCTACGATCCGCAATCCGTCGGCGGGACTCACGTGATCTATGTACTCCACGACGCCACCGATCCCGAGCGCTACGGCGGCCTGCCCAGCAATCCGCAGATCCCGTGGAGCTACACGGTGTGGAAGTGGCTGTTCAAGCCCGTGCTCGGCACGTTCGCCCTGTTCGGTTTTCTCGGCGTTATATTTCACTTCGTAACCTCCGGCCCGCGTTTGGCCCAACCCGAACCTCCAAAAAAGGAGGAAGCCAATGGCTAGCGGCGCGGTCCAGCGTTTCGACAACAAGGCTCGCGAGAGTTTCGAACGCGTCGGCCAAACCACCGTCTATCGCGGAGAATTGCTGCGCCACCCCGTGTACACGCGCGTGCTCCACTGGATGGTCGCGCTCTTTTTCTTCCTCGCGCTGTTCACCGGCTTCGGCATCTATCTCCCGTGGCTGTTCCGCTGGTTCACTCCCTTCTTCGGCGGCGGACCACTCAGTCGCGTCATGCATCCATGGTTCGGCGTAGGCTTCGTCTTCTTCTTCACATTGCAAGCCCTGAACTGGTTCCAGCCCATGATCTGGACCGCGGCCGATTCCCGCTGGATGCGCCACATGCACAAGATCGTCAGCGGCGAAGCGAAAATGGATCCGCCCGACACCGGCTTCTTCAACGCCGGACAGAAAATTCAGTTCTGGGAGATCGTCGGCGGCTGCGTCGTGTACCTGATCACCGGCATCATCCTGTGGGCGGGTGCAAGAACCTTCGGAAGAATCTCGGTCGCCATCAGCTACGTTATCCACGACATTTCCGCCCTCATTATGCTCGGTGGGATCTTCATCCACATCTACCAGAGCACGTTCGGCGAGCCCGGCACATTCCAGTCGATGGTTCGCGGCGCGGTAAGCGAAGCCTGGGCCTGGACCTTCCATCCCGCCTGGTACAAGCAAGTCACCGGACGCGACCCGGAGCAGGCCTGCGAAGAAGCGCGCCGCCAAATGAACAGCGGCAAACCGTAGCAACGAGCGGCGGAGCAACAATATTTATCCAGTTCGCATGACCCGCAACGTTTCGGATTCTCCCGCTGCTTAAAGCCGTTCTCAATCCCGGGACCTGGAGACTACCTCTAACGCTTTACTTGCACGGCAGAAACATCCGTCCTCGCTCGGCTGAACACGAACTGCAGATTCCATTCCCTGGCCCCAGACTCATTGGCTTGTACCGGAGAAAACTTCCAACCACTGGCAGCTTCCAATGCGACGCGCGAAAAATATTTGCTCGGCCCGGCAGATTCAAGCTTCGCCTTCGCCACGTTGCCAGCGGCATCCACGTCAACTTTTACTCGAACCTTGATCTTGCCTTGAATCGTGCGGTGCGCGCTCGCCGAAACCTGCGGCATTACCCGCTGCACAATACCGCTCTGATTGTCAGTCTTCGTCGGCGCCTCTTCATCGCCGCCCGCCTCTCCCGGAGTCGTAGGACTCGACTTTCGCTCCGGCCGTGTCGGGACCTGCGCAGGCCGGGAGTTGTCGGCGGCCGCGCTCTGTTGAGCTTGCGTCGATGGCACTTCCGCCGGCGGTCCCGAAGGTTTCGGTCTCGCAATGAAAAAGACGGCAACCGCAACCACCGCCGCCAACCCCAGAAAGTAGGGCCACTTCGAAGCAGCTTTCTGCTGAGTCGCGATCGCTGGCGCAGAAGCAATTTTTTCAGCCAGCGCTGACGTGGGCGCTGGTCCCGACCTCTCCGTCTGCAAACGATCAACGATCTCCGCAATCGTCCATCGCTTCCCCGCCTCAACCTGCAAGGAGTGCCCTGCGATTTCTCGGAATGGGTCCGGCACCGCCGCCGGTACTTCCGGTGCGCTCGGCCGTGCGCGGTCCCAAGCCGGCAGGTGCTGGGTCAGCGCCTCGACCAATGTCATTCCCAACTGCCAAACGTCGGCAGCCGTCGAAATCACTCCCGTCGCCGCTTCTGGCGGGTCGTAGGCGCTCGTCGTCCGCATGCTGGGGCTCCTCTCGCCCGCCACGCTCAGAGCGTCGCTCGACAGCTTCACCTGATCTCCGATGGCCAGAATGTTTGAAGGTTGAATGTGTCCATGCACGAATCCCTTGTCGTGCACATATTGCAAAGCACGCAGAATTGGAGGCAGCATCCCGCGCGTTTCCTCTGCCGTCAGCGCCCGCTCCGGCAGAATTTGCGAAAGATTTTCCTCCGCGTACTCCTCCACGACATAAAGCAGCGCCCTGCCATCCAGTTCGCAGTGTCCCGCCTCAAAAATACGAATCAGACTCAGATTGCTCAGTTCGCGAGCCGCCTTCCATCGCAGCAGTTGCTTCTCGGCGTCCGCCGCGTCGGCGGAAATCAGCTTGATGGCGGTCTTCTCGGAATCGCCGGCACTCCTTTGTGTGACGAACACGGCACCGTGATCGGAACCACCCAAATAACTTTGTAAGGGAAATTTCCCCGCGACGGTGCGACCCTCCCATTGCTTCCAAGTCTCGCTCATGTCGTCTCGCTCATATCCGAAGCCTTGATAGCTCGCTATTGTATGCGCCTATGAGCGCCACCGGCCAAAAACAGTCGACGCGGAAGTTCAACGTGATATCCATGTGCGCTCCCCGCAAACATTCTTCGCAGCGCTTTACAATATCCTTATGGCTACTGTCCCCTCCGAAATCCACGGCCAGCGTTACATCAGCCTGGCTACTTTCCGAAAGAGCGGCGTTGCCGTGTACACGCCCATCTGGTTTGCCGAGGACGACAACAAACTCTACTTCATGACCAACAGTAAATTGGGAAAGTGCAAGCGCATCCGCAACAACCCGCAAGTCAAGATCGCGCCCTGCACCATCCGCGGAAAAATCACCGGCCCTGAATTCTCCGCGACCGTCCGTTTTCTGCGACCGGAAGAGTTTGCCCGGGCCCGCCAGGCGATCAACCGAAAATACTGGCTTGCCCGTGTTCCATTGCTTTGGCGCAACACCGATACCTACTTCGAAATCACGCTTGCATGAATAGGCCGGCATGAGCACATCTCTGCCAACGGGCTTTCCGCCGGCCACAGTGAGGAGTTTCCAATTCGGGAAGATTACGACAGCACCATAGGGCGCATGACATTTACGCTGGCTCCCCCGCCCTGTTACCATCGAGTGTTGTCCTAGGCCCCTGCGTATTTCTTAACGCAAGTAAAATTTCTTCTGGAGGCACCATGGCCGTAAAAGTTGGCATTAATGGATTTGGACGCATCGGACGCAACGTTCTCCGCACCGCGCTGGCCGACAAGAACATCGACTTCGTCGCGGTTAACGATCTCACCGATCCGAAGACTCTGGCCCACCTGCTCAAGTACGACTCGATCCTCGGCAACCTGCCCAACAAAATCATCGCCGGCACAGACAGTATTTCGATCGACGGCAAGATCATCAAGGTGTTCAAGGAAAAAGATCCCTCTGCCCTGCCCTGGGATTCCGTCGGAGCTCAGATCGTCATCGAGTCCACAGGAAAGTTTACTGACGCCAACGAAGCGAAAAAGCATCTGCGCGGCTCCGTGAAGAAAATCATCATCACCGCCCCCGCGAAGAACGAAGACTTCACCGTTGTTCTCGGCGTGAACGAAGAGAAGTACGATCCTGCCAAGCACAACATCGTCTCGAACGCTTCCTGCACCACGAATTGTCTGGCCCCGATCGCCAAGGTGATCAACGACAATTTCAAGATCGTCGCCGGCACCATGACCACCATCCACTCTTATACGAACGATCAGGTGATCCTCGACTTCCCGCACAAAGATTTGCGCCGAGCCCGCGCGGCCGCGATCAACATGATCCCAACCTCGACCGGCGCCGCCAAAGCGCTCAAGCTCGTCATTCCCGATCTGGCCGGCAAAATCGACGGCTTCTCGATACGCGTACCCACGCCCAACGTCTCGGTCGTCGACCTCGTCGTCTGGGTAGAAAAAAAGACGACTAAAGAAGAAGTTAACGCCGCCCTGAAAAAAGCCTCCGAGTCAGGCCCGCTGAAGGGCTACCTCGGCTTCGAGGAGAACGAACTGGTTTCGTCCGATTTCAAAGGAGACGCCCGCTCCTCCATTGTCGACGCGCACATGACGCTGGCAGTCGGCGGCAACTGCGTCAAGGTGATTTCGTGGTATGACAACGAGTGGGGATACTCCTGCCGTGTCCACGACCTGATCAACCTGATGGCGGCCAAAGGCCTGTAAATTAAATCGTCGTTCGCGATCCGGAGTCCGCTGTTCGTCGTTCGCTATTCGCTGCCCGCAAATCACTCTTAACAGGAGTGCGGCGCAACCGACACAGGACGAACAGCGGACGAAGAAGAACAAAGGTTTTGCGAACAACGAACGACGAACAGCGATAATTAGGTGCATTCATGTCCAAGCTTTCCATTCGCGATCTTCCTCTCAACGATCACCGCGTCTTCATGCGCGTCGACTTCAACGTCCCGCTCGACAACGGCCGCGTCATGGACGACACGCGCATTCGCGAAACGCTGCCCAGCATCGAATATGCTCTGCGCCACGGTGCGCGCCTCATCCTCGCCTCTCACCTGGGCCGTCCCAAAGGCAAGCCGAATCCAAAGCTGAGCCTCAAACCCGTCGCCGAGCGTCTGCGCATGC
>Ga0224555_1000231_pt1 | contig 83112 bp, 90 predicted proteins | sample 714S23034metaG_FD_180687 | JGI IMG/M metagenome (GOLD analysis project Ga0224555, IMG submission 180687) | Peat soil microbial communities from Stordalen Mire, Sweden - 717 S2 30-34 | ecosystem: Environmental > Terrestrial > Soil > Wetlands > Peat | place: Sweden: Norrbotten County, Stordalen... | reverse complement strand
CTCCACCAATTCCCACTGTTCGTCTGTCAGTTCCCAACGGCCTGTCATCCCAGTCCGCAGAGACGCCTTGAGCAACTCCAGTTTCGCAGAAATCGGGGCCAGAAATGTTTATGAGATAGGTTCTAGAGTAGAGGAACTTCGTTCCATGCGGTCGCTGCTTAGTGTACGGCAGGTCGCCAACATCCTCGGCAGTTGCATCGCCACAGTACGCCGCTACGCGGCCAGCGGCAAACTGGCTTATGTCCGCATCGGCAACCGGCTCCGGTTCGACCCATCCGTGGTCGCGGCCTTTCTTGATAGTCGGTCTTCGGAGTAGCGGACCTTAAAAATATAGGCCGGAGGCTCTTGCTCCCGGCCTACGTATAGAAATCACATCAAACTGTAATCGAGTGAGTCTGCCCCATCCCCGCAAATGAGTTGTTGACCTTCAGCCGAGTTTTTTCACTTTTATCATCGCCACCAGCTAGGTAGCGGAGTGTGGTGTCAAGGCTGGAGTGGCGGAGCCAACGTTGTATGGTACGTGCAGGGACACCGGCCTCATGATGCATAGTGGCAAAGGTTTTGCGGAACCTGTGTAACCCCCAGTGATGGCACATCGCTTTGTCCTTGCAGCACTGACCAGCACGGTTGTAACAACATCCACAGTTCAGGCCATACCGAAATGCCAGACGCTGGAGTGTGCGGAGCATATGACCGTTCGGCTTGCCGTCAGGCAGGGGGAAGATGAGCCGCGTGTCAGGGTATCGTTTTCGCCGAGCCTGAAGGAGGGCAACGAGCGAATCTGGAATCGGGATAGAACCTTCTTCCTTGTCTTTCGGCGTGAACCCTAAATCGAACTTTTCGGTGACCTTGAAGGATTTGCCGTTGAAGTCCACGTCCTTCCACACGGCGAACATCGCTTCCTGTTCCCGAACTCCGGTACCGAGGAGGAACTGAAACAGTTCAAACTCCTCCTGATTTGCCGCAGCGAACAGCCGCTGCAAGTCCTCGATGGTGTACGCCTCAACGGTTTTCTCCGTGAACTTCACGCGGTCGGTTTTGAGCATCGGCCATGCGAGGTCGAAGTGTTTGAAGAATGTTTTGAGGAAGGCGAGGCGGTTGGCGATGGTGCGGGGTGTGAGGTGGGCATCCCGGAGCATGTTTGTGTACGCGAGTACATCTTGGCGCGTCATTCCCTCGATGGTGTGGGCCCTGCACACCTTGGAAAATCCTTGGAGAGCGATGCTGTAGGCAAGATGGGTCTTCTTAGACTTGCCACGCTTTACCTCGGACAAGTACAGCTTGACGGCCTGGGGAAAGTCCCGGCCTAATGCCGTGGGCTTCTCGGGCTCTGGTGCGACCGCAAACGGTTCAGGGCTGGAGACAGCCATGCGGCGGAGAGCCGCCTCTTGGTTGATGAGGGCAACCTGAGCCTCATCGGCGTAGCGGCCAACGGCCTTGGCCTTCTTTTTGGTTCCGATGTACCAGAACAGGGTGTAGGTTTCTCCTTCGGGCAGGTCAGTGAGCCGTTTTCCCGGCTTCCGATACCCTAACTTGGAGCGAATGTAGAGTTTTGCTATACGATTTCTCATTTCAGTTCTCCTTAAAAGGAAATACTGAGAAATCGAGATTTTTAACGAAAATAGTAACAAGGTATAGTAACGCTTGATGTAAACCCTTTAGAATCAAAGTCTGGCGGAGAGAGTGGGATTCGAACCCACGGTACCCGTTAAAGTACACACGCTTTCCAAGCGTGCGCCTTAAACCACTCGGCCATCTCTCCGCGGGTGGTGCGCCTTCTTGAATCTACCACACCTCGCAGGATTGACTGCATGCTATTGGAAATAAAATAGATGCTCATTGACCCTGGAGCAAACGATGCGGAATCGCCCGATTCGTGAGCATCCAGGCCCAATGCCAAAAGCCCCTCGGGGCCTTTCCGCGGCTTTCCCGCTCCCAGCCTGCCGTCCGCAATGATGCTGGAGCCTCAATTCGGCAGTTGACTCTTCTCTCAATTTGCTGTATCTCTACGATAGGTGATGGAATCCGCCTTTAACCGTCTTCCGAAATGGAAAGACTGATGACTCCTACATTCTCGTGGGGGTTTCTCTATTTTCAGCATCCATAAGACCGAACTCGGGCATTCAGGCGGAGCTTCCCCGAGCGTCCACAAGGGCGCTGCCTCTTGCTCCCACCCAGGTTTTTACTCCCTCCCCTGTTTCTTCCCCTGTTTACTGACAGCTTCAGGCCCCATTTCCGGCCATGATGCTGGCTGGGAAACGGTTGCCGAGCGGGTTCTATCCAGTCCCAGCCCCCACTTTACAGTCCTGATTTACGGCCAAGGAGCAGCATGTCCCATTCGCTGAAGTCCACTTTTGCGCGTGAGCGCCCCAATGCGTTTGCCGATAGTTTGACGGAGCATTTTCGCACCGCCCGCTATGTCTTTCTGACGGCGGCGCCCCTCGGCATCCTCGTGGGCCTGGCGATCGCGGCCTATGACTGGGCGGTCAATGAGCTGCTCTGGAAGACCTTTACCGTCCATTGCTCGCCGATGGTTCTCTGCCTGCTGCCCATGGCCGCCATGGTGCTGGCGGGCGCCATCATGAGCATCTTCCGGGTGAAGTCCTCGTCGATGGCCGATGAAGTGGTGCGGGCCTATCATCGCCCCGATCAGCAGATCGATTACAAGTCGGCCTTGCCTAAATTGGGGCCTCGCTGGCCACCATGGGATTTGGCGGGAGCGCCGGCATGGAGGGCGCGAGCAAATGGATGGGCGGGACCATCACATCCTACCTGCAAGGCAAGATCAACAAGAATCCGCGTCTGAGTTTATTCCATGGCAAGGCGGAGACTACCCTGATGGTGGGCGCCGCGGCCGGCATCGCGGCCATTTTCCGCGCGCCGCTGACGGGCGCCATCATGGGCATCGAATCGCCTTACAAGCACGATCTTGCCCATGAAGCCCTGATTCCAGGATTGGTCGCCGCGGCCACCAGCTACGCCACCTTCAGCTTTCTTCGTCCGAATACGCCCTACTTTCCGATCCATTTCGTCTATCACATCAACATTCGCGATCTCTTTCTGTGCCTGCCGGTCGGCATTCTGGGGGGACTCGCGTCGCACCTGTTTCTAGCCCTGCTGTCGAGGACGAGAAAGCGATATAACGGCTGGACCGCGCCGCGCATCTGCAAGAACTTCGTGGGCGGCGTGCTGATCAGCGCCATCGCGCTGCTTACGCTCTATCTGATCCATTCACCCGTCACTCTGCAGGCGGGACTTCCGCTGGCCAATCAGCTGCTCAACGGCAAGTACGTCCTCTGGATGTGCCTCTTCCTTTTCGTGGCCAAGCTGCTGGTGACCGTATTCACCTTTGGCATGGGCGGCGTGGGCGGCTTCTTTGTGCCTTCGGCCACCATTGGCGCGGCCCTAGGAGCCTGTTGCGACGCCATGCTCCACCCCAGCCAGCCGGGACTCTTCACCTTGATTGGAATTGCGGCCTTCACCGGCGCCAGTTACAACAGCCTGCTGTTTGCCGCGGTCTTCATCGCCGAGGCCACCGGCAGCCCCGCCCTGGTTGTTCCCGGCCTGATTGCATCCTCGATGGCCTTCCTGGTGGCGGCGGGCATTTCGAATTCGGAGTCGCAGCGCGCCCACCGCAATACCGACGAGGGAAAACTCTCAACCATGCCATGCAGCGATTGGATGTCCCGCCGCATCGTGGTGGCGTCGCCCGGGGAAGCGCTGGCGCACTTTTATGACCGGGCCATCATGGAACACACCTTCGATGAACTGCCGGTGGTCACAAAGGATGGAACGTACCTGGGCATGGCGGCCATGAAGTCGCTGCGCCTGATTCCTCGCGAACAGTGGGCCACACTGCATGTCACCGCCATCATGGACAGCCATGCCCGCACCGTTTGCTCCTATCACTCGATGAAAATCGTCGAGCAGGAACTGGCGCACGGCGCGTACGACTATATTCCAGTCGTCGATCCGGCAACGGACCGGCTCATCGGAATTCTCTCGGCCAGGGATGTCCTGCGCGCGCGCGTACAAGCCAGCGAGAGCGCGCAGACAGTGCGCGCCGATGAACTCAAATCAGGATTGCCTACATTTTCAAACCACAAGGAGGAATAGTGGAAAAGCATTTCAGTCCAATTTCCGCACTGCGCATCTATCTTCGCCGCGGCGACGTCAAGAAGAGTCAACGCTGGTGGCAAAGGCTCGTCGAGACGCCGCTTTCCACTTATCTTGTGCAGGCGGCGATGAAAACCGGGGTCGCCCATGCGGCGGTCAACCTGTCGCAGATCGGCTACACGCGCGACGCCAGCCGGGTCAGCTACGACAACGGGGAGACTCCGGTCAATACGCTGCCGGTGTGCGTGGAGCTGCTGGCTCCCAAGCGCCTGCTGGAGCAATTCATCCGGGAACAGGCCCGTCATCTGAAGAACACTACGCTGGTTCTGGTCGATGGCGTGCACATAGCGGATTTGTTTCTTCATGAGGTCGAGGAATCCATCGACCAACACCAGCATTCGGTGGAGTACATCCGTGGCGCCGATGGCAAGACCGAGCTCGAAGTGGAGCTGGTGGACGCCAGCGAGGACGAGGAAGCCTCCGACGAGGAAGCGACTGCGGAAACGCCGGTTTACGCAGAGCCAGAGGTGCGGGAAGAAAGCAGCAATGCCCTGGCTTGAAGGAGGGCTTGCGGCACAACGAAGTAGACAGCGCTGTTACCATCGGGGCCAGAAAAGGCCGCACCGGTCGGGAACCTCCCTGCCCCGAAGGGGTTTCTGTCCTTATGTCCGGGCTGCTCCGGCTCCGCTCTAAAGCATTTTCGATGATAGTGTAAGGTCTGGGTGCCCCATCCTCGCCGCGTTTTTGTTTTTGCGGCTAGGGTGGGATAGCACGATGCACGCCATACAGGAACGCTGGAAATGTTCTAGAAATAGCGCTTCAGTTTGAGAATTTGCGACTCGAAGCCGTACCAGAGCGCGGTGGCCAGCGCGGTGGAGGCCGCCAGACGGAAGGCCACGATGGCCAGATTGCCGGCCATGCCGTAGCGGTTCATGCGCAGATCGAACCAGCCAAAGTAGATGAAGACCGAGATGTGGATCATGTAAAGGCCGTAGCTGATGCGGCCATAAAAGGCCAGAGGCCCGCGGCGCAGCAGGGCGTGGAGCGGGTTGCGGGCGCCGGTCGAGGCGATCAGGGCCAGGACCGTCCCGGTAAAGCCCACCGCCAGCGCGGAATCGAGAAACGACGTTCCGCCGGCCACGGTGGCCGCGGTCGTCATGCCCACGGCGAAGGCTCCCAGGCCGATCCAGAGCCAGACGCGGCGGCTCAGGGGAAGCGTGAAGATTCCCAGGGCCAGCAGGCTGCCCAGGGCGATTCCGTCCAGTTTGATGAGTGTGTGGGTGCACAAGCCCCAGATCCAGACCGGGTTCAGATGGCGCAGCAGCGGGGAGCAGACCAGCGCGGCAAACAGAACGCTCGCCAGCATCCACGGTCGGCGCAGAAAGCGCACCAGCGGCGCCCAGAGGAGGTAATACTGCTCCTCGATGGCCAACGACCAGGTGGGGCTGATGGCCGGGGGCAGCGTTAGGTGAAAGAGATTCTGAACAAAGAAGATGTACGCCAGCCAGGGCGCGGCCTTTACCGCGTCCGTCACCGTGGGGCCGATGAACCAAGGCGCGTTGAGGTAAACCACCACCAGCACCAGCACATAGACCGGCCAGATGCGTAGCGCCCTGCGCCCATAGAAGTTGTGAAAGTAGCGGGGCTTCTCCCGCGCCTCCAGCAGGATCGAGGTAATCAGAAATCCGGAGAGCACAAAAAAGAGATTGACGCCCGACCATCCCCATAGGCTGGCGTCGTGCATCCATGTGCCCTCCAGGCGCGGATGGCAATGGTAGACGACCACGCCCAGAACCGCGAGGCCGCGCAGCCCTTGCAGTTCCGGGATGTAAGAGGGGAGCCAGGTTGGGCGTTGAATGGGCAAGGAAATTGAGTCAGTCAGTTCGCCGGTTCGCGAATTGGAAAATCAGAAAGTCAGTGAGTGATAGGGCCAGCCAGAAGCATTTTCAGGATTGCCGCAGAGTCGCCAGGGGCATTCACTCAACGGCTGTTTTCCGCCTTCTACCTATCCTGAAAATTCTAGAGTTGGCGAGGAGGTCTCGCACGGCGAAACCTCCTCCAGTCGGCAAGTCAGCGAGTCAGCCCCAGCGGGAGGCGCCCTACCCGGCGGCCAATTGCTTGGCTCGCTCGGTGGCGCGCATCACGGCCTTGATGAGGGCGACGCGCAGGCCGCCTTCCTCGAGTTCCAGAATGCCGTCGATGGTGCAGCCGGCCGGGGTGGTCACGGCGTCCTTCAAGAGGGCCGGATGGTAGCCGGTTTCGAGCACCATCTTGGCGGCGCCGAGGGTGGTTTGCGCGGCCAACAGCGTGGCCGTCTCGCGCGGCAGGCCTACCTTCACGCCCGCCTCGGCCAGGGCCTCGATGATGATGTAGATGTAGGCCGGGCCGGAGCCGGAGAGGCCCGTGACGGCGTCCATGTGCTTCTCGTCGACCACCACGGTGCGGCCCACGGTCTCGAAGATGCGCTCGGCCAGCTCCATCTGGTCGTCGCGGACGAAGCGTCCACGGCAGAGGGCGGCGGCTCCGGCTCCCAGGGCGGCGGGCGTATTGGGCATGGCGCGAATCACCGCGATCTCCATGCCCGCCATCTCTTCAATGGCGCGCGTTTTGACCGAAGCCGCGAAGGAGACCAGCGTCTTGGAGGGCGTCAGCGCAGGGGCAATCTCCTTCATCAGGGCCGGCACCTGGAAGGGCTTGACGCCCAGCAGAATCAGGTCGGATTGGCGCACCGCCTCCAGGTTGTTGGTGGTCACGTCCACCCCCCACTGCGTGCTGAGGGCCAGGGCGCGCTCGGCGTGGCCCACGGTGGCATGAATCTGCTCGGGAGCAAAAAGGTTCTGCTTCAAAAAAGCCTGCAACAGGATTCCGCCCATCTTGCCGGCGCCCAGAACGGCCACGCGGACCTGGGGCAACTGCGCGGGAACTTCGGTGGCCTCAACGGCTATCTCCGCCATGATTTTCCTTGTCTGAAATGAAAATGGTGGTGCAACTCTTCAGAATACTCGCATCGGAGTATATTTGTCCGGCCGGATGAGCGCCGCAGGGGGCCGGCGGAGGAGGAGGGCCGCTGCAATGAGCGGTTTCTCTGCGCTGAAGCCGCCGGGCAATTCTGAAGCCGCCAGGCGGCAGGGCCTGCCTCAGAAGCGGAAGAGGTTTCTGAGCAAAAAGAGCAGATTGGCCGGCCGCTCGGCCAGCCGGCGCATCAGGTAGGGGTACCAGTCACTGCCAAAGGGGAGGTAAACGCGCACGTTGTAGCCCTCCTGAATGAGTTTGCGTTGCAGGTCGCGGCGCACCCCGAAGAGCATTTGGAATTCAAAGCGGCTGGGGGCGATTTCCTGCCGGCTGGCGTAGCTTTTGATCGCGGCGATCATGGCCTCGTCGTGGGTGGCGAGGCCGTGGTAGACCCCGCTGTCCAGGAGCAGGCCGCTGAGCCTGATAAAGTTTGCGTCCACATCGGCCTTGCGCGGAAAGGCCACCTCGGGCGGCTCGTCGTAGGCTCCCTTGCACAGCCGCACACGCACGCCCTCAGCCACCAGTTGCTCGATGTCGGCCTGCGAACGGTAAAGGTAAGCCTGGACCACGGCGCCAATCGCGCCGCGCAGCTCAGGCCGCTCGTGGAGTCGCCGCACCAGCTCCAGCGTCGCCTGCGTCCGCGACGAGTCCTCCATGTCGATGCGCACAAAGCCAGCCGTCGCCCGGGCATGACGGACGAGGCTCTCGATGATGCTCTCCGCCAGCGATGGTGACAGGTTCAGCCCCATCTGCGTCAGTTTCACGCTGATGTTGGCGTCGAGTTGGCGCGCGGCGATCTCATCCAGCAACTGGTGGTAGACCTCGGCAGCGGCCACGGCCTCGGCCTCCGAGGTCACGCTCTCACCCAATGAATCCAGGGATACGGCCATGCCCTGCCGGTTGAGGGCCTCGGCCACGCGCAGCGCATCGCCGATCTCCATGCCGGCCACAAACCGGGAGCTGAACCGCAGTCCCAGGCGGGTGCGTTCGCTCCAGCGGCGCAGCAGCCGGTTGCGGGAGAGTGCGATCAGGGTAGAGCGCAGAACAGGCATTTGTGAGCCTTCCGCAGCAGCCACGGCTTGCTGGCCGCTCGCCGGAAGAACCAGTTTCGCACAACAAAGCGGGGGCGGAGTTCATCGCCGCGCTGAGGCGGCTCAGAGGTTTTCACGGAATGCGCGCACAACTTCATTGAAGAAGGCTGCCGTTCGCTACGGCCCCAGGTAAAGCTCCACGTCGGGCGGCGAAAAGTTCAGGGTGTGCGCCTTGGGGTCATAGTCGATGTTGAGCGCCTTGCTCTTGCGCCCATTGATCAGCACGGCCATCAGCAGCACGTTGCCGTACATACGCGCCGCCACAATCTTGTGGCTCTGAATGGCGCCATACTCGTTGTCCGAGCTTTGCGAACTCCAGTCCTGCTGGAAGCGCGCGAAGGTGTAGGGGCCGCTCTGGGCCGGATGCTGTTGCCAGTTCTTGTCATGAATCCAGATGCCGTAGGCGGTGTCGAGGTCGTTTCTCTCGACCGCGGTCAGGAAGCGGTTCACGGCCATTCTTCCCCGCAGGTGGTTGTTCCAGCTCCAGGGCCAGTCCACCGGGCGGCCGGCCACCAGCCACCAGCCCACAAACAGCGCCACGAGCAGCCCCGCCGTGCTGTAGAGCGTCACAACTCGGCGGCGTTCGCGGGCGTAGTCAAAAGCGGGTGCGTCGAGCAGGGTCATGGGGCGGACTCCTCGAAAAACAGGGATCAGGGGTCAGAGATCAGGGATCAGTGCCCTGGCTATTACAGGATAAACCGGTTTCCCGTTCTTCTTCAGGCACCGGAACCTGACACCGGAACCTGATTGCAGAAAACGGGAGAAGTTTACGAACTCCGAGGCCGAAATCTTTGCTTCCCTTCCGCTGCCTCAGGAGTCTGACCCCTGTTCCCTGTTCCCTGTTCCCTGTTCCCTGTTCCCTGTTCCCTGTTCCCTGTTCCCTGTTCCCTGCCTTTCTACTCTTCCCGGCTATAGGTCGTCCGGCTCTTCTCGGCGTGGCGTTCCAGAGCCAGTTCGATCAGCCGTGTAATCAGCTTCCGGTAGCCGAGCCTGGTGGCCTCCCACAGCTTGGGGTACATGCTGATGCGGGTAAAGCCGGGCATGGTGTTCACCTCGTTCAGAAAAATGCGCCGCCTGCCCTCCGGCTCCATCAGGAAATCCACCCGCGCCAGGCCTGTCAGATCGCAGGCCTGGAAAGCGGCGACGGCCATCTGCTGAATCTGCTTCGACTCGGTCTTGCTCAGCTTGGCGGGAATCACTGGCACCGAACCCTCGGAGAGGTACTTTGCCTCGTAGTCGTAGAACTCCTTGCCGGGAACGATCTCGCCCACCACGCTCGCCTTGGGGTCGTCGTTGCCCAGCACGGCAACCTCGAACTCGCGGGCCTTGGATTTTTTCCCGCCCACGCCCTCTTCCACCACCAGCTTGCGGTCGTACTTGGCGGCCAGATCGAGCGCCGGCCCCAGTTCCTTGCGGTCATGAGCCTTCGAAATGCCCACCGACGAGCCCAGGTTGGCCGGCTTCACAAAAACCGGGTAGCGCAGCGCAGCCTCGATCCGGGCGACGGCCTTGCGCGGCGAGCTTTCCCACTCGGCCCTGAGCAGCGTTACGTGCCGGACCAAGGGAAGTTTGGACTGGGCAAAGAGCCGCTTCATTACGTCCTTGTCCATGCCCGCCGCCGAGCCCAGCACGCCGGAGCCGACGTAGGCGATCCCGGCCAGCTCGAAGAGCCCCTGGATGGTCCCATCCTCGCCAAAGGTTCCGTGCAGAATGGGAAAGACCACGTCCAGGCATTGGCTGTCCAGGCAAGACTGGCCGCTCTGTGCCGGGTCAGCCTCACCCGGGCTCAACTCTGCCGGTCCAGAGCCCTCCAGCAGCCCCTGCGCAGCCCCCGAGGTCAGCCAATGCCCGGCCTTGTTGATGCCAATCGGCACCACCTCGAACTTCCTGCGATCAATCGCCTTCAAAATCGAAGCCGCCGAGAGCAGCGAAACCTCATGCTCGCCGCTCCGCCCGCCAAAAAGAATCCCCACCCGCAGTTTTTTTGCCATTGCAGTTGATTTTAAACGCCCTCGCCTTCAATCGCGATGGGTAGCGCGCCGTGGGCGCAATGGCCCTGATGGCAAATCACTCCCACTCGATGGTGCCCGGCGGCTTGGAGGTGATGTCGTAGACCACGCGGTTGATCCCCCGCACCTCGTTGACGATGCGGCTGCTGATGCGCTTCAGCACCTCGCAGGGCAGCGGCGTCCAGTCGGCGGTCATGCCGTCCTCGGAGTGCACGGCGCGCACCGCGCAGGTGTAGGCGTAGGTCCGCTGGTCGCCCATCACGCCCACGCTCATCACCGGCAGTAGCACGGCAAAGCTCTGCCAGATCGAGGAATAAAGTCCGGCAGCCTTGATCTCGGCGACCACGATCTCGTCGGCCTCCTGAAGCAGCGCCACGCGCTCCGGCGTCACCTCGCCCAGAATGCGCACCGCCAAGCCCGGCCCTGGAAACGGCTGCCGGCCCAGAATCTCCTCCGGCATTCCCAGGTCGCGGCCGATGCGCCGGACCTCGTCCTTGAAGAGGTCGCGCAAGGGCTCGATCAGCTTCAGCTTCATCCCCAACGGCAATCCGCCCACATTGTGGTGGCTCTTGATCGTCTGGCTGGGGCCTTTGACGCTGCTGGACTCGATCACGTCCGGGTAAAGCGTTCCCTGCACCAGCCAGTCCACCCCGCCCGTCTGCTGGGCGATGCGGTTGGCCTCGTCGTCGAAGACGGCGATGAACTCGGCGCCAATCCGCTTGCGCTTGGTCTCCGGGTCGGTGACGCCGGCCAATTGATTGAGAAACCGCTCACTGGCGTCCACCGCGACCACGTTCAGGCCCAGTTTGTCGCGCATATTCTTCTGGACAGTCTCGAATTCATTCTTGCGCAGGACGCCGTTGTTGACGAAGATGCAGGTCAACTGGCTGCCGATGGCCCTGTGCACCAGCACGGCGGCCACCGACGAATCCACGCCGCCGGAAAGCCCGCAGATGACGTGGCCCTTGCCGACCTTCTCGCGGATCGCGGTTACAGTTGTTTCAATGAAGTGCGCCGGGGTCCAGTCGCCGCGCGCGCCGCAGATGGCAAAGACAAAATTCTTGATCAGTTGCGGCCCCAGCGGCGTGTGGTGCACCTCGGGGTGAAACTGCACGGCCCAGATGCGGCGCTCCTCGTTGGCAATCCCTGCCAACGCATTGTCCGTGACCGCGGTGCGATGGAAGCCGGCGGGCAGCTCGAGAGCCTCGTCGCCGTGGCTCATCCAGACGGCCAGCGTGGGTGGAAGCCCGGCGAACAATGGCGTCGAGCCGTCCTCGATGGCGACCTCGGCGTGGCCGTACTCGCGCTTGTCCGCCGAGCGCACCTTGCCGCCCAGATGATGTACGATGAACTGCAATCCGTAGCAGATGCCGAGCACCGGCACGCCCAGTTCGAGCAGTTTGGGGTCGGCCGCCGGAGCGTCCGCGTCGTAAACCGACGAGGGCCCGCCGGAGAGCACAATCCCCAGCGGCCGGAGCGCCTGAATCTCACTGAGCGGCGCCGTGCAGGGCAGCACCACGGAAAAGACGTTCTGTTCGCGGATGCGCCGCGCAATCAGTTGCGTGTACTGCGAACCAAAATCGAGAATGACGATCGTTTGAGTGAGCACGATTCAAGTGTGGCAGGGGCACGGGCCGGATGTAAAGACAGCCTTGCAATATCAGTTTTCCGGCGACCATGCAACAATAACGGGTATAGTATTTTGGACTGGAGCCGTATTTTCATGACCGTCGAAGAAATCCGTCAAGTGTTGGAAGGCCTGCTCGCCCCCGAGATGCGGGAGATCCATTCCCGCCTGGATGCCATGGAAGAAATCAGCCGCGTACGCTACGAGAGCATTGCACAGCGCCTCGACCACATTCAGCAGTCCTTCGCCTTCGACAAGCGCATCTCCGACCTCGAAGCCAGCAAGAGACGCTCGGCCCAGTAAACCTCTGTACCGGCTTCATCCGCATGGCGGGGCCATCCGAAGAAGCGGACAAGCCGGCAAGGGGGCTGGTTCCGCATCTGGGCTGGCCCGCGCACTATGGCCCGCTTACCGTAAATGGATGAGGCGCCCTCCGAGGCTTGCCGGTTCGATCGGTTCGCCCGTCTCCCCCGCCCTTGCATGGTATGCTGCGCTGGGATGGTCAGGGCTGAATCCCCGGCCTGCTATAGTTCCACTCGCTGAACGGGTTTTTAAGAGGCTCGCTCAAGATGCTCGTCGAACTGCGCGCGGAAAACTACGCCGTCATCGATCACGCCATCGCCGTCTTCGGCCCTGGGCTGAACCTGCTCACGGGCGAGACTGGCGCGGGCAAATCCATCCTAGTGGACGCATTGGCTCTTCTCATGGGGGGTAAAAGCTCGGCAGAGCTGGTCCGCCATGGCGCCGACAAGGCCATCCTCTCCTGCGTCTTCGAGTCCACCCCCAGCTCCGAGGCGATCCTCGAAGAAAACGGCATCGACTCGGGCGGCGGCGAGGTCATCCTGCGCCGCGAAATCCTCTCCACCGGCAAGGGCCGCGTCTTCGTCAACAACCAGCCGGCCACCGTCGCCGTCCTCCGTCAGCTCGCCCCCGAACTGGCGTTGGTCCACGCGCAGAGCGAAACCCGTTCCAGCTTCGACCAGGCCCAGCAGCGCGCCCTGCTCGACCGCTTCGGCGGCCTTTCAACCGAAGCCGTCTCCGAGGCCCACCTGAGCTGGCGCGCCGCTTCCGCCAGACTCGACGAACTCGTCCAGGGCGAGCAGGACCGCCTGCGCATGGTCGATCTGTGGAGCTATCAGCAGAAGGAGATCGAGGCCGCGCATCTCGTCGCCGGCGAGGACGAGGCTCTGGAGACCGAAAAACGCGTCCTGGCCAACTCCGAAAAGCTCTACGCCGCCGCCATGGGAGCCTTCGATCAGCTTTATGAAGGCGGCGCATCGGCCGAGGGCGCCCTGCGCTCCGCCCTGCGCAACGTCGAGGAGCTGGCCCACTACGACGCGCGCTTCACTGAGGCCGCGCAGCAGCTTACCGCGGCCCGCGCCACCATCGGCGACCTCAGCGCCAGCCTGCGCGACTACGCCGAGAGAATCGACGCCTCGCCCGAGCGGCTGGCCGAGATAGAAGACCGCCTGGCCCTGATCGACCGCCTCAAGCGCAAGTACGGCCAGACAGTCGCCGAGGTCATCGCCTTTGGCGAGGACGCGGCCCGCAAGCTGGCCGAGGTCGAGGACCGCGAAGAAATCCTCAAGGCGCTCGGCAAGGCTCTCGACGAGGCCGCCACGGCCTATCGCGCCGCCGCCTCTGCGCTCAGCGCCGAGCGCCAGGCCGCCGCCGTCAAGTTGGCCAGGCTGGCCGAGGCCCAGATCAACTCGCTGGCCATGAAGGTCCGCTTCGAGGTGGTGGTGCGCCCGGCAGGGGAAACTGTGCAAGCTGCGGGAGCATCCAGGCTATTCGCCGATGAACCCAAGGCTTTGAAAGGCCACGGGAACGCCTCCGATGAGGCCACTGTTTTGAAAGGGAACGGCTTCAGCCGTGCCGCAAATGGCGCAAAAACGGGAAGGGCTTTAGCCCCTGAGGGAAGTGCGGAATTGAAGGGTACGGGCTTTAGCCCGTACATTGGCTCAGCCAATTCAGCCGGGGCTTTAGCCCCCGAGGGGAATCTCTTCGAGGATTCAACCGCCCACTGGACCGCGCACGGCTGGGATCAAGTCGAGTACCGCATCTCGACCAACCCCGGCGAACCCCTCAAGCCCCTCGACGAGATCGCATCGGGCGGCGAAATGAGCCGCGTGATGCTGGCCCTCAAAGTCAGCGTAGAAGAGGGCGCGGCGAAGCCGAAGAAGAAGACGCCCACCCCCCGGACCCTGGTCTTCGACGAGATCGACATCGGCACTGGCGGCCGCGCCGCCGAGGCCGTCGGCCAGAAGCTCAAATCCCTTAGCCGCGGCCAGCAGGTCCTGTGTGTGACGCATCTTCCTCAAATTGCCGCCTTCGCCGACCAGCACTTTCTGATCGACAAGCGCGAATCCGGCGGCCGCACCAAGACCCAGGTTCGCCTGCTCGACGATCAGGCCCGCACCCACGAAGTCGCCCGCATGGTCTCCGGCGCAACAGTGACAGAAACCAGCCTCCAGCACGCTGCCCAGATGATCGCCGCCAGCCGGTAAGATCGAATGCCAATCGATTTTTCACTCTTGACGTCTTATACCATAGTAGGCATAATCGATAAATGAGGCAAAAACTCCGGCAGTTGCGCTGGATCGGTTCGTCCAAGAAAGACTTGCTGGCCATGCCGGATGAGGTGCAGCAGGGCTTTGGCTTTGCCTTGTATAACGCCCAGATCGGTTTGCTACACCCCGATGCAAAGCCGCTCAAGGGATTCGGCTCGGCGGGAATTCTGGAGATTGTGGAAGATTGGCGAGGCAACGCCTACCGGGCGGTCTATACGGTTCGCTTTGCGCAAGCGGTTTACGTCTTGCACTGCTTCCAGAAGAAATCGAAACACGGAATCGAGACTCCCAGCGCAAATATGGATCTGATTCGTAGGCGATTGAAGGAAGCCGAGGCACTGGCGAGAGGAGTTGAGCAATGAATAATTCCGAAGAGAGCACAAATGTATACGAGCAGTTGGGCTTTCCCGACGCCGAAGAGATGCTGGTCAAAGCACAGTTGGTCGCGAAGATCGGCGAGATTCTGCGCGAGCGTGGATGGAGCCAGCAGCAAGCGGCGAAGGTGTTGGGCCTGACTCAGCCCAAGCTCTCCAAGATGCTGCGCGGACAATTTCGCGGCGTCAGCGAGATGAAGATGATGGACTGTCTGCTCCGTCTCGGACGTACCGTCAAGATCGTGGTGGGACCCGGGACCGAGAGCACTGAAGACCGCATCGAAGTGGTGGCGGCGTAGAAGCCGGACGCACCAGCCCCGTCTTTAAAACCTGACGCGAAGATTCGCTTCTGTCCGGGGCGGGTTTCGGCCATCAGGAAGCGATGCCGGCGAAGTAATCGGCGACCTGCTGCCAGTTGTCGACGCGGATGAAGCCGGTAGCGGTGAGGTTGCGCGGCGCGGTGTAGAGCAGGCCCTGGCCCTGGAAGCGAAGAAGGTTTTTGGGCAGGTCGTCGATGAGATAGTCGGCGCGCAGAATGCTCTTGTCGCCGCAGAAGACGTAATGTGTGGGCGGAATGAAGGGGAAGTGGCGCTGCAGCCAGCGGTACTTGGGGCCGAGCGAGTTGGGCACGGCCATGGCTTGGGTGGCGATGAAGATTTCAAAGCGCGCGGAGAGGCTCTGGAGCACCTGCTGCGCGCCGGGGATCAGGGCCAGATCCTCGAAGAAGTCTTCTGCGTCCAGAAAGTCGCGAAGCTGCTGCTGGCGGTCCTGGGGCGCAACCTCCCACAGCCCCTTGCCGGCCAGGTCTTCGGGGGTAACCTCCTCGTCGAAGGTCTGGTTGTAGCGGCGGATGTGCTCACCCAGAGTGTCCGCCATGACCTCGTCCATATCCACACAGATGCGCTGCAAGCGTTCCCCCTCCCCGTTGCTGTTTTTAGGGTTTCCGTTATTTTTCAGGATTGCCGCAACCATTCAGGATTGTGACCGCCGTCCCGTTTGGCTGCCACTCAAGGCTGCCGCGCGGCTTGAGTAAAATCGCCGCTGCTTGCCGCTGCCGTACAAGATTGCCGTTGCCGCTCAGGCTGGCCGCCGTTCAAAACTGCCTCAACCACTCAGCGTTGCCGCCGCCCAAGAAAAGGTTAGCAGGGAAAGGGAGGGGAGCTCTACTCCTCCTCCGGCGCGGGTTTGGAGGATTTGCGCTTGGGCTTGGCCGCTTGCTGCTGCACAGTGTCGGCGGCCGGCGCCATTGACGGGTCCCAGTAGAGCAGGCGGGAGCAACTGTCGCAGGTGAGCAGCTCGCCCTCGCGGAGCTGGTTCCAGGTCTGGGGGCGGACGCCCATGCGGCAGCTGGTGCACTGCTGATTTTCCGCCCTCGCCAGTCCCGTGCCGCGAGAGGCGCAGAGGCGGTCGAAGCGCGTGAGCCACTCGGGGGCGATGAGCGGACGGAGGGCCTCGCGCTGGGCGGTGAGCGTGGCCAGATCGCGGTCGTACTCGGCCTGGCGGAGGGCGACGCGTTCGCGGGTCTTGTCCAACGCGGAGGCGAGCAACTCGATCCGGGCGCGGATGGCGGCCAGCGCAGACTCCTGGGCCTCGGAGCGTTCCAGGCTGGCAAATTCCTCATTCTCCAGGCGTTCGGCCTCGGCCTCGGCAAAGCTGACCTCATGCTCCATGGCTGCGGCTTGGGCGGGGGTGGTGATGGAGTCCTGCTGGGCGCGATAGCGGGCGGCTTTTTTGCGGTGGGCGTCAATCTCGCGATCGAGGCGGGTGCGGAGCGAGTCCTCGCGGCTGAGGACGTCGGAGGCCTCTGCCGCCTGACGCTCGGCCGTGGCCAGCGCGGCCTCGGCCTGGGCGATTTCCGCCGGCAAAACGCACGCGGCCTGGGTAAGCCGGGTACGTTCCAGTTCCACCGCTTGCAGCTTTACGAGGTTTTCAATGTGCTCTTGCATCCGTGCATTGAAGTCTACGGCATTTACCACCCATTAAGAAAATGGGGTGATGCAATCCCACGGCGAGGAGAGCCAATCGGGAGGCGGGTTTGACGCGAGAGCAGGCGGGCATCGCCGCGAGCCTTTGCGATCAGCTAACAGGCCTTTGGTGCAGTGGCTCGGCTGCATGACCGGCGGCTTCGCGGTGCGGATCGCCCAATTCACGCGGGCTCTGCCGTTTGCCTCGGGCACGGAGCAGTTGCACCGTCCCGCAGTTGGAACATCGCCAGGGGAAAAAGCCAAACAGTGGAGCTAGCCTTGTGCGCAGGAATCCTTCCCTCTTGATTCGGCGCATTCTTTGGCTCTGGCATTTCGAACACACCATGAGCATTCTCTCCATCAAATCAAAAGATAAGGCCTCGTTGGCCCATTATATCTCGTATCGGCATCTCGTATCGGCCAAAAATATTTATGCATCAACTGCTTTCGCGTTGAAAGAACTTGATGGGAACCGGCCGTCCAAGAAACGTGTACCCTGAAGACTGGAGTATGTCGATGCGTTGGATCACGGTTCTGGTTTGTTCAGTGGCGCTGGCAGGAGGGGTAGCCTCCGCAGCCGCGCACGCCAAACCCGTCAAGGCTTCGTCCTCAACGAACGCCACGCACCTGACGCTCCCCCCTGTGCCCAGAGAACTGTTGCCGAAGACGCTTGCCGGATGGGTGGCTATAGCGCCGCCGGCCAAGCTGGCTGAGGCGGCCCAGGCCGATCCGGCCAATGCGGCGTCCCTCAGGGAATACGACTTTACCGGCGCCGCGGTGGCCGCCTACAAGCGGGACGGCGAGACGCTGAAGCTGCGCGCGCTGCGCTTTCACGACGCCAGCGGAGCCTACGGGGCCTACACCTTCTATCGCCAGAGCGGCTGGCCCAGGGAGGAGATCGGCACGGGAGCCACATCGGACCACAACCGGGTGCTCTTCTGGGTGGGCAACACCGTGGTGGATGCGAATTTTTCTCACATTGGCGCCATGTCGGCCGCGGAGTTGCGCGAGCTGGCCGGCCGGCTGCCCGCGCCCGAGGGCGGAGCGGCGCTGGCGCCTCCCATCCTGGCCAACCTGCCCAAGGCCAATCTCGCGGGGCAGACCACGCACTATGCGCTGGGACCGGCGGGCTATGCTGGCGGGGGCGGAGTGCTGCCGCCGGAGCTGGTGGGCTTCGATCGCGGAGCCGAGGCCGTGACCGCCAGCTATACGCTGCGCTCGGGCCCGGCCACACTGACCATCATCGACTATCCCACGCCGCAGTTGGCCGCCGCGCAAGAGACCAGGATTCGCAGCTACATCGACGCGGGCAAACAGGCAAAACAGGCTCAGGTTGCCTGGCCCAAGCCGCTTCAGGACTCTGACCTGGCTTCTCTCGAGGTGCGCCGCAGCGGTCCGCTGGTGGCCCTGGTCAGCGGTGACGCCATCCCCGAGGAGAGCCACAGTCTGCTGGCCACAGTGCACTACGAACCCAATCTGATGTCGATTCCGCAGCCAACCGAATCCGAGATAGCGAAGACCGGCAAGCTGCTGATGGGCATCGCCGGCCTGGTGATCATCGGAGCCGGAGCCGCCATTCTGCTGGGCATTTTTCTGGGCGGCTTCAGGGCCCTCTACCGCGTGGCGCGGGGCAAACCGGCCTCCTCGGTCTACGATACGGAGTTCATCAGCCTGCACCTGCGCGACTGAGGGAAGAAAAATTCCACTCCTGAATTTGCGGCCGCATCCGAAGAATTAATGGAACGGTAAAATCTGTGGAAAACTGGGCGTAAACCCGAGAAAACTCACTGAAAAGACGGAGTTTTACTAGAGTGGAAAAGCGAACACACGCCGAAGAGCGTTTCGCGTCTATTCCAGTGGTAATCTGCCAAACAATTGATTCAAAAAGGCTTCTATCTTTTTAGATTTCTTCTTGACACTCCCCTCCCCCGCCCCTACTATGCAGCCAGAAAGTTCTGATGGTTTTGCCTCCGTTGGAACTATTCTCCCTGAGGAAGGAGCTGCCCTGTTGCCGGGCGGCTCCTTCCGTTTTTTGGGGCAGACTGGAAGGCTCTCCTCTGCTTGCCAATCTCAGCGTTGGCCAAGCCCGCAAGCATGAACTCTTCAACGGCCAGTGGGGCACACTTTTTCGCAATCTGATTTCATCGCCCTCTGACGACCGGGCGCGCCCGTCTGCCGCGCCAAGATCGCGAGCGGATTCCGCACGGGCAGTTTGCGCCTGGCTAGTCGCCTGCGAGGCAGGGGCCGCGGGCCGGTTTCCGCCACAAGAACCCGCCTGGAATAACCGGCCTGGGACGTCTATTGACCAACTTGACCAATCGCCAGGATCAGCGCACAATCGAAGCTGTTGAGGGAGCGATGGAGCCGGCCATGGCGAACACACAGGTGAATTTATACGAAGCCAAGACGCACCTTTCCAGCTTGGTGGAGCGGGCCGCGAAGGGTGAGGAGATTGTGATTGCCAAGGCGGGAAAGCCGATGGCGCGGCTATTGCCGATGACCGCCGAGGAGATGGCTCCACAGCCGCTGCGGAAGTTTGGGCAAAATCTGCTGGGAATCACCTACATCGCCGATGACTTTGACGCTCCGCTGCCCGAGGATGTGCTCCGGGATTTCGGGCTATAGAAGATGAAACTGCTGCTGGATACGCACGCCTTCTTGTGGTGGGATGCAAACGATGCTCGTTTGCCCGCTGCCCTTTGTTCGGCAATTGCCTCGCCTCGGAATCAGGTCTTCATCAGCGCGGTGACGGTTTGGGAGATTGCCATCAAACGGGCTTCGGGAAAGTTGATCTTCGGACAAGCCGTCGGCAAGGCCATCGAGGAACACGGATTTGTGCCGTTGCCCATTACCGTCGAGCAGGCAGAATGGGCGGGAGGTCTTCCGCAGTTGCATCGCGACCCCTTTGACCGGCTGCTGGTGGCTCAGGCGCAGCTTGAGGGATTGATTCTTGTCACCGTGGACGAGCAGATTTTGCGCTACCAGGTTCCACACTTGTAGTTCATCTGCAACTCTGGCTCCCGGTTCAGCTCTCCTGTTCTCTGCTCCTTATTCCCTATTCCCTGCCCTACGTGATGTCCTCGGTGTCGTAGACCGATTCGCCGCGTTTTTTGGGGACGCCGTGGACGCTGGCCAGCAGGTCTTCGACGACGTCTTCCAACTGACGCTGGCTTTCGATCACGTCGCTCATGCTCTTCAGGTCGTCGGGCTCGATCACCCGTTCAACCAGGGCGACGGCGTGGCACTGGGCGACATGGTCGAGGTTCAAGCCCTCGGGGGTTTTGGCTTTGATGCTGACCTGGTCGATGCCGAGATTCAGCAGGTCGGCGACGCGGGCGCGCATCTGGCCGGCGATGGGGCCGATCTTGGGCGCGGCCAGAATCAGCGTAGTATCCACGTTCACAATGCGGAAGTCGGCGTGTTCAAGCTCTTCCATGGCCAGGTTGAGGAAGATGGCCGAGTCGGCGTCCTTCCAGCGCGGGTCGCCCGGCGGGAAGAAGCTGCCGATGTCGCCGGCGGCCACGGCGCCCAGCAGAGCGTCCGTGAGGGCATGCAGGAGCACATCGCCGTCGGAGTGGCCGGCCAGGCCCTCCGGGTGGTCAAGCGAGAGTCCGCCAAGGCGCAGCGGCACGCCCGCCTTGAATACGTGTGAGTCCCAGCCAAATCCGATTCGTGTTTCCATGGTCACCGTGCCTGCCGTTGGAATCTGATTCCAAAAATGGTGCCGCCCAGCCGAAACCCGGCGAGTCTTGCCTTGAAGGGTGCGGGCTTAAACCCGTACATCTGAGGAGCAAAAAGGAAGGTGGGCTTTAGTCCCTAAGGGAATGTATCTTGCCCTATTTACCTTCCCTCAATAGCTAAAGCCGCAACTCCAACATTCTGCTGATGGACGGGTTAAAGCCCTTTCCTTTCAATCTCTTCGGTCTATTTTTCTTTCGCCTGCCCCTGGCGCGCGAGCTGGTGCAGATAGAACTCGGCCAACTCGAGGTCGCCCGGCTGGGTAATCTTCAGATTAACCGGAGAGCCGTGCACGACGGCGACCGGATGGCCGGCGCGCTCGACGACCGAGGCCTCGTCGGTGCCGATAAAGCCGTCCGCCAGGGCTTCGGCAAAGGCGCTCTGCAGCAGGCCATAGCGGAAGCCCTGCGGCGTCTGCGCCAGCACCACGAACTCGCGCGGAATGGTCGAGGTAATCAACGCCCCGTGGGCGGTCCGCTCAACCTGCTTGATGGTGTCGACGGCTGGCAACCCTACGATGGCCGCTCCGTGCTCGATGACCGCGTCGATGGTCCGCTCGATGGTGGCCGCGTCAATCAGCGGACGCACCGCGTCGTGCACCAGGACGATATCGTCTGCCTCGGCGGGTAAAGCGGCCAGCCCGTGCGCCACCGACTCCTGGCGGTTATTGCCACCTTCGACCACGCGGACCCGGTCGGCAAAGCCGTACTCGGCGGCCTGGGCCTGCACGCGCTCGATCTCGCTCTTGCGTACGGCCACATAAATCGCCGTAATCCGGGGCACCGAAGCAAAGGCGCGCAACGAATGCACCAGGATGGGAACCCCATCGAGGGCGAGAAACTGCTTGGGCTGCGGACCGGCCATCCGGGTTCCCAGCCCCGCGGCGGGAAGAATCGCGAATACTTGCATAACGGGTGGAGTATACAACGAACGGGCATTGCATGGTGCGGAGTTTCGATGAGTTACCTGAAAGAGTGCCTGTTAGAGTTCATGGTTTCCCGTTCTTTTCGCAAAAAACCGGAACAAACAGCGGAGAAAGCCGCGGTTCCCTGGATTTGAAGGGCCGGAACGCCGCGTCCTCATGGAAGCTTTTCCGGCCAGGCGCCGCATCGCCGCCTTATCATTTTGGGATGCGCCCGAACCGGCCCCCGACGCTCACCATCGACGCGACGCTGCTCAAGGCGGGGCTGCGCTTGGCCGTGGGTCTCTCCGGAGGCGCCGACTCGGTGGCCCTGCTGCGCACACTGGCCGCGCGCGGCAAGGAGTTGGGGTTGGTGCTTCACGCCGCCCACTTGCACCACGGCCTACGCGGCGAGGAGGCTGACGGCGACCTGGCCTTTGCCCGCACACTGGCGGCCGAACTCGGCCTTCCCTTCCACGAGGCGCGGGTGGACACCGCAGCCGAAGCGCGCGCCCGGCTCGAAGCCGGCCAAACTGGACCGGGCAAGTCCGCTGAAACCATTGAGGAGGCCGCGCGCCGCCTGCGCTACGGCTGGTTCCGGCAACTGATGGCCTCGGGCGAGGTCGAGGCGGTGGCCACGGCCCACACCCGCGACGACCAGGCCGAGACCGTACTGGCCAAATTCCTGCGCGGAGCCTGGACCGAGGGCTTGAGCGGCATTCATCCGGTGGTCGAGTTTCCCGAGGGCCGCATTCTGCGCCCGCTGCTCACGAGCACGCGGGCCGAGGTCGAGCTTTATCTGGGCTCGCTGGGCCAGAACTGGCGTGAGGACTCCTCCAATCACCATCTCACCTTCACCCGCAATCGCATCCGCCACGAGCTGCTGCCGCTTTTGGAGAGCTGGAATCCGCGCCTGCGCGAGCACCTGGCGCAGATGGCCTCGCTGGCCCGCGACGAGGAGGCCTGTTGGCAGGCTGAGTTGGCCCGCCTGGGGCCGCAGTTGCTTCTGCCTGGCCGCCCGGTAAGGGGCGGAGGACGCGCCGCGGGCGATCTTCTGGCGCCGTCTCTGTCGATCGACGTCACCCGCCTGGCCGCGCTCGCTCCGGCCCTCCAGCGCCGCCTCTTGCGCTACGCGGCGGAAGAGTTGGGCGTGGCCGTGGATTTTCCCGCGACGGAGGCCTTGCGCACCCTGGCTCTGACAGGCCGCGCAGGCCAGAAGCGGGAGCTGGCCCAGGGATTGCGCGCCGAGCGAACGCCGAGGGAGTTGCGGCTGGCGATTTTGCCCGTCGCGCCAGTTGGCGGGGCTGTCGCCGCAGCCGCTCCCGAATACACGGTGACCATTCCCGGCGAGGTGACGGCTCCGGCCTTCGTGCTGCGGCTGCGAATCGAAGCTGACGCACCCTCCGGGTTGGCTGAGAGCCCGTCACCTGCTCCCCGCCGGACGGCCACGCTGCGCAACTGGCGGCCCGGCGACCGCGTCCGGCTACGCTACTCTGCCAGCCCGCGCAAAGTGAAGGAAGTCCTGGAGCGCCTGCGGGTTACCGGCTCCAGCCGCGCCCTTTGGCCGGTCCTCGAACTCGATGGCCGCATCGTCTGGATGCAGGGAGCCGAAGTGGAGCCTGTGCCGGGTATTTGCATCACGGCAACCAGCCAGGAGAGCTTCGGCGCAGCGCTTCCCCCGATGGGAATTTCTTCCGGCGGTTGATCTCCTCGATGCCGTCGCGGGACCGGCCCGCAACGGAACCGGCCCGCAAATTGCTATAAGTTTTCTTGCCCTGGGAGTACAATCGGAGTTACTGCTCGTCCGGGCGGCGGAGAAGCTGTGTCTGCCGTGAAGGGTTGGTGTACCCGCCGTTAGGAGCTGGCTTACTTTCTGTGACTTTGAGCAAGGCGCCAGCGTCTAAAGGGTGATGTAGTCGGTGCTGAAGGCGGCTTAACGGCTTCTTCAACGCCGGAAAAGAGGAATCCTGGTGAATTCGACCGTCAAAACGATCATGTTCTGGGTTTTTATCCTCATCTGTCTCATGCTGCTTTGGGGCGTGGTGCAGAGAGGCGCCAACATGAGCAAGGATACGGAAATTTCCTACTCTGACCTGTACAACGACGTGAAGCAGGGGCTGGTGCTTGACGCGGATATCCAGGGCGGCGATCTGCACGGTCATTTGAAGGCCACGCCCAAGGAAGAGTTCCACACCCGTGTCGGTGATCAGTACCAAGATCTTGAATCGGCGATGCTGGCCTCCGGCACTCGCTTCTCCAAGAAGGAACAGCAGAACAACATTCTGCTTCCGCTGCTGATCAACGTCGGCCCCTTTCTGCTGCTGGGCGTGGTCTGGTTTATCTTCATGCGCCAGATGCAGTCGGGCGGCAACAAGGCGATGTCGTTCGGCAAGAGCCGGGCGCGCCTGCTTTCGATGCAGCAGAAGAAGATTAACTTCAAGGACGTGGCCGGCGTGGACGAGGCCAAGGAAGAGCTGAAGGAGATCATCGACTACCTGCGCGAGCCGGCAAGGTTTCAGAAGCTTGGCGGACGCATTCCCAAGGGCGTGCTGCTGGTGGGGCCTCCGGGAACCGGCAAGACGCTGCTGGCGAGAGCCGTGGCCGGCGAGGCGAACGTGCCGTTCTTCTCCATCTCCGGCTCCGATTTCGTTGAAATGTTCGTCGGCGTGGGCGCCAGCCGCGTCCGCGACCTCTTCGAGCAGGGCAAGAAGAATGCCCCCTGCATCATCTTCATCGACGAGATCGACGCCGTGGGCCGCCATCGCGGCGCGGGTTTGGGCGGCGGGCACGATGAGCGCGAGCAGACGCTCAACCAGTTGCTGGTCGAGATGGACGGCTTTGAGTCGAACGACGGCGTGATCCTGGTGGCAGCCACCAACCGCCCCGACGTGCTCGACCCGGCGCTCTTGCGCCCCGGGCGCTTCGACCGCCGCGTGGTGGTAGGCCTGCCCGACATTCGCGGCCGTGAAGAGATTCTGCAGGTTCATATCAAGAAGGTTCCGGTTTCAGAGGACACCAACCTGAATGTGCTGGCTCGCGGAACGCCCGGCTTCAGCGGCGCCGACCTGGCTAATATGGTCAACGAGGCCGCGCTGAGCGCCGCGCGCATGAACCGCAAACAGGTCACCATGTACGACTTCGAACTGGCCAAGGACAAGGTGCTGATGGGCGCCGAGCGCAAGTCCATGCTACTGACCGACGAGGAGAAGCGGGTCACCGCCTATCACGAGTCCGGCCATGCGCTGGTCTCGTTCCTGCGCGAGCACTCCGACCCCATCCACAAGGTCACCATCATTCCTCGCGGCATGGCGCTGGGCGTCACCATCTTCCTGCCCGACGACCGCCACAACTACACCCGCGAGTACCTGGGGACCCGGCTGGCGACGGCCTACGGCGGACGCGTGGCCGAGGAGGTCTTCCTCAATCAGATGTCCACCGGCGCGGGCAGCGACATCGAGAGCGCCACGGACCTTGCCCGGCGCATGGTCTGCGAGTACGGCATGAGCCGCCTCGGCCCGCTCACCTTTGGCAAGAAGGAGGAGCAGATCTTCCTCGGCCGCGAGATTGCACAGCACCGCGACTTCAGCGAGGAGACGGCGCGGCAGATTGATCTCGAAGTGCGTCGCCTGATCGACGAGGCCTACCAGTCGGCTCATACGCTGGTTGAGGCCAATGCCGACGCCATGCACCGCCTGGCAGCAGCCCTTCTGGAGCGCGAGACCATCGACGCCGAAGAGGTGAGGCTGCTGATCGAAGGCAAGGAACTGCCTCCGATGCGCTCCAATCTGGCCACTCCCTCGGACACTGGCGGCGGCGATGTGCAGCAGGTGCTCAAACCGGAGAGCCGCGGTCCGGGCTTCCCCGAAGGCTCGCCTTCACCGGCCTAACGGCAAGCCGCTTTCTTACCAACAAAAAGGGCCACTCCATGTGAGTGGCCCTTTTCCTTTGCAAAATGGATTAACGTAGCCCTTTTGAGTGCATTGAGAGGTGGCTTTTACTTCCACCCCAGCGACGAAGACCTGTAGCCGGGAACCCCGGAAAGGAAAAAGCCACTTGAGTGCGAGGTTTCGGTCTACAGCAATTCCGAAAATGCTCTATTTGCAAAACTTCCGCGGCATTTTGGTTCCTGCCCTTTACCTAATGCCCGCTAAGCAGCTTCTCCCTGCGAACCAGGTCGCCTGCTCAGAAAAGCCGCATCTCAGGCCGCCGCAAGAGCTATGCATGAAGTAAAAATGCTCTATCGCCGCGTGCGCCGGAGCCGGACTGAAGCATTTTGCCGCCCCTGATGCAAAATCTATTGTTGCTGTCGGCCGCAAAGTTCACTTTTACGAGCAAACTCCGCTTCAACCCTCTTCCGGGCTTTAAAAGAACCTGTAGCCGACGCCCATGCTGGCGCCGTAAGGCTTGATCGTGGAGTTGCCCCACGCCGGCCAGTCCTGGTACTCAACGTCCACGGCGCGGAAGCTGAGTTTTTTAGTCAGTTGCACGTCCATGCCGCCACCGAAGGCAATGGTGGAGAAGGTGCCGTGATCGCCCTGGGGGTCAAAGTTCATCTTCGAAAAGCCGTACAGCGCCTTGCCATAGACGGTCGCCTTCCAGAAGTGGTAAACCGGAAGCCGCGGGCCGATCAGGTAGTTGTCCTGGTGAATGTCTTCGTACTTGTTGAAGCGCTGCCACCGCCCCTCGGCCTCGATCTGCACCCAGCGGCTCAGCTTGAAGTCCACATAAGCGCCCGCGCCGAACAGGCCCTGGTTGCTGGCCTGCGCCACGGGGTACTCGACGTCGTAGCGATTCGGATACGTCCAATCACCCTTGAAGTCCGGCTGGAAGAGGGAGACCATCCCGCCAGCGGTAAGCGAAAGCTGGCGCGCGGTGGCCGAGGGAACCACTTGCGCGTGGGCTGAAACAGCGCTGGCGGCAAGCAGAAGCGAAAGGAAAAGGGCGCGGGAGAGTCTCATTTTCAAATATCGGCTCAGTTTGGTCGAATGTTTACTGTTTTGGTCGAAAGTCCACTACCGGGGGGAAAACTGCAATCAAGTGCGGTTTGAAACTTACGGACCGGAAGGCACCGCAAGGCGGATTCCGGTCCGTAATTCTGTAGGGCTACTGCGTTGGCGGCTGCGATGTGCCCGTGGACTGCTGGGGCGCGGCATCGGGAGTGGCAGGCTGCGCATCGGCCGGAGCTGAGCTGGGGCTTGCTGCAGTACCCGATTCAGGACTCGATGCGGGAGCCGTACCCGGCTCCGGTTGAGCGGCTGGCTGGGCCGCATCAGGCTGAGACGTTTCAGGCTGGGCGGCATCTGGCTGAGCAGTGGCAGCCGCCGGGGCAGACGTCCCGGCAGGAGGCGTCAACCGCGAGGCGTCATAGCGCTGCAGTTTGAAGAAGATCGGCGTCACCTCCAGCGGCATCTTGTCGCGGGGGTTCATGTAGGCGTAGATCTTGGCGTTGAGCTGGTGCACCCGGTCGTCCCAGGGATCGGTCTTGAGCCAACTGCCCAAGGGCAGCGCCGCACGCTGGGTGAGGTCGTCCCAGTTCAGCTTGGGCGCCATCTTCTGCAGATCGGCCATCCACGGGGTTCCGTCTGCTCTGAGCAGCGAGTCGCCGAGCCGGGGCGTGTTCAACGCCTTCAGCTCCTTTTCCCGATCGACCAACTGCGCGTAATAAAGGCCCGCGGAGGGCAGTTTGTCCTTGTACATGGAGTTTCCCAGGTACTCCATGGCCCGCTTGGCGGCCTCGGCGTTGTCATGGTCGGTGTGGTACATGTCGATGCGCTGGAAGGTCGCCTCGTCGGGGAACATCAGCCGGTCGTTGAAGGCATAGCGGGTATCGATGTGGTGGCCCATCGCGATATGGGCCAGTTCCATTGACACCACCGAGGCAATTGCTTCCTCGCTGGGCAGCGTATCGATGAGTCCCTTGCTGATCAGGATGGTGTTACCAACGGTGGTGGCTTCCACCGTATCGGTCAGCAGGACGCGCGTATGCACCTGGTCGGTAAAGACCAGATTATTGGGCACTTGCAGGTTGATCACGATCTGATCCAGCACCGTGTTCTCATAGCCGCCGGGGGTCAGCGGCGCCACCAGGCCGGCCTCCACCAGACGGTCGATCACGTTGTTTTCCGCCTGCGTGACCCAGGCGCGGGTGGCCTGCAGCGGCCCCACGTCCTGCGAGTCGTCGCTCTTGTCGACCGCGTCTTCCACCTTCATGCTCACGTTCTCGCTCTCCCGCGTGGGCAGCTTGAGCGAGTAGCCCCAGAAGTGCGTCTGGGCCTTCAAACCGACGGCTTTTTCAGCCCCGGTCCGGCTGGTTTCTTCCACATATACGGCCACCGGGAGCCAGATTCCCGGCTGCACGTTCATCCGCCAACTGTCGAAGTGGAAGAAGTAGCGCGAGTCGTCCTCGCTCCGGGGGCCGGTGTAGGTGCCGTTGAAGCGGACGATGTTGCCATCCTCATCTTCGACCCAGATGCGGCCATAGAAACGGCCCATGCCGGCAACCTTGGGGTGCACGTCGTAGACCCAGGTGCGCACTCCTCCCAGAAACTCCCGCCGCACATAGCTGAAGACATAGTGCTGGTTATCGAAGCTGTGCGGGTCCACGAACATCATCTCGGTGAAACCCAATGGGTTATAGGTAAAATGCGTGTCCAGCTTCAGCATTTTGGTCAAACTGGCGATAGAGGCCAGCGAGTCCTTGAAGAAACCGTGATTTGCGGCGCCGCGCGGCTGGTAGGCGTCGTCAAAGAAGCCCTTGCCGAAGTCGATGCGGCTGAGTGTGTACTCGTCCGAAACCGGAACCTGGTAGAGCTTCTGGTCGGGCCGGGTGTTCTGTATGTAGGTCTCCACCAAAGGCGTGCGCTTCTGAATGTTGCCGATCAGCACCTTTTCGCGGCCGATGGCCTTCTCCACCAGCGCGGCCTGCTCCGGTGTGAGTTGGTGCGCCAGTGCGTACTTGGGTTCCTTCTTTTTTGCGTGTGCGCAGGCGACACTCAGAATAATGAATAGGAAGGCGAGGGAGATCTTCCGAAACGTCATGTCATGCTCCTAAGCTGGGTTCTAGTAAGTCTTTCCTTGACCGATTGCACGGCGGGGGCGATTCCGTTCTGGCGTACCATTTCGATGTTACACGCCCACTCTTGCCCCACGCCCCGGTGGCAGAAGCACAGCCACCGCTTTTTTTGTGTGCAACCGCGATACTATGCCAACTGAAACGTGATCGTGATGTTGGTTGTCATGTCCACCGCCTGGCCGTTGCGCGTGGCCGGATGGAAGCGAATCTGTTGCGCCACCCGGCGCGCCTCTTCATCCAGGCCATAGCCCAGTCCATGCATGACGCCCCGAATCACAACCTGGCCGTTGGCTGTAAAGGTTACCCGCAGAATCACATCGCCCTGCACCTTGAGCTGCCTGGCCTCGCTGGTATATTGCACGGTCGGCTTGGAGAGGACCTCCAGGTTGGTGGATTTCGGCTCAGCCGTCGTCCGCAAAGCCGCCACCTGGACGGTGGGAGCGCTGGGAATGCCAGCCGAGGCCACCTTGCCGAGGCTTGGGCCCACGCGTGCGGTCCCGGTTCCGCCGGGAATGCCCGCCGAGGCCACCTTGCCCACGACACCGGCATTCGAGCCAGACCTGGTTCCATTGCCGAAACCTGTCGAACCCACGCGCCCGTGAGGCGCGACGGCCGGACCCCGCATTCCACCGTAAGGGTTGCCGATGGCCGCCACGGTGGCCGGACGCGAGGCGTTCGGGTTGGGCGTGACGCCGAAGGTCTGGCCAAAATGCACCGGGGCCGTCGAGAGCTTGACGTGGCTGTCTTGCGCCGGCATAGCCGCGGCGGCCAGCGCTGACTTGGGCTGCGGCGCCAGAATCACCGCCGGCCTGCCCGCCTTGATGGCCGGCGCCGACAGCTTGGCTTCCATCTGAATCGGCTTCAGCTCCGGTTTGGGCTCCGGTTTGGGCAGATTGATCTTCGGCGCCTCAAATTTCACCCGGGGCAGCTTGGGCGGCGGCGGTGGAGATATCTTCACCTTTGGCGTTGGCGGAGGCTCTTTGGCCGACAGGATCAACATCGTTTCTTCGTACCGGTGCTGACTGATTGTCTGCCTGGCCATCGCACCGACATAGAGAATTGTGATCAGGATCATCCCGTTGATCACCGTACTGGTGATCACCGAGGCGGGATTGCGCTCGGGCTGGGGGAGTAATCCGAAAGTGGCCTGTCCTGAATAGGATTTCATCAGCATAGTCTCATTCCTCGCTCACGGCCATGGAGACAGCGCAACCCTGCTCCCGCAATGCGGAAACCGGCGGAAGTTAAAGATTGCGGCGCCTCCATCGAGCGGGCAGCTTCGATCTCCCGCCGGGGGCCATGCACAGCTTTACAAGATATATCGGTCGTCTGGAGCAAAACCTCAGCCATCGCCCACCCTCGCGCGGCAGGCGCAACTCGCGATCGAATTTGCCGCGCCCTGAAGAATCGCTCCCGGCAAGATGCGTCCGCCCCGCCTTCGGCAGCTAGGCCAAGGGCAAATTGCTGACGCGTATCTCCAACAAAATAAAAAGAGGACACTCTGTTCATGCTTCTCGCAGGTGACGTAGCAAAACCGGCGCAACCGCAACCAGACACTGCTTCACGAAGCTCTGAGCTACACGGACTGCCGGCCGATTGAACCCCAGGCACTTGAGCACTCCTAACCGCGTCCAGGGTATCGAACAAAAAATACAATCCCTCGCCGTGCATAGGGATAATCACTATTCGCCCTGCACAAGACTACGCCTCATATGGTAGTACTTTGCGCCGGTGCGGGCCGTATAGGAACCTTTGATGATACTCCGCCTTTATTTTGGCGGTTTGAAGGCAGCCGACGCGAGGCCGGTACAGCTCTGCCTTCTGTAATAGACTTTAGTTTATACCGAAGTGCGCGGGAATGGTGGCAGTTTTTTATGCGAATACTGATTACTGGCGGTGCGGGGTACATTGGCGGCACAGTCGCCGGATTGCTGTCCGAAAATGGGAATCAGGTCGTGGTTTTTGACAACCTGAGCCATGGACGACGCGACCTTTTGCCCCCCGGCGTGGAATTTGTCGAAGGTGAGTTGGCCGACCGGCCCGCTCTTGAAGGCCTTTTTACCTCGGCCAAAACCCAGGGAAGGCCCTTTGACGGCGTCCTTCACTTTGCCGCCCTGATCGAGGCCGGCGAGTCGATGCTCCATCCCGAGCAGTTTTTCCGCAACAACACGGCCTCAACCCTCGCCCTGCTCGAGGCCATCCTTGCCCACGGCCCACGGCGGCTGGTCTTCAGTTCCACAGCGGCCGTCTACGGGGAGCCAGAAGTGGTTCCAATCAAAGAAGATGCGCGGCTGCTCCCGACCAACGCCTACGGCGAGTCGAAGCTGCTGGGGGAGCGGATGCTCGGCTGGATGCACCGCATTCACGGCCTGCGTTCGGCGGCGCTGCGCTACTTTAACGTGGCCGGCGCTCCCGAAGGCCCCGGCGGCATTACCCGCGGCGAGGCTCACGATCCCGAGACGCACCTGATTCCGCTGATTCTCGATGTCGCCCTCGGCCGCCGCAACTCGATTTGCATCTTCGGCGACGACTATCCCACCCCCGACGGCACCTGCATCCGCGACTACATCCACGTCTCCGACCTGGCCGAAGCCCACCTCTTGGCCCTCAAGGCGCTGGAAACTCCGGCAGCCGCCGAGGCCCGCTTGATCTTCAACCTCGGCAACGGCCAGGGCTTCAGCGTGCGCGAGGTGATCGAGTCGGCGCGCCGCGTCACCGGCCACCCCATCCCGGCCGAGGTCCACCCCCGCCGAGCGGGCGACCCCGCGGTTCTGGTCGCCAGTTCGGAGAAGGCCATTCGCGAACTTGGCTGGAGGCCCCGCTACGCACAGCTTGACGAGATTCTGCGCACGGCCTGGATCTGGCACCAGAAGCGCTACGCCAGAGCAGGAAGTTTCGCGGCTGACTGACAGCAAGCAAGTGCTGACGGATGTGGGCGTCGCCGGAAGTGAGCCTGGCAGTGGGCTGTGGAAGTGGGCTCTGGCAGTGGTGGCACTCACGTAAAGTGAGCGTTGCCGGAAGTAGCGCTGGTGTGAATTGCAGCAGCGTTGCAGGAAGAGAGCGCTGCCAGGAAATTCGCTCGGCGCAGTTTGACCGGGACCGCGAATCCCCTTATGATAATCAGGTTGGCCTTGGTGACCGGCTCACTGCCGCGTCTCCTGCCGATAGGGTTATAGGTTGGCCCGTGCGTACTTGTTGCCCACTCGTTCAATGGTAGGACAGCTGCCTCTGGAGCAGCATATTGGGGTTCGAATCCCTAGTGGGCAGCCAAATAACCTAAATAAAATCAGCAATATAGAAACCAAATGCACCAACTGCAGCTAACCTTTTAGCCTCTGTTTAGCCTCTGTCAACACTATGTCAACAATTTTCCACAGCGCCATCTGGCGATCACGCCGCTGCGGATGAAGGCCGCTATCCTCTTGCTTTGCGCCTCTGGCTCCCAGAAATTGGTTGCCATTTCACTCCGGTCACGGCCACGGCACGGGCGCAAATCGGCAGAGTATGCTGACAGCGTATGCGCAAACGAAGAGAGGAACGGCGGGTCGCCCCGCCGTTCCTCTCTGGTTGCTTCCGATAGTGGTTCAGTTCCTGTGAGCTATGACGCCTTGGCAGCTCTTTCCACGTGTTTGTGGCCGCTGTGCTCGCCGCGCGGCAGGGCAACCAACTCCGCCCCAACGCCTTCGGCGATGGCCTTCATCTCCACCATTCTCAGGTGCTGTCCGTAGACTTTGAGGTCGGCGTTGCTGACTGCCACCAGAATGTAACGTGGCGTTTCAGAACCGTCGACGCAGTTGTTCCGTTCCCGGTAGAAGATCTTTCCAGTTCCTGTCATAAGGGTGCCTCCTTATCCGTTGTCCTCCCTAATGGAGGGTGAATACCGTCATTATACCACATAACGATACGGATCAAGGCTTTTTAAGACCTTATGCCCGGATAATGGTCCCGACCTTTTCTCCCCTGATTGCCTGGGCCAAGGTGCCGCGCTTGTGCCCGTTGACGATCCGTATCTCCTTGACGGACTTCGTGTCACGCAGCAGATAGAGCATCTTCCGCTCCATGACCATGTCCTCCATGTCCATTTGAATCAGCTCATCGGCGGTGATGTCCTCGATCAGTTCCGCCGCCGGATTGACCTGCGGATCTTCGGTATAGAGGCCGTCCACGTTTTTGAGGAGAATGCAGCTCCGGGCTCCGAGCACCTCGGCCATCAGCAGCGCCCCGGTGTCGGTACGGTGCGGCGGAATCAGGCCGGTTTCCGGCGGATGTTCGTACAGTCCGTAGGGCGGGGTGCCGTGGATCACCGGCAACAAGCCGAGGTGGAGCAGGGTGGGCAGATCGAGCAGATCGCCGGTCTTCACCCGCGAGCCTCCCCACTTGGAGAGCAGCAGCGTAACGATTTCAGCATTCTGTTCGCTGATCTTCGCCGCCAGCTCGGCGAGGACGCCGGTGGGCATGCCGAGGTCGATGCCGATATCCAGGATGTGCCGGACCCTTACGCCGCCGCCGGTGACAGCCAGAATCTTGTACTGCTTGGAAAGCTCGCCGATTTCCTCCATCAGGGGGAGGACCACCTCGCGGCCAAAGTCGATAATGCCGTGCCCGCCTATCTTGACGACATTGAGGTCGGGGACCAACCGCAGCGGGACTATGCCTGCGTGCCTCTGCATAAGCCCCTTGCGGACCAGGGTCTCACCTTTCAGCTTCGATTCCAGTTCGTGCCGTGGTGACATATTCGTCATTCTCCTATCGGGAAACATTACTTTCGCACTATAGCGCAAGAACAAGAAAGAACGGGGGATCTGGCCAGCAGTTGAGCCCTGCTAACGCTTCTGGCCGGCGCCGTGGCCGTGCTTCCGGTCCCCCATGCCCTTGCCACCACCGTGTTTCTGTCCGCTGGCTTCATGGCCACCGATCACCCGGTACGCTTTGGTCCAGACAAGCGTCGCAGCCTTGCGCATATGAGCGAAGGGACGGCGCTCTTTGCCTACTGCGACCCAACGGCCGTAGTGGTATTGCACTGGCAGGATTGCCTGGCCGGCCCAGAAGCGTGGCCTCGGCCACCCTTTGGTGGTAATCAACGTCTCGGGAGAGAGCACGGTCGCATTGTGATCGAGTGGAACTGGGTAAATGCCTCGGGCCTGGAGCGCGGCCACAGAGATGGGATCGGGCAAATCCCGCAAACCGCCGCCATACTCCAGGAAACGCCCCGACCAGCCACAGGAGGTGAGGCCCACGGCGGCCGTTGCGCCGATAATGCCGTCGTTCGTGCCACCATGACCCGACAAATGAATTCCGGCCTCGGCCGTCACCGCCTTAGCCTCCTCCTGTGTGCGGACAGAACGGGTGCAAGCCAGGGCAAACTCGATCACCCGAGACATATCGGCATCTTCGCGCGCCACGCACAGCCCAGGATCGCTGCCGGGACTGGCGAATTCGGCAATGTGCTGGGCGGCGAGTTCAATGAGCCGGGGAAGCAAAGCTGCTTCCGCTTCGACCACGGCGCAGGCAGGACTATTATGCGAGGTATATGGAATGCGATCGTCCACCAAGAGTTGATGGCGCAGGACACCCCAGAGCCGGGCCTCCGGTGGCAGTTTCTCTTCGTACATTCTCACCAGGCGTCCGGTACCGATAGGCGCGCCTAGTACATCCGTGTCATCGAAGCCAACAAATATCTTCATGGGGTTCAGATCCTGAGTTGCAGCTCTCCTGCAAGAGCTTAGCAGATATTCGCATCGAAGCAAAAATAGACCCATCGTAATCGCCAACAGAATCAATAGTTTACTTAAATAGACCCGCCTTCCAATTCAAACGCTCCTCAGTCAAAACGGTTGATCCTCTTTCAAAATTCTGCGATTTCCCCTCGCGCTTGCGAAGAATTTCAGCCAGATTTTCAGCGTTTTGCCGTGGCGCAAAGCATCAGCACGGTAAACAGCAGCGGCAGGTAGAGGACGCTGACCTTGAGCAGGTCGCGGGCCAGCCCGCGGCTTTCATCCTCCGTGACGGCGCGGAGAATGCGGGCGAAGCGAATGGTATAGCCCAGGTAAACCAGGCCCAGTGCGGCGGCCAGTACGGCGTACGTTGCCCCGGCCAGACCCTGTGCCCAGGGCGCCAGGCTGACGGGGATCAGGACAACGGAGAAAAACAGCGCCTCGGCCACCGTGGAGCGGCCGCTGGGATCAACGACAGACAAAACGCGGATGCCGGCGCGGGCGTAATCGTCGCGGTAAAGCCAGGCAATGGACATCAAGTGAGGAAACTGCCAGACAAAGAGGATGGCGAATAGAGCCACGGCCGGCCACTCGATGCGGCCGCGGGCCGCGGTCCAGCCGAGCACAGGGCCCATCGCGCCGGGAAATGCGCCGATGAAGGTGGCCAGGGCGGTAACGCGCTTGAGCGGCGTGTAGACGGCCACGTACGTGAAGGCGGTCAGCAATGCCAGGGCCGCGGTGAGCAGGTTGGTGGTGAGCGTCAGCCAGAGCGCGCCTAGAGCCAGCGTGCCCAGGCCGGCCACTACACCCTGGGCCAGCGAAAAGCGGCCGGCGGCTACCGGGCGGCCAGCGGTGCGCTTCATGCGTGCGTCGATCTGGTGTTCGAAGGCCTCATTCAAGGCGCCCGCTCCGGCAGAGACCAGGCCGATGCCGAGCAGGGCACACAGCAAGCCGCCGGTCAGGATGGAGGCGCCGGGCCCCGTCGATCCCGGATATAAACCGCCGCTGCGCGGTGAAAAGCCACCGCTGCCCAAGTAAAAACCTGCCCCGCCGGTGACCAGCACCAGGGCGACGACCCTGAGTTTGAAGAGTTCGCAGAGATCGCGGATGAGTGTGGCCGCGACGCTGGAGCGGAGCGCGCCCATGCGCGCGGCTCCTAAGCCTGAATCGAAACAGGAATCCGGTTCAGCGTTCTCCGCGGGGGACGCGGCGAACTCTGCGGGGACAGCGGCCTGGGGGACGGGTGCCATCGGGATGAGCGCGGACCTCAGCGGTTGTACCGGGAAGCCATAGCTGCCGGAAGCCTGTTCTGATAATAGCAAGCGGAGAAGTTCCAACTGGGTGGTACGAAGAGCGCTGCAACGCCTTGCAACAGCTCAGTTTTTCAGGGAAGCGCGAAGGGATTCTCGATCCGAATCCCGGCAATTGTCTGGCCGGGATTCAGATCCTCGGAGTAAATCCGGTTCGCGCCACTCTTGATGGCCGCGGCGATAAACAGCGCGTCCCAGAAGCTGATCTTGGCCTCGTCCTCAATGCGGAAGGCCCGCTTGATCTCCTCCGGGGTAGTTTCTACGCACCAGTAGGCGAAGTCTTCGACGATGGCTCGCGCCACGTCTTTCGGCAACGGAGAGGCCAGTTTACGCGTCACCGTAACGTAGAATTCCTGCAAGACCTGCAGGCTCACGGCTCCGGCACGCTCCTGCCTGAGGCGCAGCAGTATCTCTTGCGCCCTCTGCCGCTTCTGTCCCGCGTCGATGTCGTGGGCGTAGACCAGAAGATTTGTATCGACGAAGACCTTAGCGCTCATGCAGCGCGTCCCGATCCAATTTAGGGATTTCGCCCATATGGAATCCTTTTTCCATGCGAGCAAAGGCTCTCCGCATGGCGCGTTCGTACTCGTCCTCGGTCTCGACAAGCTGCTCAATCTGGCTGGTGAGCAGGCCGCTGATGGAGGTGGAACGCTGGGCGGCCAAAACGCGCGCCTTTTGAATCGTTTGCCGGCTCAGGCGCAGGGTGATGTTCTGTTTTTCGTTGAGCGCGGGCATGGAATGCGCATCTCCTCTTTACGTGGTATACGTGTAGCACGTTTTGCACGTGAATTGCAAGATGGAGGAGAGACATAGGCGGTTTTGACCAGCCAAGGCGCCATTTTCCCAAACAAAACAAGGGGACTTCCGCTATTCGCGAAGTCCCCTTGCCTGGTGGCCGGCAAACCAGTTGACAACCGTCAGCCGTCAACTGCTCCCTAATCCCTAATCTCTCTTCCCTGCCCTTTACTGCTTGCCGAAGCGGTAGCCGATGCCGAGGGTAAAGCCAAGGCTGTTCTGCGTGGTCGAGCCGAAACAGGTGAGGAAGTACTCGGGGACGACGCGCACGGCGACATTGGGAGTCAGATTGTACTCGCCGACAATGCCGGCGCTGGCCGCAAAAGTATCTCCGTCCGGCCAGAGGCCGAGCGAAGTCGAGAGAGCTTCATTGTGGTTTGTGTCGCTGGAAAAGATTCCATGCTCCACTCCGCCCATGACGCGGCCGGAGATGGAGTACTTTGGCTGCATATAAAAGCGATAGGTAGGTCCCGCCAGAACGGCAATCTGGCTGATGGCCGGGTTGGTGATGGCGCTATTGGTCGGCGAGTTGTTGTACACGTAAGCGGTGCCGTAATAGCCGCGGCCATCGACGGTCACGCCCAGCCGCTGATTGAGGTAGCGGGTGACGCCAATGTCCCAGGCGTACTCGGTGGCGTGTTCCAGCGCCGGGCCGTGGGGCACGGCGGGGCTGGTGGTGGCGGGTGTCCCAGCTCCAGGCACAAAGCGCAGGTAGCCCATGCCGACGTACGCTTCATAGGTGTGATCGTAGGCCTGATGAAGGGCCGTGGCGCGGCGCTGTTCGCGGCGGGCGCGGATGCGGGCCTCGACGCTCATCTGGCCTTGCGACAGCTCCTGGGCCTGAAACTGGGCGGCGGGCTGCTCGGCCTGCGTTAGGGTTTGGCTCGCATCTGAAGCCGAATCCGCGGGGTTGCTGCTCGAATTCGAGCTTTGGGCCAGAGCGGCGGTGGCGGCGGCCAGACCTAGCGCCAGCAAAAGGGCAAGACGGCGAGAAGAAGACATCGGTTTCGAGTTACCTCCACGGGAGTGTGGAAGCAAGCCGCCGATCCATGCAGGCAGCGCTCCCCCCAATTGGTATTAAACCACCTTGGGGGGAGCTTTGGGATTGAGCCGGCGCGGAATTGAGCGCAGGACCGGCAGATCATAGCGGTTCTGCAATTGCTGTGCCCCGAAACCAGTTCCGCCGATTGGCTTTACCTCAAGAAACAGCCGCCCTGCACGACTTTGGCAAGAGCAAATAAATGGGAGAACCACGCCGGGCCGGATGCCCTACTTGATGGCGCTAAGATCCGCCTGAAGCTGCTGGAGGTCGAAGCCGCTGGGTGCGCCCTGCGCGGCGATCCAATCGGGCGAGAGCAGCGCGTGGGCCTCGTCGCAATAGGCTTGCCAGAAGGCGGTGGTCATCTTCTTCAACTGCCCCCAGGTGACGCAGGTGAAGCCGTCGGCGTCGTAAGCGCAGACGTTGACGCAGTGGCCGCCCCATGAACCTGCCTGCGAGTTGCCGCTGCCATCGTCCGGAACCACGTCCCATACGTCCTGTTTCTGGGCCGTCACGGGCAACGAGAGGCCGATGTAGACCCCGCCAAAAAGATTGATGGCCTGCTGGACCTCGGTCAGGTTGCTCACTTTGGGATCGGCGAAGGCCAGCAACTGGTGGCCGTCGAGTCCGTTCTTGCGCCAGTCGTTGAGCACGTCCAACTCGACGCCGCCCGCATCCGTGTCCGGGTCGCTGGGATCGTACCCGTCCCACTGCTCGTAGGCCGCGAGAATAGCGCTATCGGGCACAGTTGCCTCGCTGCCCGTGTTGGCGGTCCAGACCTGCACCGCGTGGCCGCAGCCGGCGATGGTGCAGTCGCCCAGCGTGTCATTCTCCATCATGCCCCAGGAGGTGATGCCCTTGCTCCAATCGGCGGCGGGTGGGGGCGGAGGCAGTTCCGGCGTCAAATACTTTGCCAGTTGCAGCGTCCGCGTGTCCGTCTTGATGGCCTTGCGGCCCAGTTTCATCATCGAGTGATCTGCCATGGGAGAGCTCCTTTTTGTTCGTGGGAGATGGCCGCCACCAGCAATTGCCGGTGCGACGCGGGCCAAACAGGGACGAATTCCGCGCCCCTGTTCCGCAAATCTTTCCTAGAGCGGTTCTCCGGTTGCTTTAGAGGGAAACCATCACCGCTGAGTGGCTTTTTCCTTAATTCCTTAAGAAAAAGCCACCTTACACAATTTTTGAAACTCCACATTAACTGGAGAACCGCTCTAAGTCTCCTTATAGTGGAATCGCCACTAAATTCTGCAGGTAAATTTCGCATAGAAAGCCGCACATTGCTCTACGATGGAGGGCAGCGAAGGCTGGAGGGGGAAGATGGGACGGGTTCTCGTGGGAGTTCTGCTGGGGATTGTGCTGGTGCCGGCGGCCCTGCTGGGGTGGCTGCGGTTTGGCAAAGTGCCGGTAGCGGTGGCCGATCCACCCCTGCCGCAGGAGCAACTGCTGACCGGAATGCCGCTCCATGCGCGCATCAGCCGCGAGATGATGAAGTCTCCGGTCATTCAGCCCGATGAGGAGAGCCTGGTGGCGGGAGCGCACCTCTACAGCGAAAAATGCGCGGCTTGCCATGGATTTCACGGCAAACCCTCCGCATGGGGCGCGCATATGTTTCCCGATGCGCCGCCGCTGTGGGAAAAGCATCAAAATAATGATACGGTCGGCGTGAGCGACGATCCGTCCGGCGAGACGTACTGGAAGGTGTCCAACGGCATCCGGCTAACGGGTATGCCGGCCTTTAAAAGCGTACTGACCGATACTCAAATCTGGCAGGTGAGCCTGCTGGTGGCCAACGCCGACAAGCCGCTGCCGCCCGAGGCGGTCGAGATTCTGCGCGGTCAGCCGCCTGCGCCGGTGACGGCTGATGCGGAGAACCCGAATCGGGAGACGAAGAAGTAGCGCGGGGTGGGCCGCTGTTGCGCAGTCTCGGCCCGGCTGGGTTTCCCACCCTTCCCGCGTCCTTTGCGGGAAGGCTGGGAAATGAGCGGCTCGGCCTGAGTAGGCTGGAAAGGAATCGACCAATGAGTGTACGCGAGGCGCTGCGCAAGGGCTTTCATCTCCTCCTGCTGAGCTTTGGCGTCTCCGCACCGGTGCAGAAGCCACAGCCCGGCGTCAAACCCGCCGCAAAGCCCGGCTCCGGCAAGCCCTAACCGGCAAGCTGAGAATTGCCAGAACCAAGAAACCGGGTGCCCCATCCTCGCCGCGTCATTCTGAGCGAAGCGCCGCGGAGTCGAAAGCCTGCCCTGAGCAAAGCCGAAGGGAACCTGCGTTTTGACTCGTTGCGGCTAGGCTCGGAAACCGTATTGCTAGAATCGACAGTAGGCCCAAGCCTACGCGCCCGAACCCATGCCCATGACACGCCAGCAGGCTCTCGACTTTTTCCACTCCCCGGACCTGATCGGCCTAGGCTTCGAGGCCGATGCCGTGCGCCGACGCCTGCATCCGGAGGGCGTGGTCACCTACATCATCGATCGCAACATCAACTACACCAACTTCTGCACCGAGCACTGCTCCTTCTGCGCCTTCTACCGGCCGCTGCCCAGGCCGGGCAAGACGGACCCGCGCGCCGCCGAGGGCTACATTCTGGATTTTGAGACGATTTATGAAAAGATCGCCGAGACGGTCGCCGTCGGCGGCACCGGCGTGCTGATGCAGGGCGGCGTTCATCCCGATCTGAAGATCGACTGGTTCGAGCGGCTCTTCAGCGGCATCAAACAGCGCTTCCCGCAAATCTGGCTGCATTGCCTGACGGCCTCGGAGATCCTGGCCATCGCCAAGTATTCCGGCCTGACGCTGCGCGAGACCATTCTCCGGCTGAGGGACGCGGGCCTGGATTCGATTCCCGGCGGCGGCGCGGAGATTCTCGACGACGACGTGCGCCGGCGCGTGGCGCGCCTGAAGTGCAACACCGGGGACTGGCTCAGCGTCCACCGCACCGCTCACCAGTTGGGGATGCGCACCACGGCCACGATGATGTTCGGCGTGGGCGAGACGATTGAACAGCGCATCAACCACTTTGAAGTGGTGCGGCAGTTACAGGAGGAGACCGGCGGCTTCACGGCCTTCATCCCCTGGAGCTTCCAGCCCGGCCACACGGCCATGGGCGGCCGCGGCTGGGAAGAGGCGACTTCGGTCGAGTACCTCAAAACGCTGGCTATCTCACGGCTCTATCTCGATAACTTCGAAAATGTGCAGGCCAGTTGGGTGACGCAGGGATTGAAGGTCATGGAGTTAGCCCTTTTCTTCGGCGCCAACGACGTCGGCTCGGTAATGCTGGAGGAAAACGTCGTCAAGGCCGCCGGAACGAGTAACTGCACGACGGAAGAAGAGCTTCGCCGCATCATCCGCGACGCGGGCTTCAAGCCGGTGCAGCGGGACACGCTGTATAGGACGATGTTTTTGAGCTGACAGCTAAAAAACCACCCCAACCTTAGCCGGCCAGGAAGATTGTAGCTATTATGCTGGCGATCTTTTCGAAATCGAACTCATTCTCTGCACGCAAGACGATGCGCGCTGCCCCTGCGCCAATTGCTCTTCCAGCCTGCGGTATAAGGCGGCGCGGGTCAGATCATGACGCCTCTGCGGCAGCTTCGAATGGGCAATCTGGGCGGTTGCGCCGCGGCCTGATTGCGGCTGATACGGTCAGGAGTCCCCGAGTGCGGAGGAGATGGTAGCATGAATCTATTCTTCGTGCTACTCTAAAACTTCCCTCGGAATTATCTGGGAAGCCGGCAGTTATCGCGGGAGTGCGCATGGGCGTTTTGAGCAGAATCGGCATTGCTCTGGATTCGGAGCTTCTCAAGCGGTTTGACCGCTTGATTGGGCGGCAGGGCTACACCAACCGTTCCGAGGCCTTCCGGGATCTGATCCGCGACCGGCTGGTGAGTGAGCAGACCGCGACGCCAGAGGCGGTTGTGGTGGGCACGATCACGCTGATCTTCGAACACCACGCCTACGGCATCACCGAAAAACTGACCGAATTGCAGCACGCGCACCACGAGCTGGTGGTCTCGACCAGCCACGCGCACCTGGACCACGATTCCTGCCTTGAAGTGCTGATCGTGCACGGCAAATCAGCCCAGGTGGCCCAGTTTGCCGACCAGTTGATCGGCCTGAAGGGCGTGCAGCATGGGCGGCTGGTGATGACCGTGCCAGCGCATGCGACCGAGCACACGCACAATGGCGAGCACAGCCATGGCAGCGAGGGCGAGCACGGACACACGCACAGCCACGCACACTGAGATTCACAAAAACAACCAGTAAAGGAAGAATTATGCAAGGAAGAATCACGGAATCCGGTAGCACGAATGCTGAATTCGTAATACTTATACTCTTCCTTCTGGCCTTCCCTTTTGGGCTTGCGGCGCAAACCGGCGCGGCGCGCATCAACGGCACGGTACTCGATCCGGCAGGGCGAACGGTAGCGGGGGCGCGCGTCGAGTTCGATTCCGCCTCCGGCGCACGGCTGACCACTGCCACTGGAGCCGACGGCGGCTTTACGATCGCGCTGCCCGCCTGGGGCGCGTACACGGCGCGCGTCGAGGTGCAAGGCTTTACCCCGGTCGTGCGCAAGGTTGAACTGAGCGCGGCCACCGCGAGCCTGACGCTGCGCCTGGTGCAGGTGACCGCGGCGGCCGAAGAGGTGGTCGTCAACGGCGACGTCAGCGAGATTGCCATCGACGCTCCCGACCCATCGCAGAAGGTGCTGGTGCGCGAGCAGTTGTTGGACGCCAATCCGGGACGCCCGGGAGCGCCGATCTCGATTCCAGGCCTGCCCATCGAGACCGCGGCCGGCGGCATCAAGGCGCCGCAGTACTTTGCGCCCGGCGTGATGGCCGACCACGGCGAGCCGATCGCGCAGTACATCGCGGTGGGCGGCTATCTGGTGACCAACAACCTCTCCGCCAACGCCCACGGCAACGGCTACTCCGACCCCAACATCTACGTCTCCGGCGCGCTCGCCGGCGTGACGACCGACGGCGGCGCCTTCAACGTGCTCGAAGGCAATCACGCCCTCAACCTGGCGGCGACCTATATGCCCCGGCAGCAGATGACGAACTTTGTCACCCTCACCGGCGACTACCGCGACATCGATATGACAGCCGGATTTGCCCCCAAGAATGCGGCTAAGCGGGAGTGGGTGGCTCTGGAGGCCAATTACGGCAACGGCCTACTGAAGGACATGGAACACCGGCAGATGTACAAGTTGAACGCGCAGCGCGTCTTCGATGTTGGCAAGCACGAGATTACGCTCTACGGCATCGCCTATTGGGGCGTCTCGCATGAGGGGAACCTGGTTCCCATCGGCTATGGCCAGGATTTGAACGACACGCTCGACCCGCGGCAGAAAGACCAGACGCACACCGCGCTCGTGGCCGTCGACGACCGCTGGAAGCTTGGAAGCAAAGACGAGGTGGCCTTCTCCGGATTCGCTCGCACCTACAATCTGGCGCTGTTTTCGAACTTCGGTGAGGGGCTGATCCGGCAGAGCGAGTTCCGCACCGTGGAAGGAGTGCAGGCGCGCGAAACCCACACCTTTACGCCGTGGCTGCAAGGCATGACCGGCCTCGACTACCACGAGGACGACATTCACAACGACGATCTGGACCACTATCCGCTGGTCAATCCGAAGATCTATGGCTCCTTCGTCAAAGTATTGTCCAGCAACATCACCATCCGCGATCTGACCCCTTACGCGGCCGTGCATGGCGACCTGGGCAAGCACGTGCGCTTCTACGGCGGCCTAAGGCCGGACGTGATCGAGTTGAAAAACGACAACCAGATGGTTTCCGCCGATTCGTTTGATATATGGAGCACGTTTCTGGCCCCCAAGGCCACCTTGGCCTGGACACCGGGAACGGGTTCGGCCCACTGGCTGCCCTCGGCTTCGTTCAGCTTAGGGCAGGCCTTCTTTACTCAGGATCCGCGCATCTCCGTGAAAGGCACAACCTCAGGCCCAACCGGAGCGGCGGCTTTGCCTTCGCCCTTCGAGCGCTCACACTCCATGCAGTTGGTGCTGGAAAAAGAGTTCTCGGGCACCGACGTGCGCGTGACGGTGGCCCGGACGACGACCACAGAGACCTTGGGCAAGATCGACCCCGACAACGGCGCGCCCTTTGACCTGGGACCGGGCAACCTCAAGTTCCTGACCGCCAACGTACGCCATCAATTCAGCGGCTACGGAAGTGTGCAAGCGGTCTTCTCCAAAGCCGATGCGCGGGTGTTGAACGAGTTTTCTTCCGATCCCGGATGGAACCCTAATGTCAGTTCCGGATGGAACCCCACGGTGGAGTGCCCGCGCACCATCTTCGACGGCCTGGTCACGCTGGACAAGCTGCCTCTGGGCTTGCATATGCGCGGCGAGTACGAGTATGTGGGCCACAAAATACTCGACGCAGCCAACAGCCAGGACGGCGAAAAACAACTCGAGGCCATTCCGGTGGACGAGACGCGGCTGGCGGTGGTGCGCAGGTTCCTGAATGGACAACTGGAGGTGGGCGCGAACGGAATGCTGGCCCGAGGCTACACCGGCCAGACCACCGAGACCATTGCACCTCTGGCCTCAGGCGCGCCGTGGCAGGTGGGAGATGGGATTCCGAGTTGCCCGGCGGGGTCGGGGCCGAGCGGTGCCCCTAATGACTTCGACTGCGGGTCATCCGTAGGTACAGAGTGGCCCGTCGGCATCCGCATGGTCTCGTTCATAGGCGGATCGATCTCGTGGCGGTTTGGAGCGGAAGAGTAGGGTTGCTGCCGCGGCGATTGCATTGCCTGGAAACAGAAGGTGCGAAACCGCGCAAGGCCGTCAGGCCGGGACGAAGATCCCAGTCTGACGGCCTTGCCTTCAATGCTTCCTGTCTGTTTCGCGCAGTTCCAGAGCGGCGAGAAACAGAGCCGGCAGCGAGCGGGCGCGCTTACGCGGCCGCTTCGCCACCTTCTTGCTTCTTGGATTCTTCGAGCTGCTTTTCCAGTTCGGCGCGCTTCTTGGCCTTGAGGTCGTCGCGCTTCTGGCGCTTGGCGTCAAGCTGCTTTTCGGCGCCTAGCAGTTCGATGAAGGCCTTTTCGCCGCCATCGCCCTTGCGAAAGCCAGTGCGCACGATGCGCAGATAGCCGCCCTGACGGTCGCCGTAGCGCGGAGCCACGGTTTCAAAGAGCCGCGTAACGGCCTTGTCGGTCATGAGATAGCTGAGGGCCTGACGGCGTGAGTGCAGATCGCCCTTCTTGCCCAGTGTGATCATTTTTTCCACTTGCGGACGAACTGCCTTGGCCTTGGCCACGGTGGTCTCAACGCGATCTTCGATGATGACGGAGGTGGTCAGATTGCGCAAAAGGGCGCGGCGGTGGCTGGTATTGCGTCCGAGCTTGTTTCCTGCATTGCGATGGCGCATGATGCAACTCTCTTTCAGGAAATTTCTTGTCCGCCGGCAGTGGGCGGCAAACTGCGTACTGGCAACGGGCCGGATTCTACCCCGGCCCGCTGCTGTCCGGCGTTAAAAATTCTCGCTCTCGGTAGGCAGCATCAGGTCGACCGAATCCAGCGGCTCGTCCTCGTCGTCGTAGTGGCCATAGCTGGCGGCCAGGGCGGCGGCGGGCGGAATGCTGGTGGGTCCGGGGACCGCGTTGCCTTGCTCGTCGATCTTCATGCCCAGCGAGAGGCCCATCTGGGCAAGGATTTCCTTGATCTCGTTCAGGCTCTTGCGGCCGAAGTTCTTGGTCTTGAGCATCTCGGCTTCAGTCTTCTGCACCAGCTCGCCGATGGTCTGGATGTTAGCGTTCTTCAGGCAGTTGTAACTGCGAACCGACAGCTCCAGCTCTTCGACCGAGCGGTTGAGGTGGTCGTTGCGCAGCATGATCCGGCCTTCCTCGCCGCGCCCCTCGGTCTCCATCTCCTCCTCGAAGTTGATGAAGATGTTCATGTGGTCCTTGAGCAGCTTGGCGGCCAGACCGACGGCGTCAGCGGGCAGTACGGCCCCATTGGTCCACACCTCCAAGGTCAGCTTGTCGTAGTCGGTAATCTGACCCAGACGGGCAGCTTCTACCACGTAATTCACGCGCCGCACCGGCGAGTGAACCGAGTCGACGGGGATGAAGCCAATGCCCAGATCGGCGTCGAAGTTCTTGTCGGCGGAGATGTAGCCGCGTCCGCGCTTGAGGCGCATCTCCATGTCCAGCTTGCCGCCTTCGGAAACCGTGGCGATATAGACGTTTTTGTCCAGGATTTCGACGTCGCCGTCGGCTTCAATCATTCCCGAAGTGACCACGCCGGGCTGGTCGGCGCGCAAATAGAGCGCCTTCGGACCCTCGCCCGCCAGCTTGAAGGGAACCTGCTTGAGGTTCAAGATGATGTCGGTGGCATCCTCGACCACGCCGGTGATGGACTGGAACTCGTGCAGTACGCCCTCGATGCGAATCGCGGTGACCGCGGCGCCCTCGATCGAACTGAGCAGGGTGCGGCGCAAGGCGTTGCCGATGGTGGTGCCAAAGCCGCGCTCAAAGGGCTGGGCGCTGAACTTGCCGAAGATGTTGGTGAGCGTCTCGGCATCGACTGCCAGGCGCTTCGGTTTCTGAAATCCTCTCCAAAGCATATACGTCTCTCGTTTCCCGCGCGGCTGGATGCGTCGCGATGCATTTTGCGGCGGCCGCGCAAGTTCTCCTTCTGTTGGAATGAGGGACTAGGGACTAGGGACTAGGGACTAGCAGGCGTTGAACTGTGCCGGCTTTCTAGTCCCTAGTCCCTTTGTCCCTTAGTCCCTGTACTACTTACTTCGAGTACAGTTCGACGATCAGCTGCTCGTTGACGGGCAGGTTCACATCCTTGCGCTGAGGCAGGGAGAGCACACGGCCCGAGAAGTTCTCAAAGTTCACTTCCAGCCATGCGGGCACGGGATTCTGCGCGGCGTATTGCGCCCCCTGCTCGACGATGATCAGCTTCTTGGCGGCTTCGCAGATGGCAATCTCGTCGCCCACCTTGACCTGATAGGAAGGAATGTTGACCTTGCGGCCGTTGACCGTAACATGGCCGTGACGGACCACCTGGCGGGCCTGGCGGCGCGAGATGGCGAAGCCCAGACGGAAGGCCACGTTATCCAGACGGCGCTCCAGTTGCTGAATCAGCAACTCGCCGGTGACGCCAGCGGCGCGGTTGGCCTTCTCGTAGTACTCGCGGAACTGGCTCTCCAGCGTGAAGTACATACGCTTGGCCTTCTGCTTTTCATGCAGTTGCAGGCCATAGCCGACGATCTTGGCCCTGCGGTCCTTGCCATGCTGGCCGGGAGGAAAGTTGCGCTTCTCCAGCGGGCAGCGCTCGGAGGCGCATTTGGTGCCCTTCAAAAAAAGTTTGGTCGCCTCGCGGCGGCAAAGGCGGCAGACTGCTCCGGTATAACGAGCCATTTTTTCTCCTGACTTCGGATGACGGCCGGTTTACGCGCGCTCGTGAGAACTACGTTCCATCCCGGCCCGGGTTCAGTTGTCAGTTATCAGTTATTCGTGGTCAGTTATCAGACATAAGCCTAAGCGAGCAATTACTGACAACTGACCACTAACTACTGAAAACTGCTTTACACTCTGCGCCGCTTGGGCGGACGGCAGCCGTTGTGCGGCACTGGCGTCACGTCGCGGATGGTGCGCACCTCGATACCGGCGGCAGCCAAGGCGCGGATGGCCGACTCGCGACCCGAACCCGGACCGGAAACCCGCACATCGACCGCGCGCAAGCCGTGATCGCGAGCCATGCTGGCGGCGTTCGAGGCTGCCTGCTGCGCCGCAAAGGGCGTGCCCTTGCGCGAGCCGCGGAAGCCAAGCGAACCTGAACTCTTCCAGCTCAGCGTGTTGCCCACCGGGTCGGTGATGGTGACGATGGTGTTGTTGAATGTGGCCTGCACGTGCGCAATGCCAAAGGGCACATTCTTGCGCTCGCGTTTCTTGAACTTCTTGTTCTTGGAGGCCTTGCCAGCCTTGCTGGCGCCGGCCTTCTGCTCTGGTTTCGCCATTAGGTTTTACCCGTCGCTTTCTTCTTGCCGGCAACTGTGCCCTTGCGCGGGCCCTTGCGAGTGCGGGCATTGGTGTGGGTACGCTGCCCGTTCACCGGCAGACCCCTCCGGTGACGCGTGCCGCGATAGCTCTGGATGTCGATCAGACGCTTGATGTGCATCTGGACGTCCTTGCGCAGGTCGCCCTCGACGTTCCCTTCGTCCTCGATCACCTGGCGGATGCGGTTGACCTCGTCCTCGCCCAGATCCTGAATCTTCTTGAAGGCGTCAACATTCGCCTTCTCCAGAATCTTGAGCGCGCGGGGATCCCCGATGCCGAAGATGTATGTGAGCGCGATCCGGGCCTGTTTGTTGCGAGGCAGATCGACGCCAGCAATACGTGCCATTCGAGTTCCTTTGCTGCTTCAGGTTATGTGCCCCCGGCCTCAACCGGTTCGCACGTGTTGGACGGACAAGCCTCCAGAGGTTCATCGCAAGCCTTGACTCAGGCTAACTAGCCTCTTTCCAGCGGGCAGAGATCGGGGTCAGTTAACTGTGCTGTTCTAGCTTGCTTTTACTGATCCCTGAACCCTGATCCCTGTTGTGGAGGGATCCGCGTAAGCCAGGCTTGAAACTAGCCCTGACGCTGCTTGTGCTTTGCGTTCTCGCAGATCACCCGCACCACCCCACGGCGCGTGATGACCTTGCATTTCGCGCAAATCTTTTTGACTGATGCACGAACCTTCATTGCTGTTGCTGCCCTTCTCCGCGCGCAAAATCCAGGCGCGGGGTGTAAAAAATCTCACTTGTAGCGGTAAACGATCCGCCCGCGGTTCAGGTCGTAGGGGCTCAGTTCCACGGCCACGCGGTCACCGGGCAGAATGCGGATGAAGTTCTTGCGCATCCTTCCCGAGACGTGGGTCAGAACCTCGTGATTGTTCTCGAGCTTGACCTTGAACATGGCATTGGGCAGCGTCTCAGTGACCACCGCCATGACCTCAATCGCATCTTCCTTCGACAAACCGCATCCCGCTTCCGCCGGCGCATTCACGCCCAACCGGCTTGTAATCCCGAGTGTGCTACTCGGTTAAGATTCTTGCGCCGGTGGCGGTGACCGCCACCGAATGCTCAAAATGAGCGCTCATGCTTCCATCCGCGGTGATAGTCGTCCAGCCGTCACCCAAAACCACCACATCCGGCTTGCCTGCATTCACCATCGGCTCGATGGCCAGCACCATGCCAGTGCGCAACTTCATGCCCCGCCCGGCTTCGCCAAAGTTCGGCACCTGCGGGTCTTCGTGCATGTGCGTCCCGATGCCGTGGCCCACAAAATCCCGCACCACCGAGAAGCCCTCGGCCTCGACCACCCGCTGCACAGCAGAACCCACATCGCCCAGAGTGGCGCCGGGACGAACCACATCAATCGCCGCGTAGAGCGACCGCTCGGTCACCTTCATCAGCCGAGCGGTTTGCGGATCAATCTTCTCGCCCACCGGCACGGTAATCGCCGCGTCTCCGCAATAACCGTCTACGAATGCCCCAAAGTCGACCGAAACGATCTCCCCTTCCCGGAGAATTCGCTTGGCCGACGGAATACCATGCACCACTTCGCTGTTGACCGAGGTGCACAGCACACAAGGGAAACCATGATAGCCCTTGAAGGCCGCCCTGGCGCCCAGTTTGACGGTGCGTTCCTCGGCCGCCTTTTCCAGATCCAGTGTGGTGGCTCCAGGCCTGACCAGGCTCCGAACCAACTCCAGCACCTCGCGGACCACCTGGCCCGCACGGCGCATCTTCTCGATCTCCTGCGATGACTTCAGTACAACCGCCAACCGGCTTACCTGACTTTCAGTTTTCAGTTGTCAGCTTTCAGTTGTCAGTGAAAGCACCGCGAAGCACTTCGACCGATGACTGACCACTGATAACTGGCAACTACCCTCTCAACCGCTCGACGGCGGCAGCAATTCCAGCCATCACAACCTCAATCGGCTGGTCTCCATCCACTTCCGCAAAGCGCCCCGAGGCCCGGTAGTGCTCGACGACCGGCGCGGTCAATGCCGTATAAGCGCGCATCCGTTCCGCAAAGACCTTTTCCGTATCGTCAGCTCGCTGGACCAGCGTGGCTCCGTCCGCATCGCAAAAGCCATCCCGTTGGGGAAGTTTGAAGTAGACGTTGTAAATGCTCTGGCAGACAGGACAATTCCTGCGCCCGGTAATACGGCGCAAGAGCTGATTATAATCCACATGGATGCTGACGGCAACCACTGGCAACCCCACGGCCCGCGCGGCCAGGCGCTCATCCAGCCAGGCGGCCTGCACCAGGGTGCGCGGAAAGCCGTCCAGAATGTAACCGTTGGCGGTGTCCGGCTGCGTGAGGCGCACCGCAACCATCTCATTGACCAGAGAATCGGGAACCAGTCCCCCCCGTCCCATGATCTCCTTGGCGGTCCGGCCCAGTTCCGTGCCCTGAGCCACATTGGCGCGCAGCAGATCACCGGTCGAGATCTGCGGAATCCGCCACCGCTTGACCAGTTCCTTGGCCTGGGTTCCCTTGCCTACGCCCGGCGCGCCCAACAAAAGAATGGGGCCGGGAACAACCTTCCGATCCGTTCCCTGCCCCGGTTCGCCTGCGGTGCTAGAAGATGACATTACCAGGTTTTCCTTCCGCGAATGCGACCGGAGCGCGGGGAAAAGCCGTCATAGTGGCGCATGATCAGCTGCGATTCGATCTGGTTGATGGTGTCCATGGCCACGCCCACCACAATCAGCAGTGAGGTGCCGCCAAAGTAGAAGTTGACTCCCAAACCGTGCGTGGTCCAGGTCGGCAGGCTCTCGAAGAACCGGCCGATGAGCCAAACCTTGTCGAAACGAATGCCCGAGATCAGGAAGGTAGGCACCAGCGAAATGATAATCAGATAAAGGGCGCCAACCAGCGTGATGCGGGTGAGGATGTCGTTGATGAAGTCCGAGGTGCGCTTGCCGGGGCGGATTCCGGGGATGAACGAGCCCGACTTGCGGAAGTTGTCGGCAATGTCGTCCGGCTTCATGATGATCGACACGTAGAAGTAGGCAAAGAAGATAATGCCCAGGATGTACAGCAGCTCATACCACGGGTAGCCGGGCATGAGCGCATCGAAGATGGGCCGCAGGAAGGCGCTGTTTTGCACCATCGCGGTCTGGCTGAGCATCATCGGGGCGGAGAGGATGGAGGCGGCGAAGATCACCGGCATGACGCCGCCGGAGTTCACCTTGAGGGGCAGATGGCTGGATTGGCCGCCCATCATGCGGCGGCCGACGATGCGCCGCGCGCTCTGGATGGGGATGCGCCGCTCGCTCCGCTCGACGAAGACGATGAAGGCCACCACAGCCGCCATGCCCGCCATCAGCAGGACCACGGCAATGATGGTGAACGAGCCCCACTGGTTGGTCTGCACCTTCTGGTAGAGCTCGGCGACACCGCGCGGCAGGCCGGCGATAATGCCAGTGAAAATCAGCAGGCTCATGCCGTTGCCGATGCCGCGGTCGGTAATCTGTTCGCCCAGCCACATGATGAAGGCCGTGCCGGTGGTCAGCGTCAGCACCGTCATCAACAGGAAGCCGACGCCGGGATTGAGCACCATGCCGCCCTTGGTGAGCATGAAGGCGATGCCGATCGACTGCAAGGCGCCCAGAATCACCGTCAGGTAGCGCGTCCACTGGGTGATCTTGCGCCGCCCCAGCTCGCCTTCCTTCTGAATGCGCGCCAGCGGCTCATAAACCACGGTGAGCAACTGAAAGATGATCGAGGCCGTGATGTAGGGCATGATGCCCAGCGCGAAGACCGTCATGCGGCGCAGGTTGCCGCCGCCGAACAGATCCATCAGGCCCAGGGCCGAGCCGCCTTGCGTACTGAACAACTGCTCCAGCAGCTTGCCGTTCACGCCCGGCGTGGGGATGTGCGCGCCCAAACGATAGACGGCCAGAATGCCCAGCGTGAAAAGCACCCGCTTGCGCAGATCGGGAATCCGAAAAATATTGAGAAAATTCTCAAGCATGTTGGGTTATCCGCTTCAGGGCGTTTGCCGCCACTCGAATCTATTCCGCTATCCATCTTACCCGCGCAGGGCACCGTGTGTCGCCCCGCTCACTCGTCAAGTCTGTCATCCTGAGCGGAGTTTGGCGCGCCTTTGGCGCCAAACTCCGTCGAAAGACCTGCGTTTAACGGGCGTCCCAGTTTCTATCTGGATGCCTTGGAAACTAATTTCCCCTTGGCTGCCACCGGAGCTTCGCCGCCCAGAAGCACCACCTTGCCGCCGGCCTTTTCAATCTTCTCGACGGCGGACTTGGAAAACTTGTGCGCGTGGATGGTGAGGGCCGAACTCAGTTCGCCAGAGCCGAGAATCTTGATCAGCGCCTTTTTGCTCGAAGCCAAGCCCAGCTTCTTGTAGTCGTCCAGGCCGATCTCCGTGATGGACTGACCCTCAAGGTGCTCGACCAGCCGGTCCAGATTCACCACCGTGTACTCGGTGCGGAAGATGTTGGTAAAGCCGCGCTTGGGAAGCCGGCGGTGCAGCGGCATCTGGCCGCCCTCAAAACCGCGCATCAGGCTGAAGCCGGAGCGCGAACCCTGTCCCTTGTGGCCGCGGGTCGAGGTTTTGCCCATGCCGGAGCCCATGCCCCGGCCCACACGCTTGCGCCCGGTGTTAGCCTTTTTGGGCGCGCGCAGATTCGATAGATTTCTTATTGCCATGATTTCCTCGCTGTAGCGCCGGCCGGGTTTCAAGAACCCTGCCGACTCGCGTTGTGTGGAGCAGTTGTCCGTAGTCAGTTTTCAGTAACGGTAGCTTGAGCTGACAACTGAAGACTGACCACTGGTTGCTAGTCTTCCAGAATACGAACCAAATGCGGAATGGCCTTGACCATGCCGCGAATGGATTCATTGTCCACGCGCTCGACGATCTGGTTGAGCCGCGTAAAGCCAAGCCCCTTGACCACCAGCTTGTGCTTGGTGGGCGTAGAGTTCTTCGAGCGGTAGTACTGAATGCGAATGGTTTTGGTCTCCGCCATGGCTAGAGGTCCTCCACGGACTTGCCGCGCATATTGGCCACATCGGCCCGGTCGCGCAACTGCACCAGCGCGTCGAAGGTGGCCTTGACGACGTTGTGGGGGTTGGGCGAACCCAGGCACTTGGTGAGCACATTCTGCACCCCGACCGAGGTCATCACCGCGCGCACCGCGCCGCCGGCGATCACGCCGGTGCCTTCGGGGGCCGGCTTCAAGAGCACCTGTCCGGCGCCATAATGGCCCAGAACCAGATGCGGGATCGTGGTCTGGGTCAGGTTGACCCGAACCAGGTTCTTCTTGGCCGCCTCAATTCCCTTGCGAATCGCCTGGGGGACTTCCTTGGCCTTGCCCGAACCGTGGCCCACCACTCCTGCGGCGGCGTCGCCCACCACCACCAGCGCGGCAAACGACATATTCTTGCCGCCCTTGACCACCTTGGTCACGCGATTGATGGCCACCACCTGATCCTTCAGGTTGTACTGGTTGGCATCGAGTTTCTTCTTCAAGATCGTCATTGCTCTCTCGTCTCTTTTGAGCTGCTAGCTTCTAGCCTTTAGCTCTCAGCTTTTCCTTGCCCGGGTTGAATCTTTCAACTTTGCACGAACAAGCTAACAGCTAATAGCTAAAAGCTAATAGCTGCTTTTAGAACTCCAGACCCGCCTCGCGAGCCGCATCGGCCAGCGCCTTGATGCGCCCGTGATAGAGGTAGCCGCCGCGATCGAAGACCACCTTCTTCACGCCTTTGGCCACCGCCGCCTCGGCCACGGCCTTGCCGATCTCCTTGGCCGCGGCGATGTTGCCGCCGGTCTTCAGCTTCAGAGCCAGCGTCGAGGCCGAGACCATCGTCTCGCCCTTCTGGTCGTCGATCACCTGCGCGTAGATGTGGTTGAGCGAGCGGTAGACGTTCAGCCGCGGCCGCTCTTCAGTGCCGGCCAGCTTGCGGCGGATGCGCGCGTGAATGCGCTGGCGGATTGCGTTCCTCTTGGTCTGCGTGATCATGATTTCCTGTCCCTATCAGCGGAGCCGCCCCGCGGCCCCGTTCGGTTGATGTTCAGTTTTCAGCCGTCAGCGCGCAGTGGTCAGTTTCTTCTTACTGAGAACGAACTGATAACTGAAAACTGTCTTTACTTCGCGCCCGTCTTGCCGGCCTTCTTCTTCAGCTTCTCGTCCGAGTAGCGCACGCCCTTGTTCTTGTAGGGGTCGGGCTTGCGCAGCGAACGCATATCGGCCGCCACCTGGCCCACCTTCTGCCGGTCAATGCCGGTGATCGTCAGATGAAGCTGCTTGGGGTCGATCGCCACTTCGATGCCTGAGGGCAGCGGAAACTCGATCTGGTGCGAGTAGCCCAGCGTGAAAACCACCGTGCCCTTGCCCTTCAGCTCGGCGCGATAGCCGATGCCCACAATGTCCAGCTCGCGCTTCCAGCCTTCCGTAACGCCGTGAACGGCGTTATAGACCAGCGCGCGGGTCAATCCATGAAAGGCCGCGTACTTGTCGCTCTCGCGGTTGACGTGCAGCACACCGTCGACAGTCTCGAGCGTAATGCCCTCGGCGATCAGCGCCGAGACCTTGCCCTTGGGCCCCTCGACCACCACCGTGTTGCCCTCAACCTTGTACTTGACGCTCGCGGGCAGCGGAATCAGTTTCTTTCCTATACGCGACATCGAATCAATCCTTCATTTGGCTTGCGAGTCCCGTCGAGGCGCTCACGCCCCTGCGTTCCACTGCAGCCCGTAAAACAAGGAATAGGGAACAGGGAACAGGGAACAGGGAACAGAAAAACGCGATCCCATAATTCCATTGAATCCAATCCCGCTTTCAACGCGCCGGCCTAATCAACCGGCAAAATCCGAGAACTCTCTCAGGCCCGGGCTTTAACTGATCCCTGTTCCCTGACCCCTGATCCCTGCACTTACCACACTTCGCAGAGCAACTCGCCGCCCACGCCCTCGCGGCGCGCCTGACGGCCGGTCATCACGCCCTTGGGCGTGGTCATGATCGAGATGCCCAGACCGCCCTGCACACGCTTGATCTCGTCGTGGCCGATGTAAACGCGGCAGCCGGGACGCGAGATGCGCGCCAGATCCCGGATGGCCGCTTCCGCTCCGCCGTACTTCAGATACACGCGCAGAATCAGCCGGCCTTCCTCTTCCTGGGTCTTGTAGTTCGAGATGTAGCCCTCCTCCTTGAGGATGCGGGCTATCTCGGTCTTCAGCTTCGAAGCCGGTACATCCAGCTTCTGGTGACGCGCCCGGATCGCATTCCGGATCCGCGCCAGAAAATCCGCTACTGGGTCGGTCAGACTCATTCCTTCTCCTTCATTCCCCGTTCGCTCCCCCTCCCGCCTGCGCGGAATGCAGGGGAGAACCTGCGGGAATGTCCTTAAAACAGTTGTCAGCGGTCAGGGATCAGGGATCAGTTCCGTTTTTCGCTGATCCCTGAAACCTGAAACCTGATCCCTGGAAAACTACCAGCTCGACTTGACGACGCCAGGAATCTCGCCCTTGAGCGCCAGCGAGCGGAAGCACAAGCGGCAGATGCCGAACTTGCGCAGAAACCCGCGCGGCCGCCCGCAGAGCTGGCACCGGTTGTGCTTGCGGCAGCTGAACTTCGGCTTCCGCGCGTCTTTCACCCTTTTTGCAGTGGTTGCCATAAATCCTCTTCAACGACAGCTACTAGCTTCTAGCTACTAGCTTCCAGCTCTTCCTAGCTGAGAACATTTTCGTACTCACAGAACAGAGCTAAATTCGTTTTGCCTAAGTTGCCAGTTTCGCCTCGATCGGGCCAGAAGCTGGCAGCTAAAAGCTGTTCTTATGCGCCCTGCCGGAACGGCATTCCAAAGTGCTTCAGCAGAGCACGCGCTGCATTGTCGTCCTGGGCCGTGGTCACGATGGTGATGTTCATGCCCTTCAGTTTTTCCACCTTGGAGTAATCAATCTCCGGGAAAATCAGCTGGTCGCGCAATCCGAGCGTGTAGTTGCCGCGCCCGTCAAAACTCTTCGTCGAAACCCCGCGGAAGTCACGCACCCTGGGCAGCGCCATCGAAATCAACCGGTCCAGAAACTCGTAGGCCTTGTCCGAACGCAGCGTGACCATGGCGCCGATCGACATACCCTCTCTCACCTTGAAGGCCGCAATCGACTTTTTCGCCTTGGTGGTCACCGGCTTCTGCCCGGCAATCGCCGCCAGGTCGGCCACCAGCGGGTCCAGCAGCTTGGTATTCTGCGTGGCCTCGCCCAGACCCATGTTGATGACGATCTTGTCCAGCTCCGGAACCGCCATCGGGTTGTCAAGCCCCAGCTCCTTTTTGAGAGCCTGCTTGATTTCCTTGTGGTACTTCTCTCTCAGCCTTGCCGCCATGGTGCTTCACTCTCTTTCTTCCGGCGCCCGGAGTGGCCGCAACTCGCATCGAGTGGCCGTTTACCGTTGCGGAAGGGGTTGGCCGTTGGGCTTCGCGCCATTTGCGCTCTCGCCGCTCCGGCTTGGGATCCCAAACTTTCCTGCCTACTTCTTGGTCGGCAGCGTCTGCCCGCACTTCTTGCAGATGCGCATCCGTACGTCGCCCTCGGTCTTCGAGCCCACGCGCGTGGGGCCGCAGTTGGGACAGACCAGCGCGACATTCGAGACGTCGATCGGCGATTCCTGGTCGGCGATGCCGCCCTGGGTGCGCTTTCCGGTTTTGCCCGAGACCGTCTTCTTGACGATGCGCACATGCTCGACCAGAACCGTGCCCTTGTCGGGGAAGGCGCGCAGCACGCGGCCCGTCTTGCCGCGGTCCGAGCCCCTGAGAACCTTGACTGTATCGTTGCGATGAATATTCAAACTCGGCATTTCTTCTCCAAATACAGGGGTCGGGGATCAGGGATCAGGGGTCAGAACTTCTGTGCCACCGACCATCATCCAGGCCAAATCATGATTGAACTCGACCGTTACGCCCCAAAAAACACGGTTGAAAACTGAACTGTGCCGCCACTTACAAATCACCGGTCAACGATCCCTGATCCCTGACCCCTGATCCCTGTCTTTACACCACTTCCGGGGCCAGCGAAACGATCTTCAGAAACTTCTTGTCGCGCAGTTCGCGAGCCACCGGACCGAAAACTCGCGTGCCCACCGGCTCATGATTGTCGTCAATCACCACGGCGGCGTTTTCATCGAAGCGAATGTAGCTGCCGTCGCGGCGCCGATGCGGCAGGCGCGTGCGGACGATGACCGCCTTCACCACCGTTCCCTTCTTCACTGTACCGTCGGGCGAGGATTCCTTGACCGCGGCGGTCACGATGTCGCCCAGACCGGCCTTCTTGCCTAGCCCGCCGCCCAGCGGCAGAATCACTTGCAGCTTGCGCGCGCCGGAGTTGTCGGCCACCGCGAGCATGGTTCTCATTTGCACAGCCATGGGTTCTTCTCCTTACAGCTTCTAGCTTCTAGCTTCTAGCTGCCAGCTCTTAGCTTTCACCGTTCCCAACGCAACCTGACTTCCCAACAATCCAGCTAGGAGCTAAAGGCTAGAAGCTAGCGGCTCGCTCTAGTTGGCGGCCGTGACTTCAGTCTTGACCGCGGCATCCTCGAGTTGTCCGAGGGCCGAGCGCCGCACAATCTCTTCCAGCGTCCACCGCTTCAGCTTGCTCAGCGGACGGGTCTCGCGAATGCGCACCACATCGCCCATCCGCGCCGAACTCTGCTCATCGTGGGCATAGAACTTCCTGGTCGAGCGCACGATACGCTTGTACTTGGGGTGAGCCTTGCGCATCTCGACCTCGACCACAATGGTCTTCTGCATCTTGGTCGAAACCACCTGGCCGACCTTTTCGTTGCGCCTGGCGCCTACGGCCGCCGGCGCCTGCACTGCATCCTGAGTCGCCGTCATTTAGCGGTCTCCCTTCTGGCTGTCCGCGGCCACCGCGGCATCAGCAGCCGCGCCGCGAATGCCCAGTGCGCGCTCACGCGCCACGGTCTTGATTTGGGCGATCTCCTTGCGCAACAGGCGGAGTTTCTTCACTCCGTCGTTCTGCCCCAGCGAGACCTGAAAGCGCAGCCGGAACAGTTGCTCGGAGGTGGTCTTCACCTGGTGCGCCAGTTCTTCGTCGCTCAAATTGCGAATCTTTTCGAGTTCCATCTCTGTTTCTCTCTCCAACCAGCCGCTAGCTTCTAGCTTCTAGCCTGTTCTCCGTAAACCATCTCCGCTTGCGGCTCCCAGCTAAAAGCTAGTAGCTAGCAGCTGGAAGCTGTCTTACTTGGCCGCGGCCACAATCTTTTCAGCGCCCGGCCGCATCACGAACTTAGTCTTTAGCGGCAGTTTGTTCGACGCCAAGCGCATGGCCTCCTGCGCGGTCGCCGGATCCACCCCTTCCATCTCGAAGAGGATTTTGCCCGGCCGCACCACCGCAACCCAGTGGTCGAGAGCGCCCTTGCCGGAACCCATGCGGACTTCGGCAGGCTTCTTGGTGATGGGCTTGTCCGGGAACAGGCGCAGCCAGATCTTCCCGCCGCGCTTGATGAAGCGAGTCATGGCGACACGGCTGGCCTCGATCTGCCGGTCGGTGATGAATCCGCACTCCATGACCTTCAGACCGTACTCCCCGAATGAGAGCGAGGAGCCGCGCCACGCCTTGCCACGCCTCTTGCCCTTCTGCTGCTTGCGGAACTTCACCTTCTTTGGCATCAACATAACGAAAACCTCGAACGAAGTTGCCAGTTGTCAGTTTTCAGTTGTCAGTTTCCGCGCTCCACTGAGCATTCCGGCGACTCACAACGAAGGACTGACAACCAACTGTCCCAAAATTCACAACTGCAAAACTGATCCCTGACAACTGACAACTGAAAACTGCTCTTAAAACACCGACGTGCCCACCGGCGCCGGCTGACGGCGCTTCTGCTCATAGATGTCGCCGCGATAGATCCAGGTCTTCACGCCGATCACGCCATAAGTGGTGTGCGCCTCGGTGAAACCGTAATCGATGTCGGCGCGCAGTGTGTGCAAAGGCAAACGCCCCTGCAGATACCACTCCGAGCGGGCAATCTCCTTGCCGTTCAAACGGCCCGAAACCCGAATCTTGATTCCTTTGCAGCCGAATCTCAGCGCCGAATCCACACTCTTGCGCATGGCGCGGCGGTAACTGACGCGCTTTTCCAGTTGCAGAGCGATATTCTCCGAGACCAGCTGAGCGTCTAACTCGGGCTTGTTCACCTCGATGATGTCGATGAACACGTCGCGGTTGGTGCGCTTGCCCAGTTCCGTCTTGAGCTTCTCGATCTCCGCGCCCTTGCGGCCAATGACAATGCCCGGCCGGGCGGTGCGGATGAGAAAGCGCAGCTTGTTGCCTGGACGCTCGATCTCCACCGAGCTTACCCCAGCGGCCTTAAGCTTTTCGCGGAGCTCCGCCTTGAGCTTCACGTCCTCGACCAGCAGTTTGTCGTAGTCGCGCTCGGCAAACCAGCGCGAACGCCACGGCTTGTTGACTCCCAGCCGGAATCCGTAAGGATGGACCTTCTGTCCCATGCGATTTCCCTCAAAACCCTCTAGGCCTGCTTCGTGGCCTTTTTCTTGGTTGTCTTCGGCGCCGCCGGCGTCTCTTCCGCCTTGGTCACCAGACCCTTGGCCGCTTCACGCTCGGCCACCGCCAGAACAATGTGCGTCAGCCTGCGCTGATAACGAAATGCGCGGCCCATCGGCGCCGGACGGATGCGCTTCATGCGCGGCCCATCGTTGGCCAGAGCCAGCTTGACGTAGAGGTTATCCACGTCCAGGTCCAGCCCCTGCTCGCCCGCCAGATACTTCGCGTTGTCAACCGCCGAGGTCAGCAGCTTGTGGATCACCGGGGCGATGCGCTTCTTGGTGAAGGCCGCGACGGTGAGCGCCTCCTCGACCCCCCGGCCCTTAATCAGGTCGAGCACCAGCCGCGCCTTTTGCGGCGACACGCGCTGGAACTTGGCTTCGGCCCGGAATTCCCTTGTCTCGACTGCCATTGGTATGTCCTCAAATCAGCTACTAGCTTCTAGCCACTAGCTTCTAGCTTGTCCAGTTTCCCAACAAGCTTTTGCTCCGACGATATCTAGCTAGAAGCTAGAGGCTGAGAGCTAAAAGCTGCCTTATACTACCGCGGCTTGGCGCCGGTCTCGGCGGCCTTGCTGCCCCCGGTGTGCCCCTTGAAAATGCGCGTAGGCGCAAACTCGCCCAGTTTGTGACCCACCATGTTCTCCGTCACGTACACCGGTACGAACTTCTTGCCGTTGTGCACCGCAATAGTGTGGCCCACAAACTCGGGAAAGATCGTCGAGCGGCGCGACCAGGTCTTGACAACCTTCTTGTCATTGGCCTGATTGAGCACCTCGATCTTCACGGTCAAGTGCGCATCCACAAACGGACCTTTTTTTGTCGAACGTGCCATAAATCTCCCGCTCCTCTACTTCGCCCGGCGGCTGACAATAAACGCATCAGTCCGCTTGTTGTTGCGCGTCTTGTAGCCGCGCGTCGGCTGGCCCCACGGGGTCACCGGATGACGGCCACCCGAGGTTTTGCCCTCGCCGCCGCCGTGCGGATGGTCCACCGGGTTCATCACCACGCCGCGGTTGGTGGGACGAATGCCCAGCCAGCGGTTGCGTCCTGCCTTGCCGATGGACACATTCTCATGGTCCGTGTTACCCACCTGGCCAATCGTCGCCAGGCACTCGATTAGCACCTTGCGGGTCTCGCCGGAAGGCAACTTCAGCAGGGCGTACTCGCCCTCCTTGGCCACCAGCTGCGCCTGCGTTCCAGCCGAACGGGCCATCTGCGCTCCCTTGCCCGGCCTCAGTTCAATGGCATGAACCGTCGTGCCGGAGGGAATGTTCTTGAGCGGTAGGGCATTTCCAACCAGGATGTCGGCGTCGGGACCTGAGGTCACGGTCGCGCCCACCTTCAAGCCAACCGGCTGCAGGATATAGCGCTTCTCGCCATCCGCATAATGCACCAGCGCAATGCGCGCCGAACGGTTGGGATCGTACTCGATCGTCGCCACCTTGCCCGGCACGCCAAACTTCTCGCGCTTGAAGTCGATCAGGCGCAGCTTCTGCTTGTGACCGCCGCCTTGATGACGCATGGTCAAGTCGCCCTGGTTGCGGCGTCCGCCCGTGCGCTGCTTGACCGCCAGAAGCGGCTTGTGCGGCTTATCCGTCGTCAGGTCGTCATTGACCTGCGTAGTCTTGAAGCGCAGCGTCGGCGTGATCGGTCTGTATGTCTTGATTGCCATTGTCGTTTGTCCCGGAAAGTCAGCGCCCAAACTCAAGCGCCGCTCTCCCTTTTCTCCGGAGCCCGTCTGATTCTCCCTGACCCCGATAATCCTTCAATGCAGCCGTTTCATCCAGCCAGGCAACCCCTAGAGGTTGCTGACGTATTCGGGCATCTTCTCGCCCGGCTTCAGCCGGACATACGCCTTCTTCCAGTCGGGGCGAAAGCCCGCGTACTTGCCGCGGCGGCGTTCCTTGCCCAGGACATTGGCGGTGCGTACCGCGGAGACCTTGACCTTGAAAAGCGCCTCGACGGCCTGCTTGACCTCGGTCTTGGTAGCCTCAGGAGCGACGTCGAAGACCAGCGTCCCCTCGGTCTCCTTCACGCCCAGCCCTTTTTCGGTAATCAGCGGGCGGCGAATCACAGTGTAGAGTGTCGGCATCAGGCGGCCTCCGTCTCAGCGGCGAGCTTGCGCCCCGCAGCGCGTTTTGACGCATTCTTCTCGAGCATTTCGGCAATCTGCTCAATGGCGGCCTTGGAGAAAATGGCCCGCTCATAGCGCAGCAGATCGTAAGGGTGCACCTCATTGTTGAGCACCAGTTCGACGCCCTTGAGGTTGCGCGCGCCCAGCACCAGGGCCGGAGTCAGCGTCTTGCTGTTCTCAACCAGCAGAGCCGTGCGCGTGACCTCGAGTTTCGTGAGCGCCTCCCGGTAGAGCTTGGTCTTGGCGCCTTCGATCTCCAGCGTATCGACCACCGTCAGCTTGCCGTCGGCCAGTTTCGCCGCCAGGGCCGAACGCAGCGCGCCCAGCAACTTCTTGCGCGGAAAGGCGTAATCGTAGCTGCGCGGCTGAGGGCCATGTACCGTGTAGCCATGACGCCACAGAGGCGAACGCACCGAACCGATACGAGCCCGGCCCGTGCCCTTCTGCTTCCACAGCTTCTTGCCCGAACCGGCGACCTCGGTGCGACTCTTGGTCTTGTGCGTACCCTGGCGCAGCGAGGCGCGGTAGTGCTTGACCGCCTCCCACAGCAGGGCCTCATTCACCTGGTCCGGCCCGAAGAGCGCATCGGACAACTCCAGCGTGCCCACTTTGTCGCCGTTCAGATTCATTACATCCACGTTTGCCATCGTCTTCTTCTTCCGCCAGGAATCCTTCCCCAGCTTCAATCTCTTATGCTTCAATCTCTTTGTGCGCCCGAAGAGCGCGTCTGCCCCACCGCAGGTGGTTACTTGCGCTTGCCGCCAGCCTTCTTCGACGCCTTCAACGGATCAACCGTGCCGGACCCGGCAAAACCACGGCGCTCGCGCGGAGGAGTCTTGGCCTTGGAGATCAGTACGTAGCCTTCGCGTGATCCAGGCACCGCGCCCTCGACCATCAAAAGATTCTCTTCCAGATCAATGCCGCGAATGCGCAGATTGCGCACCGTGATCTGCGCCGCTCCCATGTGACCGGGCATACGCTGACCGGGAAAGACGCGCGAGGGAAAACTGGAGGCGCCAATCGAGCCCTGCACCTGGAACATGTGGCCGTGAGACTTCGGTCCGCCGGCGAATCCGTGCCTGCGCACCACGCCGGCAAAGCCCCGGCCCTTGGAAGTGCCAATCACGTCCACGAATCGGGCTTCGGAAAAGATGTCGACCAGCACACGGTCGCCCGCCTTGGTAGCCACCACGCCATCGGCATCAACTTCGAGCGCCACTTCGCGAATGACCTTCACCGGCGGCGCTTCCGTCTTGGCGAAGTGCCCGGCCTGCGGCTTTGTCACATTCTTGGCCTTAACGAACTCGACCAGACCGATCTGCGCGGCCTCGTAGCCGTCCTTCGCCAGCGTCTTCAACTGCGTAATTACACAGGGGCCGGCCTGCAGCACCGTAATCGGGTGCACATCGCCCTTTTCGTCGAAGACCTGCGTCATGCCGATCTTTTTACCTAAAATTCCCGTGACTGCCATCGTTTCCTCACCTCATCATGCGATCTTGAATCCATCGCACTGCCGGGGCTCTTCCGAGCCTTTCTACCGCTTCGCGTGATTACCGCGAAACTTGTGCGCCGCAAGGCGCGTTTGGCCGCACCGCAGGTGCCTACTTCTCGAAGGCCTTGATCTCAACATCGACGCCGGCCGGAAGGTCGAGCTTCATCAGCGCGTCCACGGTCTGCTGCGTCGGCTCAAGAATGTCGATCAGCCGCTTGTGCGTGCGAATTTCAAAGGCCTCGCGCGACTTCTTATCCACGTGCGGCGAGCGCAGCACACAATACTTGTTCTTCATCGTCGGCAAGGGAATCGGCCCGGCCACCGTTGCTCCGGTGCGCTTGGCCGTCTCCACGATCTCGCCGGTCGAGGTGTCCAGCACACGATAATCGTATGCCTTCAACCGAATGCGAATCCTCTGTCCTACCATGCTTGTCCCCTATCAGGGATCAGGGGTCAGGGATCAGGGGTCAGTTTCAAAATCTCGCCCCAAACACCGTGATGTACCCTGCTCCCTATTCGCCGTTCTGATCCCTGATCCCTGAAACCTGATCCCTACTACTTGATAATCTCGGAGACCGTGCCGGCGCCCACCGTGCGGCCGCCTTCGCGGATGGCAAAGCGCAGGCCCTTTTCCAGAGCTACCGGCGTAATCAGCTCAATCGCCAGCTGCACGTTGTCGCCCGGCATCACCATCTCCACGCCCTCGGGAAGCTCCGCCACGCCCGTCACATCCGTCGTGCGGAAGTAGAACTGCGGACGGTAGCCCTTGAAGAACGGCGTGTGACGGCCGCCCTCTTCCTTGCTCAGAACGTAAACCTCGCCCTTGAAGTTGGTGTGCGGCGTGATCGAGCCCGGCTTGGCTAGAACCATCCCGCGCTCGACATCCTCTTTCGGAATGCCGCGCAGCAGAATGCCGGCGTTATCGCCCGCCAACCCCTCGTCCAACTGCTTCTTGAACATTTCCACGCCCGTGCAAACCGTCTGCCGCGTCTCGCGGAAGCCCACGATCTCGCAAGCCTCGCCCACCTTCACCTTGCCGCGCTCGATGCGGCCGGTGACCACCGTGCCGCGCCCGGAGATCGAGAAGATGTCCTCGATCGGCATCAGGAATGGCTTGTCCACCGCACGATCCGGCTGCGGAACGTACGTGTCAACCGCCTCCATCAGCTCGTCGATCTTGGCTTCCCACTTGGGATCGCCATTCAACGCGCCCAAAGCCGAGCCGCGAATTACCGGTACGTCGTCGCCCGGGAACTGGTACTTCGACAGAAGCTCGCGCACCTCCATCTCCACCAGGTCGGTCAGCTCTTCGTCCTCGACCGCGTCGCACTTGTTCAGGAACACCACCATGCAGGGCACGCCCACCTGGCGCGCCAGAAGCACGTGCTCCTTGGTCTGCGGCATGGGTCCATCCGTAGCGGCAACTACGAGAATCGCCCCGTCCATCTGCGCCGCGCCGGTGATCATGTTCTTAATGTAGTCGGCGTGACCGGGACAATCGACGTGCGCATAGTGCCGGTTGGCCGTCTCGTACTCGACGTGCGCCGTGGCGATGGTGATGCCCCTCTCCCGCTCTTCCGGCGCGTTGTCGATCGAGTCGAACGAACGGAACGTATTCTTCGGGTTGTGCTTCTGCAACACCTTGGTGATCGCCGCCGTCAGCGTCGTCTTGCCGTGATCAATGTGCCCGATCGTTCCCACGTTCACGTGCGGCTTCGAACGGTCAAACTTTTCCTTGCCCATGATAGCTTCCCTTCGTTCATTCGGCGCGTTCAGCGCCTTGCTTCCTGTTCATGTCTTGCGGCCGCCCTGTCTAGCCGGGCCCGCGAATCCCGCTAATCCTTACTTGCCCTGCGACCGGCCGATAATCTCGTCGGCGATCATGCGCGGCGCCTCTTCATAGCGCGCAAACTGCATTGAATAGGAGGCGCGGCCCTGGGTGGACGAACGAATCTCGTTCACGTAGCCGAACATTTCCTTGAGCGGCACGATGGCCTTGATGACCTGCGAACCGGCCAGCCGATCCATGCCCTCGATGCGTCCGCGGCGCGAGTTGATGTCGCCGATAATGACGCCCATGTACTCTTCGGGGACGGTGACCTCGACGGCCATCACCGGCTCCAGAAGCACAGGGTTGGCCTTTCGAGCGGCTTCCTTGAAGGCAATCGATCCGGCGAACTTGAAGGCCATTTCATTCGAGTCGACCTCGTGGTAGCTGCCGTCAAAGAGCGTCACCTTCACGTCCACCATGGGGAAGCCGGCCAGGATGCCCAATTCCAGGGCTCCCTGCACGCCCTGATCGATGGGCTTGATGTACTCCTTGGGCACCGAACCGCTCTTGATCTCATTGACGAATTCGTAGCCCGCGCCCGGCGTGTTCGGCTCGACGCGCAGCTTGCAGTGACCGTAGTTGCCCGAACCGCCGGTCTGGCGGATGTACTTGCCCTCGGCCTCGGCCTTCTTGCGGATGGTCTCGCGGAAAGCCACCTTGGGCTCGCCCACATTGGCTTCGACCTTGTGCTCGCGCCTCATGCGGTCAACCAGAATCTCCAAGTGCAACTCGCCCATGCCGCTGATGATGGTCTGGCCGGAATCCTCGTCGGTCCGCACCTTGAAGGTGGGATCCTCGTCGGCCAGCCGCGACAGAGCAACGCCCATCTTCTCCTGGTCGGCCTTGGTCTTGGGCTCGATGGCGACAGAAATGACCGTGTCCGGGAAGGTGATGGCGCCCAGGGCGATGGGATGCTGCGGCGAGCACAAGGTGTCGCCGGTCTTCAAATCCTTCATGCCCACGCAGGCGCAGATGTCGCCGGACAAAATCTCGGTCACATCCTCGCGCTTGTTGGCATGCATCTTGACCAGGCGGCCAATGCGGTCAGTCTTGCCGGTGCGTGGGTTGAGCACCGTATCGCCGGTTTTGAGCGAGCCCGAGTAGACGCGCACAAAGCAGAGCTTGCCAAAGGGGTCGTTGATAATCTTGAAGGCCAGGGCCGAAAGCGGCTCACTGTCCTCCCCCTTGCGCACCACAATCTGAGTCTGATTGTAAGGATCGATGCCCTCGACCGGGGGCTTGTCCAGGGGGCTGGGCAGGTAATCCACCACCGTGTCCAGCAGCGTCTGGATTCCCTTATTTTTGAAGGCGCTTCCGCAGATCACCGGGAAGACCTTCAGGTCGATGGTGGCCTGGCGAATGCCGGCCTTCAACTCGGCGATCGTCGGCAACTCGCCCTCGAGGAACTTCTCCAGCAGCACGTCGTCGGTCTCGGCGATTACCTCGATCAGTTGCGTGCGGAAGGCCTCGGCCTTCTTTTGGAGATCGGCGGGGATCGGCTCGATCGAGAACTCAGCGCCCATGCTCTCATCGTGCCAGACCACGGCCCGCATCTCGATCAGGTCGATGACGCCCTTGAAGTTGGCCTCGGCGCCGATGGGAATCTGCAACGCGACGGGCCGCGCCCCCAGGCGCTTGCGAATGGTGTCCACAACGTGCTCGAAGTCAGCGCCGGCCTTGTCCATCTTGTTGACGAAACAGATGCGCGGCACCTTGTACTTGTCGCCCTGACGCCATACCGTTTCCGTCTGCGGCTGTACGCCGGAGACGGAGTCGAACAGCGCCACCGCGCCGTCGAGTACGCGCAAGCTGCGTTCCACCTCGGCGGTAAAATCCACGTGGCCGGGGGTGTCGATGATGTTGATGCGGACATCCTTCCACATGCAGGTAGTGGCGGCCGAGGTGATGGTAATACCGCGCTCCTGCTCCTGCTCCATGTAGTCCATGGTTGCGGTGCCCTCATGCACTTCGCCAATGCGGTGCGTGATGCCCGTGTAAAACAGGATGCGCTCTGTCGCTGTCGTCTTTCCGGCGTCGATGTGCGCCATGATTCCGATGTTCCGGCAACGATTCAGAGGTATAGTGCGAGCCACGGCTATTTTCTTCCTTGCGGGCGCATTCGGCCCGCGGTTCTTATCGGTTCAGCGGGTCCGGGGATGCGGACCCTGTTCAGCCGGCGTACAAGTGCCCGCCTGCCCTCAAATCTCTTACGATTCCCGCCCGCTTACCAGCGGTAGTGAGCAAAGGCCTTGTTAGCCTCGGCCATGCGGTGCACGTCTTCCTTTTTCTTCATCGCCGCGCCGCGTCCGTTGGCCGCATCCAGCAGCTCGTTGGAGAGCTTGTCGGTCATGCCCTTTTCGCCGCGGTTGCGGCCGTAGGTAATCAGCCAGCGGATGGCCAGCGAGGTGCGCCGGTCGGGATTGACCTCGATCGGCACCTGGTAGTTGGCGCCACCCACGCGGCGGGTCTTGACCTCAAGCAGCGGCTTGCAATTCTCGACCGCCTTCTTGAAGAGCTTCAGGGCATCGTCGCCGCCGCCCTTCTCTTCGAGGTTCTTCATTGCCTGATAGAAGATGCCCTGGGCCGTCGACTTCTTGCCGCCCCACATCATCGAGTTGACAAACTTGGTGACCAGCGTGGACCCATAGACCGGATCCGACGCCACTTCCCGCTTTGCAATGTGCCCTTTTCTTGGCATAATCCTCAGAATCCTCGCGCTCTCGCGCTTCAACCGCTGCCCAAGTCCGGGTCCAAATGCCACGCCCCGGAACCTTGTTGCCAGTTTTCAGTTGTCAGTTGCCAGATTCGAGACGGTCTTGAATTCGAGACCGTCCTGACACCTGACCACTGTTCTTACTTCTTGCCCTTGGCCGGAGCCGCGCCGCCCTTGGCGCGCTTGGCGCCGTACTTCGACCGGCTCTGCTTGCGGTTGGCCACGCCCACCGAATCCAGCGTGCCGCGCACCACGTGGTAGCGCACACCGGGCAGATCCTTCACACGGCCGCCGCGGATGAGCACAATCGAGTGCTCCTGCAGGTTGTGGCCGATGCCAGGAATATAGGTGGTGACCTCAATCCCGTTCGTCAGCCGCACGCGGGCTACCTTGCGCAGGGCCGAGTTCGGCTTCTTGGGCGTCTGCGTGTACACGCGGGTGCAAACGCCGCGCCGCTGCGGCGAGGCCTGCAGGGCTGGTGATGCCGTCTTGTACCGCGGGGCGGTGCGCCCCTTGCGAACCAACTGATTGAATGTAGGCAAACTGAAACTCCTTACCCCGTCAAAAAACCTGCCAGGCAAAATCCTGGCCAACTCAAGCTCATCAGCCGCGCGCAGCCCCATAAGGCTTTTCCGCTGCGAAAGCACTGCCAATCTCTGGCGCACATACGCACGAAAGCCCAATTTTGCTGCTTCGCGTCTGCCTTCGTTCCAATCTCAGACGAGAACCAGGACGGTGGCCGGGCGTTTTCCCACCTCAGGCGGGTAAAGCCAACTCCGTTTCGCCGGTTCCGGCCCGCATAGCCCTTCAAGGTGAAGAACGCGCGGACTCCGATGCGATTTGTCCCTGCCCTTTGCAAGAAAAGAGCGACTCAGGGAACCTATCTGGCCGGTTGAGTACACCTAGCCTTGGGGATCAGCACCGCCAACTTCAGCTTGGCTGGGCCACCCGTACGCTTTCGCCGTTAGGACACACGGACGACGCCGTTCTTGCCGAACTTTCTAACCATAACAAGAAATTGGGGCGGGGTCAACGATTTCCCCCTGCCCTGGCGATATTTCCCGGTTTTATTCAAGCTGATGAGGTTTTGAACCACCCGCCCAGCCATTTTCTCCAACTTCTCCCCACCGGTGCCAACAGGATTGAAGCGGCTTCATGCATAGCGGCGAATTTGTTGCCAGGGTTGTAGGTAATCCGCTGCCGGGCGTACGCAATCCCAGGGGCCGGCAGGATCCCGGAGTCAGTCGAGGCAAAGCTGGAGTCCCACTCTGCTTCGGGCAGATGGCTCACTCCGGCTTTGACGCCGCCTATCCAACCGCTTCCCGCCCGGCTGGTTCCGGCTTACTGCGGCGCGGAAGGGCGAGCAACGGCATAGAAGCTCAGCGCCGCGTCACCCTGTTCAAGCAAACGGGTGCGTTCGAGCGCGCCGTAGCGGTCTTCCAACCGCTCCTTGCGCCGACGCTCGGCGATGACCACGGCGTCCGCGGCAAGCAGACCCAACGCGGAGCCGCCCAGCAGGCCCAGCGTGGCCGCGTACTCCTCGGCCGCGTCGTAAGGCGGATCAAGAAAGACTACTTCGTAACGTTCTCGCTTTTCGCGGGGTTCTGGCTTTGAAGCTGCGGCGGCGCGACGCAGAAAGGCCCCCACGGCGGCGGCGTGGATGCGAAATCCCGCCCTCAGCCCCAGCCTTTCCAGGTTGCCACGCAAAACCTTCAGCGCCGCCGGAGCCCGCTCGACAAACTCCACCCTTGCAGCCCCGCGGCTGAGCGCCTCGATGCCAACGGCGCCCGAGCCGGCATACAAATCCAGGAAGGCCGCGCCCGCAATCCGGGCGGCGAGCACATTGAAGAGGGTTTCGCGCAGCCGGTCGCTGGTGGGCCGGGTGGCAAGGCCCACGGGGGCTTCCAGCGTTCGGGAACGGAGCGATCCGGCAATGATGCGCACGCTGACCAGCATACCCCACGGCACACCGAGGGGCCTGACCCTCTACAATCTATAGATATGCGTGGCTGGTCAATTCCGTTGGGCCGTTGGATGGGCGTCGAGATGCGCGTCCACGTCTTTTTTCCGCTTTTGGCGGTCGTTTGCCTCGGGCTAAGCGGCGCGGATGGCGTGATGCGCGGCCTGGGGGTGTTTCTGGCGCTGGTGGCGGCGGTGGTAGTGCGGGAGACGGCGCGGCTGCTGGTAGCCGCCTGGCTGGGTTTGCGGCTGCGCGCCATTCTGCTGTTGCCGATCGGCGGACTTTTCGCCTATGCCGATCCGGAAAGCCAGGAAAACTCGACCCAGGGCGGCGGGCAGTTTGCCATTGCGCTGGCTGGCCCGCTGGCGAATATGGCCACGGCACTGGTGCTGGCTGCGGCGTTTCTGGGCGCGGGCGGAGACCTAAAGCTGCTCGACCCACCGCTGGTCTCCTCCGCCTGGCTGCTGCGCAGCATGGTGTGGATGCAGGTGGGCCTGGGTGTGCTGCACCTGCTGCCGGCCTACCCCCTGGATGGCGGACGGCTGCTCAGAGGCAACTTTGCCCGCAAACACGGTTTCACTCCCGCCGGCCGCATGGCCGCCGGACTGGGCCAGGTGCTGGCGCTGGCCGCCATGGTGAGCGGCATGCTGCTGCACGATTACTGGCCGATCATCGCCGGCTTCTTCATCATGATCGGGGCGCAGATCGAGGACCAGGGCGTCTTCTTCCAATCGGTGGTGGACACCGTGCAGATGCGCGAAGTGATGCTCACCGATTTCGCCACCCTCTCGCCCTCCGACACCCTGGCCGATGCATTGGGGCGGTGCGTCCATTCGCTTCAAGAGGACTTTCCGGTGGTGCGCGGCCCGCAACTGGTGGGCATCATCAGCCGCCAGCACATTCTGGATGCGCTGCACACGGACGGCAACGGCTACGTGCAGATGGCCATGTCCAAGGCCTTCCAGGTGGCGCGGCCCGAGGACACGCTGGGCACCACCATCCGCCACATCCAGACAGGCCGCGGACTCTCGCTGATTCCGGTTACCGACAGCGGACGCATCGTCGGCATTGTCAGCGTCCAGAACCTGATGAGCTCCATGTCGCTTTTGGCCGAGCAGCGCCGCATCGAACGCGAAGAAGCCCGCGAACAGGCCCGCTAGAGTGGTTCTCCAGTTACTATGGAGGGAAACCGCTGCCGCTGAGTGGCTTTTTTCTTAAGAAAAAGCCACCTCGCACAACACTTGAAACTCCACTTTAACTGGAGAACTGCTCTAGCAAGCCCTCGAGGCAACCGGAGACTGACTGACTGTGCCCACGCCCGCCGACCAGGAAACGCCGCAATCTCTTTCTGAAAATCCCCTGGCGCCCGGCCTTTATCTGGTGGCCACGCCCATCGGCAACCTGGGCGACATTACGCTGCGCGCCCTGGAGGTGCTCCGCCGCGTGGACCGCATCGCCTGCGAGGACACCCGCCAGACGCAGAAGCTGCTCAACCATTTTGAAATCACCACCCCCACCGTGAGCTGCCACCAGCACAACGAGCACCAGCGCACGAGTGAATTGATCGAGGCGCTCAAGGCGGGAGGCCGCATCGCCGTCGTCTCGGACGCCGGAATGCCGGGCATCAGCGACCCCGGAGGCTGGCTGACGGCCGCGGCCATTGCCGCGGGCGTCGCGGTTACGCCCATCCCCGGCGCCAATGCGGCGCTCAGCGCGCTGGTGGCCTCCGGGCTGCCCTCCGGCGAGTTTCACTTCATCGGCTTTCTGCCGGAAAAAGCCGGAGCGCGGCGAACCCGGCTGGAAGCTCTTGCCGCCGAGGTTCAAAGAGCCGAGGCCCCCCGCACCCTGGTTTTTTACGAGGCGCCGCACCGCATTCTGGATACGCTGGCCGATTTGGAGGCAGTTTGGGGGCCGCAGTTGCGCGTTGTCGTGGCCCGCGAACTGACCAAGATTTACGAGGAGTTTTTGCGCGCGACGGCATCCGAAGCGCGGCGCGAGTTGGCCAGCCGTGACCGCATTCGCGGCGAGATTACCCTCCTGGTGGAGGCGCGACCGCGGGCTGTAGGCGAAGAAGATGCCGCTGGCGCTCCCGTGAAGATTACCGACCGCATCGCACGGCTCCAGGCCGAGGCCGGCCCCGAAGCCAGGATGAACGAAAAGGAAGCTCTCAAGCGCATTGCGCGCGAACTGGGCCTCTCCAAGAGCGAACTTTACCGCGAACTGCAACGCGAGCGGGCGCGGCGGCGGTAGAGCGGTTCTCCAGTTGCTATAGAGAGAAACCACTGCCGCTGAGTGGCTTTTTCCTCTCGGGGTCCCCGGCGACAGGTCTTCGTCGCTGGGGTGGAAGTAAAAGCCACCTTACATGATTCTTGATACTCCACATTAACTGGAGACCGCTCTAAGTTGCGCCTGCAAGAGACCGGCGGAGATTTGAGATTTATGGCCTCCCGCTTTTTCCGTTGAAGAACAAAACGCTGGTTCCCTTCGGCTTCGCTCAGGGTAGGCTTCCGACTCCGCTGCGCTGCGCTCAGAAGGATGAGGCACCCAGCGGGATTGTTAGTCCCTTGCTCGCGGTCCTCTGTCCCCTGCGCCCTATTCCTGGCTCCCCTGTCCCCTGTTCCCTATTCCCTTTTCCCCATTCCCCGCTCTCTCAGTTCCCGGATCTCTTCGATCAACTGCTCAACCTGCTCCCGTTTGCGATCGCTCACGTCCAGGAAGCGAATGCCCACATGATGCCGGTCGTGAATGGACTGGATGACGCCGCCGAGCCGGAAGGGCAGCCCTTCAATGCGGAACTCAGTCTCCACCCTGGTGTAGATGCCCACCGGGAAGCGTTCGTCGGTGCGGATGCAGCAGCCGCTCAGGCTCAGGTCGAGAATCCGCCCGCTCAGTTTGGAAGCGATCTTGATGAGATAGATCACGGCCGAGGTATCGACCTCTTCCCGGGACTGCTCACGGCGTTCGCGCCCAGCAGGCCTGCGCGGCGGCAAAGCGGCCGGATAGGTTTCAGCTTCTCGCCGTGCGGGCGGCTGCGGACTGCCCGATGGGGGCACTGCGGCAAGGCGCTGCTCCGGAAGGCGCTGGCCCGCCAAACCGAAACCGTCTGCTCTACCGCTCACGCCCGAAACCACTCTTTCCGGCTCTGGGGCCGGTTGCAACCCACTGGCTGAGGGCAGAACAAACAAACTCCGCTCCTGGGGAGGGGTTTGGGCCGTCATCGTCCGCGCCTGGGCATGAGTCGAAGTCTGGACCGTAGTCTGGACCGAAGCCAGGACCGGAGCTTGGGCCGGAAATTGGATCGGAGATTGGACCGAGGCCTGAACCGAAGATTGCCGCGGCGTTTCTGGTTTGGCCTGTTTCCCGACCTGTTCGATGGGCTCCACTTCAGCCGGCTGCACAGCCCGCCCAATCTGCTTTTCGGCTTGTTCAGCCTGCTGTGTGACCTGTTCGACCGGCTGTGCGGCTCGCCCGGCCAGCTTCCCGGCCTCCTCAACCGATTGTTCAGCCCGTTCAACCCGCTTTTTGACCTGCCCGGCCTGCTCCACTGCCAGAGTCTCAGCCGTCTCCGGCGCGGCAGCCTTTTCTTCGGCTTCCAGTCTCGCCGCGGCCAATTCCTCGGCGGCCAATTCATCGGCCCTCCTGGCATTCTCTTCCTTAACCTCGGAGAGCGCCTCGACCAGCTCGTTTCTGCGCCGCGAGGCCACGTTCACGAAGCGGATTCCGGCCAGATGCCGGCCGTCTGTCCACTGGGTCACGCCGCTGAAACGGAAGGCAAGCCCGCGAACCCGGAAACTGAGCTCGACGTTCACCCTGGTTCCGGCGCAAAACCGCTCCTGGGTACGCACACGGCAACCGTTCAAGCCGAGATTGACGATGCGGCAGGCGATCGTGGAACCATGTTCCACCAGCAGGAGACGGGCATCTTCGTCCACGCCGTGGCGTGGAACGGCCCGGCGGTCCTGCTGCCCGGCCGCAATCTCTTCCGCCACTTTGGCCGATTCCATCGCTTCAGCCGGCTCCATTGCGCTCTCCACCTGCATTCGCGGAAATGCATTCGCGGAAAAATCAGTGCCCTCCAGCCACTTCCCAGGGGCGCTATAGCGGTTCTCCAGTTGCTATGGAGGGAAACCACTGCCGCTGAGTGGCTTTTTCCTTAAGAAAAAGCCACCTTACACGATTCTCGAAACTCTACGTTAACTGGAGAACCGCTCTAGGGGGCGGGCTGCGCGGCTTCACGGCCCTTCAGACGGTCATACACATACAGGTCGCTGGTGGTTCCCAGCGACTCATTGTAGAAGTTGATGGCCCCGGTCAACTGCTTCAGTTCCGCAGTAAACAGGTGGATTGCATGCAATTGGCTGGCCGTGGCGGGAAGCTCAAATTGAGAAGTCTTAATAAACTTCTGGTAGCCGCGATCCACCAGCCGCGCCACTTCGCCCCTGACCAGCGCTCCGGGAGCAACGGCAAAGGCAACTGCCAGGTCTTGAGCCTCAGTTTGAGTCCGAACCGGAGCCGGAGCGGCCACCAGGACCGTTCCGGCCCCGTACTTGCTTACCAGAATGCCGCCGGCCACTGCTTCATAAGGAGTCACCTCGAAGGAATGCGCGCGCAAGGTCTCCAGAGTCTGATCGAAGTTCGGATTGCGGGGGTTCGGATTGCGGAATTTTCGGCTCATGACCGCCTTCCAATCTGCGAGGATGATGAAGAAGGTATCGGCAGAATCTTTCTGAGGCTCCAACCTCGCACACCCAATCTCGCACATCCGGAGCAGGGACCGCAATTCTCATGAAAATCGCAGACGCACCAGCAAAACCCGGCTCCTCACTGCCCGATGCGGCGGACAAGTCCCTCTGCGAAGGCTTTTGGGAGCCGGTATGAGCACTCTGCGCCTGCCCTTGGCGGTCTACGAGCAGATTCGCTCCCACGGCGAGCGAACCTACCCCGACGAGTGCTGCGGGGCGCTGCTGGGACATCCCACGCTCGATGGCTGGCAGGTCGAAGCCGTAGTCGAAACCGGCAACAGCCGCACCGATTCGCCGCGCAACCGCTTCCGCATTCCCCCGCTCGACCTAGTGAAGATCGCGCAGGAGGCGCACCGCCTGGAGCTGGAGATTGCCGGTTTTTACCACTCCCACCCCGACCATCCGGCGGATTGGTCACAGATTGATCTGGCCGAGGCCCACTGGATCGGCTGCTCCTTTGTCATCACCAGCGTCGTCCAGGGCAAAGCCGCCCAAACCAGCTCTTTTCTGCTGACCGGATCAAGCGAAGAGGACAAGCGCTTCGAGCCAGAGACGATTCAAATCGGCGAGAAGCTGGTCAACTCGCCCGCAACGCAGCCCGAACGCGCCTGAATCCGGTCTGGAGCGAGCCCGAGTTTGGATTACTGCTGAATTGAGCCTGGAATGCGCCCATTTTCCTCTTTCAGTAAGGTTGCACTGAGAATTTGAGCGCGGCGGAGTCTGGCTCTGCCGAATTCTGCTCATTGCCGCTTCGGAGACTCCACGCCTTAGAATTGGAGCATGACGACCACCACCGAAACCGATGCTCTGCCTGAACTGACCACCGATGAGCTCTCCCGCTACGCGCGCCACCTGACGCTCTCCGAGGTGGGCATTGAGGGACAGCAGAGGCTCAAAGCCGCGCGGGTGCTCTGCGTCGGAACCGGCGGCCTGGGCTCGCCGCTGGCGCTTTATCTGGCCGCGGCTGGCGTCGGGACGCTCGGGCTGGTGGATTTCGATGTGGTCGACGCCTCCAACCTGCAGCGCCAGATCATCCATTCGACCAAGGACATCGGCCGCAAAAAGCTCGATTCCGCCGCGGAAAAGCTCACCGCCCTCAATCCGGCCATCACGATCGTCAAGCACGAAACCCGTCTGGTGAGCTCGAACGCCCTGGAAATCATCAAAGACTACGATATTGTGGCCGACGGCACCGACAACTTCCCCACCCGCTACCTGATCAACGACGCCTGCGTCCTCTCCGGCAAGCCCAACGTCTACGGCGCCATCTTCCGCTTCGAGGGCCAGGCCAGTGTCTTCGCCACCCGCGAAGGCCCCTGCTACCGCTGCCTCTATCCCGAGCCGCCGCAGCCCGGCTTGGTTCCCAGTTGCGCCGAGGCCGGAGTGCTGGGCATTCTCCCCGGACTGATTGGCGTCATCCAGGCCACCGAGGTCATCAAGCTCATTCTGGGCAATCTGATCCAGGACAAGGGCGAATCGCTGATCGGCCGGATGCTCCTGGTCGATGCGCTGAACATGCGCTTCCGTGAACTCAAGCTGCGCAAGAATCCCGAATGCCCGGTCTGCGGCCTCCACCCCACCGTCACCCAGCTCATCGACTACCAGCAGTTCTGCGGCATTGCGCCCGAGGCCCCGGCAGAGACCCATGAGGGGAAGACGGTGAAAAACGGAATCCCCCAACTCAGCGTCAAGGAATTGAAGCAGCGCATCGACGCTGGCGAGGACGTGTACATTATTGATGTCCGCGAACCCTGGGAGTACAAGATCGCCCAGATGGGTGGCAAGTTGATTCCGCAGAAGGAAGTCCCTCAGCGCCTCTCCGAGATCGACCGCGACCGCGAAGTGGTCGTCCAATGCAAATCCGGCGGCCGCTCGCAGCGCATCGCCGAGCTGCTCAAGCAGCAGGGCTACCCGCGCGTCGTCAACCTGGCCGGCGGGATTCTCGCCTGGGCCAGCGAGATCGACCCCCAGGTGAAGAAGTACTGAAAGGGCTGGCTAAAAGGAGAAATATGGCTAAAGGGGCAACAGACCAGGTAGTCCAGAGCAGCGGCAATGTCTTCGCCGATTTGGGTCTGTCCGATGCGGCGGAACTCGACAACAAAGCCCAGCTTTGTGCCGCACTCAACCGGATCGTCAAACGGCAGCGGCTCACCCAAGTTGAGGTCGCGGCCGCACTCGGCATCAACCAGCCGAAGGTCTCCGCGCTCCTGCATTACAAGCTGGAGGGCTTTTCCGTCGAGCGCCTGATGCGCTTTCTTGTGGCGCTCGGACAAGATGTTGAGATCCGCGTCAAAGCCGAACCCAGCTCCCGCCCCGCCTGCATCGCCGTCAAAGCTGCCTGACCTGTTCGCTCGGTCAACCTGACACGCCAAATGCCGCTGGCCCCACCGCAGGTGGCTTGCCGTTCTCCTCCATCTTGCCAAAGATCATCTTGCCGCTGGCGGTTTGCAGCACACTGGTCACCGAAATCTCCACCGAACGGCCGATCAGCCGCCGCGCATGATCGACCACCACCATGGTGCCGTCGTCCAGGTAGCCCACCCCCTGGTTGTACTCCTTGCCCTCCTTGAGAATCAGCACAGTCATCTTCTCGCCGGGCAGCACCACTGGCCTCAGGGCGTTGGCCAGATCGTTGATGTTCAGCACCTCGACGTGGTGCAGGTGGGCCACCTTGTTCAGGTTGAAGTCGTTGGTGACCACCTTGGCCTCCCACTTCTTGGCCAGCTCCAGCAGCTTCAGGTCCACCTCGCGAATGGAGGGAAAGTCGTCGGAGACGATCTGCACCTGAATGCTGGGGCTCGACTGCATTCTCTGCAGCATGTCCAGGCCGCGGCGGCCGCGCTGCCGTTTCGACGCGTCGGTCGAGTCGGCCACCGACTGCAGTTCCCTTAGCACGAACTCCGGCACCACCATCATGCCGTCGATGAAGCCGGCCTCGGCGATGTCGGCAATGCGCCCGTCGATGATGACGCTGGTGTCGAGCACCTTGGCCGAGCGCCGCGTGGGCCGCTCGCCCGCGAAGACCGTGCCCAGAGCGGCCGCATTCAGCAGATCGCCCTTGCTGGCTCCCACCAGCAGGCCCACATAGGTCATCAGCAACAGCACGAAGATCTGAATGACGGAAAGCGAGGAGCTGGGCAGAAGAGCGCTGCGCAGCACCATGCAGAACAGCGCCGCCCCGGCAATGCCCAGCACGCTGCCCGCCACGGCGCCGATCAGCCGTTTCAGGCTGAGCGCACGCACCCGCACTTCGAAGAGGATCACCGCCCCGGCCGCCACGGCGCCCACGCCCGCGCCTGCCCATCCGGTCACGCCAAAGGGATGAAGATAAGAACAAACCCCGGCAAGAAGAGCCACAAAGAGAAGCCGAACCACCATCAGGTCCATAAAAGGCCGCCCCCGCTGGGGGCAAGTAACCCTCCAGACCGGGTTTAGTTGGCAAGCATGCCCACCTGGCCGCGAAATCGTCAAGTGCTGGAAGCAGAGACCAGCACCTACGACGCCACCGCCAACTCCTCCAGGTGCGCCATCCGCGGCACGCCACCCTTGCGGGGACCGCGCTTGCGGGCGCTCATCACTTTGATGCGCTCCAGCAGGTCCTGGGAGGAACAGTTTTTCTTGGCCAACAGGGCGTCGGCCGTGTGCATCTGCCCACTCATCCTCTGCGGGTCTCCCAGCAGGATCATGGGCACGTGGCCCGCAATCTGCTTCAGCCGCTCCACCAACTGGCAGCCATTCATCTGCGGCAGGCTAAAGCCGGTCAGCACCAGATCCACGGGAGTCTCGGCAAAGATGCCGATCGCCTCCTGCCCGTTGCTGGCCGAAACCACCCGGTATCCGTTGGTTGCCAGCATGAACTTGAGTACGGAAAGCTCCTGTTCATTGTCATCTACGCAGAGAATAATTTTTTTTGGGCGCATAATCCTGGAATCAGCTCCTTGATGCAATTTTTTGGGGCCCGCCGGGACACACTCCACCCGTGCCCGCGGCTAGGGCAGGCTGGCGCAATGCGTCTTCGGACCTGGCGACCGGGAGCGGACTGGTACTTCCCTGGCAGATTCCGTAGCCGGATTGCTTCGCGCACCGCCCTGACGGGCACGGCGGAACTGCAACGCGGCTACTGGCATTCGCTGCACAGGCGGAGGCCTTCGCTGGCGGTCAATTGGTGAATGATGTCTGAGGCAAAAGCCGACAGAGGCATCGGTTAAATTCCTTCAATGGAAGCCAAGAGTACGGGGAATGGACGCCGGGAGAAAGAGGGAAGGGCAAGCGAAACTCACTCTGGAAATCCGAAAGCCACAGGTGGAAATTGGTTAGATTTAAGGCACACAGTCACTTGCAACAATACAATCCTGTTGAAAGCGTGTGCATCGCGACAGGAAAAGCAGGCCTTTTGACCCAGAAACGGTGCTGCCTGCTACCAGCCCTTCGGTGACCCTCGCCAATTTCGACTCTGAGAATGGAAAACTGAGAACTGCGAACTGGAAACCAGAAGCGGGAAGCCGGAACCGGAAACAGGGAAGCAGGAAGCGGAAGCCGGAACCGGAAGCGGGAAGCAGGGGGCAGTAAACCATGGAGCTAGTACTACAGTTGTAAATCGAAGATTCTGCAGGGAGCAGGGGGCTTCAGCCCCCTGAAAGAGAGCGAATGAGCAGGGCCTTCAGGCCCGGGCTTTTGCCGCTTTTCTAGGACTTGGAGGAAATTCACCTGTAGTGCTAGGAACTAGGACCAGAGGCAGGAATCAGGAACCGCGGTAAGCCATCACAAGCCGGGGAGCCAGAATCGGCGTCAGGAACCGGGATTGGTGCGGGGAGCGGGAAATGGTGCAGGGAGTGGAAGCGGCGGTAAGAGCCGGGATTGGCGCCAGGAGCAGGGGACGGCAGTAGAAGTCGGGCCAGAAACCCGGCCTCTCATCAGCCTGAGGACTGAAACCTGCTCCCCGTTCCCTGCCGCCTCACCCCTGTTGTTCAGAGTTCGATCAGCGGCCGCGGCAAACGGGTCCTGGCGCGGTCCAGAAAGAGCCTCATGCGCAGCGCCTCGGAGCGCTGGATGGCCACCAGTCGCATGTGCCTGCGAATGTGGTCGCCATCGACCAGCAGGGCCACCTGCGCCTCGTCGAACTCGGCGTCCTTTTCCAGCCGCGCAATCCGTTCTTCGATAGTGTGGCGAAACCGGGGACTGATCTCAAAACCTTCGCTGGTTGCACAGTTGGTCATCATGGCAGGCTCCTCAAAGGGAAAATCCTCGCGCCCTTAAAAATAATTTCTGAAAGGGCTAAAGTATTTCCAACCTGTGCCGATATTAACGAGGAGTTGTATGAAGCGCCAGATTACCGAGTAGCGATACGAAGGTAATTTACTGTCCTAAAACCGGACAGCTTAAGCACTTTTCCCGCATTTTTTGCACAACCCGGCCGCTCCACCGCAAGACGCACCAGCTCGTTTCAGCCGGCGCAGTGGTTTGCTGTCTCCTCATAAAGCGGATTTTCATCGCCCGCGGATTCGTTTCCGCCGGCCGCTGCTGCTTGCTTCCCGTTCCAGGCGACCGATCCCGCGAAACTCCAGAGGGAGCAGATCCAGACGGCCTCCCGGCCGGGCGCAACCTGCGCGGCGGCGGCGCGTCTGATACTCTGGCGATTGCAGCCTTGCGTTAGTATTCTGTAGTCAGCGGTCAGTTCTCAGTTGTCGCGGACCGCTGGCCATTGGAAGCGCCGGATTCATAAGCAATCCGGGATTGTTTTTGGCTGATTGCTGAAAAACTGACAACTGACCACTGGAGAATACCTGTGAAGCTAGGTTTTACGGCAATCGCGCTGGCCGCGCTCTTGAGTTCGAGCACTTTTTTGAGTCAGGCCGCTCTGGCCCAACAGCAGCAATCCGCTGTACCCGACGCCCCGGTGCCGCAGGCGCCCCAGCCCTTTTCGGCGGACACAAACGGCCCGATTACTCCCGGCAAGGGCGCCGGAGACGAACAGCCGGGAGCCAATTCGTCCTCGAATCCTCAGGCCCAGCAACAGCCCGAGCCCTCCAGTCAGGCTCCCGCGAGCCAGGGAGCGGACGAGGTCCAGACCGCTCCTCCAGAGATGCCCGCCGCCGGCGAGGGCGTTGAAAAGGCGACGACCATCATCCACCTGCATGTGAACTTCGTCGAAATTCCGGTCACCGTCAAGGACTCAAAGGGGAAGCTGGTGGCCGGCCTCACCTTCCGCAACTTCAAGGTCTACGAGAACAACACCCGTGAGCCATTGGCCTTTTTCACCACCGACTCGTTCTCGCTTTCAATCGCTTTTGTCGTAGACCAGAGCCTGACCTCCGACGTGATGGCCAAGGTGAACAACTCCCTCGGAGCCATTCAGGGCGCGCTCACTCCCTATGACGAAGTGGCTGTTTTTTCTTACAACAACGGCGCGCAAGACCGCTCGGGCGGCTTCACTGGAGCGCAGAGCGCGCGTCTTCCCTACGTGCTCTCGATGACCAAGGAGACCGGCAGCGAGATGCTGGTGCCCGTCAACAGCGGCCCGCTGGCCGGCTGCGACATTCGTGAGAACGGCAACTGCGTCGACCCCAACCTGCAGCCCGGAGGCTCGGCCGGTGGCAACGGCGGCTGGACACCAATTCCCAAAGAGATTCACACCCTCAACGACGCCGTCCTGGCCGCCGCCAAAGAATTGTCTACCCGGCCCAAGGGACGCCGCCGCATCATCTACGTCATCTCCGACGGCAAGGAGTACGGCAGCAAGGCCAGCTATAAAGAGGTGTTGCGCTATCTGGAAACCAACAAGATCGCCGTCTACGGCACGCTGGTGGGCGACTCGGCCCGCTGGGGCGAGGGCCGCCTGAGCCGCCTCCACCTGCCCTTCACCATGTATGACAACCTGCTGGCCAAGTACACCTTGGCTACCGGCGGCACATTGGACTCCGAACGTAGCATGAATGGGATTCAAAAGAGTTACGCCAGCATCGCCGATGAGGCACGTAACCAGTACACGCTGGGCTACTATAGCCACCTGCCGATTCTCGACGGGAAGTTCCGCAAGATTGATGTGCGCGTCGACCGGCCCGGGCTGGAGGTCATCGCCAAGACCGGCTACTACCCCGCCGCTGAGGATTCCCACTAAAGCGGTTCTCCAGTTGCTCTAGAGGGAAACCACCACCGCTGAGTGGCTTTTTCCTTAAGAAAAAGCCAGATTCCACGCCACCAGTAACGCTACATGAACTGGAGAACCGCTCTAAGGAATCTCCGTTCAGGCTATTGATTTCGCGGCGTCAGGGCGTTTCAGCAATTTCTTCGCGATTTACGGGAAGTTTATACGCAATACAAAGGTAAGCAGTTTGTTTTGTTGTCTTTGGAGGCCGGGTCGGCCTCCAAAGACTAAATTGACAAGCCGGATGCGCTAATTTGAACACGCCCTTCCATTACTCGTTGAATGGCTTTAAATTTTATTACCTTGCCCCCATCAACTTCCCACTCAATGCCCCTTGCCCGTAGTGGGTTTCTACATAGTTGTCAAGAATCTGCTTGAATTCGTCCACAATCGCGTCCCCGTGCAGGGTCGTAAAGAGCTTTCCATCCACGTAAACCGGCGCCTTGGGCTCCTCGAAGACGCCCGGCAGGCTAATGCCCAAATTGGCGTGCTTCGATTCGCCTGGCCCATTGACGATACAGCCCATCACGGCCAATTTCAGCTCTTCCACGCCGGGATACTTCTTCCGCCATTCCGGCATCGAGGTCTGCAGATATTCCTGAATCTGCTCGGCCAGTTCCTGGAAATAGGTGCTGGTCGTGCGCCCGCACCCTGGGCAACTGGTCACCTGCGGCATGAAGCTGCGAATGCCGAGCGACTGCAAAACCTGCTGCGCGGCAAAAACCTCTTCCGTCCGGTCGCCGCCTGGCTTGGGCGTAAGGCTCACGCGGATGGTGTCGCCAATGCCGGCCAAGAGCAGCGGCGCCAGACCCGCCGTCGAGGCAATCAATCCTTTGGCGCCCATGCCCGCCTCGGTCAGCCCCAGGTGCAGCGGATAAGCGCAGCGGGCGGCAAGACTGGTATAGACGTCGATCAGATCGCGCACCCCGCTCACCTTGGCCGAGAGGATAATCTGGTCGCGGCCCAGCCCGTAATGCTCGGCGGCGGCGGCGGACTCCAGCGCGCTCTCCACCATGGCCTTCATCATCACCTCACGCGCCGGCAAGGGCTGCGGCTGGCGGCTGTTCTGGTCCATCATACGGGCCAAAAGTGATTGATCCAGCGAGCCCCAGTTCACGCCGATGCGCACCGGCTTCTGATGCTCGATGGCGGCTTCGATCATAGTGCGGAAGTTGTCGTCGTCCTTGCGGCCAATCGACACATTGCCGGGGTTGATCCGGTACTTGGCCAGCGCGCGCGCCGTGGCGGGGAACTTTTTAAGCAGCAAGTGCCCGTTATAGTGGAAATCGCCCACAATCGGCACACTAATTCCGCGTTTGTCGAGGCCCTCGATGATATGCGGAACGGCTGCGGCGGCCTCCTCGTTGTTCACCGTGATGCGGACGATCTCCGAGCCAGCCAAGGCCAGCGCCGCAACCTGTTCGATGGTGCTCGCAATGTCAGCCGTGTCGGTGTTGGTCATCGACTGCACGACGACCGGAACCTCCGAGCCTACGCAAACCTGCCCAATCCTGACCGTACCCGTTTTCCTGCGCTGAATCTCCGCCATTCCTCTAGTTTACCCGCAGCGGCGGCGGCGCAAAACCTGAAAAAGCCCCAGCGGCACAGGCCGGATCAGCCAAACGTGGTCCAGGCCTTCTGCTGCCCATCGGTGTCCACTCAGGGTGATGTATCGAAGCCGCATGGCCCTCGCTGAACCGGAGCCAGACTCGAGCCCCGGCGTTCAATGCCGATGCAACGCCTCCACGGCCACTTCGATGACCGCAAACAGTACGCTGACGGCCGCGAGAAAGCCCTTCGCGCGCTGCCAGTTCTGCTCGTGCCGCTCCATGCGCCGCTCCAGGTCGGCAATGCGGCCGCCGTTGCCGTCGCCCATCAGACCGGTCATCTGCGTCTTCAGCACACTCAAGTCGCTCAGCACCTGCGCTTCGAATTCATTCATCATCCGCATCCACCGGGCTCCATTCGTCCATCGCTAGAGCATTTTCACTTCACATATTGACATCGCGGCAGCATTGAAGGTGGCTTTTTCTTGAGGGAAAAGCCTCTCCGCTTCCAGGTTTCTGTAAAGAGAGGAAGGCCGGTTTCAACTTCGAAGTGCAAAGAACTTCGAGTAGTATTTCACGAAGTCGAAGTCTGGCAAGAACAGTTCTGCGGGGCATTTCCAGCCCAGAGATTTTCTTGGTCTTGCGTTGAGCAGCCA
>Ga0224555_1000230_pt1 | contig 83548 bp, 67 predicted proteins | sample 714S23034metaG_FD_180687 | JGI IMG/M metagenome (GOLD analysis project Ga0224555, IMG submission 180687) | Peat soil microbial communities from Stordalen Mire, Sweden - 717 S2 30-34 | ecosystem: Environmental > Terrestrial > Soil > Wetlands > Peat | place: Sweden: Norrbotten County, Stordalen... | reverse complement strand
CCTCCGCGACATCATCGCCGAGGATGTGCGCACCAAAAAGTACGGCGACGCCCAAATCCAGACCCGTTTTCCCCCCGAGCCCAACGGCTATCTCCACATCGGCCACGCCAAGGCCATCTGCATCGATTTCGGCCTCGCCGGCCAGTTCGGCGGCAAAACCAACCTCCGCTTCGACGACACCAATCCTGAAAAAGAAGAGCAGGAGTACGTCGACTCCATCCAGAAAGACGTCCGCTGGCTCGGTTTCGAGTGGGACCGCCTCTGCTACGCCTCCGACTACTTCGGCCAGCTCTGCGAGTGGGCCTTGCAGCTCATCAAGGCCGGCAAAGCCTACGTCGACGACCTCTCAGCCGACCAAATCCGTCAACACCGCGGCACCCTCACCGAGCCCGGAACAGACAGCCCCTACCGCAACCGCTCCATCGAGGAAAATCTCGACCTCTTCACCCGCATGAAGACCGGCGAATTCCCCGACGGCGCCCGCGTCCTCCGCGCCAAAATCGACATGGCATCACCAAATCTCAATATGCGCGACCCCGTCATGTACCGCATCCTCCACGCCACTCACCAGCGCACCGGCGACCAGTGGTGCATCTACCCCATGTACGACTACGCCCACGGCCAATCGGATTCCCTCGAGCGCGTCACCCACTCCATGTGCACCCTCGAGTTCGCCGATCACCAGCCTCTCTACCGCTGGTATATCGAGCAACTCGGCATCTTTCCTTCCGAGCAAATTGAATTCGACCGCCTCAACATCACCTACACGATGCTCAGCAAGCGCAAGCTCCTCCAGCTCGTGCAGGAGAAGCGTGTCAACGGTTGGGACGATCCCCGCATGCCCACCCTCTCCGGCCTCCGCCGCCGCGGCTTTACGCCTGAAGCAATTCGAACCTTCGTAGCCGCTGCCGGCGTCTCGCGCACCAACGGTAGCACGGATATTGAAATGCTCGAGCACTTCCAGCGCGACGACCTCAACCACCGCGCCTCCCGCGCCATGGCCGTCCTCCGCCCCCTCAAGCTGATCATCGACAACTATCCCGCCGGCCAGGAAGAGTTCGTCGAAGTCGCCAACAACCCCGAAGACCCTTCCGCCGGCACGCGCCAGGTGCCCTTTTCCGGCGAAATCTATATCGAGCACGATGACTTCCGCGAAATTCCTCCACCCAAGTACTACCGTCTTTCTCCAGGCAAGGAAGTCCGCCTGCGCAACGCCTATTTCATCACCGCCCAAAGCGTTGTCAAAGACGAGGCCGGCAACATCGTCGAAGCCCACTGCACCTACGATCCGGCCAGTCGCGGCGGCAACTCGCCCGACGGCCGCAAGGTCAAGTCCACCATGCACTGGGTCTCGGCCGCTCACGCCATCACCGCCGAAATCCGTCTCTACCACAAGCTCTTCCTCAAGCCCGATCCCAACGACTTCGCAGAAGGCCAGGACATCCTCGACAATCTCAACCCCAACTCGCTGGAGATTCTGAGCGGCGCCAGGCTGGAGCCTTCTCTCGCCAACGCCAAGTTAGAAGACCGCTACCAGTTCGAGCGTGTAGGCTACTTCTGCCTCGACCCAGATTCGACCTCCGACAGCACGCCGGGCCACCTGGTCTTCAACCGCACCCTCCCGCTAAGAGACTCCTGGGCCAAGATCGAAAAGAAGTCGGGAGTATAGAGAAATGTGCGTGAAGTTAGTCAATTGTTTACAATTACGATCCAAGTAACAAAAAAGGGAGAGAACAAGTGAATCATATTGTTCTTGTGTGGGATAAGCCTCAAGAAGTAAGTACCCATCAGAATTCCAAAACCGTCTGGATCGCCAGAGGAGAATATATGGGAGAGCAAATCGAGACAAAGGGCTCCAGCGAGGCTGCCGCAATTAAACAATGGAGAGAAGCAGCACGATACAAGGGAAACTGATAGCTCTATTCCATGTCATTGAAAGTAGGCAGAGCAAATGAAGGCAAAATCAACCACTAAGCTGGTGATCGGAGCGGTCGTAATTGTCGCTGTAATTGCATTCATCAATAGTGCAGATCGCAAGGCTGCGAAGGAAGCAGAGACAGAAAAGGCTGTACTGGCTGGGCACCCTCCCAACCCTACCGTTTTCTCAGACACCAGTTTAGTTCATTGGCAGCTAAATGCAGATGATGGCGAATATAGCGTGTATCTTTCTACCAATGAATACTGCGGTGGTGTTTCCTACCAAGTGGCAGATCCAGACAGTTATCGGGAGTCGGCTTACGTTGTGGAAGACCCCGTTGGCAAAGCATTGAAGCAAAGCGACCTTGAGCGATTTCATAACTTCAAGGACTTAGACAGTGCGCGAAACTATCTTTGGACACGCTGCGAAGCTGTGGCGTTGGCCGATAAGGCCAATCGTGAAAACTTAGCGCCCGGAGAAAAATACTGAATTCTGTGGCCAGATCATGTCGGAGTCATGAATTCAAATGCTGGTAGCCGCAGGTCTAGCTTCTGAGACCTGGGATTCATGTCACTCAGCAACCGGCCAGGCCTTCCCCGCTCGAAAGAACTTCCGGAGCTTCCCAGTCGAGTAAGGCGTCTCCCCCAGCGCTTCATCCATCCATGCCCGCTCCCCCACAACACTGTCATCCTGAGCGACCGAAGCGGAGCGTAGGGAGTCGAAGGACCTGCGGTTGCTTTTCATTCCTCAGCGCCAGCCATATACTTTCGCTCTAGCGACGGGTCCAGGTCATACCATCCCTCACTCAAATCCCGCCAGGTAGGGTTAGCCTTCTCAATCAGCGCGATCTTCTTCTCCCGCCGCCACCCTTTCAACTGCTTCTCCCGACCGATGGCGTTACGCGGGTCGTTAAAGATTTCAAACCAGACCAGACGGTTGCAGGCGTACCGTGACGAGAATCCTTCATAGGTTCCGTCCTTGTGCTCAAAGACGCGCTTATGCAGGTTGCCGGTCATGCCCACGTAGAGTGTGTGGCTGCGGCTGGCGACGATGTAGGTGAAGTAGCTGCCCTCGTGCATGGAGAGAGCATAACGCAACCGCAGGTCCAGACACTGGATGATTTGCCGAAGTGCAACCGCAGGTCCTTCGACTGCGCAGTTCACAAAAGACGTGAACTGCTCCGCTCAGGATGACAGATTTATTGAAGAGCGGGCAGTGGTTAGAATGCCGACATACGACCCACTATTCAACTGAGCCGCAAGGTCGTCCGCGTTGAAGTAGTCGCAGCCAAATTGACTTCCGGGAAACGCAGTCGTCTTTCCACTGCCGGCGGGCCCGGCCGCCACGTACATGATCGGCATCCACTATCCCCCGAAATCCCGATCCGCACCGGGCAGCATGTCCGCGGGGAGTTCTTTCTTGAGGCGGTTGCCGTCTTTGTCGACGATGCCCAAAGCTATCAACCTCTCAACCGACTGGCGAATGCGCTTTGCACCTTCTTCGCGCACGCGCTTATCAATCGCCTCCTGCTCGGCCAGAAACTCAGGGGAGTACGTCTTCTTCACATAGGCCGCTTTGGGGGGAGCCGATTTGGGGACTTGCGCTTCGCTCCTCTGCGGCTTCCGAGCCACGGCTTCAGATGCCATCACGCCCTCCTGTTCCCTGTATTCTAGCCCTCATCCGGTGCGAATGAAAGATCACCGCTGCCGGGCGCCGTGAGCTCCAGGTCCCAAAAGCGGGTCGATTCGTCATCGGGGTATATCGGAGGGGCAGCGGCATTCAGATGTCCTGAACCATGCTTGCAATCAGGGTAGCTTTAGCCACGGGCCCCAGAGAGCCAACGTCATTCACCCACACTCGCGGTTGCAGACTCTGCTGAGCGGCGGTCGCTGAGAAAGTCCGCCACAACCCACGCCGACGCGGCGATCGCGAGAGTCTCCGCACTTTCTGACCAGTTCGCAAAACTGTGGGGATTGGCAAAGAGCATCGGCAGCCACGTCAGCAACCCGAAGCCCACGATCATCGCCGTGATCAATCGAGACGCCGGCAGGGCCATGAACCCCGTGAGTAAAGCGATCGCAGCAAGCGCAAACGCTGCGGTTGTTGCTATTGCCCAGAACATCTGTCCAGGCGGAATCCATTTCGGAACCAGACTTGCTGTCGCAGAGAGATAAAAAAGCTGTTCGAGTGCGAACGAGACAACGCAAATCCCGAACGAGTAGTACCCGGCCAGCGCCAATCTTGCCGTTCGAGCCGGGGCGGTTGCACAGGAACACGCATACAGGATCACGGCTCCCGAGGCTAATGAAAATTGTTCGAAAAAGTTGCCAAAGTTATTGTAGATAAGCGGGTGCTCAAAGATGAGCGGTACGCCAATCAAGGCGAAGGCCAGGTAGATTGCACCCAATGCGGCAGCGCCCGCCCGCGCCGTTCTGGGCCCCCGAGCCGTTCTGGACCATAGTACGGCTACGCCTCCAAGAATTTCGATGGTGGCCGCGATGTAGGTGAGAATCTCGTGGTGAGGAACGCTCCCAAGCGCGTCGAAGTCATGCCACACCAGGGCGCAGATGCCGGAACCAATCGCCGCCAGGCCATAGACGTAACGCCCCAGAGAATATTTCATTTGAGCGCCTCAGCCGGAAATCGTGCACATACCCTATGTTAAATGCCCTGCCGCTACCCCGACGCTGTCATGAGCGAAGCATAGCGAAGTCGAAGGATCTGCGGTTGCCTTCCGGAGTTTTGCAAGGTCACGGCCAGCAGGTCAGGACCTCAGCCCTGACTGCCGCAAATGCGGCAATTCCAACGCGGGCCTCAGCCCCAAAAGAGATGTTCCTCAGCTGAACAGTGCCGCGTGACGAATGATATAGTTCATTCGCTATGCCAGGTACATTTTGGGGGGTTGGCTACCAATCCGGAGGCGGTCCTTTGCGGTTGTTGACAAGAGTATTATTCTGCTCCTTTTGCCTATGTTTCTGCCCGCTGCTGCCCTCTGCTCAGCAGCGCCTTCGGTATCACCGGCACCACAGCCGCAAACAGTTCCAACCCCAGCCGCCGCCTTTTCATCTCCCGAGATGTTCAGGGACGCGATCCAAACAGCGCAGTCCATCTACATCCAGGAGATTTCAGACAGCAGAAAATCCTCCGAAGATTTTCTTGCCTTTTATGACGGTATGCAGTCTTTGGGACGCTATCAGCTTGTACCCACCACGGTGGGAGCGGATTTGATTCTCCGCTACGGCCTGGATCGTCAGGGCGCTCATGTTTCGGTTGTGGATTTGAAATCGGGCAAGTTGCTGGGGACAGAGTATTACAACTCAAACAGTATATTGTTGGATATCCCCGTACCCATCCTCGACAACGTTATTGCGCATAAGAATAAGAAGGATGAAGCCGAGTGGCTTGTCGGTTTTTTCAAACAGCAGGCTGGTTACTCGAAGTCCGCAGGTATAACGGCGACCTTGCCCGCACAGAAAACCTTGCCCAAGTCACTGACATCCAAGCAAGCCAAGGTGCGTCTGCAGGCCGCAAACAAGGTATTCATGATCACGGATGGTGTTCCGAACGGCTTCTTTGTCGGGCCAATGATCCCGTTCAACCTGCTCCAGTCTGACTTACAGAGCTGGGGCCGCTACAAGCTCGTCTCCAGCATCGCTGAAGCCGACCTGGTCGTCGAGATTTCCGGCCTCAGGTATGTATACACCGCTGATTTTTCTCGTGAGAATACAATTCAAATCGAACTTCTGGATGCCATGACTTTGGAAAACATCTGGTCCACATGGGATGCGCCACCCGTCAGGAAACGCAGCTACGCGAAATTGCTTTACCCCGTGCCGCTCTACGCAGATCCGGAGCACGATGCGTCGGTGAGTGTCCAGAATCTTATCAATGATTGGAAAAAGGAAGTGGGTGCTCCCGTTACGAAATAGCCTCTGCTGGGTGGCAACATCTACCGTGGATGCCCCGAATCGCCGGGCACCCCAGGTTCCGACTTTGGGAACTGGGATAGAGGCCTTGTTTTCCAATCACGTCAACGGTGGCAGGCATCGTCTTGGGCGGCATGAAGACGCATTTATCGCGAGCCCGCTGGATTAGTTCGCCCTCGGCCAGGCAGTAGCCGGCCGGGCTGGCAATGATCTTGATTGGTCGCTCCATCCCGCTCGAAAATGCAGTCTCCAACCCGCAGCTATCTCAAGAAATCAAACCAGTGACTTATAGTCTGGCCAGTCTTAAATAAGAACTCGGGATCCAGCCAATAAAGGACTCCGAAGGCGCCGACCACTACCATAAAAAATATCGTCAGACCCTTCCCGCGGGTATGGGTACGATTCATTGATTCACCTCCAGAGAGTTGGGTCAAAGTTTAACATGATTCCTGCTTGCTTTGAAGATCATTTCCCGATCACGTCGATCGGCACAGTAACCGTCTTCGGCGGCATGCATTCGTTGCGGTCGCAGGCCTGGTAACGCAGCTTGCCCTCCACCAGGTGGTCGCCTCCCATGGCCACAATGCGCGCCTGGATAATGAACTCGCCCGTATAGACGCTGAGCTTCGTCTTTGGGTCCATCGGGAAACTCATCTCCGTGCCCGCCGGATAGGTGGCCCCGTCCAGCTTCACTCCCGCGCCCGCCGGAATCGTGAGAGACGTCGCAATCAGGTAGTCCTGGCTGGGTGCATGAGAGTTGATGTGCAGACCCTGCGCGATGCGGAAATGCAGCGCCACCGGGCTCGCCTTGCCCGCCGCCACCGTCACCTGCTCCGGAAAAAGATACTGCACCGCATCCGCCTTGCCGCTGGACCGGCTCTGCCCGCCCGAAGCAACGAACTGCCCGTGCGCCGCAAAACCAGCCAGCCCCACAGCCACCACCGCACAAACCAGCCTGAAATCTCCAACCATCAATCCCAACACCTGCCCATCCGTTCCTATTCCCCGTTCACTTTTTCACTTCTTCACTTTTTCACTTCTTCACTTCTTCACTCGTTCCTATTCCCTATTCCCTGTTCCCTATTCCCTAGTCCCTGCTCCCAGCAAGCGCCAGCCTCCCCTCACTCCCCCAGCGCCTTGCGAATATTCGCTTCAATCTCGTTCTCTGAACTCAATCCCATCTGCGTCGCCACTACCGTTCCTTTGCGGTCCACAAAGAACGATGTGGGCAGTTCATCCAGCCCTCCATAAGGAGTGCTGATGCTGTCTCCATCCACCAGCACCGGATAAGGCACCTTCTCCTGCTGCACAAACTTGCCGATCGCAGCTTTGTCCTTCTCCCAGCCAACCTTGTCGTCCGGCTTCAGGTCATCGCCCTCCGTCGAGATCCCGAGAATTTCGAATCCCTGCGAGCCGTACCTGTTGCGCAATTCGATCAGCCACGGGGTCTCGATCTTGCACGGCGCGCACCATGTGGCCCAGAAGTTGATCAACACCGCCTTGCCCCGATAGCTGGCCAGCGAAACCTTGCGGCCGCTTAAATCCTCCAGCGCAAATGCCGGCGCCGGTTTTCCGTTGAGAGGAGAAACATATACGGCCGCGCCGCCCGCGGGATTGGGCACCAGCTCGCCTCTCGCCGCCGAAGCCAGCAACCGCGCGGCAGCCTGCTGGCGATACTCCCAGTTTGCCCACCCTGCCCAGCCAAAGGCAGCCAGAATAAATAGAACTGCGAAAAGAACCAGCCTGTTGCGCCTCACGGGGAAATACCTCTCAACCCCATTGTACGAGCAGGAATGTCACCGTGGAAACCGGCCTCGGCGCACCAACCTGTCGCCGGCACTTTGGCGAAAGCGCGGGAGAGCACGACGCCCGATATGTCCTCACTTGGTCTCGCCAAAACTGTTACCATCAAAAGCCGATGAGCCTATCCAATCCCAAAGATCGTGAAGCGGGCCCGCTCCAGCCTTCGGCCCTTCGCCCGTCCGATCTGGTCCGCACCGAGGCCGCCGCGCTCGAGTCGCTTGCTGCTCGCCTTGAAGGCCCCATGTCCGCGGAGTTCGACCGCGCCGTCGAGCTCATCCTCCGCTGCGGCGAATCCAACGGCCGCGTCGTGGTTACCGGCATGGGCAAGAGCGGCATCATCGCCCAGAAAATCGCCGCCACGCTCAGTTCCACCGGCTCGCCGGCCCTGTTCCTGCACCCTGCCGAGGCCGTGCATGGCGATGTCGGCGTTCTCCTGCCCGGCGATGTAGTCATAGCCCTCTCTGCCAGCGGCGAAACCGAGGAAATCCTGCGCCTCCTGGCCACCGTCAAGCGCAAAGGCGACGCCCTGGTCAGCTTTTGCTGCAATCTCGCTTCGACCCTCGCCCAGGCCAGCGACGTTGCTCTCGACTGCGGCGTTGAGCGCGAAGCCTGCGGCCTCAACCTCGCGCCGACCGCCTCCACCACCACCATGCTGGCTCTGGGCGATGCGCTGGCCATCGCCGTCAGCCTCCGCAAGGGCTTTCGCGCGGAAGATTTCGCCGAACTCCATCCCGGCGGCAAGCTCGGCAAGCGTTTGGCCAAGGTGCGCGACCTCATGCACACCGGCGAAGACGTGCCCACCGTCGCGCCCTCCACTCCCATGGCCGACGTCATCTTCGAGATGTCCTCGAAAAAACTCGGCATGACCACCGTGCAGGAGGAAGGCCGCCTGCGCGGCGTCATCAGCGACGGCGACCTCCGCCGTCTCCTCGAGCGCGAAGGCGGCGCAGCCCTCAGCCGCACCGCCGGCGAAGCCATGAATGCAAATCCCCGCACCATCGCTGCTGCCGAATTAGCCGCCACGGCACTGGCCATCCTCGAAGAGCGCAAGATCACCTCGTTGATCGTCGTGAATGCCGATACAAGCGTAGAAGGCGTCCTCCATCTCCACGATCTCTGGGGCGTGGAGCTGATCTGAAGCAAGAAAGGAGGTATCCGGATGAAATTCGAGGATACTGGCGAAGAAAGCACTCCGGAAGCCAAGTTTCCCGAGCAATCACCCAGGCGCGAGCTTCGTAAACACATGACATTGGAAGAACTCCTGGAAGGGATACCAGAAGGCACTTGCCTCGGCGAATATGATTGGGGCCCTCCGCGCGGAGCTGAGATTTGGTGGGAGACGGAGGATGAGCAAGAGGAACCGGAGGGGCGCGCATAATGCTGAAAACCGCGTTGAAGGTTCTCTTCGGTTTGGGCTTGTGCGCGATTTTTGAAGGTTGAATGATCTATTCGAGCTTCGGTCTTCCTTGGGGGGCTCAAAATCTCGACGGTTCAACGTCAATCACATGGCGCTCAGGCGTTGCGCTTCTTCTTCTGATTGCGGTCGCTCAATGGATTTCATTCTGGACGTTTCGTCGCCGCATCGCATTAAAGTTTTTTCTCGGCATGGTTTTGTGCGTTGGGATTGCAACCTTGATTCTCTACTCAAGTTATTCCTTCTCTTGGGAGCCTAAGGATCCCGAGGGCACATTCCCGCTCACTTGGCGGTCGGACGTAGTAATCCTCCTGCTTCTCTCGGTCACGCAGGGGCTTTCGTTTCTGGCCTTCCGCCTAACGAGACTGCGTGGTCGCAAGCGCATCACCTGAGGTCCTCTGCGCACCCGAACATTTAGAATGAATCCTGCTGTCATTTGCACTTCGTCCGCCATGGGCGGACGGGAAAGTATGCACTCATCGCTATGCATCGTTGGTCCAAACTCTTCATTCCCACCCTCCGCGAGGCCCCGGCAGACGCTGAAGTCGCCAGCCACAGGCTCCTTGTCCGCGCCGGCTACATTCGCCAGCTCGGCGCGGGCATCTACAACTACCTCTTCCTCGGCCAGCGCTCGCTCAACAAGATCATCACCATCGTGCGCGAGGAGATGGACAAGTTCGGCCAGGAGTTTTACCTGCCCGCCATCCTGCCCCGCGAGCCATGGGAGCAGAGCGGCCGCTGGTCCACGATGGGCGACAACATGTTTCGCCTCAAAGACCGCAAGGGCGCGGATCTCTGCCTGGGCATGACCCATGAAGAAATCATGACCACCATCGCCCGCAGCGAGCTGCGCAGCTACAAGCAGTTGCCCCAGATCTGGTATCAGATCCAAACCAAGTTCCGCGATGAGCCCCGCCCCAAGTCCGGCCTGCTGCGCGTCCGCCAGTTCATCATGAAAGACGCCTACTCCTTCGATATCGACAAGGCCGGCCTCGACAAGAGCTTCGATTTGCACGACCAGGCGTATCGCGCCATCTTCACCCGCTGCGGCCTCAAGTTCGTCGCCGTCGAGGCCGACTCCGGCGCCATGGGTGGATCGCAGTCGCAGGAGTTCATGGTCCCCACCGAAGCCGGCGAAGACCTCATCGCCAGTTGCCCCGTCTGCGGCTACGCGGCCAATCTCGAGAAAGCAAGTTCGCGCCTCGATCCGGTCGTCGAAATGGAACCCACCGGAGACGGCACACCCGAGCTTGTGTCAACGCCCGGTTGCGCTTCGATCGCCGACGTGGCCGCGTTCTTCAACATTTCCCCAGCCTCCGACATCAAGTGCGTCGCCTACATGGCGCTCAAGCGCGGGGCGACAACCAGAGAAGGCGCCACGCCTGATACTTGGCACGGCGTAACGGCCTTCCTGCGCGGTAATCACCAGGTAAATGAAACCAAGCTGCTGGGCGCAGTCGGCGCGGCAGACCTCCGTACCATGCAGGCCGAAGAGCTGACGCAGTTCATGAATGGGCCGGCAGGCTTCCTGGGCCCGGTGGGACTCAGGCCCGACGCCAACCCACTCGAGGGCGGCCTCACGGTCGTTGTCGACAAATCTCTCGAAGGCCGCAAAAACCTCGTCGCCGGCGCCAACAAACTCGATTTTCACCTTCGCAATGTCGTTCCCGGCCGCGACTTCACCTGGACCCTCATGGCCGACATCCGCAGTGTAAATGAGGGCGAGAATTGTCCAAAGCCCGCCTGCAACGGCCAGTTGCTCGTCGGCAAAGCCGTCGAAGTCGGACACATCTTCAAGCTCGGCTACAAATACTCCGAGTCCATGGGCGCGCGCGTGCTCGACCCCAACGGCAAGGAGGTCATGCCTATCATGGGCAGCTACGGCATCGGCATCGAGCGCATTCTCACCGCTGCCATCGAGCAGTCGAATGACCAGAACGGCTTCTGGCTCCCGGCCTCCATCGCTCCCTTCACCGTGGTGGTCACCGTCACCAACGTGTCCGACGCGGCGCTGCGCGAAACCGGCGAGAAGCTCGCCGCGGAACTGGCTGCCGCCGGCCTCGACGTGCTCCTCGATGACCGCGACGAGCGTGCCGGCGTCAAATTCAAAGACGCCGACCTGGTCGGGATTCCATACCGCATCAACGTCGGCAAGAAGGCCGCCGCGGGCCAGGTCGAACTGGTTACTCGTTCCACCGCAATCAGCGTCGATGTGGCGTTGACCGATGTATTGGCGGCGGTGAAAGAAAAAGTGGAAGAAGAGAGGCTTCTGGGTTCCAGTTCCTGACCTTTTCTGCTGGAACCGGAATCGCGCGAAACCCGTAGGACCAGGCAGGAATAGCCGGAAGCTGGAAACTGGGAGTTCAGGAAAATGGCGTTGAAGATCAAGCTCAAATGGCCCAAATGGAAACATCCCTCCTCATCGCTGATTCTGCACGTCGCAGCATGGGGATTTGCGGCCTTCGCTCTCATAAGTTTCTCGGTCTTTGGCTTTTATTACTTCAAGTACCGTGGCATCGTGGACGAGCGGCTCAAGCAGCCCATCTTCGCGGACACAGCCAAAATCTACGCCGCGCCGCGCGAGGTGCGGCCGAGACAAAAGCTCTCCGTCAATTTGATCGCCAATGAGCTGCGCGAGGCCGGCTACACAACCGACGGCGCCGCGCAGACTTCACCCCTCGGCAGCTTCAGTGAAGAGCCCCAGTCCATCTCCGTGCGCCCTGGACCACAGTCCTATCACGCGCCCGACAGCGCCACCATCCATGTGAGCGGCGGCGTGGTAGACAAGATTACTGACGCAAGCGGCCAGCCCCTCACCAGCTACGAGCTCGAACCGTTGCTGATCACCGGCTTGAGCGAGGATACCAACCGCTCCAAGCGGCGGCTCCTCACCTACGACGAAATCCCATCCAACGTCGTGCAGGCCGTGCTGGCCATCGAAGATCGCCGCTTCTTCGAGCACAGCGGCGTCGATTATGAAAGCATAATTAGCTGGGGCTGGCATGACTTGATCGGCGACCGCAAACATCGCGGCGGCGCTTCCACGCTGACCATGCAGCTGGCCAAGATGCTTTTCCTTGAAGACACCGGCACCATTCGCTACAAGCTCAAGCAAATCATGGTCGCGTTCCAGTTGGAACATCGCTTCAACAAGAAGCAGATCTTTCAGATGTATGCCAACGAGATTAATCTCGGGCAGCATGGCAGCTTCTCCATCGACGGCTTCGGCGAGGCGGCTCAAGTCTACTTCGGCAAAGACGTGCGGCAGCTGAATCTCGCTGAATGCGCTCTGCTGGCCGGTATCATTCAAAGCCCCAACCGGCTGAACCCCTTCCGTCATCCCGACCGGGCCATCGAGCGCCGCAACCTGGTGCTCGATTCCATGGTGGAAACCGGCGCCATCACCAAGGACCGGGCTGAATCCGCAAAAGCCGAGCCGCTGCACTTGGCCGAAACCAGCGTGGACGCCAGCGAAGCCCCATATTTTGTCGACCTCGTTCACGACCAGTTGCTGCAAAAACTTGGCGACAACGATTTCAACCGCGAAGGATTGCGCATCTACACCTCCCTCGATCCTGACTTGCAGCGCCTTGCCACTGCAGCGGTCAACTCCACCATCCACGTCGTGGACGAGCAGGTCGACCGCCTCCACGCGCGTGATCGCAAGCTCGGCAAAACTTATATCTACCCGCAGGTGGCGCTGATCGCCCTCAATCCGCACACCGGTCAGGTGCTGGCCCTGGTAGGTGGCCGCAATTATGGCGCCTCGCAGTTGAATCACGCCGTGGCCAAGCGGCCCACCGGCTCCATCTTCAAGCCGTTCGTCTATGCCACCGCTTTTCAAACTGCCGTCGAAGGCACCATGCTGCCCGGCCAGACCAAGCTCTTTTCGCCTGTGACCATGCTCAGCGACGAGCAATCCACTTATGGCGAGGGAACCCAATACCGATACACGCCGCGCAACTATAAAAATGAGTTCTACGGCCAGATGACCGCTCGTTACGCTCTCATGCGATCGGACAACAATGCCACCATCAGCCTCGCCTCATTGGTGGGCTTCGATCGCGTGGCTGCCTTGGCGCGCGACGCTGGCATCAAGAGCGCGCGCGGAACCCCCTCCATGGCCATCGGCTCCTATGACGCCACGCCGCTCGACATGGCCGGTGCTTATACCGTCTTTGCAAACGGAGGCATGCATCTGGATCCCTGGTTGCTGGCCAGCGTTCGCACCCCCACCGGCGACGTCATGTCGGACTACACGCCAACCTCCAGCCAGGTCCTCGACCCGCGCGTAGCTTTTCTCACCACCAGCATGATGGAAGCGGTGCTGCAGGGCGATGGAACCGGCGCAGGCGTGCGCAACATGGGCTTCATCTCGCCGGCCGCGGGTAAAACCGGCACCGACCACGACGCCTGGTTCGCCGGTTTCACCAGCAACCTGCTGTGCATCGTGTGGGTGGGCAATGACGACTACTCAGACATCAAGATCGAAGGCGCACACGCTGCCGCGCCCATCTGGGCCGACTTCATGAAGCAAGCCGTCCTGCTCCCGCAGTACTCCGACACCAACACGTTCACGCCGCCTCAGGGCGTCGAAATCGAGAAGATCGACAAGGTCTCCAACCTGCTCAGCGACGCTGCCTGCCCCGAAGGCTACGACGCCGCATTTCTTGACGGCACCGGGCCCACTGACACCTGCGACCATCCCCCCGACCACCGCAACATTCTGCAAAAAATCTTCGGCCTTGGCAAAAGCGGCAACTGATCACTCTGCGCGGACAAGTTTCGCAGCCACGCGCCGGGGCCGCTGCTTCGCGGCAATCGCCCTGATGATCAAATGTCCACTTCCCTGCTCGGCCAATGGCGTTTTACCCTGCCGAATGGCCGCGGCAATCAACGCTTCAATCTCCGGTCTCGCCAAATCCTCGGCTTTCGCGAGGCGGACGAATCGGTTCTGGTTGCCGCTCCCTTGAAGGATTCGTGCCGGATCGGGCAACGTTGATCCGTAATAAAACGAGAGTGCGATTCCCGTTGCATTTGCCACCAACGAGACGATGCAATCCGAAGGTCGTTCCGTGGAACAGTAACCAATGACAAAGAAGTTGTAATTGTCGTAAACCAGTTCGTTCGCGGCGGCCATCCGCTTGCGCAGCGTTGCGCGTACCGAGCGGATCAATCTGGCCATCGGCGAATCGAACTTTGCAATGAAGCCGGCAAGCTGCTCGTCCGGGCCTGTCGCGGAAGAAGATCTCAATTTGGATTTCATCGCATCTCCTTTGTGTGGGTCGTTGGCCCTTCCCGGTTTATCCATCCACATCCGAGCCGTCGGGCATCGGCTGGCACCTCGCGCACCAAAACGTCACGCGCGCGTCCGGTCCTTGAATCCTCCTGCGAACCGGCTCTCCGCAGCGCCGGCAAGCCTCGCCCGCCCGCCCATAGACCCACAAGCTCGCGCCCGGATCTGAAGCGTGCGTCGTGCGCCGCCAGCGCCCGCCATAGGTAACAATTTGATCGCCGGAGTCCATCAGGACATTCGCGCTCACCAGCTTTTGCGCGGCTGCAATCAAGGCCTTCACCTGCTCCGTTCCCAGCGCCGCAACCTTCGCAAACGGATGAACACCGGTTACAAAACAGATCTCCGATTTGAAGACGTTGCCCACTCCGGCCATCACCTCCTGGTGCAGCAGCACATCGCCGATCTCTTCGCCTCCATGCGCAAACACGCGATTCTCCGCCTCGGATACATTGAACTCCGCGCTCAGCACATCGCGCTCCGCGGCCGCAATCCTGCTGTCGCGGGCTAGCGACTGCGCCGTGTGCATCTCGGCCACCGGCACGCGAAATCCCACCGCAACATACTCAGCATTCTCCACCACAATGCGCATATCGGTCCGCGGCTTCTGCCAGCGCTCGCCGTGCCGGTAGATATGCCAGCTCCCGCTCATCAGCATGTGAGTGGCCAGCGTTGCACCGCCTGAAAAATGAATCAGCAGCCATTTGCCACGCGATTCCACCCCGTCCACCGTCTGGCCCGCCAGCGGCGCGTCGTCGTTGCAACGTGTCAGCTTCGGATATGTGGATCGAAACGCCGTAATCGGCTTGCCTGCAAGCGCACGGCCCAGGGCGCGCGCAGTGCGAAAAATCGTGTCGCCTTCCGGCATGGCCTATTGCACCTCACCGGCCCGCGGCTGATGCGCCTGTTGACTCACAGGCAGCGGAATGCGCCTTAAATGCATGCCCAGCGGCCCCGGATGAAATCCCGCATCCATGAGCAATCGTGCCATCGGATGCGCCGCCACCGGCTGCCCGTTGATCGTGGTGATCAGCGCGCCCTCATAGTTTCCGCTCTGACGGCTGCCGCCGTGCAGTTGCGCCTGGCCGCGCGCGCTCAGGAAATGAGCCAGCCCCGATGCCGCTTGCGAACGCTCCGGCTCTTCCACGGGCAGAAACACAAGCAGGTTGGGATTGCCGCGCCGCATCCATGCCACCAGTTGCCCATTGCGGAGAATCACTTCAGCGTAGGCCGCGCGCGTCAGTATGCGCGGCGCAGTCTCGCTGTCCTCATCGGCCACCGGCAGATCGGGCCAGCGCAAGGCTGAGCCATAGGGATTGGCCGGGTCCGCCGCGGCCAGCAAGACAAACTCCGGTTTTTCAGCCGGCGGATCGCTGCGCAATTGGCGCAGCAGGTCCACGGCCGCGGGCAAAGCAAACTGAGTTGCGCCCAGGCCGGCAACAAAGTAGCCCCGCCGTATGCGCCCGCTCTCTTCAAGGGCTTTGAGCACGTCGTAGACGGCGCTGAATCCGCCCGGAACATTCTCCGCGGCCACCGATTCGCGTAGCAGCACGCCATAACGATTCAGCAATTGCAGCGCCAGCGCGTGGCTCGCCTCGGTCGCAGAACGGCCTGCCTCGTCCCTGCCCTGCGCCCTCACGCCAATTGGCAAACCAATCGGCAAAATGGACCAGCGCCCCTGCGCCGCTGGCGGCGTAGTGCGCCGCGACCGGAACACCGTTCCCGTTTGCAACCTTCGCGGGGCTCGCGCGCTGTCCGGCCTGGCAATGTAGGCGCGCAGCGCGTGCAGCGAGTCGTTGGTGATCAACCCGCGCCACACCAGGCTCCAGAGCGCGTCGATCGTCTCGCCCGGATAGCCGCCTCCCGCGGCTTGATGCAGTGGATCGAAGAAACTTGCCCCCGTTGATTCGAGAATCCCGAGCAACTTTTCTTCGCGCTCGGTCAGCGGTTCCTTGAGCGGCCTCCGTTGCGCCAGCAGCGGCAGTTTGTCGGCCAGGAAAAGCGCGATGCGCCCGTTGCGTTCGCCGATCGGCTCCACGCCCGCCCACGCCACCTCGCCCGCCGCGATCAGCGTGTCCAACCCCGCCGGCGTAAAATCCGCGATGCGCGCCGGCAAAATCGCGGTCTCCACCAGCGTCGCGGGCAGCGGCGCGCCTTGCAGGCTCTCGATTGCGTCCAGCAGCGCGTCCAGATTCGGCCCGCGGCGCGGCGCAATCAGTCCCTGCCAGTGCGTCATGAAACGCGCCAGCGTGCGCTGCTCCACCGGCTCAACTTCGCGCCGCAGCCTGGCCAGCGACTTGCGCCTGATCAGCCGCAGAACTTCCGCATCGCACCACTCGCGATGCACTCCGCAGGGGCGAAATCCGCCCTCCAGCACGCGCCCCTCGGCAGCCAGTTGGCGCAGCGCATTTTCAACCGCCGCAACATCCAGCGCAAAGCGTTCGGCAGGCTCCCCCAGCGTGAACGGCCCATGCGTGCGCGCGTAGCGCCGAATCAGTTCTAGCACCGGGTGTGCAACCGGCTCCAGCAGCGCAGTAGCCAGGCCCGGCGGCAGCGGGATTCCCAGCCCATCGCGATATCGTGCCGCGTCCTCCGCGGCAACCAGCCGCCGCTCGCCGGCAATGTTGATCTCCAGCAGCCGCCGCGCGCGAATGAGCCGGTCAACATGCGTAAGAAGATCGGGTGAAACCACGCGCCGCGCCAGCTCCAGCCGCGAAAGATCGCCCAGCCGCAGGCAAAGATCGTGAATGCCGTCGGCGGAACGCGCGCGATAGGTTTCGGTCAGGCATTGCGCCGCCTCCTCCACAGCGGCAATCGCATCCGCATCCAGCAGCTCGCGCAGGTCGGCCTCGCCCAGCAGCTCGCGCAATTGGTCCTGATCGATGGTCAGGGCCTGCGCGCGGCGCTCGGCCAGCGGCGCATCGCCGTCGTAAAGAAAATTCGCCACATAGCTGAAGAGCAGCGACGAGGCAAACGGCGAAGGCTTGCGCGTCTCCACCACGTGCACGCGCAACTGGCGCTGTTCGATCGCGCGCAGAGTTTCAACCAGCGCCGGCATATCGAAAACATCGCGCAGGCATTCGCGATAACACTCGAGCAGCAGCGGAAACTTGGGGTAGCGCGAAGCTACGCTGAGCAGATCGTAAGAGCGCTTGCGCAACTGCCAAAGCGGCGAGCGCGCATCGGCGCGGCGGCGCGGCAGCAGCAGCGCGCGGCCCGCGGCCTCGCGAAAACGTCCCGCAAAAAGCGCCGTCGTGCCCAATTGGCGCAGCACCAGTTGCATTGCTTCGCCCGGCTCCACCATGAACCAATCCGAATCCGGCGGCTCATCGGTATCCGGAAAGCGCAGAACGAAACCGTCGTCGCCCCAAAGCGTCTCCACTTCCGGCCCGCCGGCCGCGCGGATGCGCGCGCTCACCGCCATCGCCCACGGAATGTGGATGCGGCTGCCAAAGGGCGTAAGCACGCACACCCGCCAATCGCCCAGCTCATCGCGGCATCGCTCGATGACCACGGTCCTGTCGTCGGGCACCGAGCCGGTCGACTCCTCCTGGTCCGCCAGAAATTGCATCAGGTTCTCCGCCGCGCCGGGGTCGAGATCGTGCTCGGCAACCAGGCGCGTGAGCGCGGCAGGTTTCGGAAGCGCGCGCAACTCGCGCACCATCGCGCCGATGCGTCGCCCGAATTCAAGCGGCCGCCCAGGACCGTCGCCTTTCCAGAACGGCATTTTGCCCGGCTCGCCTGGAGCCGGCGTCACCAGCACCCGATCGTGCGTAATCTCCACGATGCGCCAGGTGGACGCGCCCAGAATAAAAGTCTCTCCCGGATGCGACTCAAAGACCATCTCTTCGTCCAGTTCGCCCACCCGCACCGCTTTGCCTTCGCTGTACGCCAGAAATACCCCGTAGAGTCCGCGGTCCGGGATCGTCCCGGCATTGAGAATCGCCAGCCGCGCTGCGCCGTCGCGCGCGGTCACCACGTTGCGAATACGGTCCCAGGTCAGCCGCGGCCGCAGTTCCGCAAACTCGTCCGACGGATAGCGCCCGCTCAGCAGATCAAGCACCCCCTCGAACGCGGAACGAGTCAGCCCGCCGAACGGCGCAGCACGCCGCACCAGGTCGAACAGAAAATCAACTGAGACTTCGGGAACCTCGGAGTTAGCGGAGTTTGGAGTTTCTGACTCTTGCGACATCTCCTCTTCGAACAGGAGCGGTGAAGATTTTTCGCTCCTGGTTTTTCTTCTGGTCCCTGATCCCTGACCCCTGCCGGGGCCCCCAGCGAGCGATCTCTGCTCGATGGGGTGGCTGTTCCCTGCTTTCTCGGTCCCTCGGTCCCTCGGTCCCTTGGTCCCTGCACTTGCCACGATCGCCACCAACTGCTGCGCCAGCACGTCCAGCGGATTGCGCGGATAGCGTGTTGACTCGATGTGGCCCTCGTGCATGGCGCGCGTCACAGCGGCGCAGGCTACCAGGTCGGCGCGGTACTTGGGAAACAAAATCCCTTCCGACACCGCGTCCACATGATGGCCGGCGCGCCCGATGCGCTGTATCCCGCTGGCCACCGAGGGCGGCGATTCAATCTGAATCACCAGGTCGACGGCGCCCATGTCGATGCCCAGCTCAAGCGTCGAAGTGGCGCAGAGAGCCCGAATCTGCCCGGCCTTCAGTTGTTCCTCGATCACCGTGCGCTGCGCCGCCGCCAGCGAGCCGTGATGGGCGCGCGCAATCGGCTCTCCTGCCAGTTCATTCAATGCGCCCGCCAGCCGCTCCGCAACTTGCCGGCTGTTGACAAACAAAATCGTCGAATTGCGTTCCCTGATAATTTCAAGCAATCGCGGATGAATCGCATTCCAGATCGACACGCGCCGCGGCATCTGCGCAGCCGGCCCCGACTGAATCTCTTCCATCTCGCCCAGCCGCGCCATGTCTTCCACCGGAACTTCGATGCGCAGCTTGAGTTGCTTGCGCGCGGCAGCATCCACAATAGTGACCGGCCGGTAACGAAGTGCCGCCGGATCGGCAATTTCGCCAAACACCGAATTGTCATCCTGAGCGACCGGAGCGGCAGCGGAGGGAGTCGAAGGACCTGCGGTCGCTCTTCGCCGGTTCTCCGAAATTGCACGGCCTTTCGCAACCACCGAATCTGCGGAGTCGCCTCTAGCCGAATCATCGGCAGCATCGGATTGCCTCGCCGACTCGCTGACCCGCTGACTCGCTGACTCGCTTTTCTCCGTTTGCTCAACCTCAATGCCGCCCAGAAAACGCGCCACCTCCTCAAGCGGCCTCTGCGTAGCCGAAAGCCCGATGCGCTGAAGAGGTCTCTTCACCAAATCCTGCAGCCGCTCCAGTGACAACGCCAGGTGCGCGCCGCGTTTCGTAGGCACCAGCGCGTGAATCTCGTCGATGATGACCGTCTCCACCGTCCGCAAAGCCTCTGCGGCCTGCGATGTCAGCAGCAGGTAAAGCGACTCGGGCGTGGTGATCAGGATCTCCGCTGGATGCAGCGCGAAGCGGGCGCGCTCGCGCTGCGGCGTATCCCCGGTGCGCACGCTGATCGCCGGCTCCTTGAAAGGCAATCCCATGCGCCGCGCCATGTTCGCCATGCCCACCAGCGGCGAGCGAAGGTTCCGCTCCACATCCACGGCCAGCGCCTTCAACGGAGAAATATAAACAACGCGGCAACCCCGCTGCTCTTCGCCTGCAGCCTTCTGACCCCTGTCTCCCAGCATCAGCCGGTCCAGGCACCAGAGAAATGCGCTCAGGGTCTTGCCGGTGCCGGTCGGCGCCAGGATCAGCGTGCTCTCTCCGCGCGCAATCACCGGCCAGCCAAGCCGCTGCGGTGCCGTTGGCGCGTCAAAGACAGCTTTGAACCACGCCGCCGTCACCGCATGGAAACAGGCCAGCGGGTCGGGGACCGCGGTTGGAACTGGAACGGGTTCGGGGATGGGCCGGCGCGGGGTCATTCTCTTTTTGAGAATAACCCGTCAGGCAGCGAAGAGGAAGCGAAAATAAGACTGCCCGCTTCCAGCCTGATCGGATCGAGTTCTCTCTCTCCACTTGGCCGATAGAACGTTGTAACCTGCATCGCCAATTCCTGCCTTCCACTCCACTCTAAATCCCTCAGAGAGCACAATTCCGCGCCCCTGCTGCCTGCAATCGGTTCTCAAAAAGCAAACCGAATCAGGCCAATTCCATCAAAACGCCTCTGTGTGTCAACCGAAAGTGTCACAATACCTACCAAGTCCTTGAGCCAACTCTGCTTTCATAAGGAACAAATGGCTGAGTTCGGCATCGAACAGATTGAACCGGCCTGAACCGCGCCGGAGCGTCCATGCGAGACCATTTGGCTACACTCCTCGATGACTTTCGCCGTTTCGACCGCGAGGTCGCTGTGGTCCGCTACCAGGGAAACCGGCGGCGGGTAACCACCTATGGGGAATTGGCACGGCTCGCCGGACGCTTTGCCGCCCTGCTCGAGCAGCGCGGCATCGGGCCCGGCGATCGCGTCCTGCTGTGGGCCGAAAACAGCGCGGAGTCGATTGCGGTCTTCCACGGTTGCCTCCTGCGCGGTGTTCTGGCCGTTCCACTCGACGCCAACGGGACTGCCGAATTTGTCGCCCGCGTGGCGGCGGACGTTGCCCCCAGCCTCGCAGTGGGCGATGCCATCCTGCTGTTGCAGCTAGGTCCACAATCTCAAAATCGGGATTCGGAGAGTCCGCATCTCCACATTTCCACCCTCGCGTTTGAAGACTGGCTCGCCGAACTGCCGGACGAGGAAGCTGGGCCAATTGCAGGCCTCCGCTCAGACACCCCGCTGCAAATCCTGTTCACTTCCGGCACCACCGGCGATCCCAAGGGAATTGTACTGACCCACGGAAACGTCCTGGCCAGCGTCGGCCCCATCGAAGACGGCGCGCGGCGCTACATGCGCTACGAGTGGCTCATCCACCCGCTCCGGATTCTGCATACTCTGCCCCTGAGCCACGTCTTCGGGCAAACCATGGGGTTGTGGGTCCCTCCCATTTTCAAGGCGGAGTTGCATTTCCAGAGCCGGCCTGCCGCGCCGCGGCTCATCGAGCTCATTCATCACGAACGCATCTCCGTGCTGGCCGCGGTGCCGCGCGTGCTGGCCCTCATCAAGGCTCATCTTGAATTGCGCGATCCGCATCTGGCCGCCCGCGTGGAGCAATCGAAGCAGGTTGGGACGCTGCGAAAATGGTGGCGCTTCCGAGATGTGCATCGGGCCTTCGGGCCCAAGTTCTGGGCCTTCGTCTCCGGTGGCGGCGCACTGGCCGGCCCGCTCGAACAATTCTGGAACACCCTGGGCTTCGTCCTGGTTCAGGGATACGGCATGACCGAAACCACGGCGCTCATCACGCTTAACCATCCCTTCCACGTCGCCAAAGGCACCATCGGCAAGCCGCTCGCCGGCCGCGAGGTCAAGCTCGGCCCCGATGGCGAGGTGCTGGTGCGCGGCGCATCCATCTCCGGCGCTACGTGGTCGGGCGGGGCGCTCCATGCCCGCCACGGTGAGTGGCTGGCCACCGGCGACCTGGCGGAGATGCAGGAGTCGGGCGAGCTGAAGTTTCTCGGCCGTAAGAGCGAGATAATTGTCACCGCGGCTGGGGTCAACGTGCACCCTGAAGACCTTGAAGCAGTCGTGGAAGAACAGCCGGGCGTGGCTGCATGTGCCGTGGTAGCCATGGAGACTGCGGCAGGGCCGGAGCCCTGCGCGGTGCTCGCCATCCGCGGCTCCAGCGACCAGGCCGCGAAGGCAATCGAGAACGCCAATGCGCGGCTCGCGGACTTCCAGAAGATCCTGCGCTGGGTGCTGTGGCCTGAACCGGATCTGCCCCGGACCTCCACCGGAAAGGTCCGTCGCAAGGCTGTGGCCGCATGGCTGCAGCGGATCCAGGCCGCCGCTGCCACCAGTACCTCCGGCGCGGCAGCGTCCGGTCAGGAAGCCTTTGGCGCGTCTTCTGACTGGCTGCTTACCCTGATCGCGCAAATAACCGGCGAAGCCCACCCTGGAGTTGGTGACGAGTTGCGCCTCACAGAGGACTTGCATCTGGATAGCCTGGGCCGCGTACAACTGGCCGCGGCTATCGAAGAGCGGCTGGGCATTGTCTCGGGAAGCGGCCTTCTTGAAGAGATAGAAACGCTCGGAGATTTGCGCGGATTGGTAGCCGGTGGAGAACAAGTCGGCTCAGAGGAGGCGCCCCTCAAACCTTCCCCTGAAGAGCGGGAAGCAGCCGCTCCAATTTCACCTCGCTCCGCTCAAAATGACCAACCGCGCGAAAGTGTCGGCCGGCCCGCGAGCGAGCCTGGCGCCTCTGCGCGTGCATCGGCCGCAACTCCGCAGTCGAAACCGCCGCGGACACGGTTTATCTATCCCCAGTGGCCCTGGTGGAAACCCGTTGAGTGGATCAGGATTGCGTTCATCGAGACGGCCATGCGCCCCCTGGTTTGGTTGCTGGCAAACCCCCGCGTTAAGGGGCCGAAAACGCCGCTGCCCCATGGACCGCTGCTGATCGTGGCCAATCACGTCACCACTTTCGACGGGCCGTTGGTCCAATATGCGCTCGAAGGACGCGTCCGGCGCCACATTGCCGCGGCCATGCTCGGCGAGATGCTCGAAGACTATCGCCATTGGCGAGATCCCGACCGTGCCCCTGGAACCAGGGGATTCTTTGTCTTCGGTCCGCCCGCCTACTGGCTGATAACCGCGCTCTTCAATGTATTTCCCCTGCCCCGTCGCAGGGATTTCCAAACCAGCTTTGCGCATGCCGGCAAGGCCATGGATCGCGGCTACAGCGTGCTCGTCTTTCCAGAAGGAACACGCTCCGCGGAGGGCCGGCTGGCGCCCTTCCGTACCGGCATCGGACTGCTGGCAAGGGAATGCGGCGCGCCCGTGCTGCCGGTGGCCATTCGCGGCCTGGGCGAGCTCAAAACGCGTCGGCGAAGATGGTTCCGCTCAGGGACCATCGAGGTGCGGGTGGGAGAGGCAATCCTCTTCGGCCCCCAGGACACCGAGGCTGGAATCACCACGCGCCTCCACGCCGAAGTGGAACGCCTGCTCGATTACCCGGCGTCAGGGGATCACCCGGATTAGGTCCACTCATGCGCTGATTAGGACAGCACGCTCCAGGCCAGCCGCGCTAGCCTACTGCGCCGGATCGTAATTCAAATTCTGCCCCAGCCATCGTTCCACCACCGACACGCTCATCCCTTTGCGTTCGGCATAGTCCGTCACCTGGTCGCGATCGATTTTGCCCAGCGAGAAATAACGCGACTCCGGGTGGGCGAAGTAGAGTCCGCTCACGCTCGACCCCGGCCACATCGCAAACGACTCGGTAATCAGCATCCCCGTGTTCGCCTCCACATCCAGCAGGCGCCACAGCGTACCCTTCTCCGTATGATCCGGACACGCCGGATAACCCGCTGCCGGCCTGATTCCCCGATATTTCTCGTGAATCAGCTCGTCGATGCTCAGTCCCTCCGCGCGGCCATATCCCCACTCATCCCGCACCCGCTTGTGCAGGCACTCGGCAAATGCTTCGGCCAGGCGGTCGGCGATGGCCTCCGCCATGATCGCGTTGTAATCGTCATGCTCCGCCTTGAATCGGTCGCACAGCTCCTTCAGCCCAATCCCGCTGGTAACCGCGAAAGCCCCAATGTAATCCACCAGTCCCGTCTCTTTCGGCGCGATGAAGTCGGAAAGAGATCTGCACGGTTCGCTGCCTTCCCTGTTCGCTTGCTGGCGAAGAAAATGGAATCGCTCCCGCACCCTTCCGCGTCCGCCGTCCGCGTACAGCTCCACGTCGTCACCCACTGCGCTCGCGGGAAAGAAGCCATAAACGCCACGCGCAGTGATCAGCTTCTTCGCAATCATCTCGTCCAGCAGCGCATTGGCCTCGGCAAAGATCTGCCGCGCCAGTGCGCCTTGTCTTTCGTCTTCAAGAATCCGCGGGTAAACGCCCTTCAGCTCCCAGGTATGAAAGAACGGCGTCCAGTCAATGAATTCGCGCAGCGTCGCAAGCGGAAAGTCATCCAGCACGCGAACGCCGATGAATTCGGGCTTTGGCAAATCCTCCGCGCGCCACTCGATCTCCGTACGCCTCTTTCGCGCAGTATCCAGCGAAACCAGCTTCTGCCGCGCCGCGGAGTGCGTCTTGCGCAGCGCCTCGTACTCCATGCGATGCTGCGCCACGAATGCATCCTTGCCGTCTTCGCTCAGCAGGCTGGTCGTCACCGGCACCGCCCGGCTGGCATCCAGTACATGCACCACCGGCTGGCTGTAGTGCGGCGCAATCTTCACCGCCGTGTGAGCCCGGCTCGTGGTCGCCCCGCCAATCAGCAGCGGCAGCTTGAATCCCTGCCGCTCCATCTCCCGCGCCACATGCACCATCTCATCGAGCGACGGTGTGATCAGCCCGCTCAGGCCGATCAGGTCCGCCTTCTCCGCCGTTGCCCGTTCGAGGATTTTTTCGCAAGGGACCATCACCCCCATGTCGATCACTTCGTAGTTATTGCAGGCCAGCACTACGCCCACGATGTTCTTGCCAATGTCGTGAACGTCGCCCTTCACCGTGGCCAGCACAATCTTTCCCTGCGCCCTCACCGTTTCGCCGGCCGCCGCCATCCTCACCTTCTCGGCCTCCATGAACGGCGTCAGGTGCGCCACCGCCTTCTTCATCACCCGAGCCGACTTCACCACCTGGGGCAGGAACATCTTGCCGGCGCCAAACAGATCGCCCACCACTCCCATCCCGTCCATCAGCGGGCCTTCAATCACCAGCAGCGGCCGCCCCAGCTTCACGCGGGCTTCCTCGGCGTCCCTCTCGATGTACTCGTCGATCCCCCTCACCAGCGCGTGCGAAAGCCGCTCCTCCACCGTGCCGTTGCGCCATTCCTCGGCTTTTTTTTGGGTAACTTCCGCACCGGCCCCCGAACCCTCAGCCTTCAATGCCTCGCCGTACGCCACCAGCCGCTCTGTCGAGTCCGGCCGGCGGTTCAGCAGCACGTCTTCCACCAGCACCTTCAGTTCCGGCTCGATCTCTTCGTACACCTCCAGCATCCCCGCATTCACAATGCCCATGTCCATGCCCGCCGCGATGGCGTGATAGAGAAAAGCCGAGTGCATCGCTTCGCGAACCTTGTTGTTGCCCCGAAAACTGAAGGAAATATTCGAGACCCCGCCGCTCACCTTCGCATGCGGCAGGTTGGCCTTGATCCAGCGCGTCGCGTTGATGAAGTCGACCGCGTAGTTGTTGTGCTCCTCCATGCCCGTGGCCACGGTCAGAATGTTGGGATCGAAGATGATGTCTTCGGGCGGAAAACCCACTTCGTCTACAAGTATTCTGTAAGCCCGCTCGCAGATCCGGATCCTTTCTGCGAAACTCGCAGCCTGCCCCTGCTCGTCAAAGGCCATCACCACCGCCGCCGCGCCATACTTCAGCACCGCCGCGGCATGTTGACGAAACTTCCCTTCGCCTTCCTTCAGCGAGATCGAATTCACAATGCCCTTGCCCTGCAGACACTTCAACCCCGCTTCAATCACTTCCCACTTTGACGAGTCCACCATGAAGGGAACTTTGGCCACTTCCGGCTCGCTGGCCAGCAAATGCAGGTAGCGCGTCATGGCCGCAACTCCGTCGATCATCCCCTCGTCCATGCAGATGTCGATGACGTTGGCGCCGTTCTCCACCTGCTGCCGGGCCACGCTCACCGCGTCTTCAAATTTGCCTTCCTTCACCAGCTTCGCGAACTTCGGCGAACCGGCCACATTGGTCCGCTCCCCAATCAGGATGAAGACGCCGGGCTGCTGCGTAAATGGCTGCGATCCTGACAACCGCAGAGGATTGGTCTCCGTGTCTGCGCTCATGCTCCGCTCTCAATCCCGCCCAGCTTGCGCGGAGGCAACCCCTCGAGCGCCTTGGCGATGGCCGCAATATGCTCCGGCGTATTGCCGCAGCAGCCGCCTGCAATATTGATCAGCCCCGCCCGCGCAAATTCGCTCAGGTATCGAGCCATGTCCGCCGGCCCAAGGTCGAAACCGGTCTCCGACAGTGGATTCGGCAAACCCGCATTCGGATAGCAGGAGATCGCCACATCCGCCTTCTCGGACAGCTCGGAAAGAAATGGATACATCAGGTCCGGACCAAGCGAGCAGTTCAGCCCCACCGACAGCGGCTTCACGTGCCGCACAGCGTTCCAGAACGCCTCGGTTGTCTGCGCCGAGATCAGCGTCTCGCCACCACGCCCCACCGCCGCCGAGATCATCACCGGCAACTCTTTGCGGTTCGCCGCCAGGCCGTCCTCGTCGAATACTTCGCGGATCGCCACCAGCGCCGCCTTGGCGTTCAGCGAATCGAAAATCGTCTCCACCAGCAGCAGGTCCACTCCTCCGGCGATCAGCGCTCGCACCTGCTTGCTATACGCGGATTTCACCTGGTCGAAGGTCACCACTCTGAACCCTGCATCGTCGGCATCCGGCGAATTCGACAGCGACACCGTTAACGGCCCGATCGCGCCCGCCACAAATCGTTGCCGGCCCGTAGCGTTAGACACCCGGTCAGCCCATTCTCTGCACTCACGCGCCGACGTCTCATTGATATCCCAGGCCAGGCCGTTCAGAAACTCGTCGTCGATCACCTTCTGGTAAAACGCGGGATCCTTGCGGCCGCCATGCTCCCGCGGATCGTCCACGAAAAACTCGCTCTGCGTGATGCTGGTCGCGCCAAAAGTGTTGGTCTCAATGATGTCCGCGCCCGCCTCCAGAAACCGGCGATGAATGTCGCCGACCATCTCCGGCTGGGTCAGTGAGAACAGGTCTCCGTTATTCTTCAAGTCCTTCTTCGCATCCTTGAAGCGTTCCCCGCGGATGTCCGCCTCCGTCATCCCGTACGCGCGGATCGTCGTGCCCATCGCCCCATCGATGATGGCGATACGGCTTTCGAGAACTTTCTGAAGAGGATGTTGATGAATTCGAGTCATTGCTTTCTGATGCTCGTAAGCGGGTTGTCGATTGCGCCGGCCTTTGCGGCCACAGGACAAAATTGGGGAAACAGTCTCTTATCAAGCATATCGAAGTTAGCCGCGTGTTCGAACCATTTCCCGGCGAACGACCCGGACAATGGGGTGAAATGCGGTAAGAGTGGGCTTAACAGGCTGCGGAAAAACTCAATATGGGCGGGGTATTTAGAAGTTTTGTAACAGGGCCCGACTTCAGTCGGGCCGCAAATGCCTCAAAATAAAGGACGGGCTTTACAGGCTGCGGAAAAACTCGGTCCGGAGGGAGGCGGGGGTTTCAACCCCCGCATAAAGCCAGCAAAATCGATAGGGCTTTAGCCCCGGAAAAACGCTTTCCGCCGATTTCACCCCAAATCCTGCCTTTTTCCGCATCCTCTTTAGCCCCTGCCGCTCTCTCCTTACCGAAGTAGCTGGCTCATGCCTTTTTCCGCAGCCTGTTAATGGGGTTGCCTGTCCGGCCCCGCTTCGCAGCTTCGAGCCCAAAGCACCGCTATAAACTGAAGTTTGGACAGGTGACAATGGGGCTTTTTAGCGGAAAGAAAGAAAAGCAAGCCGCACCGGACGAACTCCCGGATAAACTCGTCGAAACGCCGGCCGGGGAGCCCCGCCAAGGCTTCTTCGACAAAATGAGGCAGGCGGTCTCGCGCACGCGCGAATCGCTCTCTGCCAAAATCGCCGACCTGGCCGCCTTGACGCGCATCGTGGACGAAAGCGCGTTCGAGCAGCTCGAAGCGGCGCTGCTCTCGAGCGACCTCGGCGTGCAAACCACCACCGCAGTCCTCAAAGCTCTGCGCGACCACGCGCTCCACCAGGCCATCGAGGGCGGCGCTGAACTCCGCGTTCTATTGGGTGAGCAATTGATCGCCATTCTCCGTGCCCCGCAAGGGGCGGTTGCCACACCCGAGGTGCCGCCAAAAGTCACGTTTCTGGTAGGCGTGAACGGCACCGGAAAAACCACCAGCGCCGGCAAACTCGCCGCCTGGTCCCGCGCGCAAGGCCATTCCGTGCTCCTCTGCGCGGCCGACACATTTCGCGCCGCCGCCATCGAGCAGCTTGAAGTCTGGGCCTCGCGCTCCGGCGTAGAGATGATCAAGACCCGCCACGGAGGCGACCCCGCCGCCGTGCTCTACGACGCCATCGCTGCGGCCAAGGCGCGTTCCATCGACGATCTCTACGTCGACACCGCCGGCCGCCTGCACACAAAAACCGGTCTCATGGACGAACTCGACAAGATGCGCCGCACCGCCGCCCGCCTCGTCCCCGGCGCGCCCCACGAAGTTCTGTTGGTCATGGACGCGACAACGGGACAAAATGGATTGCAGCAGGCGCGCCAGTTTACTGCGTCGGCAGGCGTCACCGGTATCGTGCTCACCAAGCTCGACGGCACCGCCAAAGGCGGCATCGCCGTCGCCATCGCCCGCGAGCTAAACTTGCCCGTCCGCTTCGTAGGCGTAGGCGAAAAAATGACCGACCTGCTCGAGTTCTCTCCCGAAGAATTCGTCGACTCGCTGCTGGAGTAATATGGCAGGCGGGAAAGGCTTATTATGAGCGCGAGGTTTCTTCTGTTTGTTTTAGAGGCAGTTTCGATTTTCATCTTTGTGGTGACTCCCTTTCTCCTGGTCTGGGGCTGGATCAGGTGGGCTCGATGCGAAAAGCGATGGACCGTTCTGCCGATGCTTTCCTTCGCTGGATTTACACTTTCAACGGCGTCGGCGTTGCTCGCAGTTGCAAGCGCAATCTATGGACATTTCATCGGTGGGTTCCCGTACTATGATCCGAGGCTTCTCAAAATCTACTTTTGGGGCCTGATCGTTTCACTTGCAGCTTTATTACTTGGATTGACTGGAGTATGGCGGCCAAGCGCGCTGCGTTGGCACGCGCTGATTTGTGCCTTCGGTACACTCGTCTACTGGTTTGCGATGATCGAAACTGAATAGCTGGAGATATAAGGCCTCTGCCAGGTGCCCAGGTTCCTCTTTTGGGACCCACGATCGCACGAACCTTGCCACGCCAGGGACCCCTCCCCAAAAACCCACCTGCCTGTCAACCCCTCCCCAAGCTCCAATTCCGTTCAACCCTCCCATTTCCAACCAGATAAGAAATCACTCGATCGTGCAGATTATTTCCCCGAAGCCGCTACACTTTCTCTATGTAGTGAGAACAACAACGCGGATGCATCGGGCGGCCCAGGTTGGCGGACTCTGGGCTGCCCGCTTTTTTGGGTGAAGGCGCGGCCAGTTAGCTCCGCTGACTCCGCGAGCCCGCTAATTCCGCTAAACTCTTGGCTTTGACGACTTTATCCGTTAACTTATTTGTTTTCAACAGTTTACGGGAACACCTCAAGAGCTAACCAGCTTGAAATCAAGACTTTACCCGGAAAAGGGCGGGGTGGAAGCAGCAAGCGTAACAAATTTGCACACGGAACGCCGGCGCATCAAGACCAACGAGCTCCGTCGCGAGTCCCCAACCACTCCATTTACACTTGAATGTTCCTGTTCGCAACGAGAAGCGCCTATGAGCAATCAACTCGACCAAGACACGTATTGGATGCAGCGCGCCCTGGAGCTTGCCCGACGCGGCATTGCCGTCTGCTCGCCAAACCCCGTGGTGGGCTGCGTGATTCTCGATCGCGCCGGCCAGGTAGTCGGTGAGGGCTGGCACGAGTACAATTTGCTGGACCACGCCGAAATCGTAGCCCTGCGCGTGGCCAAACAACATGCCGGCGATCGCCTCCGCGGCGGCGCCGCTTACGTCACCCTCGAGCCCTGCAACCACACCGGCCGAACGCCTCCCTGCACCGGCGCGCTGATTGACGCCGGTCTCTCGCGCGTGGTCGCGGCCACCATCGATCCGAACTCCTCGGTCGCGGGACACGGCATGGACCGCCTTCGCCTGGCGGAAATCGATACCACGCTGGGCGTAAGTGAGGCAGAAGCGCGCCGCCTCAACGAAGGCTTTGCGCGCTGGAGCCAACACCAGCGGCCCTTTGTGTTGATGAAGGTGGCCATGTCGCTCGATGGCCGCATTGCGCCGCCCGCCGGCCGGCACCAGGCGCGCGAGCCTTATTGGATTACCTGCGAGGCCGCGCGCGCCGCCGTCCAGCCCCTCCGCTGGCAGGCCGACGCGGCCATGGTTGGCGTCGACACAGTCGTGGCCGACGACCCCATGCTCACCGACCGAAGCGGCCTGCGCCGCCGGCGCCCGCTCCAACGCATCGTGCTCGATTCTGCCCTGCGCATGCCGCTCGACTCGAAGATGGTGGCCACGGCTCAGAATGACCTGGTGATCTTTACGGTGTCGAATGATGAGGCCCGCATCCGCGAGCTCACGACCCGCGGAGTTCGCGTCGAAGTCCTCCCCGCCGAGGCTGGCCGCGTCCCACTCGCCAAGGTTCTCGGCAAGCTGGGCGAAGAAGGCATTCTGACTCTGCTCACCGAGACCGGCACGCGCCTCAACACAGCTCTGCTGGCCGGCGGCCACGTGGACCGCGTCCATCTTTTCGTGTCGCCGCAGATCATGGGATCTGACGCCGTCCCCGCCTTCCGCGGCATGGCCAGCTTCGTCCGCATGGCCGAGGTCGAAGTCGAGCGCTACGGAAACGATCTCGGCCTGTGCTCGCTCCTCAACGACCCCTGGCCGAAAATCGGCGACGGCCAGTCAGCCCAAAGTTGATGCGATAACCACCCGCAAATTCCTCGTGCCATTCGCATTTGCAATATGAGAGAATCATCCCGCAACCAGTCTTTCCCCATCCGAATCCCCGTTAAGGAAAAATCAGATGTCGAATGCAGCCGCTGTGAACTTCCTCACTCTGGACGTTGAACTCAAAACCGGCAAGGCCCTTATCCACTGTCATGGCCGGCTCGTTGGGGGAACCTCCAACGTGCTCTACGCACGCGTCCACGAACTCCTCCCGGTTTGCAAACGCATCACCCTGGATTTGACGGATCTTAAATTTGTTGACAGCATGGGCCTCGGCACCCTGGTCGGCCTCTACATTTCCGCCAAAAAAGCAGATTCCTGCCTCGAATTGATCAATCTCGGCAAACAGATTCGGGAGCTTCTCGGAATCACACATTTGCTCGGGGTCTTTGCCGGCATGTGCGAGCAAGGCATCACCATGAAGTTCTGACCCGCTCTTCCCCCTCCGCAACCTGAAGCTTGTACTCCCTATTCCCCGTTCACTTTTTCACTGATTCACTCGTTCACTTATTCACTTCTTCCCTCGTTCCCTCGTTCCCTTAAAATAAATCCATGTTCACCGGGATCATCGAGCAGACAGGAAATCTCGTCAGCCTCACCGATCGCGGGGGCGTTCGCCGCATCACGGTTGAAGCGCCGGGCATTGCGTCGCGTCTGCGCGAAGGCGATTCGCTCGGCGTCTCCGGCGTCTGCTTGACCGCGCTCGATCCCGACCCCACGTACTTCCACGCGGACCTGGCGCAGGAAACGCTGGATCGCACCTCGCTCGGCTCGCTTGCACCCGGCGCGCGTGTCAATTTGGAATTGCCCACCGCAGCGGGCAGCCCGCTCGGCGGCCACATCGTGCAAGGCCACGTCGACGGCACGGGCGTGATGACCGCGCTCGACCCCGTCGTCCCCGAGTCCAGCCCCAACTTCGACCGCCAAACCACCGACTGGACCCTCAAGGTTCGCGTCCCCGAAAACGTTCGCCAATGGATGGTCCAGAAAGGCTCGGTCGCCGTCGAAGGTATCAGCCTCACCATTGCCGATTTCGATGGCGAGGAGATCGCGATCGCTATTCTGCCGCTCACCTACTGGCGCACCAATCTGCATACGCTCGCCGTGGGCGCGCCCATGAACATTGAGGCGGATGTGCTGGTGAAGCTGGCCGCTATGCAGATGCAGGCCGCGAAGAAGCCGGAGTTCGACATCACCGAGGCTTGGCTGATGGCGAACGGGTATTGAAAGCCAGTTCGTGGTTCTTCGTTCACAAATTGTGGGGGCTGCAAAATCCGTTGTCATGCGAGCTTCCGGCTCACACCACCCTACGGCTTCACCGGCAACTTCGGCGGGGCCATCACGTAGTCGTCGCCCACTCGCGCAAGGATCTGCGCGCGCCGGTCGGTCAGTAGTTTTAGCCGCTTCGTGACTTCGATGAATTCTTTCTGCTTTTCAGCAGTCAGCCCAGAAGAATCGACCGGTTCATTCGGTGCGGCTCCAACTGGCTTCCCTCCGACCTCGATCCTGCTCAGCTCAATCTCATCCAGGTCTTTCTGCAGCACCGGAATCTCGCGGTCGATCAGCAGCGGCTTGATCACCGTTTTCTTCTCGCGCCCGGCGGCCAGCTCGTTGCGGTTGTTTTCGCCCCACATGGGCAGAATGCCCACGTGCCCAAGCTCCACGCGAATCCCGCCCGGACCGTAGTCCTTGCGCACGGCGGAGAACAGGCCGATCATCTCGTCGCGCGGATCGCCATTGGTGTCCGGCATCAACCCGTCGACGTAGGTGCGCGACTGGTTCGATAAAAAGTTGCCCAGCGAATAAAAAATCAAGGTGTCGCGGCCATCCCCGGTGCGGTAGGTTTCCACCGGCTGCAGTACGTGGGGATGATGGCCCACCACAACTGAAGCGCCCGCCTCCAGCATCTTGTGCGCAATGTCCACATCCTCCGGCCTCGGCGCCGGCGAGTATTCGATGCCCCAGTGGATCGAGATCACCAGAAAATCGCACTGCGCGCGCGCCGCCTTCACAGCCGCCAGCACCGTGGCCTCGTCCGCGCCCGGCGCGCCGCCCGACTCTCCCGGATACGGAAAGAAGTTCACGTGCGGCTGCGCTGCATCGTCGGGATTGCGGTTCCCGTTCAGCCAGCGCGTCATCCCCAGCCAGCCCACCTTGATGCCGTTGCCCTCGGTGATCACCGGCTGCCACGCCTGGGCCGCGTTGTCTGAAGTTCCTGAAAACAGCAGCCCCGTCTCGCGCAGGTGATCGCGCGTCTCGGCAAACCCGGCCCAGCCCTGGTCCATCACGTGGTTGTTGGCAAAAGAAACAATCTTGATTCCGCTGGCCTTGAGCGCCTCCGGCAAAACCACCGGAGCTTCGAAAAGAAACGCCTTCGACCCCTTGGAATGAATCGGCGCCACCGGGGTTTCCAGGTTCACAAATCCAAAATCCGCCCCGTGGAATACGTCTGCAACGTCGGAAAACAGCGCCGCCCAGCCCTGCTCCCCATCGCCCCCTGCGGCCGCCGCGGCGCGCACCGCCTCATGGGGAATCACGTCGCCGGCCACGGCAAAGCTTAACTGTGCTATCTCGTGCGGGTACGGGACCACAGCCGCCGCATTCCGGCGGGAATGAAATCCCGCCCATAGGCCGAGTGCGGCAATGGCCAGAACTGTCGCTCCGGCCGCCAGCCACCTGCGGTTACGCGTCAGTTGACCGCTTCGCCCGGTCCATTTTGCGCCCGCAGAAAAGCCCTGCTGTCTGCCTTCCATCTCCCAGTTCATGGTCCGCCGCAATCGTTCCCCTTTTCCTGAACGCAACCAGCATACACGGCTCGCGGTGGCTTCTCGACTCTATCCCCGCCGCAAATGAGCGCCGGCCGCCGCAAGCTCGTCTATTCAGTTGCTGATACTGATACCCTTGAACAAGGGAAACCACTAAAGGACGGTCGGCGCCGGACGCGGCGCTTTACCCGTAACGGGAACTATGGCAGAGTTCGTAATCAAGCTGGCCGATGAGCGTGGCCGGGTGCAGGAGCAGGTGCAGACCGCGGCTACCGCCGAGGAGCTGCGCGCCCGCTTCATACACGCCGGATACCACGTGTTTTCAGTGCGCGCGCGCACCGGGATGGGCCTGTTCGGTAAGCGGCGCAAGGTCAAGCTCGAGCCATTCCTCATCTTTAATCAACAGTTTCTCACCCTCATCCGCGCCGGCCTGCCCATTCTGGGCTCCCTCGAAATGCTGGGCAAAATTCAGAAAAACGCGCAGTTTGCCGGGCAGTTGAGCGATGTCGCGGGAAGATTGAAAACCGGCGAATCCCTCTCCGCGGCCTTCGAGGCCCAATCCGGGTTTCCCGTCATGTACACCACCACCCTGCTGGCCGGCGAGCGCTCCGGCAATCTGCAGGAGGTTCTCGAGCGGTACGTCAGCTTCCAGAAGATCTCGCTCACTTTCCGCAAGAAAATGGTCGGCTCGCTCATCTACCCCGGCGTGCTCATCACCCTGGTTTGCGGGCTCATGACCTTCATGTTTACCGTGGTGGTGCCGCAGTTTGCCGTGCTCTATGACCAGATGGGTTCCAAGCTGCCGGCCATGACCATGGCCCTGTTGAGCTTCGGAAAGTGGCTGCAGCACAATATTCTCTTCATCGCCCTCGCGGCTCTGGGATTGGCCACTGCGTTCTACCGCTTCTCCATCACCGAGCGTGGCCGGGACATGATCGACGGGGTCCGCATCAAACTGCCGGTTTTTGGCAATATCTGGCTGAAGTACCAGGTGGCGCTTTTCTCTCGTACCCTCTCCACCCTGCTCACCGGCGGTCTGCCGCTGGTGCCGTCCCTTGAGACGGCTGCCCGCTCCATCTCGTCAAGACGCGTTTCAAAAGCCGTCCACGCCTCCATCGGCACCGTTCGCGAAGGCAAGAGCCTGGCCGATTCCCTGTCCGGAACCGGCGTCTTTCCCCTCCTGGCAACCGATATGATTACCGTGGGCGAACAGACCGGCGCCCTGCCTCAGATGCTCAATTCCGTTGCCGAATTCTTCGAGGAGGACGTCTCCACCGCCCTCGCCGCCGCACTCACCCTCATCGAACCGGCCATCCTCATCATCATGGGAGTGGTCGTGGTCTTTATTCTTATCTCGCTCTACCTGCCCATCTTCTCGCTGGGCCAGGCCGGCGGATAAGCAGGATAAAACGCTATGGCTGATGGCAATGTAATTACGCTTCCGGTGCCAACGTCCGGGGACGAGCGCGGACAGGCTGAAGCCCTGGCCCACCGGTATCACGCCGAGTTCGTTGACCTCAAGAACTTCAAGATTCAGCACGACCTGCTGCGCACCGTGCCCGTGGAACTCATGTTCCGCTATAACTTCGTGCCCATCGAGCAGCGGACCGACGCCTTGGTCATCGCGGTCAGCGATCCCTCCCGCCTCATGGTGCTCGACGAGATCGCCGGCCTGCTCGGGCAGCGCATTCATCCCCGCGTTGCCACCCTCTCGCAAATCACTGACCTGCTCAAGAAAACCGAGCAGTCGCAGCGCGTCCTCGATGAAGCCAGCGAAGGCTTGACCTTCGACGTGCTGACGGGCGACGAGAACTCCGACGAAAACATCTCCATCGAACGGCTGACCAGTGAGACTGAGGACATCAGCCCCATCATCCGCCTCGTCGATACCACCATCTTCACCGCGCTCGAGCGCCGCGCTTCCGATATTCATATCGAAACCAACGACGACTCCGTGGTCGTCAAGTACCGCATCGACGGCGTCCTGCAGGCGGCCATGGCGCCTATTGCCAGGGAGCACCACTCCACCATCCTCGGCCGCATCAAGATCATGAGCGAGCTCGACATTGCCGAACGCCGAGTCCCGCAGGACGGGCGCTTCAGAGTCCGCTACAAAGGCCGCCTGATCGACTTCCGCGTTTCCATCATGCCCACCGTTCACGGCGAAAATGCCGTGCTCCGCGTGCTCGACAAGGAGTCGATGAGCGAGAAGTTCCGCAACCTCACCCTCGACGTGGTGGGGTTTGCCGAAGAGGATCTGCGCCGCTTCCGGCGCTATATTCGCGAGCCTTACGGCATGGTGCTGGTCACCGGGCCCACCGGATCGGGCAAGACTACCACCCTCTATGCCGCGCTCAACGAGATCAAGAGCGACGAAGACAAGATCATCACCATCGAGGACCCGGTCGAGTATCAGATTCGCGGTATCACCCAGATTCCCGTCAATGAGAAAAAAGGGCTCACCTTCGCCAGGGGGCTCAGGTCCATTCTTCGCCACGACCCTGACAAAATCCTGGTGGGCGAAATCCGCGACCAGGAAACCGCGCAGATTGCCATCAATTCCGCCCTCACCGGCCACCTGGTTTTTACCACCGTCCACGCCAACAATGTGGTTGACGTGCTGGGACGCTTTCTCAACATGGGCGTCGAGGCCTACAACTTTGTCTCTGCCCTGAATTGCATCCTGGCCCAGCGCCTGGTCCGAACCATCTGCGAACACTGCGCCCAAAAGGTCTATTACACCGATGATGAGCTCGTAACCAGCGGCCTGAAACCGGAGGAGTGGCGCGGATTCGGGTTCCGCGAGGGCACTGGTTGCATGGAGTGCGGGGGAACCGGCTACCGCGGAAGAACCGCCATCCACGAATTGCTCGATTTGACCGATCCCATCCGCGAAATCATTCTGGAAAAGAAGCCCACCTCTGAAATTCGCAAGCTGGCCCAGAAAGAAGGCATGAGCTTTCTGCGCGAGTCGGCGATTGACCGCGTGCGGCGCGGTCTCACCACGCTCAGGGAAATCAACAAGGTGACGTTTATCGAGGCGTCGAGATAGACAGCCTCCGGCTGCGAAAGGAAACGGTGAATTCCATCCTGAAAGGGGCTAAACTCGCTTCTCAGCCCGGCGGCCGTCCGCCGTCGGCGGTGGAGATTACGCCGGAAGGCGTGCTGGCTGCTGCATTGGCTCAAGCCGGGCAGCCACCTGTTTATGCCTTCGAACCTCTGCCCGCCGGCACGGTCGTCCCCGGCATCGAGGAGCCCAACCTGCGCGCCCCGGACGTCGTTGCCGCCGCAATTCGATCGGCCCTGGGCAAGGTTTCTCCGCGCGGCCGCGCCGTTACACTGGTCTTGCCCGATTTGCTGGTTCGGGTGTTTGTGCTTGACTTCGATTCCCTCCCCGGCAAGCCCGCTGAAGCCATTCCGGTGCTGCGCTTCCGGCTCCGCAAGATGGTCCCCTTTGATGCCGAGCATGCCGGCGTCAGCTACCAGGTGCTGGCCCAGTCAAAGTCCGAGTGCAGGGTGCTCACGGCAGTCATGCCGGGACCTGTTTTGGAGGAATACGAAGCCGCGGTTCGCGCCGCGGGCTACGAGCCGGGCGCAGTGCTGCCCTCCAGCCTGGCAGCGCTCGAAATGGCCGAGTCCATGGAAGCCGTGCTCGCCGCCAACCTCAACCGGGTGGGCATTACCACTCTCATCGCCAATGGCCAGGACCTGCTCCTCTATCGCACCCTTGACCTGCCCGACGACCCGGCCGAGCGCATCGCCGAGATTCAACGCAATATCGCCGTCGCTGCCGCCTACTACGAGGACAAACTCGGCGCCCGGCCCCTCCGCCTCCACTACGCCGGAAATCGCGAAACCGCGGAGTTTGCCTCCTGGATCAACGATCCCGAACTCACCGTCGTCGAACTGACGCCCCGGCCTGAAAGCGGCGCCGTAACCTCTCTCGGGCACGAAAGCATCGCCGCCGTTGCCGGCGCTTTGGTGGGGGCAAGCTGACCCATGCGCATCACTCTCAATCTCGCTACCCGTCCCTTTACCGATCTCGGACCGGCCATGAAGCGCCTGCGCATTGCCATCGGCGTGCTCGCCCTGGTTTCGCTCGGGCTTCTGCTGGGGCTGCACTTCCTCCATCAGAAGGCCGAAGAAGCGCGCGCCCGCGAACACTCCCTCGATGGCGACATCGCCCGCATCACCAGCGAGCGGCAGGGCTATCAAAACATGATGCAACGGCCCGAGAATGCTTCTTTCATGGTCCAGGTCGCTAACCTCAACCAGCTTTTCGACGAAAAGTCGTTTTCTTGGACGCTGGCCATGGAGAATCTTGAAACCGTGCTGCCCGGCGGCGTGCAGGTCACCCAAATCGACCCCGAGCGCGCTAAGCTCGATCCGGAACTCGCCAAGACTCACCCCGAACTCGTCAGGAACCAGAAAATCACTCTCCACTTGCGGGTTGTGGGACCGCACGACCTGGCTGTCGAACTGGTGCGGAATCTGGAGCACTCCAGCCGTTTTATGACGCCCCGCATCGTGGGCGAAAATGCCGAGACGACCAACAGTAGCCCCAACCGCCAGTTGGAGCCGGTCAGCGCATCCAACCGATTCGATTTCGATATCCTGGCCGACTACAACCCGCCCGCGCCCGATCAGCGCAAGACATCCGCAAAAACGGAACAGGAGCAGGCGCCCTCCGAGGGTGACACTGGCAATCCGCCCCCTCCGGCGCATCGCGTTCCCGGATTCAGGCAGGAAAAAGCCCGCGGCTCATACACCGGCGCCCCGCCGCCGCAACCCGCGCCCATTCCACGCGGTTACCACGTTCCCGCGAATGGAGGCCCGCAATGACCGGCGAAGCTCCTTCCGTTTGGCGCGAGCGTCTGACCTCTCCCCTGACCTGGCATTACGTCGGGTTCGCAGTGCTGCTTGCCGTTGTCATTGTCCTGGGGGTTCGCCTCGGCATGGATTGGACTGCGACCGATAGCCACTCCAACGATGTGCTGGCCGGCAAGCAAATTGAGCTCAAGGCGCTCGAAATGCAGACCGCTCCCTTGCGCGGACTCGACAAGCGCGTGGATAAGTCCCGCGCTGAGATGAAGACTTTCTTCGAGAAGCGCATCCCGCCAAACTACTCTTCTATCTCCAATCGGATTGACGAGTTGGCGGTGGCCTCCGGTGTGCGGTGGACCCGGCTCCAATACACCCAGAATCTCCCCGGCGCAGACCTCACTGAGATTTCAATGGATGCAGGCATCACCGGCGACTACACCCAGATCATGCACTTTGTGAACAGCCTGGAACGCGACCAGATTTTCTTTGTGATCCGCGCCATGTCGCTCACCGGCCAGCAGGGCGGCCTGGTGAGCCTGCGGCTGCAGGTTTCCACCTGGCTGCGGCCCGCCGATGCCGAAGCCAGCGGTTTGCCGGCCACACCGCAGCCCGGCGAAGCGCAACCCGCGCAGGCCTCCGCCGGCAAGGAGGGCGAGTAGCCATGGCCCTTCAAAAAGGAATCGTAAACAAGCGCCAGGTTTACATCGTGGTGGCCCTGTTCACCGTCGTTCTCGCCGGTGGAGGGTGGGAGCTTTACCAGTACTTCTCGGGCCCGCCGGCGACTGTCCCGGCGCCGGTCGCAGCCGCCCCGGCCAAGACCAAATCAAAGGCGGCGGCAGGAAACGCCGCGGCGCCCGCGGGGCAGGAAGCGCAAAAACTGACCAACGCCGGCATCGACCCCACGCTGCATTTCGAAAAACTGCCCCCGAGCGAGAATGTCGATTATGAGGGCAGCGGCAGGAACATCTTTTCGGCCAATTCGGCGCCGGTACCGATCGAAAAGAATCTCGCCGGCGCGCGGCCCGGTCCCAGCTCCGGCGCGGTGGCGGCCAACACTCCTCCGGCGCCGCCGCCCGTGCCCAAGCCTCCGGCCATTGACCTCAAATACTTTGGCTACTCCAAGGCCAACAAAACCCTCAAGGCCTTCTTCGTGCACGGGGACGACATCTTCATGGCCACCACCGGCCAGATCGTGGACCATCGATACAAGGTCAACTCCATCAAGCCCGACAGCGTGGAGGTAACCGACATGAGTTACAACAACACCCAAACCCTGACTTTGTCTTCGTTCTGAGCGGACGCTTCCATGAGCAACCTCCTTCCAACTCGGCGTCGCGCCAAGCCTTCTGAAGACGGCTACATGCTGCTCGCCGTCGTTTTCCTTCTGACCCTCCTTACGCTTGCCCTTTCCATTGCCGTGCCTCGCATGTCCAAGGCCATCCAGCGCGACCGCGAAGTTGAAACCATGCATCGCGGCAAACAATATATCCGCGGCATCCAGCTTTACTACAGAAAATTTCACGCCTATCCGCCCAGCGTCGACGCCCTGGTCAAGACCAACGAGATCCGCTTCCTGCGCAAGAGATACATCGATCCCATGACCGGCAAAGATGATTGGAAGCCCATCCTCTTCGGTCAGAACAAGGCCCCTACCGCGATGGGTTTTTTTGGCCAGCCTCTGTCCACCGGAGGATCGATCGCCGGGATTGGCCCCAGCGGCGGAAACGGCTTGAACGGCGCCAGCGGCATGAATGGCGCCGGCGGCATGAACGGTCTGAACGGTTCCTCATCCGGCGGTGGGCTGTTCAACTCCTCGCCCGGAGGCGCTTCACCCTTCGATTCGTCCAATTCCGGAAGCAACCCAACAACGCCCTCGGGCTCGACCGATAACGGCTCCGGAATCACTGGCAGCGGTACCGATTCATCCGGCGGCAGCGCCGGTGGCAACGCCCTCAACGGCAGCTCAACTTCGGGAACCACGGGGACCGGCACGGGAACGGGCACCGGCCTGGGTGGACAAACCGGCGGCCAGACCTTCGGCGGCGCAGGCATCATCGGCTTCTCTCCCGCCAGCCCTAAACCGTCCATCCTGGTCTACAAGAAAAAGGAACACTACAACGAGTGGGAATTCGTCTATGACCCGATCATGGAGCTGAAAACCATACCCGGCGGCGCAACCGGGCTTGGTGGCGCCACCAACGGGTCAGGAGTACCTGGCTTTGGCGGCTCAAGCGGCGGCTCAGGCAGCGGATTCGGCGGCTCAGGCAGCGGATTCGGATCGACTCCGCCCCAGACTCCCACCGCGCCTGCTCCACCGCAGTAGCGAGAAATCCATCGCAACCCGGCGCAAATGCAAACGGCCTGTCTCCATGCGGAGACAGGCCGTTCGACGATCGGGTGATTCGCGCCAATTCCTCGGCGCTCAGACTTCAGTTACACGCTGAATGAAGAGCCGCAGCCGCAGGTCGACTTCACCTGGGGATTCTCAAACTTGAAGCCGGCCGCCTCCAGCGTCTCGACATAATCGACGATGCAGCCGTTCAGATACATCAGCGAGGTGGCGTCGACAAACACCTTCAGGTCGTCAAAGCTGAAGACCTTGTCCATCATCCCGCTCTGGTTCTCAAAAGCCATCGAATACTGGAAGCCGGAGCAGCCTCCGCCGACCACGCCGATGCGCAGCCCCGCGGGAAGCGGATCCTGCGTCGCCATAATCTCGCGAACCTTCGCAATGGCCTGGGGTGTCAGGATAAGCGGCGATTTCTTGACTGATTCTTCCTGCTGCGGTGCGGCGGTTGCGGTTGCCATGGTCTCTCCCGGTTATAGAGTTGATTGCCGTTGTTTCAAGAGTACCGTTCAGCGGGCAACGATACAAGCCCCTTTTCGGCATTTCCTATTGGATGCTATGGATACCCGGAAAGTCGCAGGATGGATAAGGCCTCTTGAACCTGCTGTCTACCGCCGCCGGAAGGAACGAAATGCTGCGAATTCCAGCGAAAAAGATCCGCTTCACGGAGAATTAATCGGACAATTCCGCTTGATCTGGACTATTATGTTCACCCAAAAGGCTCCACTGCTCACGAGACCGCGATTCCCTACGGACCCGGAAGTATCTGGGACTAGGCAAGCTTCTTGGAGGTGGATATGACGTTTGTCCCTATCATGGGTACGGTCTGGAGTGCCTTCATCGCTGTGAGGGCCGTCCTCTATATTTATCGTTCCCGCCTGACCCGCGACGAAGAGGACCAGATCTTCCTGGACGACTCCTTTCAACACGAGAAGATGGCCCAGGAAGCGATTATCGCTAAAGTCACGAAAATTGAGCCGGCGATGAAAGTGATGAAGTGGCTGGTCGTGGCCATGACCCTGGCCGTCGTGGGCTATTACGTGCGCGACATCCTGGTTCACCTGAACGTGATCGGATAAAGCACACCCGTCGGGCCGATGACTACCTCGGCCTCGATTGTGGGCAGTGTCTTCGGATTGCGCCGACAATGAGCGTACGCCGCTCCCGTGCCCTATCGAATTCCAGCCTCGAATAGCGTCAGCTGCGCATCCGCCGAGGCCGGCAAACCCGGCCCGGTCAACCCGCCAAAACACGACCGCTTCAGCCGCGGACTACTTGAACTGCCTCACCATGTCTAAGGCGTAGTAACCAACAACGAAGAGCGTCATCGCCAGCAAAGTCCACATCACCAGGCGCTGAACCGGTTGCACCTTGTTCACCCTGGCAATGATCGCAGCCTGCTCAACCTTCAGGTGTTCAAATGATTCTTGCAACACCAGTTGGTCGTCCTCATCGCGGCTTAACCTGGAAATGTAAAGTTTCACACCAATAAAAAACAGAACCAACACGCCCCAGACAGCCCACATCGCCGGTACAAAGGTCATCATCCACCTCGGAAAAATCTGCCCGCCCCAATCAGCTTGCGCCGCTATGAAGAACCGCAACCACCTAACCAGTGGATGTAGAACCGCAGCCACGTAACCAAGGGAGCCTTACGATTGAAAATCATAGCGCCGGGAAAGACGACTTTGTGGTGATGACAATCACGCGTGTAAGCGAAGGATCAATATTGGCACGCCCGCAAGAGAAAGATCGTCAACGGGAAAGTCCCACAGGGAAAGTCTCCACAGAGAAACTCTCCAGGGGAAAAGTCTCTTCTCCCCTCGAACCCAGCCAATGAAATCGAGCCTTCTCCCGCCCCATGCAGAACCGAAACAGAGAATGATCCCGGAAGCAACCAGGACCGCCCATCCCCTGGTCCCCGTTCACTTCTTCACTTATTCACTTCTTCACTCGTTCCCCTATTCCCTATTCCCTGTCTTTCTCACTCCACTTCCTGCTTGGCGCGGTAGCCGTCGCGGGCGATGATGTCGTATTTAAGCTGCTTCTTCTTCTTGTCCTGCATGTGCAGCGGCTGGCCTTCCTCGTCCACCAATACCACTCGCAGCTTGCGATACGTGCCATCCTGCTTCGGGTTGCTGGGGTGATACACCAGTTGATACTTGGCGCGAATATTCTCGTTGATGCCCTTCACCATGTCGGGCAGCTCGCCGGTGAACTTCGGCTGGAAGCTCATGCCTCCGGTGGCGCTGGCAAAGGCGTGCATTTCGTTGGCAGCTTGCAGATACGTCATGTCCCGCATCCCTCCCATCATGCCCCCCCTGCCCTCGTTCATCTCCTCCATTAGGCCCCCGGTCGAGATGGTGTAGATGGTCACGTTCTGCGCTGTCTTAACCCTCGCCAGAATCTTGTCGAAGGTGAGCTTTGACATGGTATCCACGCCCGATGCAATGAGAATGATGTACTTCCGTCCCTCGATGCGATCCAGGCGATCGAGCGACTCGTAAAGCGCGTCGAAGACATTGGTCTCGCTGAATGCGGCCGGCATCGCCACCGACATGGCCAGCGAGTTGAGTGCTTCCTGGATCTGGCGCTTGTCCTGGGTGAAGTCGACCTCGATATGCGTCTTCATGTCAAAGGTCATCAGGGCCACTTCATCCTGGGGGCGCAGTTGCTGCGTAAACGCCCACGCTGAATTCAGCATGTCAACTCTGAACACCCAACCCTTGGCGGCGTACTCGCATAGCAGCAGCGCCGTAATTGGCGCTTCCACGCGCTTGAATCCTTGAACCTTCTGCTCCACGCCGTCCTCATAGACACGGAAATTCTCCGGCTTGAGACCAGGGACGAACTGGCCGGTCTTTTCCAGCAGCACGCCCACATCGACTGTGACTTCGGGAACGTCGACGCGCAGCGAGATGTTGCCTAACCCTTCCGGGTTCGTCACCTTGGGCGCCGCCGGAGCAGGCGGTGGAGCGGGCTCCTCGTCGGGATTTTTCTTCGGCACCGCAATCACACCGGTGTCCCCGCTGGGACCGCCCGCGTCCGGCACGGTCTGGTCTGGCTGCTGCGGCTGTTGCGGCTGCGGGCTCGGCGGCGGAGTCGGGTTCTGGGCACGGCTCATCGGAGCCGCTGCAAGCGCCAGAACAGCAACGATCAGCGACGCGAGACGAATTCGATAGGAAGCTCGGGGAAATGTGCGCGGCGTGGTCATATCAACCTCTTTGCTCACCAGCATAGTTGATCCGGGTGGTCTGCCGCCCGGCAACCGCCAACTGGCTCGCTGTACTCTAATAGACGTGGAAACCTCCCTGAAGGAAACCAGGTTGCCGGCGGCCGCGCTCGCCATTCTGCTCGCCGTGGCCATCACGCCTCCCATGCCGGCGCAGGGCGTCCCGGCTCAACAGCCTGCCGCACAGCCTCTTGCCGGCCAGGATATCAGCCCGCCGGCTGGTCCCCCTCCCAGCAGCGGAGGTATTTTTCCGCTGAGCGAGGTGCGCCGCGGCATGACTGGCACCGCGTGGACCGTCTTCGAAGGATCCACGCCTGAGCCCATGCAGGTGGAGATTCTCGGCGTCCTGCGCGGAGCCCGAGGTCCGGGCCAGGACCTGATTCTGGCCCAACTGCGCGGCGCCAGGCCCGAATACACCGGCGTCGTCGAGGGTATGAGCGGGAGCCCGGTCTACATCGGCGGCAAGCTGCTTGGATCGCTCTCCTACCGCATCGGGCAGTTCTCCAAAGACCCCATCGCCGGCATCACCCCCATTGAGCAGATGTTTGAGGCTCGCAGTCTTCCCGTCGACCCCGCACAGCCTGCCTCGGATGCATCGAACCCTGCCTCCGGCATGCCCGCCTCGGGCTGGTCGGGATCCGCCACTCCCGACGCCCAGCTTTCTGCCGGAAATATGAATTTCCAGGCAATGGAAACGCCGCTGGTGATGAGCGGTTTCCATCCCGAGGCACTCGAGTTCTGGCAACGGCAAATGATTGGAACCAGTCTCGAGACAGTTGCCGCGGGCGGCATGGCCGGATCGCAAGCCGCGGGCGCGGAATCCACCACGCCGACTCCTGCGCTCCAGCCCGGGTCGGCCGTCAGCGCCCTGCTGGTGCGCGGCGACCTCGAGATTTCCGCCACTTGCACCGTCACCTACATTGACCCCAGGCAATTGCTGGCCTGCGGCCATCCCATTCTGCAGGCCGGCCCGGTCTCGCTGCCCATGACCACCGCCGAAGTGATTACCACCCTGGCCTCACCCCTGAACGCATTCAAAATCATCAATACCGGAAACACCGTGGGCGCGTTTACCGAGGATCGCGAATCGGCCATCCGAGGCGTAATGGGCGCCAGGGCGCTCATGATCCCGGTGCACATTGCCATGGACGGCCCCGGAGACAATCGCAAGCTGAACGTCGAGATTCTCGATCTGCCGTCTTTGACCCCGCAGGCGCTGGAGGTCGTTCTCTACGAATCGCTGCTGGAAACCAATGCCAGCACCTTCTCAACCAGCTACCACCTCACCGGCAGCATCGATGTCGAGGGATTTCCTCCTGTGCCGCTCGATCTTTGGGCCTCGGCCGGCGGTTTGACACCCGCGCCGATGCAACTTGCAGCCCTGACCGGGGGGCGCTTCAACGCCCTCTATTCGAGCGGCGCGCGCCAGGGCACGGTGCTTGGTATCGATCTGCGCGTCGAAACCATCCCCCGCCGAGTGGCAGTTGAATTGGTCGGCGCGAGGCTCGTCTCAAGCAATATTGTCCATGCCGGCGACACCATCGACGTCGAAGCTACCGTCCGGCCCTGGCAGCAGCCCGCCCGTAACGTGAGAATTGCCATCAAGCTTCCCGCCAGGTTGGACGCCGGCAATCTCCGCCTCCTGGTTTCCGATGGCGTCACCCTTGACCGCACCCTGAATCAGCCCCGGCTCGCTGTCCGGCGGGCCGATCTGGCCGCCGTGCTCGAACAGGCGCGCCGCCACCACCCCGAAGATCGCGTTTACGTCAGCCTGCTGGTTCCTGAAGCCCAGGCCGGCATTGCCGGTGAGACGCTCTTGAGCGTCCCTCTCTCTGTGGCCAATGCCCTGGAACCGCTGCGCGCGGCCGAAACCACCACCCTGAATGGAGAGTCGGCGGAACTGGCAGGCCAGGCTCCGGCTGGTGGTGTGCTCAACGGTTTTCAGATTCTCGATCTGCACATCGACCCCGGCGGAGGTTTAAACTAGAGCTGGCGGTAAACCATCCTGCCGCCTGGTACCAGGCCCGGTCCATTTGGGTTATAACCAGCGCCGTAGCCAACCGCCAATAAGGATTCGGGGGAAAATGCCTTCAATAAAAGGACTTGCAGCGCATGCAGCGGGAGCGGAACTTCTGCCTTATCACTACGACCCGGGCAAGCTGGGAGCGCAGGAAGTAGAGATCGCCATCACCCACTGCGGCATCTGCCACAGCGATCTTCACCTCATTTCAAATGACTGGGGCATCAGCCAATATCCGTTCATTCCCGGCCATGAAATTATCGGCACGGTTGCGGCAGTGGGCGGCGAAGTGCGCTCCTTGACCGTCGGCCAGCGCGTCGGCTTGGGCTGGCAGTCCAACTCCTGCGGGGAGTGCGAATGGTGCACGCGCGCTATGGAAAACCTCTGCCCCGCCTCCGAAGGCACTTGCGTCCATCGCAACGGAGGCTACGCCGACCGCGTCCGCGCCAATGCCCGCTTCGTCATTCCCGTTCCCGAGCAGCTCAGCAGTGAAAACGCCGCGCCCCTCCTCTGCGCCGGCATTACCGTCTACAATCCCCTCCGTACCCACGGCATCAACCCCTCCTCGCGCGTGGGAATCGTGGGCATCGGCGGCCTCGGTCATATCGCCATCCAGTTCGCACGCGTCTTCGGCGCTGTGGTCACCGCATTCTCCACTTCCGCCGCCAAGGAAGAAGAGGTCCGCGCACTGGGTGCGAGCCACTTTGTCAATACCCGCGAATCCAAGGCCATGAAAGAAATGGCAGGCACTCAGGACTTCATCCTCACCACCATCAACGCTGATCAGGACTGGGGCACTTACATCCAGGCGCTGCGTCCCACCGGGACGCTGTGCTTCGTCGGCGTGCCGCCCTCCCCGGTTACCGTGCACGCGTTCCCGCTCATCTCCGGGCTGCGCAGCATCAGCGGAAACCCCACCGGCAGCCCATACCGCCTGCGCGAGATGCTCGACGTGGCCGCCCGCCACGGCGTAAAAGCCACCACTGAGCTCTTCCCCATGGCCAAGGCCAATGAAGCCATCGAGAAGGTCAAGAAGAACAAAGTCCGCTACCGGGCCGTGCTCGCCAACTGATTGGAATTCCGGCATCCGGCCGCGCCAATCACATTCACCAACGGATTTCGTGAAGCCGGCACCGTCTCGAAATCTTGTACCTCAACGGAAACTGCCGCACTTTCTGATCCATGGGCCGCCGCGCGCGCCATTCCCCCCACCGCGTCCCATGGTTTAAGCTCCAACCTTCCCTGAACGCCAGCATGCGGGAGTCACCGTGGCAACAGTACTCATCACCGGCACAAGCAAAGGCATTGGCCTCATCACCGCCGTGACCCTCGCCCGCGCGGGCCACACCGTTTATGCCACCATGCGCAACCCCGCCCGCGCACCGGAGCTCGCGCAGCAGGCCGCCCAGGAGAGCCTGCCCATTCACGTCTCGGTCATGGATGTGGACTCAGACCTCTCGGTGGCCAATGCCATCGCTGCCATCTACCAGGCCGCGGGCAACCTCGATGTGCTGGTCAACAATGCCGGCGTGGAGCGAAACGGCTCAATTGAAGAGCTGTCGATGGACGATTTTCGCGCCGTGATGGAGACCAACTACTTTGGCGCCATCCGCTGTGCCAAGGCTGTCATTCCCGCCATGCGCCAGTGCCGCAGGGGATTGATCGTCAATGTCACTTCGGTAGCCGGACGCGTCTCCACCTCGCCCCTCGGCCCCTACGCCGCATCCAAGTTTGCTCTCGAGGCGCTCAGCGAAGCGCTGGCCCAGGAGATGAAGGCCTTCAACGTTCGGGTCGCCATCGTCGAGCCCTGCATCATCGATACGCCCATGGCTCATGAAATCGAGCTGCCCATCCCCGCCTCCATCTACCCGCAGCAGCGCCGTATGGCGCACTATTTCGCCGCCATCCTCCGCAACCCGACTAGCCCCCTTGTTGTCGCCGAGAAAATCCAGAGCATTATCGAGAGCGGGACGTGGCAACTCCGCCATCCCGTTGGCCCCGGCGCTGAACCCTTGCTGGCCTCACGCCTGGCCACCAGCGATGAAGACTACATCGCCCTGCAAAGCTCCGACGACGACACCTGGTACTCCATCATGGAGCAGAAGACCGGCATGGCCATCCGCCCCGGGAATTGAAGCTGTGCTGCTAAGAGCGAAGGGCGTCCGCAATTGCGGGCGCCCTTCGCCATCTTGGGGGGAGAGCTTCATCGTGAGCGCCGGCCCTGTTCCGGCGGCGTCACCCGAGTTCGAAGCGGTCCAGGTTCATCACCTTGCTCCACGCAGCCACAAAGTCGCGCACGAACTCCTGCTGCCCATCGCTGCTCGCATAGACTTCCGCGAGAGCCCGCAGCTGAGAGTTCGAACCGAAGACCAGATCGACTACGGTGCCCGTCCATTTGATCTCCCCGGTCGCCCGATCCCGCCCTTCAAGAACACCTTCCGATTTAGCTGACTTCTGCCACTTCGTGTTCATGTCGAGTAGATTCACGAAGAAATCGTTGGTCAATGTTCCAGGCCGCTTGGTGAAAACGCCATGTTCTGACTGCCCGAAGTTCGCATTCAGCACGCGCAAGCCACCAATCAGAACCGTCATTTCGGGAGCGGTCAGCTTCAGCAGGTTAGCCCGGTCCACCAGCAACTCCGCCGCTGATCCCTCGTGTTCCTTCCGAATGTAATTGCGGAACCCGTCAGCGGTCGGCTCCAGCACATCAAACGAGTGCACATCGGTCTGCTCCTGCGAAGCATCCATGCGCCCTGGCGGGAACGGAACCTTAACGTCGTGGCCGGCCTTCTTTGCAGCTTCCTCGACAGCTGCGCAGCCGCCCAGAACGATCAGGTCGGCGAGCGAGACCTTCTTGCCGCCCGATTGAGCCGCATTGAATTCCGTCTGGATCGCCTCCAGTGTCTGGAGAACCTTCGCCAGTTCGGCCGGCTGGTTCGCTTCCCAATCCTTTTGCGGCGCGAGGCGAATGCGCGCACCGTTAGCCCCGCCGCGCTTGTCACTGCCGCGAAACGTTGCAGCCGACGCCCAGGCTGTCGTGACCAGTTGGGAGATGGTAAGTCCGGATGCCAGGATCTTGGCCTTTAGTACAGCAGTATCCTGTTCCCCAATGAATGCGTGGTCCGCTGCGGGAATCGGATCCTGCCAAATCAGCCGCTCCGCGGGAACGAGCGGGCCAAGATACCTAGAGATAGGCCCCATATCGCGGTGCGTCAGCTTGAACCAGGCCTTGGAGAATGCGTCAGCGAGTTCCTGCGGATTCTCGAGGAAGTGCCGCGAAATCTTCTCGTAGCTCGGGTCGATTCGCAGAGCGAGATCGGTCGTGAACATGTTGGGGGCGTGCTTTTTCTTGGGGTCGTGCGCATCGGGCACCGTGCCCGCTGCAGCTCCGTTCTTGGGCGTCCACTGTTGAGCGCCGGCAGGGCTCTTCGTGAGTTCCCATTCGTTGCCGAATAGGTTTTCGAAGTAATTGTTGTCCCACTTCACCGGGTTGGTGGTCCATGCGCCCTCCAGCCCGCTGCTGATCGTATCCACGCCCTTGCCGCTGCCAAAGCTGTTCGCCCAGCCCAGGCCTTGCTCTTCGATTGGTGCGCCCTCCGGTTCCCGCCCTACATACTTGATCGGATCGGCCGCGCCATGAGCTTTACCGAACGTGTGTCCGCCGGCGATCAGGGCCACTGTCTCCTCGTCATTCATCGCCATGCGCGCGAACGTCTCCCGAATGTCCCGCGCCGCGGCGACTGGATCCGGGTTGCCATTGGGTCCTTCCGGATTCACATAGATCAGGCCCATCTGAACAGCGCCGAGAGGATTCTCGAGCTGGCGGTCTCCCTTGTAGCGTTCGTCTCCCAGCCACTTGCTCTCAGGTCCCCAGTAAACGTCCTCTTCCGGTTCCCAGATGTCCTCGCGCCCGCCTCCGAATCCGAAGGTCTTTAATCCCATCGACTCCAGCGCCACGTTCCCAGTGAGAACGATCAGGTCCGCCCACGAGATCTTGCGGCCGTACTTCTGTTTGATCGGCCAGATCAACCGGCGCGCCTTGTCCAGGCTCACGTTATCCGGCCAGCTGTTCAGCGGTGCAAATCGCTGCGTTCCAGAGCCCGCGCCGCCGCGGCCATCGGCGATACGATAGGTGCCTGCGCTATGCCACGCCATACGGATGAAGAACGGCCCATAGTGGCCGTAGTCCGCAGGCCACCAGTCCTGCGAGGCCGTCATCAAGGCTTGGAGGTCCTTGATCACCGCATCCAGGTCGAGACTCTTGAACTCCTCGGTGTAGTTGAACGACTCGCCCATGGGGTTGGACAGTTGCGAGTGCTGGTGCAGGATTTTCAGGTTCAGTTGATCCGGCCACCAGTTTGCATTCGATGGGGTTCCAGCCACTGTGTGTTTGCGGGCGCCATTCGAAAACGGGCATTTTGCGTCGCCTGACATGGCGTTCTGATCGTCGACTATGGGTGGTCCGGGTGTCTTTGTCTCTCTATCAGACATGGGGTCTCCTTTACGCTGATGACTTCGGCATAACCCTGCGTATAACTCCAGCCTACGCCTCGCCATCCCGGGTTGTGAAATCAATTGATTCTCGAACCGTGACCCAGGATTTATTCCGTCGTCGTTGATCCGTAATCCGTCCCCTGCGGCGCTGTTCCGCGAATCTGCGCCAGGAACAGCCGCGCCTCCCTTTCAATCAGGTCCGGCCGTTCCAAATGGATCGCATGACCGCTGCCCTTGGCGATAATCCTTCTGCTATGCGCTGAGAGCTTCATCAGGTCCTTCTGCATCTGCTCCCAGGCCTTGGCCAAATCGATCGGCATCGCTGAAACATGCCTCGTTGGATCCTGTGAAAAAATCAAAATCGGCAATTCGCCATACGGCCCGGAATGCACCGTCTCTTCGCCCGACTGGTCGAAGCTCGCCATCTCATCGTCGACCGCCGCAATTTTCGGATTGCACTGGTCCTCCGAAAACAGCTTCGCGGCGCGCGCATCGAACCCCGGATATTGGCGGGAACAGAACCCAAACCACCGCGGAATGCCCGTATTGACCGCCGCCTCCATCAGCGGTTTCTCCAGCCACACTCCCCGGCCTTTGCGCTCCAAAGCCTTGAACGCGGGATTCTGATCCTGCAGCGGCGTTGAGCCATCCACGAAAATCAACCCCGCAACATCTGCCGGATATTTCGTCGCATAATCGCGAATGTAGATTCCTGCAATCGAATGTCCCATCAGCACGATCGGGCCGTCGATCCCCGCCGCCGCCAGCAGCCCGTGCAGTTCGGCGGCGATATGGTCGGCGTCGCGCGGCCCCGGCAGCGCGTCGCTCAACCCGAATCCAGCCCGGTCATAGGAGCAAACCCGCGTACTCTTCGCCAGCACCGGTTGCACACCGCCCCAGATAAGCCCGTCGTCGCCCAGTCCCGCATCCAGCACAATCGTCGGCGAGCCGTTCCCCACGCAGTCCATGTGCATGCGGTGCCCGTCCACTTCATACGTCGCTCCCGGCCTGCTCGCGCTGGTATGGTGCAGCATCATCGCGTTGAATACGCTGCTTCCAGCTACTCCTAATGCCGCCAGGGCTGCCACCGAAAGCGCGCTGCGCTCAATTAGATTCCGCCACGGCGCATGGTTCTTCGTACGCAGCCGAACGATGCGCCGGATCGAGAGCCACACAATCAGGCCCCCGATGAGTACGATCGGCGCAGGAACCGCAAAGTCGCCAAAACTCATGAGCTCATTCTATCCGCCGCTTGGCTTCGCCTCCGGGCGGCCATCTGTGCGCTGTTGCGACAGCGCGGAACTGAGATCCTCGCGAAGATCGTTTGTGGAAATACGGCGCATAATTCCCAGGAAATCCCACATTTTCCGCCAGCCTCCAGCTATTCCCCGAGAACACGAATTCCGGCCCGCCTTATCCACAAAATCCGGCTTTTGTACCGTTGACCCCACCTCTTCCGCTCCGTAGAGTCTGTAAACGAAGGATAATCTTTCTTATCCGCCACGGCTGCGGCAGCAGATTGCCGGCGCAGAATGCTTCAAAGTCCTCCAACCCCCTCAACCCGGAGTGAAAATGCTGAAACTAAAGAAGATCCATATCCTCGGCTTCAAGAGCTTCTGTGATCGCACGGAGTTGACCGTGTCGGGAACCGGGGTTGCCGTGGTCGTGGGGCCGAACGGGTGCGGCAAGTCGAACATCCTGGATGGGGTTAGCTGGGTGCTGGGCGAACAGAGCGCCAAAAGCCTCCGCGGCACTCACATGCAGGACGTCATCTTTGCCGGAAGCCGGGACCGCAAACCGCTGGGCATGGCCGAAGTTACGTTGACCATGGTCGATCCCGAAGCCTACGAAGGCCCGGTGCCCGTCGAACCGGAGGTTGAGGTCGATCACGATGAGCCGGCCGACTGGGACGAGGAGCAAGTGCGGCGGCAGCGGGCAGCCGAGGCTGAGGAGATCGTCGCCAGCGAGCAGCCCGGCCAGGTCCTGGACGAGGATGCCGACCAGGTTTCATCCCCGCCGCAGGTCATCGACCAGGCGTCGGCCCACCCGCAGGGAGCAGTACTGCTCAAGATCAGGCGTCGCAAATTTCACCGCACGCCCCAGAAGGGCGAGGTCGTCATTACCCGCCGCCTGTTCCGAACCGGCGAGAGCGAGTACTTGCTGAACGGAAAACTTTGCCGCCTGCGCGACATTCAGGACATCTTCATGGGCACCGGCCTGGGCCCGGAGAGTTACGCGATCATCGGACAGGAGCGGATTGGGCAGCTGCTCAGTTCCAAGCCCCATGATCGCCGCGCCATTATCGAGGAGGCTGCCGGAATCACCCGCTTCAAGACCAGAAAGCGGCTGGCGGAGTTGCGCCTTGAAAGCGCCCGGCAAAACCTGGCGCGCATCGACGACATTTTTGAAGAAGTGACCCGGCAGATGAACAGCCTGAAGCGGCAGGCAGCCAAGGCGGAGCGGTTTGCTGCCGTGCGCGATGAGCTGCGCGCGCGGTTGCGCGTGGTGCTGGCAAGCCGTATGGCTACCATGGATGCCGAACAGTTGAGGCTGGAGCAGGAGATTGCCGCGCTCACCGCGCAGATCAACGGGTCGGCCACTGAAATCGGAGCCATTGAGGCCAGTCAGCATGCGGAAACTGAGCGCGGCTACGAGCTGGACCGCGAGGGACAGGCCGCGCAGAACCGGGCCGGCGAAGCAGCCGTGGAACTCGAGCGCGCCACGGCGCGGGAGCGCAGCAATAAGGAGCGCGTGGGCGAGCTTGAAGTGCGGATTGCAGCGGCCGCAGCCGATCTGGAACAAACCCGGACGCAACTGGCCGGCATCGCCGAAGAGCGTGCCCAGCAGCACAAGTTTCTTGAAACAGCGGCCGGCGAAGCCCGCGAGTTCCGCCAAAAAGTCGAGGCCCGGCAGCAGGAAGCGCGCGCAGCGGCAGAGGAAGTATTCAGCGCCGAGCGCCAACTGGAGAGCGGCCGCCGCCACGCCATGCATCTGCTTACCCTCGCCGGCAACGCGCGCAACCACACCGCTCAGGGAGAAGAAAGTCTGGCGGCTCTGGAACGCGAGGCCGAGCGGCTCGAAACGGAGATAGCCCAGGCACACAATGAGCAGGAACACCTCGGCGTGGAAAGCGGGCTGGCGCGGGCGCGGTTCGAGTCGGCCGACGGTGCGCTCAAGCGCCTGGAGGCCGAGATTGGTACACTGCGCGAAACGCTCCAGGCCCGGCGTGCCGAGGAAAATACGCAGCGGGCACGCGCCAACCAGTTGCGCGGTGAGCAGGCCGCCGCTGCCGGAAGACGCGACTCGCTCGAAGCGCTTATCCGCAACCACGGCTACTCCACCGATACGGTGCGAAAACTGCTCAAGCCCGGAGCGCTCGGCCAAGGCCTGGCGCCTGTCGGCACTCTGGCCGATTTTCTTGAAGTGAGCGGCGAGTACGAAGCCGTGGTGGACGAGTTCCTGCGCGAAGAGCTGAATTACGTGGTCGTGGAAAGCTGGGGAATCGCCGAGGAAGGCGTGCGGCTGCTGAAAACCGGCGATGGACGAGCCACCTTTCTCATCCACAATGACGCCCAGGGCCAGCTCTTCGACGAGAGCGCCGGCGTCATCACCTCGCCCGGCCTGACGCCGCTCCGGGATGCGATCAAAGTGCTCAACGCCTTTGGCCGCCCGCTCGAATCGATTCTTCCCAAGCTGCGTCACGGCTACCTGGTGGATAATTCGAGCGAAGCCCAGCGGCTGTCTTCACTCTACTCATATGCATTTTTTCTCACCCCTGAAGGCGAGTGCTTTCACAATTCGACGGTAACCGGCGGCAAGCCGGCCAGCGAAGGTCCGCTGGCGCTCAAACGCGATCTGCGCGAAACAGAACATCGCCTCGCCGGCCTTGAGGTTTTGCTGGCGCAGGCTGAGACCGGTGCAGCGGCCTTGACCCGGGAAATCGAAGCACTGACTGCGCAGTTGGAATCGCAAAGTGAGGAGCGGCGCAAGGCCGAAACCGAGAGCGCAAACCTGGGCGCGGCGCTCAAGCAGATGGAAGCCGAGGCGCAGCGCATCGACCGCAGGCTGCAGGAGTGGGGCGCGCAGGCGGTGCGCAACAAGGATGCCGCCGAGGTCAAGCGCCAGTCGATAGCCCAGAAGCGCGAAGAAGCTGCGCGGCTCGAAGCCGAGCATGCTCAGGCCGAAGCTGGCCTCGATGCCTTGCAGGCCCAGCTGGATCTGCTGCGCCAGCAACGCGAGGGATTGCAACAGGAGGCGGCGCAGTTAACCGCGGAACTTGCTGGCCTGGAGGAGCGGCGGCGCGGCGCGGAGGCGGCCTGGCAGCGAATCGACCGGCTCCATGCCGATCTCGAGCGGCGCGTACTCGCGGTCGAGCGGCAACGCGCCGACGCCGCGGCGGAACGCGAACAGCGCATCAACGAATGCGCCACGCTGGCCGCGCGCCAAAAAGAACTGACTGACCTGCGCGCCGAGGCCCTTGCGGACGCGCAGACGATTGCCGGCCAGGCGCACGCGCTGCGCCACCAGTTGGCTGAGATGGAGACCCAGCTCAAGACCGGACGAGCCGCCCTCGATCAGTTGCGCGAAGACCGCGCAGCCCGCTCCAGCGAACTGGCAAAGCTCCGCTCAGACCTCGAGTACCTTGAGACAAGCTGCCTGGCCGAAGTAAATGTTGAGGCCCAGGTCTTGCGTGACGATTTCAGTATCGACAGGCTGGAGGGTGGCCAGTTGGCCGCCGAGGAAGACAGTTGCCGCGCCCTGCGTCAGCGCATTGAGCAGATGGGCCCGGTGAACATGATGGCGCTCGACGAATACAAGGAAACCGCGGATCGGCATGGCTTCCTCGAAACCCAACGCAAGGATCTGATCGAGTCGATCGAGAACACCCAGGAAACCATCAAGGAAATCGACCAGATTTCTCGCACCAAGTTCGATGAGGCGTTTGCGCGGATCAACGAAAACTTCGGCCAGGTCTTTTCGCGGCTGTTCCACGGCGGCCAGGCCTTCCTGCGCCTCACCGACGAGGAAAACCAGGCCGAGAGCGGGCTCGAAATTGTGGCCTCGCCTCCGGGCAAAAAACTACAGAACGTTCTCCTGCTGTCAGGCGGCGAAAAATCGCTCACCGCGCTTGCCCTGCTGGTAGGCATCTTCCAGTTCCAGCCCAGCCCCTTCTGCGCCCTCGATGAAGTGGACGCGGCGCTCGACGAAACCAATGTGGCCCGCTTCGCCGACCTGATGCACTCCTTGAGCCTCGACACGCAGTTTCTCGTCGTAACCCACTCCAAGCGCATGGTGCAGGCCGCCGACATGATTTATGGAGTCACCATGCAGGAACCGGGCGTGTCAAAGGTGATCAGCGTCAAGCTGAGAGGCCACGAACAGCAGCGCGCCACGGCATAGGCCGCCTTATCGCGCTACGCGGGTATCGTGCCATCCCGCGCATAAAATGGGCGCCCCCTTCCGCTGCGGTTGTCTGTGTTGAAACAGTCAACCAAAGCTGAAGGAGGGGCGCCCGGATTTATTTCTTCCCTCCGCCTTTACTGCTTCAGGCGGCGTTTTCTGTTACGGAGCGGACCCGGAAGCGCTTCATCTGGATCGACAGCGTACGTTCAATCTTGCGCAATTCCCCGCGCTCCGCCGGTCCGGTGAATGTCGATGCCACTCCATGCGCCGACGCGCGCCCAGTGCGGCCTACGCGGTGCACAAAGTCTTCCGCAACCTTGGGCATGTCGAAGTTCACCACGTGCGCCACGTTGGCCACGTCGATGCCCCGCGCCGCCACGTCCGTAGCCACCAACACCCGGTGATGTCCCTCTGAGAAGCTGCGCAGCGCTGCGTTACGCTGCGATTGCGACCGGTCGCCGTGAATCTGCGTCGCCGACCAGCCGGAGCGCGTAAGACGCCGCGCCACCCGCTCCGCTCCATGCTTGGTGCGAACGAAGACCAGAAAGCTGCCCTTCTCCGCGCCCAGCAGGTGCTCGAGCAGCTCCTGCTTCTTGTCCGGCTGCACCTCGAAGGTGCGCAACTCCACGTTCTCTGCCGGTTTCAGCACTGAGCCGATCTCGATCCGCGTCGGATCGTTGAGATACTTGCGCGCCACTTCCTTTACCGCGCCTTCCAGCGTGGCGGAGTAGCAGAGCGTCTGCCGTTTTGCCGGCAGCGTGGCCGCGATCCGCGCAATGGCCGGCTGAAAGCCCATATCGAGCATCCGGTCCACTTCGTCCAGAACCAGGATCTTCACCTGGTCGAGACGCACCAGCCTGCGCTTCAAAAAGTCCTCAAGCCGGCCGGGCGTAGCCACAATCAGCTTCGCGCCGCGCCGTATGGCGTCAAGCTGACCGCCCTCATGCATCCCGCCCACCACCAGGGCCACGGTCTGCGAAGAGTTGGAACGAATAGCCAGGAATGCCTGCTCCACCTGCATCGCCAGCTCGCGCGTGGGCAGCAGGATGAGCGCGTGCGCCGCCGGTCCGCGTGCTTCTGCCATTTGCAGAAGCTCCACGATGGGAATCAGGAAGCCCAGCGTCTTTCCGGTTCCGGTCTGCGCTGTCGCCAGCACGTCGCGGCCTTCAAGCGCGGGAGGAATGCAGCCCACCTGCACCGGGGTTGGGGTTTCAAACTTGTTGGCGTTGAGCCGCGCCAGTAAGGCGGGCGAAATTGAAAACTGCGAAAACTGTGTGATCAAAATATCCATTTTCTTCAGTTCCGGGAGCTGCTTTTCCTCGCGGCTTGCCGTCGGAACCGGACTGGAGGCGCGCACACTTGCACTGCTCAGGCGCGGGCCTGTCTATCGATTTGCGTAAGGGAGAACCGAAAGTCGTTCTAGAAGACTGGCCACCGGCATTCAAGAGGGGAGAATGCCCTGGCCCGGAGCTGCCACACGCTACTGGTACGCCTGCTCGGCTCATTGCCGGCCGGCTCCACGTTCCGGGTTCAGCGCGCCATTCCATTCAAGGAGGCCGATCGCTTTCCGTCAGCCCGACCCGACTGCAGTCCAGGGCAAAATCTCCTCATCGGAGACCACGTGGTTACGCTGTAGGGGCTTGGGGAAATCTGTGCAAGGCGGAGATGCCATCTAAAGGGCAAACCGCCGCTCACGGCCAAATCACTGAGCGCAACTACAGTGTACCACGGATGCGCATCCCGCACTCCCAGGCTCCCGTTATCGCTCCGCCACGCCGCGTCGCCCCGCGCGCAGATTCAACTTGCATCCGCGGTTCGCGCGCCGATAAACTGCGCTCGTGGCGCTGCTTCAGCGGCGCGGCTGTCGCGATGGAACCGCGCGAAGTGTGCAACCAAGCCAATGCAGACCTTCAAACAAATCATGGCCCGCTTGAAGCGCCACTACGGGCCGCCGGAAGCTCCCCCGGCCAAGGGTCCGTTTGAACTTGTGCTGTGGGAGAATGCCTGCTACCTGCTTCCCGACGACCGCCGCTCGCAGGTCTTTGAGGCTCTGCGCAACCAGGTGGGATTGAACGCAGCCGCCATAGACGCCGCAACGGACAAGGTCCTGTTGCCGCTGGCAAAAATGGGCGGAATGCGGCCTGAAACCCGCGTCTTCCGCTGGCGCGAACTTGCTCGCATTACCTTGCAGCAATACGGCGGCGACCTCGATTGCATCCTGAAGATGCCCTACGCGCAAGCTAAAAAAACGCTGAAGCAGTTTCCCAACATTGGCGATCCCGGCGCGGAAAAAATTCTGCTCCTCTGCGGAGTTTTCTCCGGCTTGCCGCTGGAATCGAATGGATTGCGCGTGCTCGCCAGGCTTGGATGGGGACGAACGCAGAAGAATTACGGCGCCACCTATCGCTCCGTGCAGGATGCGTTGCAAGCGGAATTGCCTGCAGGCGCAAAGGAACTCAAGGAGGCCCATCTCCTCCTGCGCACGCACGGAAAAACACTGTGCAAGGACAAAGCACCGCTATGCCATCAATGTCCGCTTTCCGCGGACTGCAAATACGCACAGGCAACTGCGGCATCGTTTCTACGGGGCGCAAATTAGCCAGTCATGATTGTCCATTTGCAATCGGAACTCCGGCGCACATTCCCCTCTCAGTCTCTAATCCCCTGGCACCAGTCTCCGCTGCAGCGCCTCCAGCGTCTGCCCCTTCGTCTCCGGGTAAACAAACAGCACCACCACGAACTGCACCGCCGTCATCACCGCGAAAAACACAAACGGCGTAGCCGTGCTCATCGAGTGCACCACCACCGGGAACATCTGCGCGATGATCGCGTTCATGAACCAGTGGCTCGCGCTGCCCACGCCCTGGCCCTTCGAGCGTACTGACGTGGGAAACACCTCGCCGATGTAGACCCAGATCACCGCACCCTGCGAGACCGAGAAGAACGCAATGAAAGTCACCAGCAGCCAGAGCAGCGCGCCCGGATGTGATTTCGTGGCGAAGAGCCATGCCACGCCCGCAAGACAAGTGGAGCAGCCCGCCGCGCCAATCAGCAGCAGCGTCTTGCGTCCCGCCTTATCGATCAGCGACATGCCGACTATCGTGAACAGAAAATTCGTTGCCCCGATGGCAATCGCCTGCTGGTCGCTCGAAATCTGGCTGAATCCCGCCGCTGCGAAGATGTTGTTCAGGTAATACAGAATCGCGTTGATGCCCGCCAACTGGTTGAATGCGCCAATCGAAATGGCCAGAAACAGCGGATAGCGGTACTTCCATTGGAAGACGGGCTCGTGCGCCGAAGCGTGCTCCTGCTTGAGAGCCGAGCGAATGTCATCGAGCTCCGCCTGCGGATTCGGATCGCCCATCAGCTTCAGCACCGCCAGAGCTTCATCAATCCTGTTCTTCGAGGCGGACCAGCGCGGGCTGCGCGGAATGCCAAAAAGGAGTGCCAGGAAAAAGACCGCCGGCGCCGCGGCAATGCCCACCTGCCAGCGCCACTCGGTCGCTCCCAGGTGCATGGTGCGAATCACGTAATTCGACGTGTAGGCCACCATGATTCCGAAGACCACGTTGAACTGAAACGCCGCCACCAGCCGGCCCCGCCATTTCGCCGGAGCCAGTTCCGCAATATAGACCGGGCCCAGCACCGACGATGCGCCAATTCCCAGCCCGCCAATAAAGCGAAAAACCATGAACGCCGGCCAGTTCCACGCCAGCCCGCAACCCACTGCAGAGATAACGTAAAGCACTGCCGTAATGCGCAGAGTCTCGCGGCTGCCCAGCCTCTGGCCCACATGGCCGGCGCCCAGCGCGCCGATCACCGTGCCCACCAGACCAATGGCCACCGTGAGCCCCTTGTTCTGCGGGCTCAGCCCGTAGAGCTTCACCAGCGCGTCGATGGCGCCCGATATCACCACCGTGTCGAAGCCAAAGAGCAGGCCGCCCAGGGCTCCGGTCAGCGTCGCCCTCGTTAAAGGAAAATTCGGTCGCATAGTTTCGATTCTCTTCGAGTCCCAGACCATCCTACAGACTGGCTTCGCAACCCGCAAACTCAAATCCGGCAAGGGCCTGCGGCGTCATTCGCCATTTCAACCGGTCTCATAAATGCCGCCAACTCATTTTGCCGACTGTGAGACCCGACAACAAGGAGGGGCTCATGCTCCCCGCAGGTAGATGCAGATGGTTTATGAGACCGGTTCCAGCCGCCCCCGCCCCTCATTCGCCTTGGCCGCCTGCTCCAATCTCCCGGTGCGTTCTCCGAATCGGATTCACAATCTGCCCTTTTGAACGATTCAATTCGTCGCCGCCAGAGAATTAAACACTCTTCATGTGATATAGATCACTGCGCCCGCAGCATTGTCGGCATAGCCTCGCAACTAAATCAAATTCCCCGAGGACGGTTTTGGCGATGACCCCGCCCGCATACAACCTCCAAGCCATCGAATTCGACCAGTCCCCCAACACTCACGCAGGGGTGGAGTTCCTTACGACCGATTACAGGCCGGCCAACAGCCGCCCAAACTCCCAGGACATAACCAGAAAAGGCATCCTCGCCGGTGCGGTGCTCGCCACGCTGGCAAAGGCTGCGGGCGTTGAATTCGCGGCTACTGACTCCACCTCATCCCCCCTCACCTCCTTGATTCGCCATATTGTCCTTGCCCACCACGCCTTCATTCGCTCTGAGCTGCCTCGCCTCTATTCGATGGCCGAGCTCTCCATCGCCACATGCGCAGGCTTGCATCCAGAGTTGTTCCCGGTGAGCCGCAAGCTGCGCCGCCTGGCCGGCGACTTGACCTTCAATATGAATAAGGAAGAAACAATCCTGTTCCGCCAGATTGAATCGCTGGAGCGAATCCACGCAGCGAGTACGTCAGTCTCTCAGGCTGCCCTCGCCGGCATTGAAGACCCGATTGAAGACATTCTGCGCGAACACGCGGCCGCCGCTGCCCTGCTCGGTCAAATCCGCGCTGAAACCCGAAGCTTCTTCTTGCCCGACGATGCCTGCACTACGCTCACCGGTCTGTACAAAGGGTTCGAAGCCTTCGAGCGCAATCTGTACCGGCATCTGCACCTGGAAAACAATTTGCTCTTTCCCGGCGCCATCGCCCTCGAAAAAGAGCTTCTTGCGGCGTAGTCAGGCCAGCCAACATGTCCGTTCAGTTGGCCGCGCCCGGCATCACTGTCAGCACTCGGCAGCGTTGCTTGTCCGCCGCGCCCCAGGCCAGTGGCATGTCGCTTTCCACGCAAACACAGTCGCCGGCCTCCAGCACTTCGTGCATACCGCCCGCATCCAGCCGCAGTTTTCCCTCCAGCACATAGATCAGCCCGGCGGCCTCGTGGTGCGTATTCATCGCGATCGTGGAGCCGCCGGCGGGAAACTCGATCATCTGCACTTTCAGGTGGGATCCCTCCCTTGGGTTTAACGGAGTGATCTTCACAGACTCGGGACTGCGCGGGTTCCCCTTCATATGCACTTTGCGCGTAATTGAAAGCGTATGCCGCGAAGGCTCCGCAAAAAAATAGTTCATGCCCACGCCATAAACCCGGCTGATCGTTGCCAGCGTCGGAAGCGTGGGAATCATCCGCTCCGTCTCCAACTTCGAGAGCAGCGCCGTGGAAAGCCCGGTCTCCGCCGCCAGCCGCGCCAGCGTTAGCCGCTTCTGCATTCGTAAAGAACGAAGCTTCATTCCTATGCAGTAGGGTTCCAGAGACCATTGCGCGTACAGAACAGTCTTGGACATCGGAAACTCCCTCAGAGATTGCGATAAAATTATCGATGGATCTTGTCAACCAGTCTATGCCACCATCCCACAAGGCGCGCGCAACCTTGCAAATTCAGGCAAAATTCCGGCATCGCTCCGAATTCGATCGTCGGTCAAGACCTGTCCTTGCAGCAAATCTACGGCGGCGGTATTGGATGGACCGCAATCAAGACCCCCAAACAGGTGGTCGACCTCAGGGGAACCATCCAGTACGAAAAACGGCAATTCATTCAGGGCGCCGGAAACACCAATCAGAACCTGGTGGGATCGACCGTCTCGGCGAATTATTTGCTCCACTTGAAACGCGTCAATTACGCCCAGAGCCTCTCCTGCATCCCGGCCTACAATTATTTTGCCGCGTATTCCACAACTAAAGTCAATACGTTCGCATTTCCGGCGTACAAAAATCTCAGCTTCTCAATGGGTACCATGGATAGTTACTTGAACGACCCTCCGGCTTCAGAGCCGCCCACCCAGCGAAACTCGTTTCAGTTCACCATGGGTTTCACCTACGCAATCAAATCACGGTATTAGCCCACCTCGGCCACGCGCGTGGTTCCATGCTTCCGGCCGCTGGTTTGCGCCGCAGCGGCCCGCACCATCCGGTTACTTTCTCTCCAATCAACCGAATTGTCTTGAAATGAGGCAATTGCAAAACCGCAATCAGTAATCCGTACCGATTACTTCGTGAATTAAATAAATCAAATTCACCCCCATCCCCCGCCCACGCAGCATTAGGATTGCACTAACAAATTCTTCGGGCTCCTTGTAGAAGCAGACTCTGGTATTCGTTTCGCTTTTCTCCCACGTTGTTCGTGATGCGGTTCCACTCCTGCCAGTGATGGAGACACCAGTTTGCCTTTGCAATCAGGTCAACTCCGCCAGGACGGCAGATTCGGACACCGCGGAAGTGCGTTGGTTTCGATGGTCAGGCTTAGTACGTCTCCTGACGGCTCATCCCCGCTCGGGTATGTGTTCTCCGGCTTCCGCCTGGAGGCCGACGGCACGCTCCTGCGTGGGCATACGCCGCTTCCGCTGCCCCCGAGAGAACTCGGCGCGCTGCGCCTGCTGCTGGCCCATGCCGGCCGGATTGTCACCCCGCTCGAATTCAAGCGGGCTCTGTGGGGCGATGCGCACGTTTCCGCCGACAGCATCTCTGAATGTCTCGATTCCCTTCGCAAGCTGCTCGAACCGGACGATTGCATCCGGGCGGTCTACAAGCGTGGATACTGTCTTACCGCTGAAGTCAGCACCTTCGGCCTCGAACCCTCTGCCGCGCTGCCCAGGCTTGCCATCTTGCCCTTCGCCACGGAATCCAGCGCCCAGGAATACCTTGGCGCCGTCGTTGCCGAGGAGGTCATTACGCGGCTTGACGCCGTGCGGCCCCCAATCGCCTTCCTGCTGCCCATCGATTCCGTCTTTAACCTCGCCCGCCGCGGGCTTTCCCCGCAGCAGATCGGCGATGCCCTCAACGCTGACTGCGTGCTCGGCGGTACTTTGCGTGTCCGCCCATCCTATTACCGCCTACATGTTGAAATGCTGCGCGTGAAAGACTCGCGGCAGCTTTGGTCAGAAGACCTCCTCGTTGCGCGAAGCCGCATCGCCGCGGTCGAGACCGAGTTGGTCAATCGCCTCACCTTACGGCTCAACAATCCTGCCCTGTCGATCTTCGCTTCCGCCGCAACCCCCGAGGAGCCGGAGCAGGCGCCCCAGCACCGCGACGCATACGAAATCTTCCAGCGCGCCCACTTTGAATGGCAGTCCCTCGAGCGCCACCGCATGCAGGACGCCCAGCAACGCCTCCTGCGCGCCACCGAGCTCGATCCATCCCTGGTTCGCGCCCGCGTCGACCTTGCCTATCTCTGCGTCGCTCAGGCCTTCCTCGGCTTCATGCCGCCTGCGGTTTCGGCTGACATGGCGCGCCGCAACGCACATTCGATTCTCGATATTCCGGCTCGCGCTGAGGCCATTCAGCCCGCCCTCGGTTGGATCAGCTTTCATCTCGACCACAATCTGCCTGAGGCCTTGTGGTGGTTTGCCAACGCCGCTCACCTCGCGCATGACCCCTGGATCACCAGGATGCGCACCTCGTTCGCCTTAAGCCGCATGCGCTTCGCCGAGGCCATCGAACTCCTCCGCGCCGCCATCCGCCTCGATCCCTGGTCCCCCTGGCTTCAGACCCGCCTCGCCTGGGCGCACCACCTCGCCGGTGAAGCTGCCTTGAGCGTCGACCAGATCCGCACCGCTCTCAACGGCTTTCCCCACCACGATGAGACCCTCCTCTTCGCGGCCATCATCCTGGCTTACAACGGCGAAAGTCACCGCGCTGTGGAACTGGCCCAGGGGCTGGCGCAGCGCTTGCCCTCCTTTGACCTGGCCACGGCCGTCGAAGCCTATGCGCTCGCCATGGCCCAGCGCGGTGACGACGCCCGCGCCATCCTCGAGCGGCTGCAATGGCTCAGCCGCGAGCGCTACGTCCTGAGAACCTTCTCCCCTGCTGTGTACGTGGCCCTGGGAGAACACGACGCTGCGCTCTCTGAGCTTCAGGCCGCCGGCGAGATGCGCTGCCCCTGGATCTTTCAGATGCTCGCCGATCCGCGCCTCAAGCCTCTGCGGGAACGGCCGCAATTCCGGTCAATGCAGAGTATTCTGGCCGGAATGGAAGCCGAAGCCGAACGGGATTCGCTGGGCTTATAGACCGCTCATTCCATGGCTCGAACCCTTCACCCATGTGGGCTGGATCACATGTCCCCTCCACCCGCCGGGCGTAAACTCCTCTAGTTACTGCATCACTGAAAAAGCTCGAAAAAGGCATACCGATGCCCGTCGAAGAGAATCTTGGTTCCCGGAGCTACGCTCGAGGGCCGTCCCGGCCGCTGCTCGATTTGACCATCGGCGATCTACTCCACCGCGCCGCGCAGCGTTTTCCAGACCGGCTGGCGATTGCTTCGCTTCACCAGGGACGGCGACTGACCTGGGCGGAACTGAGCGCCGCGGCCGACCGTGTGGCCCGCGGGCTTTGGTCGCTCGGAATACGCCGCGGCGACCGCGTCGGGCTATGGTCCACCAACTGCATCGAGTGGGTCATGATGCACATGGGCTGCGCCCGCGCCGGCGCGGCGCTGGTCAACGTCAACCCCGCCTACCGCTCCCACGAATTGAGCTTCACACTCACCCGCTCCCGTATGAAGGCCCTCTTCCTCTGGCACACTGACAAGCGCGCCGACTACGAAGAGATCCTCGGCCGCGCACGCCACGGCCTTAACCTCGAGCTCCAACACACCGTCTATTTCGACTCGCCCCTCTGGCCGGCGCTGCTCGATGCCGAGGGCCGCCTGCCCGATCATGTCGTCGTCGATGACATTGCCAACATTCAGTACACCAGCGGCACCACCGGACTGCCCAAGGGCGTCATGCTCTCTCACCACAACGTGGTGAACAACGGGCAGTTTCTCGCTCAGGGATTCCACTACACCGAACAGGACAAAATCGTGGTGCCCGTGCCGCTCTTCCATTGCTATGGCTGCGTCATCGGTACCATGAGCGCAGTCAACTCCGGCGCCGCCATCATCCTCCCCAACTGGACCTTCGACCCGCGCGCCACCCTGCAAGCGGTTCACGACGAACGCGCCACCAGCGTCTACGGCGTTCCCGCAATGTATGTGGCCGAGATGGCGCTTGACGACTTTTCGCAATTCGACTTGACCAGCCTCCGCACCGGCATGATGAGCGGTGCGCCCTGCCCCGTCGAACTGATGAAGCGCGTCCTCGACGAGATGCACTGCCGCGAACTGGTCATTGCCTACGGCCAGACCGAAACCTCGCCGGTCGTCACCATGAGCGACGCCGGAGATTCCATCGAGATTCGCGTCAAGACCGTCGGTCGCGCCATGCCCCAGACAGAAATCAAGATCGCCTCGCTGGACTCGGGCGAAACCCTCCCCGCCGGCGAGCAGGGCGAAGTGTGCGTGCGCGGCTACGCGCTCATGAAGGGCTACGACGGCGACCCCGAGGGCACCGCGCTGGTCATCCACCAGGACGGCTGGCTGCACACCGGCGATTTGGGAGTGATGCGCACCGACGGCTGCATTCACCTCACCGGCCGCTCCCGCGACGTCATCATTCGCGGCGGCGAGAACATCTATCCGCGCGAGGTAGAGGAGTTCCTCTATACCCACCCCAAAGTGGACGAAGTCCAGGTAGTCGGCATTCCCAACGCGCGCCTCGGCGAGATCGTCGTAGCCTGGGTCCGCCTCCGTCCCGGCCTCGAGCCCGGCGTCGCCGCAACCGAAGAAGAAATCCGAAAATTCTGCCAGGGCCAGATCGCCTACTACAAAATTCCCGAGTACATCCGCTTCGTAAGCGACTTTCCCGCCACGCTCTCCGGCAAAATTCAAAAATACAAAATGCGCGAATTCGAAATCGAAGCCCGCAACCTCCAATCCGTCGCAACCGCAGCCACAGCGTAACAAGAGTCCGATTGTCCGAGCGATGTGACACCCTCGGTGTACCGTGTGGGGCGAGATTTCGTGCAATACTTGTAGTGCAAGCCGAAATTGGAGGCGCCTATGCCCGCCGTTTCTCTTCGTTTGCCTGAAGACCTGAAAACCCGTTTGACCCGCCTCTCCGAGCGCACAGGCAGGAGCAAGACCTATTACATGATCGAGGCTATTAAGGAACATATCGGCGACCTGGAAGCCCTCTACGTTGCCGAGCAGCGCCTCATTCAACACCGCGCCGGACGCAGCAGGTCATTTACCCAGAGAGAAATGGAAAAACGATATGGCGTGGCGGATTGAATACGACGCCGGCGCAGCGAAGGATCTATCGAAGCTCGATAAACAAATCGCGAAACGAATTATTAAATTCCTGGGCCAGCGTGTGGCGAAACTCGATGACCCACGCAGCATCGGCGCGGCACTGACAGGCTCCAAACTCGGTGAATTCTGGAAATATCGTGTCGGCGACTACCGCATCATTGCCGAGATACAAGATAAGGCCTTACGCATATACGTCCTTGAAATCGGCGATCGCAAAGAAGTCTACCGATAGCCCGGCCCACAAACTTCTCCACCCGCACTACTTCGCCGCGCTCCCCCGAGGAGCCGCCAGCATCTCTCGCCGCAGAATTGCGTTGATCCGCGACTGGTAGCCTTTGCCGGGCGACTTCAGCCACTCCAGCACATCTGCATCTACTCGCGCCGTAATCTGCCGCTTCACCGGCCGGTAGAATCGTCCACGTATTCCCTTCTTCCACTGCTCCGCCGTCAACACGGGAATGTCGCTTGTATCGATCTCGATGTCCGGTCGCGCGGCAAGCGCCTTCAGGTTGGCGATCTGCGCCTCCGTCAACTCCGGCAGAGTCTCCAGCGTGTAACTAACCATTTTCGTTTTCATAATTTCTTCTCTCCTCCGGGATCGCCTTTCGAGCCGAGATGATGCGAACTACTTCGATGCAAGTGTCGCGCTCGAAATCTTCACCCACAGTGTTCGCGACAACCAGCAGCAGCAAGCTTCCGGTCGCCCTCTTGGCAAGCCCCAGGGTCTGCCAACACTGCTCCCCGCTCCCGACCCGATCCGCGACGACGATGTGCAGCGGATCCAGAAACACCTGGCTGGCCTCCTCGAAACTAATGCCGTGCTTGCGCTGGTTAATTAGGTTCTTCGCCGCGTCCCACTCGAACCGCATTCCTGTAATCTCAATATTGTAGTTACATTTTTGACATTATGCAACCGAAACCCCCAATGGCCGCGCCTTTTAACAACTGCGCCGCCCCGCCCATGCCTTCCATCCCGCTGATTGTGACGCGAACAATTCCAAAACGAAAAATCGCCCCCGAAGGATCACGTCGCTTCGGAGGCGCTTGTAGAACACAAGTTAAAGTCGGGGACCAGTAGTCGGCGCTGGAGGTCGGTAGCACGCGACTACTGGTGATCCCTGCACTAAACGAAGCTAGCCGCGGCTTCCCCTTTCCACTGCAGCCTCGTGTCGCCCGGCTCTAAGAGAGTCTTCTTGCTAACTCTCTGAACCTTGTTGACAATTGGAGTGTCGCCGATGTCTCCCGTACGCACCGTGACGGCCGTCACACGAGTTTGTGCGCCTCGAAAAGCCAATGGAATTACCCCTTCTACCCACTCTCTTCCTCGTTCCCATCAAGCCCTCGTCACCAGAAAATCGCGCGCGGCCCGGTGCATTGACAAAGCCATCTCCTCGCTGGACAATCGGAGATTCAGCCGGCTGCAAAGGAAAGACGCCAAGTGACCGCTCTCTTAAAAACCAATCTGGGGACAACCACGCTCCTGGGCAGGGGAAAGGTGCGCGACCTCTATGCCGTGCCCTGCGCCGGACAGGAAGCACTGCTGCTGGTGGCCACCGACCGCATCTCGGCCTTTGACCACGTGCTCGGCACCGGCATTCCCGGCAAAGGCAAAATCCTCACCCAGATTTCGCTGTTCTGGTTTGAGTTGCTCCGGGATCTTGTGCCCAACCACCTGATCACCGCCGATGTGAACCAATATCCCGCCCCGCTGCGGCCCTATGCCGACCAGCTCGAAGGCCGCTCCATGCTGGTAAAACGGGCAAAGATGTTTCCCGTGGAATGCGTGGCGCGCGGTTACCTGGCCGGGTCGGGCTGGAAGGAGTATCGGGAGTGCGGGACGGTCTGCGGCATCGCGCTTCCGCAAGGGCTGCTGGACGGCTCGCAATTGCCCGAGCCGCTCTTTACGCCTGCCACCAAGAGCCAGGATGGCGCCCACGACGAGAACATCTCCTTTGCCCGCACCGAGGAGGTCGTCGGCACGGAAGATGCCGCCGAGTTGCGCCGGCTCTCCCTGGCCCTCTATCGCCGCGCCCAGCAGCATGCCGAGTCGCGCGGGCTGATCCTCGCAGATACAAAATTTGAGTTTGGCAGAACCGCGGATGGCATTATCCTTGCCGATGAGGTCTTGACACCGGACTCCTCGCGCTTCTGGGAGGCAGCATCCTGGATGCCGGGAGGCGCGCAGCCTTCCTTCGACAAGCAATACGTCCGCGATTACCTGGAGTCGATTCACTGGAACAAACAGGCGCCTGCACCCGAATTACCGGACGATGTGGCAGAAAGAACGCAAGGCAAATATCTCGAGGCCTTCCGCCGCCTGGCCGGACGCGCCATCCAACTATAGCGCGGAGACGGAGCAAATCATGACCTGGGCGGATTGGTGCATAGTAGCCGTATTGGCGGGATCGGTGCTGACTGGACTGTTGCAAGGCTTTTTTCGTACGGTTTGTTCGCTGATCGGATTGTTCGCCGGACTGACTCTCGCGGCGTGGAATTACCACCACGTTGCGGCGCTGTTGTTGCCCCTGGTGCACGTTGACGCGATAGCAGACACAATTGCCTTTTTCGCCATCGCGCTGTTGGTGTTGGCCTTGGCCAACCTGGTTGGCGCCATCCTCGGCAAGACGCTTGAATGGATGGGGCTGGGCTGCCTGGACGTGATCGCCGGCGGGATTGTCGGTTTTTTCCAGGGCGCCTTGATCGTCACCCTGTGCATCATGTTGACCCTTGCCTTCTTTCCCAAGGCGCAATGGCTGTCGCAGTCGCAGCTTGCCCACTTGTTCTTCGGGGCCTGTAACGCATCCACCCACCTGAGCCCCGAACAACTGGCCGACCGGGTCCTCAAGGGCATTCGAACCCTGGAATTGCAATCCCCGCCCTGGTTGCACGGCCAGAAGGGTGTATCTTGATTGAATGCCTGTGAAAAATCCTCCAACCCCGGTTACACTAACTGAATTGACAAAACCGTAAGAGGTCGACGTGAGAAGAGAACTGGATAGCCTGGTGACGCAAATGCACTCCAGCGGAGTTCGTTATGAGGACGCTGTGCGGGAGTTCAAGCGGCAGTATCTGCGCGAGGTCCTGATCGCGCACCGGGGGAACCAGTGTAAGGCCGCTGAAGAACTGGGCATGCACCGCAATACGCTCAGCCGGGCCATGGCGGAACTGGGGCTGGAATTGGCTGAAGTTCGCGCCGGGCTCAAGCGTCCGCCACGCAGCGAGCGTCCTGTATTTAGCGCCTTCCGCCAAGGCTACCGCCAGGGCTGATCGAGCGCAGCAAAAAGCATGCAAACTATTTCGCAGAACCAGGAAGCCCGCGTCGTAATCGAGCCGGATTTCGCATGGGACAGGCAGGATGCCTATCTCTTCGACATCGATGGCACCCTGCTGCGGAGCCGCGACCGCATTCACGTCGAATCCTTCGCCTCCAGCGTGCAGCGCGTTACCGGATTCGAGATAACGCTGGCCGGCATCCTGCTCTACGGCAACACTGATACCGCCATTCTGCGCGAGGCGTGCCTCCAGGCTGGCGTTCCACCCGATCTGCTCGAAGCAAAAATCGAATCCATCCTGGAGGCCATGCGCACTTCGGTCGCCGAACGGCGTCAAGAGATGGACCTGGTGCGTATGCCGGGCGTCGAAAATGTGCTCAGTCATCTGGCTCGAAAAGGCGCGCTGCTCGGTGTAGCCTCTGGGAACCTGGAGATGATCGGCTGGATCAAAATCGAACATGCCGGCTTGCGCGAGTGGTTCCGCTTCGGAGGGTTCAGCGACCATTTCCCCATCCGCTCGGAATTGATCGGTCAGGCCGCGCTCAAAGCAAGGGAATTGACCGGCGGAACAAAAATCTGTGTCGTGGGAGACACTCCTCGGGACATTGAAAGCGCGCGCGCCAACTTCCTTTCGGTGATTGCCGTTGCCACCGGCAACTATAGCTTCGAGGAACTGCTCAAATATCAGCCTGAGGTCTGTGCCTCCTCATTGGCCGATCTGCTGGCGCTCAAGCGGAGCGAACTGTGAGACCGCGGTTGCTGAAATCCTGCGCCTGCGCACTCAGGCAGAGGAATGCGCGGTGGAGATCGTTGACGCGGCTCTGGACCGCCGGATTGCTGTTGACGGTCTTCCCGGTCACTATTGTGGCGCAGGCCGCGAACGGGCTGCCCCTGGCCGCTCAATCCCCACCCGCTCAATCTCCGGCCAGCGAGACGGCCGCGTCAGCCGCTCAATCCGCGCCGCCCGTGCAAAACGCTCCGGCCGCCGTCACCACGCCTCCGGCTCAAGCCAGTCAAGCCCACTTACCCACCGCAAGTGAAAAACGTCGGGCCGCAAAGCTCTTCCTGGCCTCCAGCAAGCTGTTTGTGAATGGACAGTTTGAAGCGGCCCTGCAGGGCTATGCGCAGGCTGCAGAAATCGATCCCTCCAATGCCGATTACCGCATGGCGGCCGAGGTGGCCCGCAGTCACGCCGTCACCGCGATGATTCAGTCCGCGGCCAAATCCCGGCTGCTCGGCGACGATGCCTCAGCCCGCGCCGCCCTCGCTCATGCCCTCGAACTCGACCCCAGCAACGCCCAGGCGACCCAGCATCTGTTCGAACTCGGCAACGACGCTATGCGCCCGCAGCCGCAGACTGTCTCGCAGCAGTCGTCCAACGGGATTGCCGACGTGGTTGAGATTTCTCCTTCCGCCGGAGTGCACAGCTTTCACGCCCATGGCGACCAGATTCCCATCATCCGCCAGGTCTTCACCGCCTATGGACTCATTGTCATGTTCGATGACAGCGTGCACAACCTGCCCATCCGCCTGGATATCGATGACGCCAGCTTCCCGGTAGCCATGAGCGTCCTCGGCCTGGTGACCAATACCTTCTACATTCCGCTGGACCCCCACCGCGTTCTCGTGGCTCGCGACAATCGCGAGAACCGCCAGCAGTTCACACGCCAGGAACTGGAGACCGTCTACATTCCCGGGCTGAGTGAAGCCGACCTCGCCGATGTAAACAACGTGGCCAAAAACGTGTTTGACGCGCAAAAGACGTCAACCGATGCCGCGTCCGGCACCATCACACTCCGCGCTCCGCGCGCCACGCTCACCGCCTTCAACTCCACCATCCGCACTCTTCTCGACGGGCGCAATCAGGTGTTGCTGGACGTGCGCATGATTCAGATTGCGCACACCAGCACGCGCAATACCGGGGTCTCGCCGCCACAGACCATCTCGGCATTCAACGTCTATGCCGAGGAGCAGTCCATTCTGAATGCCAACCAGAGCCTCGTGCAGCAAATCATCTCGTCGGGGCTGGCCGGCCCCGGCGACACCCTGGTAATCCTCGGCATTCTGCTTGCTTCAGGCCAGGTTTCCAGTTCCCTGTTCTCCAATGGACTTGCCTTGTTCGGCGGCGGCCTCACTGAGTCCGGATTGTCTCCGCCCCCGGCCACCTTCAACCTCAACCTCAACACATCGGACTCCAGGGAACTGGACCAGATTCAATTGCGCCTGGGCGACGGCGAGGCCGGAACGTTCAAAGAAGGCGAGCGCTATCCGATCCAGACCTCGTCCTTTTCCGGCCTGTCGGGGAGCATTCCGAAGATCCCGGGATTGACCGGCGCAGGAAGTTCGAGCAGCCTGTCTTCCCTGGTTTCTTCGCTCACCAGCTCGGTGCCCACCATCCCCATGGTGCAGTATCAGGACCTGGGGTTGACGTTCAAGGCGACCCCCAAGGTCATGCGCAGCGGCAACGTCGCGCTCACCATCGATATGAAGCTCGATACGCTTTCCGGAACCTCGATCAACGGCAATCCGATTCTCAACAGCCAGGCCTTTTCCGGGGTCTCAACCCTCAAAGAAGGAGAGGCCGCGGTGGTGGCTGCCGAACTGAACAAATCGCAGAGCATGAACATCAGCGGCACGCCCGGAATCAGTGAAATCCCCGGACTGAATAACACCGCGGATAAAAACATGCAGACCAATTACGCCACGCTGCTGATTATCATCACGCCGCATGTGGTTCGCGGAACGCAGGCGGCCGGCCACACCCCCATGATGATGGTGTCGAAGACTCCCGCCCAGCAGTGATGCGCGGCCGCTCTTACTGGGTCACGCCATCCAACTTGGCCTGGTATTCGATGATCTTCTTCAGAACATCGTACGGCGCAGTCGCCGGGATCGCTCGGCCGTTCACTTCCAGCGTGGGCACGGAGAGAATGTCCAGATCGGTTGCCAGCTTGACCGAGGCGTCCACCTGGGCCTTGACCGCCGGGGTCTGAGCACAGGCCGCAACCTTGTCCGGATCGAGTCCCGCCTTGGTCACCGCGCTGTTCAGCGTGAGCGTGGCGCCATCCGGCGTGCTCAGTCCGTCCTGGCCCTCAAACACCGCCGAAGCGAATTGGAAAAACGCGGGGCTTCCACCCAGCTTGGACACGCACACACCGTAGGAGGCCGCGATCGCTGACTGCGGATGAATCTGCGCAATCGGGTCGTTCTGAAAAACAATGCGCGCGTTCGGAAAATCCACTGCCAGTTTATCCATATTTGCCTGGGCTTCTTTGCAATGAGGGCACTGGAAGTCGGCAAACTCTACCATCTCAAGTTTCTTTGACGCCACCCCGCGATAAGGCCCGTCGGCGCGCTGCTCCAACTGCTCGCGAAACTCCGCAAAAGGATGTTCGCCAAAAGGGAGCACCGCGTCGCCCGAGACAATGTGCTTTCCGTCCGGAAGTACAAAAAATGCCATCGCTCCCGGCTTTTCCTTGCCCGTCTTGTCGCCGACAAAAACGACCACCTTGCTGACCCCCTCCGACGGAGTCTTCAGGATCTCCTGTACCTGCCACATGCGGTTCTCGTCGTAACCCCAATTGGCCTCCAGAAAGGCGCTCACCGTCTCTTTCGTGGGTGACGCGGCGGTAAAGTTCGCAGGGTCGGGCTTGGGAAATACCGGCGGCGTGGCAGGAGCCGGCGCGGATGGCTCCGACGGCACGGCGGATGTTTCCGCGGGAACCGGCGGGACCTGGGTCTGTGCTGAGATGCGGAGTGCGGGCAGGGAAAGTGACATCAGCGCGGCAACGCTGACTAAACGGGTAAACAAACGAATCAAGTGTTTCTCCTTAAGGCGTTTCTCGCCAACAGGCGATGAAACGATCAATATCGTGGGGACAGCCCCAGACTCTAGCTTATACCTTCACCTTGACGGCAATGGGAAACCTCCGCCCCATGCCGAATGACTTCGACGTAACTTTCAAAACCGGCGCCGCTTGCTGGCGCTTGTACTCCGATCGCTCCACCAGCCGTACCACCTGTTGGACGAGCTCAATCGGAAATCCGTTTGCGCCGGCGATCCGCTCCGGAGTCTCGTAACGCTCCACGTAGGCTTCCAGAATGGGATCCAGAATCTCGTACGGTGGAAGCGAGTCGGTGTCCTTCTGGTCCGGACGAAGTTCGGCCGAAGGCGCCTTTTTGAGGATCGCCTGTGGGATGACTTCCCCGTTGCGGTTGAGCCACCGGCACACCGCGTATACGCGCGTCTTCACCAGGTCGCCGATCACCGCCAGGGCACCCACCATGTCTCCGTAAAGCGTGCAGTAGCCAACCGCCATCTCCGATTTGTTGCCGGTGGTCAGAACCAGGGCGCCGAACTTGTTCGAGAGCGCCATCAGCAAACTGCCGCGAATGCGGGACTGGATGTTTTCTTCCGTAATATCCGGTGCCAGCCCGGCGAAAAGAGGATCCAGAGCGTGCGTAAATTCCGCAAACAGCCCGCTGATCGGTATCACCTCGAAGCGAATGCCAAGATGGGCTGCCAGGCTGCGGCTGTCGTCGATCGAGCCGGCCGAGGAGTACGGGCTGGGCATGCCCACTCCGATTACGTTTTCAGCACCCAGGGCCTCCGTGGCGATGGCCGCTACCAGTGCCGAGTCGATGCCGCCGCTCAGCCCCACCAGCACCTTGCCAAACCCGCACTTGCGCACGTAATCCCGCGTTCCTAGCACCAGCGCGCGATAAGCCGCCTCGGTGTCGTCGTCCTCCGGCATGGGCAATACCGGGGCGTTGAATGGGTCCACAACTATCAGGTCTTCCTCAAACGATGCAGCCTGCGCGATCAGTTCCCCGCGCCCGTCCAGCGCCAGTGAGGAGCCGTCAAAGATAAGGCTGTCGTCCCCCCCCACCTGGTTCACCATCAGCACCGGAATTCCGTCGCGGCGGGCGATGGCTGACAGCATCTCCCGCCGTATGGCGCGCTTGGAATGCCAGAAGGGCGATGAGGAAAGATTGATGTGCAGAGCCGGGTTCTGCCCCATCAGTTCTTCCATCGGGTCAACCGTGTACAGCCGCCGCTGCCAGAAGTTCTTGTCGTTCCAGGCGTCCTCGCAGATGCTGATAGCCAGGCGCACCCCATCCAATTCAACCACCTGCTGGGCCCGGGATGGCGCGAAATAGCGCTGCTCGTCGAAAACATCGTAAAACGGCAGTAGCCGCTTGTGCTGTTCGAGCAGCAGCCGGCCGCCATCCAGCAGGACTGCGGCGTTGACCGCGGGCTTTCCCGTTTCAGCCCCCGCGGGAAGCGCTACCCCGGCCAGAATCGCTGTTGGCAGCTCGCGCGTTGACTGCGCAAGCTCGTCCACCGCGGAGCGGCAACGCGCCAGAAAGCTCGGTTTCTCAAGAAAGTCGGCTGGAGGGTAGCCGCAGATGGCCAGTTCTGAAAACACGGCGAGACGAGCGCCGCTGGCGGCAGCCCGGCGGCTCGCTGCAACAATTCTTTCCAGGTTCCCGGTGAAATCCCCGACCGTGGGGTCGATCTGGGCCAGTGCGATCTTCACACTTCCAGTGTAATCCCTGGGTGGAAAATGTTCCCGCGCCACCGGTTGCCACGCTCTCGATTCTGCGCGCGCTCCGAAATGCTGGAAACTGAAGACCGGTGGCTAGGTTCCGGTACCGGTAAATACTACGCCGATGGTGCGCATGATGATCTTGAAATCCAGCCACACGCTCCAGTTGTCGATGTACGTGACATCGAGCGAAACATAGCTCGCAAACGAGGGGTCCTGGCGACCCTGCACCTGCCACAGCCCGGTGATGCCGGGCGTCACGTCCAGCCGGCGCAGATGGCTGAGCTTGTACTCCTTGACCTCGCTCGCGATCGGCGGACGGGGTCCGACCACGCTCATATCCCCGCGCAGCACATTGAAGAACTGCGGCAGTTCGTCGAAAGAGTATTTGCGCAGAAAGCGCCCCAGCTTGGTAATCCGGGGATCGTTGGATACTTTGAACAGCACCCCGTCGCGCTCATTCATGTGCATGATATCCGCGCGCCGCTTTTCCGCGTCCCGCACCATGGTCCGGAACTTGGTGCAGTGGAACACAACGCCCTTCTTCCCGATGCGTTCTGAAGAATACAAAATCGGGCCCGGCGAATCAAGCTTGATGGCAATCGCAATTGCCAGCAGCACCGGCGATAGAACCACCAGCGCTACCGTTGAGAACGCAATATCGAACACCCGCTTGAACAGCAGGCCGAGCTCCGGAACGTGGCCGCAGTGCAACGGAATAGTCGGAAACTGGCCGATATATTCAATCGGACTGTTCCAGGCCAGCCCATCGTACATGTCGGGAACTACGCGCAGATCGACCCCCTGAATTCGCGCCTGTTCGAGCACATTCTGCACGATCCCGCGCTCGCAGTGCGTAGTGAAGAATATCTCGTCCACGAATTGCTTGCGCGCATTCTGGAACAGCGTCTCCAGCGTCCCGACCACGTCGCCCGAGGCCGCCGAAGAACGGGATACAGAACCCGGGAATTCAATGAATCCCTTGAATGTGTAGCCCAGGTGGCGGATGCTCTCAAAATGATGCCGAAGCGCGTGCGCTTCAGGCCCCGTGCCCACGATCAGCACATTGCGCGTGCCCACGCCACGATCGTAGCGGCGATAAAGCAGAACCCGGTAAACAAACCTGCGCAGACTCAGCGCGATCGTGACCAGGGTGATAGTAATGAGCACAATGCTCCGGGGAATGTCGCTCTCGTGCACCAGGTAAAGTGCGCCCGTAAGCAGAAGGCCGGATGTGAAACAGACCTGCGCACTGAGCCTCTGTTCATGCAGGATGCTGGTTAGGCGCGTGGGCGCGTAGAGATTCAGGCGCCGGCTGGTAATGATCAGCGATATCGTAAATCCGCACAGAAGCGCCAGCAGGATCCACATCGAATGCCCGTGGATGAGGGTGCCATGCCAAAAACCTCTTGCCCCGGCCACCGGACCGGTGTGCATTTCATAAAGTGTGGCCAGAGTCGCCGCGCACAGGATGGTGATCGTATCCAGAACCATCCATAGTCTCACCGTGCCCCGCGACCCGCGCACGACTTCTCTTGATACCCCCCCGTCCCAATCGGCGGAGGAGGTCATTGAAGCCGATAGTTTCTGCCAAAAATCCGAACTCGCCATGGGGGTTTCGCAATCTTAAAATCGTTCAAAGAATCGATGGGTCCGGGCAGGGAGCGTCTCCCCGCAAGAATTTGCATTGCCTAAGAAACAGTGAATCCTGGATCGTTAGGCGAACTTTCTTCATCCCGGGGTTGCCACTCCAAGTTGCAACCCTCACCCTTGCTCCCATTACCCTGTCCACGGTTGGTGCCGATCATCATTTGGGAACGCCAATTCCCCCAGGCTGGAAGCCGGAAAAAGCAACTACGCCTTCCTTGGCTTACGGTTACCTTTAATCACCGTAACCGTATACCGCGGAAGCTAACGGAAAATGAAGGTTGTTGAAAGTGCCGAACAGCTGGGCCAACGTCGTAAATTGCTGAACCAAGAGCAATTATAGCAATCCTAAAGCAATGGAGGAGCGTAAGCAGCGTGTCGCTGCTTCTCCCAATCTCTGGTTCCGGGGCCTGGAGGAGAAGCTGGCAACACCAGCATCGCTCGAACCGGCTGCTTATTGCAAGCAAAATCTTAGTGCAACCACATTACGACATAACGGTTCCGTCATGTCGAAGGTAATAGAGTTCCGTCATGTCGAAGGTAATAGATAAGCATCCAGAGATAGAAACTGCTGAACGTGGGGATCCGTCGACGCCAAAAACGCTTGCAGCGGCCCGAAGAAACTCGCTCGGCCCTGATCGAGAAATAGCACGGCATCGGCAAGTCGCTCGGCAAAGCGCATATCGTGTGTGACCACCACGCTCGTAAATCCCAGTTGGCGCTTGAGTCGCTGAATCAGGTTCCCGAGCCGCCGCGCAATAATCGGATCGACCATCGTCGTCGGTTCGTCGTAGAGCACGATCTCCGGCTGTGCGGCCAGCGCACGGGCAATCGCCACCGCCCGCTTGCGCCCCGTTGACAGGCTCGCCGGCAGAGCATCCACCACGTCTTCGGCGCCTACCAGGCCAATCAGGCGATCGACAATCTGATGCAGCTGATCCTCGTCCAGACCGCCCCGCTCACGCAACGGAAATGAGACATTCTCCCGCACGCTGAGCGAATCGAACAGCGCCCCGTTTTGGAAGACCATGGTGATGCGCTTGCGGATGGCCATCATGCCCTCTTCGCCAAGTCCCGCGATCTCCTGGCCCTCCACTTGAATGGACCCCGAGTCCGGCTGCAGAAAGCCCATCAGCAGGCGCAGGGAGACCGATTTGCCCACGCCGCTGCGGCCAAGAATGCAAAGAGTCTGGCCGCGCTCAACCGAAAAGCTCACGTCCTCCAGCACCGGCCGGCCATCGAATGAGATCGAAACATGGTTGAAAGAAATAATTGGCCCCTGCGCACCGCCGGGCGTGGCTTCTGGCCGTTCCAACGGCTCTTGAGGCTCCGCCGCCGCTATCTCCGCCATCGTCTCGGTGAGTTCCGGTAGTTCGGTGTCGGAGATTTCGGAGCCGGTAAACTTCGGGTTCTCCGGCCCGGAATCGGAATTGAGTTTGGGTTCAGACATCCGCTTGCCTTCAGACTACGCGATCTGCGCGGGAAATCTGCTCTTGGCAGCGTTCCAGATCCACGGGGGTGTTGATATTGAAGAACCAGCGCGCCGCGGGAAGACTGGACGAATGGCTCACCTGCCCGCACTGCGCCAGCAGTTCAACCGCGATCGTGCTCACTCCCTTTCCCGCGCTGGCCGCGGCAGTTTCAAATCCGGACAGGCATCCCCGCCGCCCCGCACCCAGTTCGCCCCTTAGCGCCGGCAACAGAGCGCGGTCCAGAACCGCTGGAAAGGTCTGGGCGAATCCGCATGACGACGAGACCGTTACAGCGCGGCCCGAGATCTGGGCGTGAAGCAACAAATAGGCAAGCAGCGAGGCGGGGAGAAGCGGCAGATCGACGGGAAGAAAAACCGCGTGGCGAGCGGATGTTGAGGCCAGGGCGGAGCAGATTCCGGACAACGGTCCCAGGCCCGGCTCCCGATCTTCGACCACCGGCGCAAAAGCATCGAGGGGAGAACGCGCGCCGGCAACAAATGCCGCAAGGCCGGCCTGGCGCAGGATGGCAAGCGCGTTTGCCACCAGCGGCTGCCCACAAAAAGGGAGCAGCGCCTTGTCCTGGCCCATGCGGCTGGACTGTCCGCCGGCCAGTACAAACCCCACGGCCTCCGGTTCAGAATCAGGTCGGGCCGCAGTTGGGTCGCCTCCTTTCAACCGCCAACCTCCTCCATGAAGCGAATCAGCGACACAATCCCCAACTCGAAGTTCTTGAGATGGAATTTCTCGTTGGGCGCGTGCAGATTGTCGTCGGGTAGTCCGAAGCCCATCATCACGCTGGGCAGACCCAGGTGACGCGCAAAGTCGCCCACGATCGGGATGGACCCACCGGAGCGGATAAACACCGTATCCCGGCCCCATACCTCGTGCAGGGCCCGCGTTGCAGCCTGAATATAGGGGTTGTCAACGGGAATCAGGCACGCATCGCCCGAATGGATCAGCCGGACGTCGACATCCACCCCGGCCGGCGCGATCTTCTCCACATAACTCTTGTAGAGCTCAAAGGACTTCGCCGGGGTCATGCCCGGCACCAGGCGCATGGAGACCTTCGCCACAGCCTTGGCGGGTATCACTGTCTTGGCCCCTGCACCTATAAACCCGCCAGGAATGCCGTGAACATCCAGGGTCGGCCGCGCCCAGGTCCGCTCCAGCACGCTGTAGCCGGCCTCACCCACCAACTGCCGCGAACCCACTTCCGCGATGCGGTAATGCTCTTCGTCGAACGGCAGGCTGCGCCAGGCCGACAGTTCCTCGGCGCTGGGTGGGATGATGTCGTCGTAGAAGCCGGGGATCAGGATGTGACCGTCCTCATCCTTGAGCCGGGCCAGAATCTGCGCCAGGGATACAAAGGGATTCGGCGCCGCGCCGCCATACATGCCCGAATGCAGATCGGTGCGCGCCCCGCGTACCTCGAGCTCGGTGTAAATCATCCCTCGCAGGCCAACACAAAGCGTGGGAAGGCCGGGCGCGAATAGTTCGGTATCCGAGACCAGCGCGAAGTCCGACTTGAGCTCGGGAGGTTTCGAGGCAACAAAATTCGCAATTCCCTCCCCTCCCACCTCTTCTTCGCCTTCGAACAGCACCCGCACGTTCAAGGGAAGCGCTCCATTGCCGGCCAGCAGCGACTCCAGGGCCTTCACCTGCGCCCAGACCTGCCCCTTGTCGTCCACCGCGCCCCGGGCGTAAAGATTGCCGTCGCGCTCAGTGGGCTCAAAAGGCGGCGAAAGCCATTCCTCCAGCGGATCCGGCGGCTGAACGTCGTAATGGCCGTAAACCAGCACCGTCGGCTTGCCACCGGCATGCAGCCAGTCCGCGTACACCAGCGGATGGCCCTCGGTCTCGATCAGCCGCACATTCTCCATTCCGATGCGCTTCAACTCCGCCGCCAGCACCTCGGCCGCGCGCCGGCAATCGCCTGCGTGCTCGGGCGAGGTGGAGATGGAAGGGATGCGCAGCAGGGCCTTCAATTCATCGAGAAAGCGTGCTTGGTTCTGGCCGGCAAAGGCAACTGCGGAAGAAGACATGTGACAACTCCCCTAAAATGGATTTCAGAGTCCAACAAGAGTATAAGACCCACCCCGTAATGCTGTTTCCCGCACGAAAGGTGAACTCCTTGCCGAAACGTGAAACTATACGCCTCCCTCATACCTCCTGCCTGCTTTTTCTCGTGATCCTGATGGCGCCGGCCATCTCTAGTTCTCATCTGACAGCCCAGACCAAGGCGGAAAGCACTTACTACTCAAGAGCGAATACATACGCGGTCTTCTTCGCCTACTCTCCCGACTCCAGCCACATGCTTCTGGGTTCCGCAGAGCACCGCATGCTGCTGGATATTGGAGCTTCCTACAGCCGGCGCCTGTTCCTCAATCACGCGGTCAACTGGCAATACAGCGGCGAGCTATTGCCGGTAGCGCTGGAAAGCGACCCATTGAGCCGTGTCGTGGAAAACCAAACCACGCCGGCCATAGCAACATACACCTACGACCAGGGGCCCGTTGTGGACTGTGCTCCAGCCTCGGCGCCTTATGTTGAATACCTGGAAAATGGCGCCGTCTTCAGCGCCGGAACCTACACCTTAACTTGCTATCGTCGCCGCTGGACCATCGGCGAAGCCATGTCTCCGGTCGGATTTCAATGGAACTTCCTGCCGGGCCGAAAGACGCAGCCGTTCTTCGTCGGCCATGGCGGGTATATGTACTCCACGCAGCCCATTCCCATGCCCGACGCCGGTTCCTTCAACTTCACATGCGATTTAGGCGCGGGACTCGAATTCTACCGCTCAAAAACCAAGTCCATCCGCGCCGAACTCCGCTACCACCACATCTCCAACCACGGCACAGCCTTGGAGAACCCGGGCATCGATAACCTTCTCTATCAGGTGACCTACTCGTTCGGACACTAATAGCGCGGCACCGAAGCATCCACTTCCGCGCTCCACGCGTCAATCCCGCCGCGCAGCGACTGCACCTCCTCGAACCCCTGGTTCCGCAGCCACGCAGTCACGTTCATCGAGCGGATGCCGCGATGGCAAACCACCACCAGTCGCTCTTCCGGGTCCAGTTCATGGTGCGCCCGCGCCGTCACCTCGCCCATCGGCATCGAGAGGCTTCCGTCAATGCGCGCCGTAGCCAACTCCCACGGCTCCCGCACGTCGATGAGACGAGCCTTGTTTTCCTTGAGCAGCGCCTCAGCATCGGCGGGGGAAATCTCGTAATCCAGCATGGCTATAACGTATGTCCCCCCTTGCCGCTGAACAGGTCGCGGATTGATGGAAACCCTCGAATCGCTCTCGCCTCCGACCCCGCTCAATAACCCCTGAGATCTACGATCGCCTTCAAAATGTTCTCCGGCTGGGGAAGAATCGCCTCTTCAAGAATGGGCTGGTAAGCCACAAAAGTATCCATGGCGCCGATACGTCGCACCGGAGCGTCAAGATCGTCGAATAGCTCGTCGGCAATGCGCGCCGCAATCTCCGCTCCGTAACCCCAGCTCAGCATGTCTTCGTGCGCAACCAGCACCCGGCTGGTCTTGCGCACCGAGGTCGCAATCGCTTCCCAGTCGTATGGGTTCAGGGTGCGCAGGTCGATCACTTCCACATCGATCGAGTGCTCGCGCTCCGCATGCTGCGCCGCCTGCATGGCGCGTGGCACCAGCGCCCCATAGGTAATCAGCGTCAGGTCCTTGCCCTCACGAACCGTCTTGGCCTTGCCGAATGGAATGGCGAAATCCGGGCCCGGATACGGCGCCCGGCCGTACGGCTCGCGGTATAGCCGCTTGTGCTCCAGAAAAAGCACCGGGTCGTCGCAACGGATGGCCGTGCGCAGCAGCCCATTGGCGTCCAGGGAATTCGAGGGCATCACCACCCGCAGGCCGGGAATGTGGGTGAACATGCTTTCGCCGGATTGCGAATGGTAGATCGCTCCACCGGTGAGATAGCCGCCGATCGGCACCCTGATCACCACCGGCGAAGCCCACCCGCCGTTCGAGCGCCACCGCATCAGCGCAAGCTCATTGTGAATCTGGTGCATCGCCGGCCAGATGTAGTCGAAGAACTGTATTTCAACCACCGGCTTCATGCCCCGCACCGCGTATCCCACCGCCCGTCCGACAATGTTCGCTTCGGCAAGCTGGGAGTTGAATACCCGCTCCGACCCGAACTTCGTTTGCAGGCCGGCAGTCAGCTTGAACACGCCGCCCTTCCCTTTCACCTCGGCCAGCGCCTGCTCCCGGCTGGCGTCGGCAATGTCCTCGCCGTAGACCACGATGCGCGGATCGCGGCGCATCTCGTCGTGCAGGCAGGCGTTGATCAGGTCGGCCATGGTGCGCGCTACGCCTTTCTGTGGCCCCTCCTGCTCTGTGGCGAACGCAACATGCGCCGGATCCAGATCGGCGGAGTACACATGCTCAGGAATGCTCACCACTTCCGGCATCGGCGCCTCCAGCGCGCGCTCCGCGGCCTCGGCGGCTTCGCGGTCCAGTTGCTGCTCCAGTTCCTCAAGCTCTGCACCGGTCAGAATGCCCTCCAGCACCAGCCGGTCCCGCATCCTGACAATTGGATCGCGCAGCGCGTCGGTCTCACGCTCCGCCGAGCAGCGGTAATTCTTGTCATCGTCTGAAAACGAATGTGAGTAGTGACGCACGCAGTGGGCATGTACAAATGCAGGCCCCAGCCCCGCCCGGCAGTACGCTGCCGCAGACTCAAACGCCAGCAGGCAGGCCTCGGCATCGGTGCCGTCGATCTCTGCAAAGTGAAAATTGGGAAAATTGGCTACGATCCGCGATATGTTTCCGCCCGGCGTGTTCACTTCCACCGGCACACTGATCGCGTAGCCGTTGT